>Ga0256405_10000290_pt1 | contig 166356 bp, 137 predicted proteins | sample RumenRJG_02DNA_FD_189096 | JGI IMG/M metagenome (GOLD analysis project Ga0256405, IMG submission 189096) | Bovine rumen microbial communities from Lethbridge, Alberta, Canada - RJG_02 | ecosystem: Host-associated > Mammals > Digestive system > Stomach > Rumen | place: Canada: Alberta...
ACAGTGCGCACAACCAATTAACCCAATTAACAAACCCTTAAACACAAAACATTATGGCAGTAAACAATCCGCAATTCCAGATCAATGTTCGGGGAATCATGGGGTCGGTTCTGACCCCGTGATCCCTCGACAACCTCTTGAAAGGTGCCGTCGGTCAGGCCGTGCAGAACATGAACCTCATGTTCGGCATCGACGAGACCGCCGGCCTCCGTCTGAAAGCCTCAGCCTTCTAAGGAGCCAATCAGAGTCAAATCAAAGACCCCAAAAATAGAAATCGTCCGACAAATTCCGAATTTGTCGGACTGTTTTTTGCTTTTATTCTTTATTATGCCATCTTTTGACTAATTTTGTACCCGACATTTGAGATATGTCAGAAAAGAAATGAAGAAGATAATCCACATTATTCTATTAATAATAGCCCTGATGACCACATCAAAGGCCACTGCCGATGATGTTGGGAATGCGAAATGCCCCATCATCAAGCTTGAGGCAGAGCGCTTGCCTGACATGACAGTCCCTCGCAGCGGTCACTCGGCATTCCTGGCCAATGGCGAGGTGACGGTAGTGGGAGGACACACCTCCGGCTTTGTACTTACGCCCACAGCAGAATATTTCGAGGATGGCAAGTGGCATCAGTTACAGACCGTCTATACCCACGATGGGGGCATCTCTATCGTCATGAAATCAGGGCTGGTACTCTTGGCTGGTGGTTTCAAGGACAACCTGGGTATCGGCCAGAGTTTTGAGGTAGAACTTTATGATCCAGCCACTCATCAGTCGAAAGGATTCGGCTGCCTTGACCAGAAGCGAGTCGCAGGAGCTGCCGTTGAGCTGGACAGCGGGCGGGTGATGATCACTGGCAACTGGTACACCAATGACGGTATAGAGATATTCGACGGAAAGACCACGTTATCCCATGTCCGCGATGTCACACAGTCACGCTATTTGCCCCACCTCTTCCGAACTTCAGACGGCGATGTGCTGATAGTGGCAGGCTACGATAATCATGGCGAGTCCATTGACACCATTGTCGTAGACAGACTCTACGGCGAACCCTTCCGCAACGAACTGTTCGATAACTGGCATCCCTTACATTACGATCTGGCGCAGCATAGTGATGACAGTTTTATTGGCGACGAGACCAAAGGCGAGTTCCGCTACCTGATGCCTGTAGAGAACAAAGACGGGCAGTTGGCTATCATTGATGTGCGCGACACCATCTTCACCCCTCTGCCCACTTCGGCTCCCATTCCTATGAGCAGTCAGTGGGGTGATATCAAATACATCACACCGGTCTTTGCCGACCGTCAGCATCAGCGAGGATATGTCGTAGGATTCGACAAAACCAGCCGTTTATATGCGCTTTGCATTGACTATACCAGGAATCCGGCCACACTGAAACTCTATCATACCGACCCGTTGCCTGAAGCAGGCATGCTCACCATTCCCGTACTGACAGCAGAGGGCAACCTGATGCTGACGGGTGGCATTGGCACCGAGCCCAACGGCAATTTCTCGCCAAAGGCTTCCGTCTGGCTCCTGCGTTTCAATGACGATGGCTCAGAAGCGACAGCAAGCACCAATGGCTGGCTTTGGGGACTCTTAGCGGCAGGGCTCTTACTGGCATTCATAGTCTTTTTCGTCCTGAAGCGCAGAAAGCCACAGCCTCAACAGGAATCAGAGGAGCCGTCAGAGGCTGTCACCAAAGGTGATGAGCAGCTGATGCAACGCATCTGTCATCTGATGGACGAGAAGCAACTCTATCTGCAACAGGGGTTGAAAGTATCCGATATTGCCTCTGCCCTTGGCATCAACAGCCGCTATGTCTCCGATTGCGTGAAGGCCGTCAGAGGCTGTTCCCTGACGCAGTTCGTCAATGAATACCGTGTGGAACATGCTAAACGCCTGTTGCTCGAACGTCCTGAGATGAAAATATCCACCGTCGCCATCGAATCGGGCTTTACCAACGATAAGGCCATGACCCGCTACTTCAAAGAACAAACGGGCATGACACCTACAGAATGGAAGAACGATAACCAAGCATAACGCCCAAAATCTGCAATCGTCCGACAAATTCCAAAAATGTCGGACGATTTTTTTTCTATATCTCCTTTTTTCATTCCTTTTCTCTATCTTTGCGACATACAAACCCAAAACAAGAAACAATTATGAAGAAAAGACTGACTCTTATCCTGACAGCCCTGCTCATGAGCACGGTATGTCTGTTTGCACAAGACGGATGGAAAACCGCTACGATTATTAGTAGCGGAACACCTGTTACCGGAACACTTGACGCTGCTCATTCCAGTGTATGGTACAAGTTAGTTGTTCCCAGCGACGGAACAGTACGTATAGACATTAGTACTACAGTAGAAAGCCTCAGATGGAATTGGCAATTCGGCTGGATTAACAAAGAAGGGAATTTCGTTTCCCGTGAATCTCACTGGAACATGTGGTCTGGTATTGGCGACCGCGATACCCTGACCATTTCTAATGCAGCTGCAGGAACCTACTATTTACGCTTAGAAAGGCATAGTAGTGCTGGCGAATACAAATTGAAATATGTCCATACACCATGCAGCTATGCTAATGACACCGATTCCAACAATGAGGGAGGAACGGGTTCTACACTCGTCAGTGGAAAAACCGTACAGGGACATCTGGGTTACCGCGATGACAACGACGTGACCGACGGTAACGACTGGTATAAGATGGAGGTTCCCAAGGACGGCTCAATACGTGTCATCATTGATCAGGAAGAGAACAAAACGCTCAAATGGAACATTAAAATCTGCTGGCGTGACAAAGAGGGTAGATATAATGACAGATTGAGCCACTGGAACATGTGGTCTGGTCATACCGAACGCGACACACTGATCATAGCCGATGCTGGCGTTGGCACTTATTACCTTCAGGTGAGTCACAAAGAAGGATATGGCGGATACAGCCTGCAATATGATTTTACTCCATGTGTGGTCAATACAGATGGCGAACCAAACGATGATGGTGGTACGGGTGACATCATTTCCATCGGCCAATCCATGTTTGGACATCTGGGTTACCTCGATGGCAACAACAAAATAGATGATAGTGACTGGTATAAGGTGGAGGTTCCCAAAGACGGTACACTTAGCGTTTCTATCGATCCCTTAAGTGACGAAACACTTAAGTGGAACTGGGAAATTTGTTGGCTTGACAGCAACGGAAATTATAATCAAAGCGTTGCCCGTGTAAATATCTGGTCTGGTTTTAGCGAAACCGATACACTCACCATAGACTATGCCGCTGTTGGAACCTATTACGTTCATGTATTTCTAAAAAGCGGATACGGATGCTATAAGCTGAAATATGATTATAACCAATATCCATACATAGATCCGGAGCCCAATAATGATTATGCCAATGCCGTAGATCTGCCCTTCAACAGCGAAGTAACAGGAAATCTGGGATATCGTAACATATATGGTGGAGCGAATGACGGTGAAGACTGGTACAAGATTGACAATAAATATGGCCTCCCGATGGAGTTCTCATACGTACCACACAACGAAGAGAAGGCTCCAGATGCAGATCTCACCCTCTATAGCTTGGAGAATGGTGAACTGAAGCAAATAAAGTATGAATACGCTCACTTCCAGTCAAAAATCATCAACGCAGATGAGAATCTGCCTAAAGGTACCTATTACTTAAGAATAGGCAATCGTGGTCATGCAGGCAGCTACAGATTAAGCTTAGGCACGCCGATGAGAGACTATGACTCTAATATCCGGGTTCATTTCACAGGTTGGCCATCTGCAAGACTTGGTATCCCCAGTGAATACAAGGTTACGGTGGAGAACATCGGTGACCAACCCTCTGGAAGTTTCTTCCTGTTAATACCTTATACAGATGACTTTAAACTTGTAGGTGCCAGATTACCAGGAAAGAATGGATATGTGGAAGAAGTGACGTTTAACGAATACGAAGAAGATGAGGATAAAGCCCAATGGCTCATTGTTTCAAACTTGGATCCGCACGAAAGCTATTCTTTTACCCTAATAATAGAAGGTAGAGTTTCGTCCAAGAGTGAGGTGAGAAACAATACTTATAGTAGTAGAGCATCATCTATCCTACCAGGAACACGCTCACGTAGATTTAAAAATTTAAACAACCAACTTGTTATTGTTGCAGGTGCTGTTATAGACGTGATGGGAGAAGTTGCGGATGCTGGGGTAAACCTTTTGATGGAGGGAATCGAGTATATATATGACCTTGATGAAGCAGAGATGAAAGAGTTCGAGTTAAAAATCAACAAGGAGGTGTATAAGGAATTAGTTTATATTGCAGAAGATAAAGGCCAGTTGGCAAAAGCTCAAGAATCCATTTTCGACTACACTCTATCCAAAATAATAGATCATATTCCTTATGTAGGAGGTATCCTCAATTTCGCAACCGATGCAGCAAGAGGAAAGTCAAAACTATGGAAATTGATAACTGGACCATTAGCTCGTCGATGGAAATATACAAGCTATAAATGGGACGAATTGAAAAAGGAAACCTATTTTGATGGTTTATATTGGAGAACAAAGACCATTAAGGTTCATGACGAGAAACTTGGCTGCAATAGTATAGTAAAGTCATGGGATCCCAATGAGATGCTTGGTCCTGTGGGTTATGGCGATGAGAATTATATCGGCAAGACACAAACCATTAACTACCGGATTACGTTCGAGAACAAGGCCGAGGCTACAGCTCCTGCCTACCGTATACGTATCTCAGACGTGTTAGATGAGAATGTATTCGACCTCTCAACAGTCCGTTTCAACGGCACTAGCCATGACAATGCAGGCTTCGGCTGGAAAATGAACCGTGAAGGCAACAAACTCACATGGGACATCGAGGGTATCGAACTCCCACCAAACATGAATGCACCCGAGGGTGAGGGCTACGTGGACTTCTCCGTTGACTTGAAGCCAGGACTTGCAAACAATACCAGGATTAAAAATAAGGCTACTATCATCTTCGACTATAATGAGCCGATAGAGACCAATGAGTATGTGAATACCCTCGACCTGAATGCGCCTGAAGCAATCACTGACGAGGCAATCCTGAAAGACGGAAAGGTCGTGATTAAATGCAATGGTTCCGATGCAGAATCTGGTATATCTCATTACAACTATTACGCTTCCTACAAATACGGCGAATACCAGTATATTGGCTATAGCGATGAAGAATTTGAATATACAATACCAGAAGGAACTGATGCCAGCGATTTTACTTTCGTGGCAATGGCTGTAGACAATGTGGGTAATACTCAGACCGAACCCGGTGCTGCCGTCGTAACTGGTATTCGTAAGATTCCATACGAGATAAACTCTGAAGGTGGCATCTTTACATTAGAAGGTATAAAGGTTGGCAATGGCAAATCAACCAATTCACTTCCTACAGGTATCTACATCCTTCATGATGGAAGATCGACTAAAAAAGTGATTATCAAGTAAGGACACATCGGGGACAGGATACATTGTGACAGAGCCCTTTAGAAAAAGAATCGCTATCAGCATAGGTAGCGATTCTTTGTATTGGGCGATAAAGAGGCTTGCCACCAAGAGGGGAGCTGCTGCTTTCGTTTTTTTCTTCTTTCTTAAGGAATCATGGGTCGGTTCTGAAGTGAACCCAGCTTTCGTCAGGAGAGGATGTCATAGCGGCTTACAAGGACTTCTACCAAGATGCCGCTTTCACTCATTATAGCGAATCATCATTAGACCTGAAACAGGTGGTGAACACCAATAAGGCACTGGTACATATTGATTGCTTCGATGACAAGATACTGGTCACCTCCTGTATCGACAACCTGCTAAAAGGTGCCGTCGGACAGGCTGTACAGAACATGAATCTGATGTTTGGCATCGACGAGACAGCAGGATTGCGACTAAAAGCCTCCGCTTTTTAATCAAAAAGGCAGGATACACTTCGAAAAGCCCCAGAAGTGCAATTTTCCTCGATTCCATCGGGATCTGGCATAGCCAACAAGCCATTTTTCCACCTATGATAGTCTCAAAAAAAACTAACAATTTGCAAATTGTTAGTCGATTTTGCAAATTGTTAGTCCTTTTTTTATTCTTTTCATCTATCTTTGTGGTACATACATCATTAAGCCTTAATTCATTTGATTATGAAGCAAAGATTACTATTTCTATCGCTGCTGTTGACCTGTACTGTCGGAGCATATTCCGACGATCAGGTCTCAACGCTCATCGTGACTACGAAGAGCGGAGCAGAAACGTCTTTCTTTCTGAAGGACAAGCCACAGGTGAAATTTGAGGGTACCGACCTGAAGGTCACATCCTCTGCGGGTGATGCCACGTTTGCATTAGCCGATGTACTGCGTTTCACTTATGCCATGAGAGAAGCCTCAGGCATCAGCGAGACACTCGACCCTGAGACGGGCATTACGTTCAAGGACAACATGCTGGTCATCAGTCAGGTCAAGCAAGACTCCTTCGTGGGGGTGTACTCTCTCGACGGCAAACTGGTGCGCCAATTTACTCCCCAACACTCAGGCACTTTCCGTCTGAGTCTCTCTGAACTGCCTTCTGGGCTGTATCTGGTGAAAGCAGGTAACACAACCTACAAAATCACGAAGCCATGAAGCGTATTCTCTCTATGATGGTGGTTATGTTGGCTATGTCCTGCATGCTACCCGTGAGCGCCCAACAGACACAAGACGCGCTCTACATTTATCGTAATGACGGTGGTTTCTGTGCCTTCTTCTTTGGCGACATCAACCACATCGAATACAGTAAGACAGACACCCTTGGCGTAGAGCAGCCCGACTACGTTGTACAAGAGATATATGCCCTTGACAGCGTATTCCGCATTCCCATCAGCGCCATCGACTCTGTCGCCTTTGTCACCCCTGAGACGAAGATCAAGGCAGACGTATTCTGTCCTGACAAGTCTATCGTTGACTATATCGTGGCTTCCGACTCCGTCTATTGGATTCGCTTGGCAAAGAATACCCCGACGGCACTGATTCCAAAAGTGGGTAACAAGTTGCTCATAGAGGAGGAAAGCAAGTTTATCCCTGACGGCTTTGGCGGTCTGGTCACCGCTGTCGAGGAAGAGAGTGACGGCATTAAGGTGACAACGTCAGGCATCGCCATTACTGACATTTACGAACAACTGGTCATTAAGGTGGCAGGTGCCTCGCCCGATATGAAGTCTGCCCAAACCAGCAGGCGATCCCCCTTAGAGGGTGTCGACATCGTAGTTCCCGAGGAAGAAATCACTATTCCTACTGTCACCCAGACGATCGCACTGAAAAAATCACAAGCCCTATTGCCCGACAACTCCTATGTTGAGTTGAACGGTGAGATACAAGGCTCCGTATCTGCCACCGTCAATGCGAAGGTAAGACTGCGTGCTTTCCTGACTATCACGCCATTTACGGGTTTCCGCTATTATCAGGAGTCGTTCATCGACACGGAGACAGAATACGCTGCGACGCTCGCAGGCGGTCTGTCAGGACGACTGGAAGTACCCTTCCTCCCAGCGCCCACGCATACCTTTAAAAAGAACAAACTGAAGATTGAGTTAGGACTTGGTCTCTTCCTGGATGCACAGGCTACCGCACTCTCTTTAGGATTCAAGAATACCAAAGTGCAGAGGACACGCGTCCATGTCACGGTAGAGAATAAAGATGTCTCTATCAAACCCTTCGGACTGCCCGTCTTCGACCCCTACATCAAATGGAGCAGCGTATGCGAGAAGGACACCACAGAGTGGGAGTTTAATAGCACAGGGCAGTATACACTCGGATTCGGTGCCTTTGCCAAGGCTGAAGCCAAGTTTGCCATCCCGCTGGAGAAACTGCCAAAGTTCGTACAGGCATGGACCAAGACAGATACCTTAGGCTTCAAAGCCGCTCTGGGTGTCGATGCGGGTAGCAAGTTGGAATATACAGGACCACTGTTGTCAAAGGTTCCTACCGACCTGTTGCAGACCACCTCTTATTATAAGGAACTCAACGGTGGCAACCTTGCCGTTTCGGCATACCTCAAGTTCATTGCCGCTATCAGTTGTGGCAGTTGGGCATTAGAAAATACCCCGGAAATCAAGCTCTGGGAGCCTATCAACCGCGGATTGGTTCCCGATATTACAGACATCAAGATCTCACAGGATCTGGAAATGCCTATCCGCCCATACCGACTCCTGTTCTCGGCGACAACCTCCAACCGCAAGGTACTTACGGGCAACAAGGTAGGATTCGCCTTGTTTGATGCCAACCATAAACTGGAGAAAGACAGTCTCTGTGCCTTCTACTGGGTAAGTCAGGATGAGGAGGACTGGACATGGAGGAACAAGACCAACGCTTATGACGCTGTGTTCAAAATTGACCCAGGAAAAGACGAGGCAAAAGACTATGTGGCATACCCCATGATTGAATATATGGGTAACAAACTGCTTGCCGATAAGAAATTCGAGTTCCAACTCGACCCTGCCCGCATCGACATCGCTGAAAGGGAAGTCTTCCTGGGTAAGGACCTTGGCATGAGGGAGATAGAGGTAGTGCCAAACATGGAGAATATGGAGGTGAAGGCTGAGGCAGACTGGCTCAGAGAGATTGAGCCCAGTTGGCTTCCTCACAAGAACCAACTGACCATCTATTGGCCTGACCTGCCCCAGGATGTCAAGGACCGTCGTGGTGTCATCCGACTGACGGGTAAGTCGCATAGTGGAGAGACACTGGTAGTAGACAGTATCGTCGTTGTACAGTTTGACCCCTTCTTGGAACTGACGCCCGACAAACTGGAGTTCAGCGAGAAGGGTGGCACCCAGACCGTCACCATCGGCAAGACCAACGTCACCGACCTGAAGGTCAGCACCAACTCTGAGGATATCACGGCAACCCTAAAGGACAAGACCATCACTGTCTCGATGGGGAAAAACACCACCGACCAGCAGCGGGGCGGCTTCGTCTATGTCGAAGGTAAAACACCAAATAACAAGACGGTCAAGTTCGGCATCTATGTCTCTCAGAAAGAGGGCAAGCCCATACCTCAAGGCGGTGGCGATTTGGAACTGTCTGTATATAGTGTAGAGTCAAGTGCAAGAGGTGAGGAATTTGTCATTGATGTGCTAACTGAGAATGTCAAAAATATCTCTGTGAAGGTGGCAGAAGACTCCCCGACAAAGGATATGTTGTGCAATGTATATAGTAGATGGATTAACGATCACTATGCAGCAACATTTAAGACGCAAGATAATACCACAAGAGAGGATCGTTATGCCATAGTCATGGTAACGGCGGCTCTCGCTGATGGGAGTACAAAGAGTGCAAGGATTGTGATTTACCAGGAAGGTTACTTCGGCATCAATAGAGTTAGAATAAACCCAGATATTGAAGGAGCCACCATGTATGACGGTAGAGAAATAACAAGATGGTTTAAGTCAATAATGGATTTTCCAGAATCTCCAAGATACGAAGACGATTATTGTTCTCATACAACTACTATCAATGCCGATGGCAGCATTCATTTTGAGGCTTCTGAGGCTTATGGGACAAATGTTGGTAAAACTACACTTGAGTTTTCTTTTGACTTGCCAGGCGGACTGGACGCGCAAGTCCTGAACAATCTTGTAATTAAAAGGGTCGATATGTATGACGGAAACAACGGTGAAGAAGATATTCTCTTTAAGGGTACTAATATTCCTATAAAGAATGTTTATGAAACTTCTTCGCTTAAAAGGCTCACATTTGAAGGAACTGAAGATAATGGTGCCATCTTCTCTGAATTAGTAATTTTTGATGGACATTACGGTGGTTCTGAAACTTACCTGCTTAAACATGGCTCTAACAAGATAACTTTGCAAGTTGATTTGTCAACTCTTCCTCCATACTACAATTATCCGTGGTAGTTACTCTGTTTAAAAGCAACCCCTTGAAGGGTAAAATGAGAATATAGATTAATGCTTGAGTAGGAGCCGGCCAACGAAGTCGGCTCCTACACGTAAAGGATACTGTATGCCATGGAACAAACAAGAAAGGTGCCGCCTCCAAGGGGCATAGGGATTATCGCCAAGGGGCTTGGGGATATCTCCTTTACCCCCATAACGATACCTTGCGTGACCCATAGGAGATATCGGAGTACCCCCATAACAGATATCGGAACGAGTGGTTAGCTATATCTTTATCAAATGGAGGCTTTAATTGACCCGATTAAGGGCTTTAATCGGTATGAAAAGAGGCTTCAGTCGGTAACAAAGCAATGGTCAGTCGGTAACTGATCTCATAGTATTTTTAAGAAAATCGAAAAAAGAGAAAAAAATAAAAAGTTTGGCATATTCGGTTATTTTTTGTATCTTCGCAGTCGATATGGCAAAAGACAAGACAATGTATGTCTGCGAGAACTGCGGACAGGAATCAGCAAAATGGATTGGTAAGTGTCCGTCGTGCGGACAGTGGAACACGTTCAAGGAAATCAAGGTTGCCGACACCCGTAAACAGGTGACTGCAACATCGGCGGCGGCATCGGCGGGCAGACAACTGCGAGAGAACAAGGTGCTTCGCCTTCGGGACATCTCTGCCCATGACGATCCTCGCATTGATATGCACGACGAGGAACTGAACCGTGTGTTGGGTGGCGGTCTCGTACCCGGCTCCATCGTCCTGTTAGGTGGTGAACCCGGTATCGGCAAGTCTACCCTCTCCCTCCAGACCATGCTGAACCTGCCAGAGAAGAAAGTGCTGTATGTCAGCGGTGAGGAGAGTGCCCACCAGTTGAAGATGCGTGCCGAGCGACTCATTGCCTCCCCTCAACAGGGGAGGTTGGAGGGGTCTGACAACTTCATGATTCTCTGCGAAAACTCTTTGGAGGCGATTTTCGACCATATCAAAGAGGTACAACCCGAACTGATCATCATCGACTCTATCCAGACCATTGCCACAGAGGATGTGGAGTCGTCGGCGGGCAGCATCGCACAGGTGCGGGAATGTGCATCGGCACTGCTCCGCTTTGCCAAGACCAGCGGGGTACCCGTCATTCTGATTGGTCACATCACCAAGGAAGGAACCTTGGCAGGTCCGAAGATCTTGGAGCATATCGTGGACACCGTCATTCAGTTTGAGGGCGACCAGCATTATATGTATCGCATCCTGCGAAGCATCAAGAACCGTTTCGGGTCTACCTCAGAGCTGGGCATCTACGAGATGCAGCAGACAGGACTCCGACAGGTCAGCAACCCCTCCGAACTGTTGTTGACAGAAGACCATGACGGACTCTCGGGTGTTGCCATCAGCAGTGCCATCGAGGGTGTCCGTCCTTTCCTGGTTGAGACACAGGCATTGGTCAGCACCGCAGCTTACGGTACCCCCCAGCGTTCAGCGACAGGTTTCGACCAGCGCCGTCTGAACATGCTCCTTGCAGTTCTTGAGAAGCGAGTGGGTTTCAAACTCATGCAGAAGGATGTCTTCCTGAATATCGCAGGAGGACTGAGAGTCACCGATATGGCAATGGACCTCAGTGTCATTGCCGCCGTCCTGTCGTCTAATGTCGACACACCCATTGAGAGTGGCTGGTGCATGGCTGGTGAGGTCGGACTCAGTGGTGAGGTACGCCCCGTTGCACGTATTGAGCAGCGTATCTCAGAGGCGGAGAAGTTAGGATTCTCGCACATCATCATCCCCAAATACAACCTCTCGGGACTGAACCGCAAGAAGTTCAACATAGAACTTGTTCCCGTCCGCAAGGTAGAGGAGGCGCTGCGTGCTTTGTTCGGGTAAAAGTTTTGGTATTTACTAAAAAAAGTATTACCTTTGCACCCGCTTTTTTACAATTCACATGATGTACAAACCAAATTTCAATCAGCGCAAGGCACTCCGCTTCCACCATTTTACCAGGAAGGGATATGCACTTTTTGCCTGTTTGGGACGAGTAGTAACCATCAGTGTGCTGAGTGTAGCGACACTGACCTCTGCAAGTGCTGCCATTGACGACAAGGGCATGACAGAGACTGTTACCACCAATGATGACCAGACAGACAAAGAGGCGACGTTGGATGACGTGGAAGTCACCGGGTCACGCGCACCGCTTGCATTAGGGCAAGCAGCGAGAATGGTCACTGTACTGAGCCGTGAGGATATTCAGGCGGCGCCAGTACAAAGTATTAACGATTTATTAAAGTACGCTGTAGGCGTGGATGTCCGTCAACGAGGACCGATTGGTGCACAGACGGATATCGGAATCAGAGGCAGCACGAGTGAGCAGATCACCGTCTTGCTCAACGGCATCAACATCTGTGATCCACAGACAGGTCATAACGCTTTCGACTTCCCCTGCGACATCACGGACATTGAGCGCAGAGATCCTTGAGGGTCCTGCAGGTCGTGTGTATGGCACCAGTTCTCTGGTGGGGGCGATTAATATCGTGACGAAAGATGCCGGAGGCAAAACGGCTGATGTCCGGCTGGAGGGTGGTTCCTTCGGTTACCTGTCGACAGCAGGCCGCATAGGCTTGAACCGGCACAGTCTGAGTGCCAGCTATACCCGCAGCGACGGTTATTCACGGTCGAAAGCAGGAGCCCTGAACAGCGACTACAGCGGAGGTAAAGTGTTTTATCAAGGCGGATATGCCCATGAGGGCCTTCGTCTGAAATGGCACGCAGGACTGTCCACAAAAGGGTTCGGCTCGAACACGTTCTACAGTGCGAAGTTCGACGAGCAGTTTGAGAAGACGGTGAAACTCTTCACTGCTCTGCAGGGAGAGCTGACAGCGGGACCGTTACATCTACGTCCAAGTATCTACTGGAACCGCTCACACGACCGCTTTGAGCTGATCAGAGGCTCTGAGGAGAAGGTTCCGTTTAACTACCACCGCACGGATGTCTTCGGCATCAACCTCAACAGTTACTTCGACTGGCTGTTGGGACGAACTGCCTTTGGTGCCGAGTTCCGCAACGAGGACATTGTCAGTACCAATCTCGGTGAACCACTCTCCGACCCGTTCAGTCATTATAAGGTAGGCCTGAACCGCTCTAACCTCTCCTTCCATCTGGAGCATAACATCCTGTTGAAACGTTTCACCCTCTCGGCAGGCTTCATTGCAGTGAAGAACACATGGAACCAGATGCCGTTTAAGGTTTATCCGGGTATCGATGCCAGCTACCGTATCGGTGACAACTGGAAGATTTATGCCTCATATAACTCATCCCTCCGCATGCCTTCCTTTACCGAACTGTACTACAGCGTAGGAGGTCATAAGGCGGACAAATACCTGAAGCCGGAGGAGCTGCATGCTATCGAGGGCGGAGTGAAATTCAACACGACACACTTCAGTGCCAAGGCAAGTGTCTTCCACCATCATGCCCGCAACATGATTGACTGGGTGATGGATACCCGCGAGACGGAACCCGTCTGGGAGAGTGTCAACCACACGAAGATCAACACTACCGGATTGGAAGCATCTGCCATTCTTCACTCTTCACTCTTCACTCTTCACTTAGCCTACTGCTACCTGCATCAGGACAAGGACACGGAGGACTATCTACAGTCGCAATACTCCCTTGAGTATCTGCGTCACAAGCTGACGGCATCATTGCTCCTGCATCTCATGAAACGGCTCGACCTCTCGGTGATGTATCGTTTCCAGGACCGTATGGGATCCTATACGACTGTCGACGGAGAGGTGAAGAACTATCATCCCTACTCCGTGGTAGACGCGAGACTCGGTTGGAATGCCGACACCTATTCCATATACATAGAGGCAAACAACCTGACCAGCAAGCGGTATGTAGACTACGGCAACGTGCCACAACCCGGGTGCTGGGTGATGGCAGGTGCCAGATATCATTTCAACCTTTAAAGAACATGCTCGGATTCGCCTTTGAATCCGAGCATGTATTTTTATGCTAAGCAGAAATCCAAGTCTTTGGTGATCTGCTCTTTATCCAGATGCTGTCCGATAAACACCAGCTTCTGCATACGGTCACCATACTGGTCGTCCCAGTCATGGCGCAGCTTCTCGTCACGTGCCATCATCATGTCCAGTTCCTCCTTCGGCATAGTGGCATACCATTGTCCCGCATTGCGCAGTGACACCTGTCTGCCTGCCTGCTCAAAGACGTAACAGATGTCCTCCTCGCCCTTGAAATAGCAGATACCCTTGGCACGGATGATGCTCTTGGGCCACTTACGGGCAACAAACTCGTCGAACAAGCCAAGGTTCAAAGGACGACGGGCATAATAGACGAAGGTGCCGATACCGTATTCCTCAGCCTCGCCTTCATCATGGTGATGATGGTGGTGGTGTTCATGTTCGTGGTGATGGTCATGATGATGCTCATGATGATGGTCATGGTCATCATCATCCTCGTCATCATCCTCCTCGTCATGACCGTTCTCCAGTTCCTGAATCCAAGCTGCTGAGGTGGCAACCTCATCGAAATTGAACTTCTCTGTATGAATCAGTTTTTCAAGGTCCACGTCACAATAGTCACACTCAATAATCTCCGCCTTGGGCTGGATGGTACGGATAATCTTCCTCACCTTACCCAGTTCCTCTTTCGATACCTCTGAGGCTTTGTTGAGCAGAATGATGTTACAGAACTCGATCTGTTGGATGACGAGGTTCTCAATATCCTCCTCGTCGATATTCTGGCGCAACAGGTCGTTGCCACCCTCAAACTCGTCACGCATCCGGAGCGCATCGACCACCGTCACAATACTGTCGAGTTGCAGGTAACCGTCCTTCACATACTCAGGACCTAAAGAGGGAATACTGCAGATGGTCTGTGCGATAGGACCTGGCTCACAGATTCCACTTGCCTCAATGACGATATAGTCGAAGCGGTGCATGGCGAGGATATCCTGCAACTGCTTCACCAAGTCCATCTTCAGTGTACAGCAGATACAACCGTTCTGCAACGCCATCAGTGAGTCGTCCTGTTGTCCGACGACCCCACCCTTCTCTATCAGGTCAGCATCGATATTCACCTCACCGATATCATTGACGATAACAGCAAACTTTATCCCTTTCTTATTCTGCAAGATGCGGTTCAGAAGTGTTGTCTTACCACTGCCTAAATAACCCGTAAGCAGCAGGACGGGAATGTTCTGAATATTCATTGTCTTTATAACCTTTGTTGATTTGGATTGCAAAGGTAATCATTTTCCGCCAAACAAGCAAAATCTTAAGATTTCTTTTCAATTTGCAAACTCCGTCTTACATTATGAATATAAGTAAGCAAAAAAGTTTTAAATTATGAACTATGAACTATGAACTATGAACTTATTTTCGTATCTTTGCGTTCGATTTTGAATATTCAAACCAATTAAATAACACAACATTATGACAATCAATGAATTCAACTTTGCCGGTAAGAAGGCAATCGTACGTGTAGACTTCAACGTACCCCTGGACGAGAACGGAAAAATTACTGATGACACCCGTATCCGCGGTGCCCTTCCTACTTTGAAGAAGATCCTTGCCGACGGTGGTGCTACCATCATCATGTCACACATGGGAAAACCCAAAGGAAAGGTTGACATGAAGAAGTCACTCGGTCAGATCCGTGAGGCTGTGGAGAAGGCACTGGGCGTTCCCGTAGCTTTTGCTCCTGACTGCGCTAAGGCTCAGGATGCTGCCAAGGCTCTGAAGATGGGTGAGGCACTGTTGCTGGAGAACCTCCGTTTCTATCCTGAGGAGGAGGGGAAGCCCGTAGGTATCGACAAGGAAGATCCTAAATATGACGAGGCTAAGAAGGCGATGAAGGCTTCTCAGAAGGAGTTTGCCAAGACACTTGCCTCCTATGCTGACTGCTACGTGATGGATGCCTTCGGTACTGCTCACCGTAAGCATGCCTCTACCGCCGTCATCGCTGACTATTTCGATGCTGACAACAAGATGCTGGGTCTGCTGATGGAGAAAGAGGTAAAGGCTGTCGACGCTGTCCTCTCTGACATCAAGCGTCCTTTCGTTGCCATCATGGGTGGCTCTAAGGTAAGTTCTAAGATCGGTATCATCGAGAACCTGCTCGGAAAAGTTGACAAGCTCATCCTCTGTGGTGGTATGACATACACCTTCGCCAAGGCTCACAACGGTGAGATTGGTAACTCTATCGTAGAGCTCGACAAACTGGATGTTGCTCTGGGTGTCGAGGAGCTCGCCAAGAAGAATGGCGTGGAGCTCGTACTGGGTTCTGACTGCACCGCTACCAACGGTCTCGACTTCGACACGATGACTGTAAAGCCAGGTTCTGAGATCATCACCTGCCCTGCCAATAAGGTTCCTGCTGGTTTCGAGGGTGTTGACGCTGGTCCTGATAGCCAGAAAGCTTTCGCTGAGGCAATCAATGGTGCCAAGACTATTCTGTGGAACGGTCCTGCCGGTGTCTTTGAGTGCGACGACTTCACTGCCGGTAGCCGTGCTATCGGTGATGCCATCGCCAAGGCTACTGCCGAGGGTGCCTTCTCACTGATTGGTGGCGGTGACTCTGTAGCATGTGTCAACAAGTTCGGTCTCGCCGATCAGGTAAGCTACATCTCTACTGGTGGTGGTGCCCTCCTCGAGGCTATCGAGGGTAAGGTACTCCCAGGTGTTGCAGCCATCAAGGGCGAGTAATCTAATAAAACGTTTACGTATAAAATTTCCCGATATGCCGTACAGCGTATCGGGATTTTTTTTACCTTTGCATCAACAAACTATTAAACAACATTCTATGAGCAAGAAATTCGTCATTGGAGACCGTACGAAAGATGAGTACATCTCCGTTTTAGACATCGAGAAGAAAAAGTTAGAGTTTACCAACCATCTGGGCTCGGCTAAGGAGTTCCACGGTTTTGAGGACACCAAGGCTATCCTGAAGCAGTTACAGGCTGAGACTGGTGGTTATCTGGAGGACTTACAGGTCTATATCAAGGATGAGGACGGCAAGGCACACCGCCCCGACGAGCGCGACATGATGCCACTGTAAATGTCAAGGTTAAAGTCAAAATAAAAAATGGACTTCGGAATCGAAGTCCATTTTTTATTAGGATTTAAATCGTTTAATCCTCTTCCTTCATCTCAGCCTCATGCTCCTTAATGAGCTGCTGCTGGATATCGTTCGGTACAAGTTCGTAGCTGGAGAACTGGGTAGAGAACGATGCACGTCCACCAGTCAGTGAGCTGAGTGCGATAGAGTAGCTGGCAAGTTCCTTCAGAGGAATCTTCGCCGTCAATTTCTGATAACCATTCTCGCTGTCCATACCCATGATGATGGCACGACGACCCTGCAGGTCACTCATCACATCACCCATATAGTCGGCAGGAACGAGTACCTCCAGGTCATAGATAGGCTCCAGCACCTTAGGACCAGCCTCCTTGAAGGCAGCGGAGAAAGCGTTACGGGCGGCAAGCATGAACGAGAGCTCGTTAGAGTCTACCGGGTGCATCTTACCATCATAGACGATAACACGGACATCACGGGCATAAGAACCGGTCAACGGTCCCTGCTCCATACGCTCCATCACACCTTTCAGGATAGCAGGCATGAAGCGCATATCGATGGCACCACCCACTACAGAGTTGATGAAGACGAGCTTGCCGCCCCACTCCAGGTCTTTCTCTTCTTTCGACTTGATGTTCATCTTGAACTCCTGACCATTGATAGTGAAAGAGGTTGGGTCAGGCATGCCGTCGGTATAAGGCTCCACAATCAGGTGTACCTCACCAAACTGTCCGGCACCACCCGACTGCTTCTTATGACGGTAGTCAGCACGAGCCATCTTCGTGATCGTCTCACGATAAGGGATCTTTGGCTCCTGATACTCTATCTGGATCTTCTCGTTGTTCTCCATACGCCACTTCAATGTGCGGAGGTGGAACTCACCCTGACCATGAACGATGATCTGGCGTAACTCCTTCGACTGCTCAACCACCCAGGTAGGATCCTCCTGACGCATGCGCTGCAGTGCCGCCATCATCTTCTCGGTCTCTGCCTCATTCACTGCCTTGATGGCACGAGAGAACTTGGAGTTAGGATATCTGATGAAGTCGAACTTATTCTCCACATCCTTACCATTGAGGGTGTTGCCCGTCTTCACATCCTTCAGTTTCACGGTACAGCCGATATCACCTGCTACGAGCTGGTCTACCTGGATACGGTTAGCACCTGCACAAGCATACAAAGTACCGATACGCTCCTTAGAGCCACGGTCGGCATTGGTCAGGTCGTCACCGCTCTTCACCACACCACTCATCACCTTGAAATACTGCACCTCACCGATATGGGGCTCCACACCAGTCTTGAAGAAGTACAGGGAGGTAGGAGCACTGGCATCAGCAGGAACATCCTTTCCAGCGGCATTCTTAATGACAGGCATCTCACTGACGAAAGGTACGACATTACCCAAGAACTCCATCAGACGGCGGACACCCATGTCCTTGCCTGCACAAACGCAGAAGACAGGATAGATAGAGCGAGTCACCAGACCCTTGCGGATTCCCTCACGCATCTCGTCCTCGGTAAGATCCTCACTCTCGAAGAACTTCTCCATCAGCGTGTCGTCACCGGCAGCGGCAGCCTCTACCAGAGCGGCTTTCCACTCCTTCGCCTTTGCCATCTCCTCAGCGGGGATATCCTCGATGATAGGAGCACCACCCTCGGGCTTCCAAGAGTATTTCTTCATCAGCAGCACATCAATCACACTGTTGAAGCCGGGACCTGTCTGGATAGGATACTGTACGGGAACACAGTTATTGCCATAGACCTCCTTCAACTGGGCGAGGATCTGGTCATAGTCACAGTTCTCACGGTCAAGCTGGTTGACGAGGAAGATAACAGGCTTCTTCAGCTTCTCTGTATTACGGAAGGCATTCATCGTACCTACCTCAGGACCATACTGTCCGTTGATGAGGATGACAGCCTGATCGGTCACGTTCAATGCCGTGATAGCACCACCTACGAAGTCATCGGAACCCGGACAGTCGATGATGTTCAACTTCTTATTATTCCACTCTACATGAAAAACAGTAGAGAACACCGAATAGCCATATTCCTGTTCAACAGGGAAATAATCGCTCATGGTGTTCTTACCCTCTACGGTACCGCGGCGCTTGATGATGCCAGCTTCGTAGACCATTGCTTCGGCAAGAGTAGTCTTGCCGCTACCCGCACTGCCAAGCAGTGCAATGTTTTTGATTTCGTTTGTTTGATAAACTTTCATATCGGTTATGTTTTAGGTTTAATTTCGATAAGCGACGCTAAAATTAGTCATTTTCATGCGAAAAACCGCAAAACACTTTCAAATATTAAACTTTATTAGTACTTTTGCGGAAAATTGCAAATAGTAAATCGTCAAATCGTAAATTGCCCGGTCTCTATATCCATATCCCCTTCTGTAAGAGCCGTTGTATCTACTGCGCCTTCTACTCCACCACCGATCTGCGGTGGCGGCAGCGATACGTGGATGCGGTATGTAGGGAGTGGCAATTACGGAGCCACGAACTGTCCACGCCTGTCACGACCGTCTATTTCGGCGGCGGCACTCCCAGTCAGCTCACCCCTCAGCAACTGCAGCAGTTGCTCACTGCCCTGCCCCCGTCAGCCCCCGAGGCGACCATCGAGGCAAACCCCGACGACATCACCCCGACGTATGCTGCGATGTTATCGCAGCTCGGCATCAACCGCGTCAGCATGGGTGCCCAGACCTTCGACGACCAACGGCTGCATTTCCTCCACCGCCGCCACACCTCTGGTCAGGTGAAGGAAGCCGTCCACCATCTCCGTTCTGCCGGCATCCGTAATATCAGCATCGACCTGATGTATGGTTTCCCGGGCGAAACGCTCTCCGATTGGGAGCGCGACATCAATGCCGCCCTCGCCCTCGACGTAGAGCATATCTCCGCCTACTGCCTTACGGTAGAAAAGGGCACACTCCTTTTCTACCAAATGAGAAATGAGAACCAACGGTCGACGACCGAAGGGGAAGTCAAATTTGAAATGAGAAATGGCTCGGAGGAACTGGAGCGGGCGATGTACGAACAGCTCATTGACAAGTTGGAGGCGGCAGGCTATGAGCATTACGAGATATCAAACTTCGCCAAACCGGGATTCCGCTCCCGCCATAACAGCAGCTACTGGCAGGACATCCCCTATATCGGACTTGGTGCTGCCGCCCATTCGTACGATGGCAAATACCGTAGTTGGAATATCAGTGACATCCGACAGTATATGGAGGCAATGGAACGAGGGGTACGTCTTTTCGAGTCGGAAACACTTGACGACGACACACACTATAACGACCGCATCACCGTCGCTTTGCGAACCCGTGAGGGTCTCGATCTTACCACGCTCTCACCGAAGCACCGCCGCTACTGTCTGAAGGAGGCACAGCGGTTTATTGACAACGGAGAGCTCCGCATCGACGGCGACCACCTTTCGCTGACCCGCAAAGGACTGTTCATCAGCGACTATATCATGAGTTCATTAATATATATATAATAAGGTATGAGAAAATTCATCGCTATCATGGCAACAATAACAGCCACTACAGCACATGCGCAAAGTCTGCAGTATCCGAAGACACAGAAAGACGGTACCGTAGACCAGTATTTCGGAACAGCGGTCGCCGACCCCTACCGCTGGCTGGAGAATGACACCAGTCAGCAGACAGCAGCATGGGTGGAGGCAGAGAACAAGGTCACCAATGCTTATCTCTCGAAGATTCCTTTCCGGCAGAAACTGCTCAAGCGACTCACTGAGCTGTCGAACTACGAGAAGATCACGGCTCCTCGCAAACGGCATGGGAAATGGTACTTTTATAAGAACAATGGTTTGCAGAACCAGTACGTGATGTATGTCATGGACGAGTTGGGGGGTGAGCCACGGGTGTTCCTCGACCCTAACACACTCAGCACGGATGGTACAGTGGCACTCAAGGGAGTCTATTTCTCAAACAACGGGAAATATGCTGCCTATTCCATCTCCCGCTCGGGTTCCGACTGGCAGGAGTTTTTCGTCATCGACCTGAAGACAGGACAGCTCACCAATGACCATATCGAATGGGCGAAGTTCTCGGGGGCAGCATGGCAGGGCGACGGTTTCTATTATTCGGCATACGACGCTCCGACAAAAGGCAAGGAGTTCTCGAATGTCAACGAGGGACATAAGATTTACTATCATAAGATAGGGACACCACAGTCTGAGGACGTGTTGTTCTATCAGAACGCTGCCTACCCGAAACGCTTCTATACGTGTTCCACCAACGATGAGGAGACGATGATGTTCCTCTATGAGGATGGTGCGGGCGCCGGTAACATGCTGTATGTCCGTGACCTCCGCAAACCCGATAGTCAGTTCATCCAGATGACAGCAGACATGGAGTATCGCTATACACCTTTCCATACAGATGGTGACAAGATTTACCTCATCACTAACTATGGGGCTCCCAAGAACCGCATCATGACGGCAGATATCCGTAAACCGGGTGTCGGCGACTGGCAGGAGCTGATCGGTGAACAGCAGAACGTACTGAATAATGTGGATGTCATCAACCGCCAGCTGCTTCTCACTTATAGTCAAGATGCCAGCGACCATGCATACCTCTATGGTATTGACGGCAAACAAATCCGGGAGATAACACTCCCTTCCGTGGGTAGTGTGGGATTCACGGGTGACGAGAAGGAACCGGAATGCTTCTATACCTTCACGTCATTCACCGTCCCCGGCACCGTCTACCGCTATGACATGGCGACGGGCAAGAGCACTCTCTATGCCCAGCCGAAGGTGAAATTCAACACCAATGACTACGTATCGGAACAGGTGTTCTTCCAGAGTAAGGACGGCACCCGCATCCCTATGTTCCTGACGTATAAAAAAGGTAAGAAGGAAAAGGTAAGAAGTAAGAGACCAGTATATCTGTACGGCTACGGTGGCTTCAACATCTCATTGGTTCCCTCTTTCTCTGCAAACCGCATTCCTTTCTTGGAAGAGGGCGGCATCTATGCGCAGGTCACCCTCCGCGGTGGCGGTGAGTATGGGGAGGAGTGGCACCAGGCTGGAACGAAGATGAACAAGCAGAATGTCTTTGACGACTTCATCGGAGCTGCCGAATGGCTCATCAACGAGGGGTATACCTCTAAAGACAAGATTGCCATCGTGGGTGGCTCGAATGGCGGACTGCTCGTTGGCGCCTGTATGACACAGCGTCCCGACCTCTTCCGGGTTGCCATCCCACAGGTAGGTGTGATGGACATGCTGCGCTATCATAAGTTCACGATTGGGTGGAACTGGGCTCCTGACTATGGTACCAGTGAGGACTCCAAAGAGATGTTCGAATACCTCAAGGGCTATTCCCCACTCCATAATCTGAAAAAGGGTACCTCCTACCCTTCCACCCTCGTCACTACTGCCGACCATGACGACCGGGTAGTACCAGCCCACTCGTTCAAGTTCGCTGCCACCCTGCAGGAGTGTAACGCTGGTCCCAACCCCACCCTCATCCGCATCGACACGAAAGCGGGACATGGTGGTGGCAAGCCTCTCGCCAAAATCTTAGAGGAGCAGGCTGACATCTACGGCTTCATTATGCAGAACCTGGGAATGAAATAAAAGAGATTCTTTCAAAACGAAGAGGATGTGCCATTGTCGCAGGGCACATCCTCTTCGTTGTATTTATAAGATGTAATTTCTTACTCCTCGTCAAGCAGAATCTTCATCATCTCAACGGCAGCCTTTGCCACGCTGGTACCAGGACCGAAGATGGCGGCAACACCAGCCTTGTAGAGGAAGTCGTAATCCTGAGCGGGGATGACACCGCCGGCAATGACCATGATGTCCTCGCGACCGAGTTTCTTCAGCTCCTCGATGAGCTGAGGAATGAGCGTCTTGTGACCGGCAGCCAACGAAGAGGCACCGACTACATGCACGTCATTCTCGACAGCCTCACGGGCAGCCTCGGCAGGAGTCTGGAACAACGGTCCCATATCCACGTCGAAGCCACAGTCAGCATAACCGGTGGCAACAACTTTAGCACCACGGTCGTGACCGTCCTGACCCATCTTGGCAATGAAGATACGGGGACGGCGACCTTCCTTCTTCGCGAACTCGTCGGTCAGCTTGCAAGCCAACTCGAAGTCGCTGTCGTTCTTTGATTCTGAACTATACACGCCTGAAATTGTTCTGATTACTGCTTTATAACGACCTACGATCTCCTCGCAGGCATCTGAAATCTCACCAAGGGTACAACGCAACTGGGCTGCCTTGACGGCAAGGTCGAGGAGGTTATTCTCACTCTTACGTCCCTCCTGGAAGTCACGGACACACTCCGTGATAGCCTTGAGGGCTGCCTGACAAGCCGCCTCGTCACGAGTAGCACGAACCTGGGCAAGGCTCTCCTCCTGCTGTTTGCGCACAGCAGTATTGTCGACTTCGAGGATGTCGATAGGATCCTCATGCTCCAGGCGATACTTGTTAGTACCTACGATGGTCTGTACACCAGAGTCGATGCGAGCCTGGGTACGGGCTGCAGCCTCCTCGATACGCATCTTAGGCAGACCCGTCTCGATAGCCTTTGCCATACCACCCAGTTTCTCAATCTCCTGGATGTGCTCCCAAGCCTTATGAACGAGCTCGTTGGTGAGTGTCTCCACATAGTAGGAACCAGCCCATGGGTCGATCTGTTTGCAGACCTTGGTCTCGTTCTGGATATAGATCTGGGTATTACGTGCGATACGCGCCGAGAAGTCGGTTGGCAGTGCGATAGCCTCATCAAGGGCATTGGTATGCAGCGACTGGGTGTGACCCAGTACGGCAGCCATTGCCTCGATACAGGTACGACCTACGTTATTGAAAGGATCCTGCTCAGTGAGCGACCAACCAGAAGTCTGGGAGTGGGTACGCAGTGCGAGAGACTTCGGGTTCTTGGCACCGAATGACTTCACAATCTTCGCCCACAACAGACGACCGGCACGCATCTTGGCTATTTCCATGAAGTGGTTCATACCGATAGCCCAGAAGAAGGACAGACGAGGTGCAAAGGCATCCACGTCGATACCTGCATTAACACCCGTACGCAGATAGTCCATACCATCGGCAAGGGTATAGGCAAGCTCGATATCAGCGGTAGCACCAGCCTCCTGCATGTGGTAACCTGAGATAGAGATGCTGTTGAACTTAGGCATCTTCTGTGAGGTATACTCGAAGATATCAGCGATGATCTTCATCGAGAATGCGGGGGGATAGATATAGGTGTTACGCACCATGAACTCCTTGAGGATATCGTTCTGGATGGTACCAGCCATCTCCTCGAGTTGTGCGCCCTGCTCCAGACCTGCCACGATATAGAAGGCAAGGATAGGCAGCACGGCACCGTTCATCGTCATGGAGACAGACATCTTGTTCAAGGGGATACCCGAGAACAGCACCTTCATATTCTCCTCGTTACAGATACTTACACCAGCCTTACCCACATCACCAACGACACGTGCGTTGTCGGGGTCGTAGCCACGGTGTGTAGGCAGGTCGAAGGCGACAGAAAGTCCCTTCTGACCAGAGGCGAGGTTACGGCGATAGAACGCATTCGACTCCTCAGCGGTAGAGAATCCGGCATACTGACGGATGGTCCACGGACGGAACGGATACATCATCGAGTACGGACCACGGAGATAGGGAGGAATACCTGCCGTGAAGTCGAGGTGCTCCATATCCTCCAAGTCCTCCTTAGTATATACTGGACGAACCTCAATGTGCTCTGGAGTCTTCCAGTCAGCCACAATATTGTTGTCCTTAATCCACTTGGCACCATCTTGAGCATGAATGCCAGCATAAATATCGATATCTTTAAATTGTTTACGCATCATTCAATCCTCCTATATTAGATTCCAAGTTTCTGATTATATTCTTTCAAAGTCTCCAGCACGTTACACTTCACATGGACGAAGTTCTCGATACCGGCAGCCTTCAGGTCCTCCATGCAAGCTGGAGCACCGGCTACGACGAACATCGCACGACCGTTCAAATATTTGAAGGCAGGGATGGCATACTCCGCATACTCGTCATCAGAAGAGCAGATAACCACGATGTCGGCATTAGCCTCCAAAGCAGCATCAACACCCTCCTCTACCGTCTTGAAGCCAAGGTTGTCAATCACCTTATAGCCGGCACAGGCAAGGAAGTTGCAAGAGAACTGGGCACGAGCCTGACGCATGGCGAGGTTACCGATGGTCAGCATAAACGCAGTGGGAACCTTCGTTTCCTCCGTATGGATGCGGAGGTCTTCGAAGTCGGCAGCCAGACGAGTAGTCTCCAGTTTCTTGAAAGGAGCCTCGCAGTTACCACCATGGCAGCAACCAGCAGCAGCACTGAGTGCACGCTTGCCCTCACTCTTCTCGGTGAAGTTCGGGAACTGGTTGGTGCCGAGGATGAACTCCTTACGTTTGGCAGCATCACCATGACGCTTCACATTGGTAGCGTTGATGTCATCCTGTACGATGCCTTTCTTGACAGCCTCCAGGAAACCGCCCTCATCCTCTATCTTCAGGAAGATCTTCCAAGCCTCCTGGGCAAGGGCATCGGTGAGGTGCTCGATATAATAAGAACCGGCAGACGGGTCAACGATACGGTCAAAATGGCTCTCCTCCTTGATCAGCAACTGCTGGTTACGGGCGATACGCTCACTGAAATCTGTTGCCTTCTCGTAAGGAGCGTCGAACGGAGTAACCACCATGGAGTGAACACCACCCAGGGCAGCACTCATCGCCTCCGTCTGAGAACGGAGCAGGTTGACGTAAGAGTCAAACAGGGTCTGGTTATACGTAGACGTAGAGGCATTGATAATCATCTTGCAAGCACAGTCGCACTTCGGCTCATACTGCTTCACGATCTGAGCCCACAACAGACGGGCGGCACGGAACTTGGCAATCTCCATGAAGTAGTTCTCGGAGATACCCATATAGAACTTGATGCTCTTGGCAGCGGTATCAACATCGATGCCGGCATCTACCAACTCCTGCAAGTACTCATTACCCCATGCCAATGCATAACCCAACTCCTGAACGATATAAGCACCAGCATTGTTGAGGGTATCAGAATGTACCATCACACAACGCAAGTTGGGATAGTCCTTCAGGGTCTCCACAATCTTAGGCAGGTTGGCAAGCATCGGTGTGGTATCCTTACCTTTCTGCAACATCTTGTCGATGGGGTCAAAACCGACACCACCCACAATCTTCTCCTTGTCATAACCCATCTTCTCGAAATACTTCACAAGGATCCCAGCAAGCTCGACGGCATGACGGGGACAGGTGCGGTAGCTGACCTCCACGATATCCAAACGGATATCCTTGAGCAGGGTCTCGATGAACTCTTCGCTCACCATGTCACCACCGAAGCGGAAACCGATGGAGTCGATACCCTTGTTCAGGATGTCGAGTGCCTTCTTGTTTGCCTCAACAGGGTCATCCACTTTGATGTTCTGACGCACATACCACTCATTGGAGTCCTTCTTGTTACCACGGACAAATGGGAACTCGCCGGGCAGGGCATCAGGTGTTTTCAGGTTCGCCAAATCCTCTCGGCGATAGAAAGGCTGTACGTTAAAGCCTTCATTGGTTCTCCACACGAGCCGCTTCTGGAAGTCAGCACCTTTCAGGTCCACTTCTATCTTGTCCAGCCACTCCTGGGTGGTTGGTGCCTGGAACTCGGTGAAGAGTTTCTCTTTGTTTGCCATAATTGTGTATATATTATATAAGTTGTTTTAAGTTCACCGCTCTGTAAACATGGCAGGTTGCCAATAACAGCCCACAAAGGTAGCAATAATTTCTCAATTCCCGAAGAATTTAATAATATTTTCATATTTATGAAAAATAGTTGCACAAACTTGCGGATATTGCGCAATTTCTTTGTACCTTTGCAACCGTTTTTCAGAAATACATGCTATGGAATCCTTGCAATGGTTAAAAGATTTATTTACGACTACTGACTCTGTTGCGCATATAGCTTTACTATATGCAATAGTCATTGCAGTCGGTGTTTATTTGGGCAAAATTAAGTTCTGGGGTATCTCCTTGGGAGTAACATTTGTACTGTTTGCCGGTATTGTGGCAGGACACTTCGGGTTCACCGCACCACTGCCTATTCTGACATTTATTCAGGACTTCGGACTTATTTTGTTTGTATTCATGATTGGTATGCAGGTCGGTCCGGGTTTCTTCGAGAGTTTCGGAAAGGCGGGCATCAAGCTCAATGCTCTTGCGACCACCGGTATCCTGCTGAACATACTGGTGATGTTCGCCTGTTACTTCATCTTTTTCGACACGTCCAACCCTATCAACCTGCCCATGATGGTAGGTACGCTGTATGGTGCTGTCACCAACACCCCTGGACTTGGTGCTGCCAACGAGGCGTTACAGGCTGTATTCCCCAATGGTGCCCCACAGATAGCATCAGCATACGCTTGTGCCTATCCCCTTGGTGTGTTAGGCATCATCGGTGCTACTATATTAATAAGGTATATCTGTAAAGTTAAGTTGGAGAAGGAAGAGGAAGAATTGGTTGCCATGGATGAGACCAAAGCCAACAAGAAGCCCTATAAGATGCACTTGGAGGTGACCAACAAATACCTGGAGGGAAAGACTCTTCTGCAGGTCCACGACTTCCTGAACCGTGACTTCGTAGTGTCACGCCTTGTCCATAACGGTGAGTTATGTATCCCTAACCGTGACACTGTCTTCCACTTGGGTGATCAGATGCTGATCGTCTGTGCCGAGGCTGACCAGGAAGCCATCATGGCATTCATCGGACCTAAGCTCGACATCGACTTCGAACAGTCTGACCAGCCGCTGGTATCCAAGCGTATCCTGATTACCAACCCCAGTATCAATGGCAAGACCCTTGCCTCCATGCATTTCTCCAGTGTACACGGTGTTAATGTCACCCGCATCACCCGTCATGGATTAGACCTCTTCGCCTCAGCGTCCCTCCCGATGCAGGTGGGTGACAAGATCATGGTAGTAGGTCCAGAGGATGCCGTCGACCGTGTAGCAAACAAGATGGGTAACTCCATCCGTCGTCTGAACGCGCCTAATATCGCCACCATCTTTGTCGGCATCATCTTAGGTATCATCTTCGGCTCCCTGCCAGTCGCCATCCCCGGTATGCCTGTTCCTTTGCGACTGGGTATCGCAGGCGGTCCGTTGATCATTGCTATCCTCATTGGGCGTTACGGTTATAAGATCCATTTGGTAACCTATACGACAACCTCCGCAAATATGATGCTGCGAGAGATCGGACTAGTGCTGTTCCTTGCCAGCGTGGGAATCAAGGCGGGTGCCAACTTCTTTGAGACAGTGGTGGAAGGTGACGGACTTTTGTATGTATTGACTGGTTTCCTGATTACCGTCATTCCTATTCTTATTGTAGGACCTATAGCCCGTATCCGGTATAACTTCAATTACTTCACGATCATGGGTATGATAGCAGGTACCTATACGGATCCCCCCGCACTTGCCTATGCCAACTCGGTATGCTCCAAGGAGGCTCCTGCTATTGGCTACTCCACAGTATACCCGCTATCCATGTTCCTCCGCATCTTCACGGCACAGATTGTAGTGCTGTTCTTCTGCGGCTAGTTTATCATCTAGAACGCTCTAGAACGTTCTAGAATAATCTAGAAAAATCTAGAAAATATAATACACAAAACAAAAATGAAACAAATCTCATTCCTATTAGGCCTACTCGCTGCCGTTTGCCTCCCGATGCATGCACAAATGGATGCCAGCATCAAACTGAATGAGGTAATGACCGACAACCAGTCGAGCCTGATTGATGAATACGGAACACGACATGCATGGGTGGAGATAGCCAATATCTCGCATTCTACGTACAACATCCGTGGCATGTACCTGACTACTGACCGTTCCGTACTAGACAAGTCAATGAGCGTGCCGGAACGCGTCAAGCGGATGAGCATCATCCCTAATGGTGATGCACGTACTAACTTGAGCGGTCGCCAGCTTATCGTTTTCCAACTGAACAGCCAGCCCGCCAAAGGCGCACTGCATCTCGCTGTTAAGGTAGACCCTTCCAAGCCAACGTGGATTGCCCTTTACAATGGCAATGCCACCCAGTTAATTGACTCTGTGACTGTCCCTGTCCTGCAAGCTGACCAGTCGTTTGCCCGTATTGCCAACAATGGCACTCCCGCTGATTGGGAAGTTAAGTCTCATGACCGCGTGACACTGGGTATTCAGAACATGACAACCGTCAGTGAGTCGAAGATAGAGAAATTCAAGCGTGAGGACCCGCATGGTATCGCCATGGCAATCATGGCAATGGGTATCGTATTCCTTTGCCTTGCATTATTATGGATCTTCTTCTCCCTCTTCGGAATGTTCATGCGTCATCAGGAGATGGCTAAAAAGGTTATCAACACCCAACCTATCAAGCCTATCACCAAGACTGTAGAGATGACGATGGAGGTAGGTCATAAGACGGGTGTCATTCTACAGGAAGGTCTGAAGACCAAGGGTATCGACCGTGAGGTATACCTCGCCGTCATCGGTATGGCTCTGCAGCAGTACCGCGACAACGTCCATGACGTGGAAAGCGGAGTGATAACCATCAAGCACCGCGACACAGGCTGGGACGACGAGTATGCACAGATGACTCATTTCCATGATCCTGTCATGCCGACCTCTCATCAGGCACCGAAGATTCCTACTGGACCAGAGTTAAAGTAATGTTTAAAGTTTAAAGTTAAGAGATATGAGTAAGTATCAATATAAAGTACAAGGTGTTGACTACGAAGTAGAGATTGAGGAAGTAGAAGGCAACATCGCCAAAGTAAATGTGAACGGCATTCCATTTGAGGTAGAACTGCAGCAGCCTATCAATGCTGCCAAGCACCCCACCATCGTAAAGCCCAAGGTTGAGGCGCCAAAACCCAGTGCCGCTCCTGCTGCTGCCGCCGCTCCTGCTGCTCCTGCACAACCTGCTGCCGCAGGTGCCGGTAACGCCCAAAAGGCGCCACTCCCTGGTACTATCACCAGCATCAATGTCAAGGTAGGCGACACCGTAGCCGTCGGTGATACCGTTATCGTACTTGAAGCGATGAAAATGCAGAACAATATCGAGGCAGAGTATGCCGGTACCGTCACATCTATCACTGTCAATCAAGGCGATTCAGTCATGGAAGGTGCCGTTCTGCTTACCATAGGTTAATTGAGAAATGAGAATTGAAAATTAAGAATTAACTATGTGGCAATTTATCGTAGAAAACTTCAATGAGTTCCTGACCTACACGGGCTTTGCCAATGCAACGGCAGGAAACCTCATCATGATAGCAGTTGGCGCGCTCTTTATCTGGCTTGCCATCAAGAAAGACTTTGAGCCGCTACTTTTGGTCCCCATCGGTCTGGGTATTATCCTCGGCAACATTCCCTTCCGTGCGGATGCCGGACTGGAGATCGGTCTGTATGAGGACAACTCTGTACTGAACATATTCTATCAGGGTGTACGTCAAGGATGGTATCCCCCATTGATATTCTTAGGAATCGGAGCGATGACGGACTTCTCTGCCCTTCTCGCTAATCCGAAACTGATGCTTATTGGAGCCGCTGCACAGTTCGGTATTTTCGGAGCATATATGTTTGCCCTTGCTTTAGGATTCGAGCCTAACCAAGCAGCAGGTATCGCAATCATCGGTGGTGCTGACGGTCCTACCGCTATCTTCCTGTCAAGTAAGCTCTCCCCCAACCTGATGGGAGCCATTGCCGTATGCGCCTATAGCTATATGGCATTAGTACCTCTGATTCAGCCACCATTGATGCGTCTGCTAACGACCAAGAAAGAGCGTGTCATCAAGATGAAGCCCGCTCGTCAGGTATCACAGACGGAGCGTATCTTGTTCCCGATCATCGGTTTGTTACTGACAACCTTTATTGTTCCATCTGGCTTGCCCTTGCTGGGTATGCTCTTCTTTGGTAACCTGTTGAAGGAGTCTGGCAAGACCACCCGTCTCGCAAAGACAGCAGGGGCCGCACTGAACGACATCGTGGTCATGCTGTTAGGACTGACTGTAGGCTGCTCTACACAGGCATCCGAATTCCTGACCATCAACACCATTTATATTTTCATGATTGGTGCCGGTGCCTTCATCATCGCCACAATGAGTGGTGTGTTGTTTGTCAAAGTAATGAATCTCTTCTTGCCGCAAGACAAGAAACTCAACCCACTGATTGGTAATGCCGGTGTGAGTGCTGTACCTATGGCGGCACGTATCTCCAACAACCTTGGACTGGAATACGACCGCCACAACTTCCTGCTGATGCATGCCATGGGACCTAATGTCGCAGGTGTTATCGGGTCTGCGGTAGCAGCTGGCGCATTGCTTGGATTCCTATCATAACCCAACTATTTCAAAAAAAAAAGGCAATCTTATGATGGATTGCCATTTTTTTTGTATCTTTGCAGGGTTATTTATAGAATAAATGTCTCATGAGAAGTCAACAAGACGAAAACGCAAAGAAGCGTCGGCTTACGATTAAGAACGAAGTGGATGAGCTTACCAAACTTCCAGAATTCGTTGATACAGTCTGTGAAGAAGCTGGTGTTGACATGGCACTGATTGCCAGTCTCAACCTTGCTTTGGAGGAAGCAGCTACCAACGTGGTACTTTATGCCTACGCCGGGGGAACAGGTTTTGTGGACATTGACGCCATATATACCCCTCAACAATTGAAATTTGTCATTACAGATACTGGCATACCCTTCGACCCTACACAAATGAAAGATGCAGACATCACACTTAGTGCCGAAGAGCGTCCTATCGGTGGATTGGGTATTTTTCTTGTCCGACAAATCATGGACACCGTCCATTACGAACGTGTTAATGATCATAACATACTCACTCTTATTAAGAACTTGAGCTGAACAAAGAATAGGCAATGGAGAATATCGTATTCTTTGGATTAAGCATCCAGGCATGGATAACCATCTTCACGGTGTTGAGCATTTTCATCGTGATGGCACGTACCCGTGTCCCTGCCGTCGTTGCCTTTCTTGGAGCACTTACAATTCTCTTAGTGACTGGCATTGTAACTGAGGCAGAAGGTATGGCAGGATTCGGTAGTGAGCCTGTCGTGGTACATGCTGCCTTCTTTGTCGTCATGGCAGGTCTCATGCAGACTGGTGTACTCTATTGGCTGACAAAACACATGCTGGGAACACCTGCCAATTACAAACAGGCTATAGTCAAACTAATGGTTCCCATCGCCACACTAAGTGCTTTTCTGAATTCTGTTAATGTGGTCGCACTGTTTGTGGATGTCGTGAAATTATGGGCACGTAAACTGGAAGCCAAGCCCTCACGACTGTTAATGCCCTTAAGTTATGCAGCCACACTGGGAGGTTCCTGCACACTGATCGGCAACTCTTCAAATCTGGTCATCTCAGGTCTGTATGCAGATCTTACCGGAAATACCTTAGGACTCTTCGCTCCTTTCTTTCCCGGACTTTTCTGCACCATTGTAGGAATCGTCCTTATCATTATCTTTCGGGAAATGATTCCACACCGCGACTCCCCAGAAGCATCATTTGAATCCACCAGCGACTATACAGTAGAACTCCTTGTACCAACAGAGAATCAAGCTGTTGGACTGACTGCTGACGAGGCTGGCCTACGCCATGTCCGTGGAGGCTCTCTTATTGAGATTGTACGATTTGACAAAGAAATCATCACACCAGTCCCCAAAGACGAGTTTATCTTAGGTGGTGACCGTTTGATTTATTCCGGACAAATCAACGAAATCCTTGAATTGAAGCGTACGCATGGACTGGTGGCAGCAGATCATCACGTATACAACATCAGTGAGATAGACAACAATCGTAAGATGCGGACAGCCTATATCGGCTTTGGAAGTAACCTCATTGGCTCTCGAATGAGTGACAATGATTTTGAGCATAGCACGGATATCATCTTAGTGGCAGTAGCACGTCAGGGAAAACGTGTGGATACGCAACCACGTGAGGTAGTGTTGGAGGCTGGTGATACACTCCTTCTGGAATGTCCGCCCAAGGATGACCGCCAACTGGATGCGATCACCAAAGGCAGTCTGACATTCTTTGACTCCCATTTCGTTCCACAGTTAGACAAGAGGACCATTATTTCATCGGTCATTCTCATTGGCATGTTCATCCTTTCTCTACTACATGTCATGCCCTTGATGGCATCGACCATGCTTGCAGCTGGTGCCATGCTCATCTTCAAGTGTTGCCGAGCTCAGAACGTAACAAAATACATCGAGTGGGATCTCCTACTCATCCTTGGTGCTACTGTAGTATTCAGTACCGCCATTACCAAGACGGGGGTTGCCCATGTTGCAGCCAGTGAAGTATTACATATCTGTGGACACAACCCTATCATCATCATGGCAGTGATGTGTATCCTTGCCTCCCTGGTCAGTGAGTTCGTCAGTGATGTTGGTTCTTGCGGTATCTTCTTTCCTATCGTTTACCAAGAAGCCATTGCCTTGGGATGTGACCCAACACCTTTCGTCATTTCCCTGATGATCGCTGTCACGACGAGTTTTGCATCCCCTATCGGTTCGAACACCCACATGCTTATCTACGGTCCTGGCGGTTTCAAGTTTACTGATTTCATGAAAGTCGGATTACTGATGCACGTCATCCTATTGGCAGCAAATCTGCTCATCGTAAATATCTTATATCCATTGAACTAAAAAACATTTAAATAATTTAGCTTATGAAGACTACATTCCGTGAAGAAAACGGCAAATACATTGCCACATTAGAAGGACGACTGGATACCGTTGCTTCTGAGCAAACTGCGAAAGACCTATCTCCTCTAAAAGATTGCACAGGTCATGACATCATCATTGACTGCACAAATTTAGAGTATATTAGCAGTTCTGGTCTGCGTATATTATTGGACATCCGTAAGAACGCTGCTGCAGTAGGCAGTAAAGTAACTATACAGAATATCAATAAAGAAATTCAGAAGGTGTTTCAAATGACTGGCTTCAACACCTTATTCGACATTAAAAATCAATAAATATTTAAGAATATGACTATCGAAATTAAAGAAATGAATGGCGGTTATACTGCCGAGTTTAGTGGTCGTCTTGATACGCCCGCTGCTGTTCAAGCAACTAAAGACATGCAGCCCCTAATGGAGCAGGCAGATAAAGAGATTATTCTGGATTGCACCAATTTGGAATATATCAGCAGTTCTGGTCTTCGTCTTTTCTTAAGTCTCCGAAAAGAGACTGCAGCCAAAGGCGGTAAGGTCATTATTAAAAATATCAATGACGAGATAAAGAAAGTCTTTATGATGACTGGATTCTACAATCTCTTTGAGATTAAATAAAAGATGACAGAATACGGACTGGATATTCATTGCACCATGCTGTTAGAAGACTATCGGGATCTTATTCCGAAATACCGTCTTCTTCAGCAGGTGGTAATGGAGAAACTTGGTGAGTTGGTCAAGAAATCTGGTATTGAACTGAACTCCATGGAGTCCCGCATAAAGACGGAAAAGTCTTTAGCAGGGAAACTACAACGGAAAGGTTCTAAATATCAGTCTATTTATAACATCACTGATATCATCGGTGCTCGTATCATTACATTTTATAATGAAGACGTGGACCGTATCGCGTCGATGGCAGAGACATTGTTCGATATTGACTGGTCAAACTCCATTGACAAGCGCAAGATGCATCAATACGACAGTTTCGGTTACAACTCACTACATTACATCTGCAAGCTGCCCAAGACACTGTATTACAACGAGAAGTTCCCTGAGCTAAACGACATCCCGTTTGAATTACAGATGCGCACGGCACTTCAACATGTATGGTCTGCTATCCAGCATGACATTGGTTACAAGAATGATATTGAGATACCTATAGAATATCATCGTAACCTCAGCCGCCTTGCCGGCATGCTGGAACTGGCAGACAACGAGTTTAGCCGTATCCGTACAGACATTAGTGACTACCGCAGACGTATTGAGAGTCTTGTGAAGGATGGCAAATTGGAAGAAATACCACTCGATGGTGACACCTTCCGCTCCTATATGGACATGCAGCCATTCGACAAATTGAACAAGCAGATTGCCGCTATTACACAGGCGGAGCTACTTCCGGCTACCCCCATGTCCTATCTTCACCTGTTACGTGAAATGGGCATGAACACATTAGGTGATATCGAGCGATTAATTAAAGAGAATTCTGATGATGCCTATCAACTGGCACTCTTCCAGTTAGGGGCTACAGACATTGACATTCTCTCCTCCAATATCGGAATTCAGAACATCTGTATCGTGTACATCCTAAAGAATGATGGAGGCAAGCTGGGACTCCGATGGATGTTCGACATCATCAATGGTGCCTCAGAACATAACAATGACATGGCACAAATAATTTTGGAACAAGCATCCAAACTGTCTTTCATGAATAAGCAGTAAGTCACAGAAGAAATGGAACACATCCCTATGCCACAAGGAAGACCGTTACTCGCCATTGTTGACAGCAACACACTGGCAACATTAGGTCTGAAACAGATTCTACAGAATGTTATGCCTATCATGACAGTTGAGACGTTTGGCTCCTTCGCAGAACTGGAAGCTAACCAACCAGATAGGTATGTACACTATTTTGTGGCAATGGACATTGTCTTACAGAAGAGACAATTCTTCCAAGAAAGACAACGTAAGACCATAGTACTGACTTTACAGCTGGAAGATACTGCACAACTGTCAGAGTTTCACAGTCTCTGCATTAATCAACCAGAGCCACAGCTTATTCGTCAGCTTCTGATGCTTGCCCAGCATGCCCATGGCGGTGGGAAGAACCTTCCACCTATGCCAAAGGTCTTACAACAGAAAATCCTATCCGACCGTGAGATTGAAGTGATGTCACTTATCGTCCAGGGGTATATTAACAAAGAGATAGCTGATAAGTTGAATATCGGACTCGCCACGGTTATTACCCATCGCAAGAATATCATGGACAAACTGGGCATGAAAAGCGTATCCGCACTCACCATCTATGCAGTGATGCACGGATACGTAGACATCAACAAGATATAGTTATTACAGTTTTACGGAAGATATGTCAACAAGTCCGTTGACAATCGCATAAATCGTCAGACCAGCCGGAGAGTGTATCTGTAACTTACGGGCGATATTCCTCCGATGCGTAATAACGGTATTAGTAGAGATACACAGATGGTCAGCAATTTCCTTGTTGGACATGCCCTGTACCAAAGCAATAATCACATCCCTTTCACGATCTGACAGTGCCTCACTGTTATCCTGTCCTCCCTTAAACACCATTGTCGAGATATTCCTCGTCACCGTATTCTGCTTCTGTTGTTGTTCCAGACGGCGGACTGCAGGCACGAATATATTGTCTTCCACCTCTGCATGCTGCATCAGCCATTCCTCATTATTATAAATATCATAGAGAGTTGCCGTCAATTTATTATTACTATGAGGGTCTGAAGGCAAATATTTGATAATCATCAGTTTCAACTCACGCAATGCCCTGTCCGTAGACTCATGATGCTTGGAAAACGTCTCTACATTATAATCATTCACCGTACGCCCCTCCAATAAAGCTGTCACATAAGGGAATAAGGTCTTCTCCTCGTATTTCATGTGACGCTGTATCTCACGGGCATAGCCGTCGTAGAATTTCAGGATAAGATGCCCCAGGGAGTCATTCTCATCGAAGCTCTCCGCCAACTGCCTCCTGATAGACGGCAGTTGGTAATCGAGGAAATAGGCATGGCTGGCATCCAGGTAATGGAGCAAGGTACGCACATCAATCTGATCGTCATCCACCTTGCTTGTTGAGCCATTCATGGTGAAGTTGACGACAGCAAGGAAGGTATAGGTATCCACATGATTCATCTCACAGGTCTCCCAAACGGTCTTGTCGCCAAATCCCAGGTTAATGCCGAAACTACCCAGTGCCTGCAAAAGATTATAGTTATCCTTGATAAGCGTAATCATCTTATCTTCAGGCTCGTACATCTTCAGATTTTTCATACCTCTTATATACCTTATTATATATTGACGATGCAAAAGTAGTGAATTTACGGGACTCATGCAATAGTTATAAACAAATTCATCATTTTTAGGTATTGTAGGAAAGTGCAAAACAATCTACCTTTGCAGCGGAAAAAGAAATAAGGATAAACCAAATATGATGAAGAAAGTTTTATTGACACTCGTATGTCTTGCCACCTGTTTTGCAGCCAGTGCGCAAGAGAACAAAAATGACAGTCTTTCACAGCGAACTTTTTGGGACCGTCTTAGTATCGGTGGCTATGGTGAAATAGCCTTTTCCCGTAATTTCTATAGTGACCATGTCAGCCGCTACAGTCAGCCTGAGGCACATAAGGATGACCCCAGCCACGGTCGTTTCGACATTCCCCATTTCACCATCGCCTTAGGCTACGACTTCGGTAAAGGGTGGACATTCGGTACCGAGATTGAATTCGAGCATGGCGGTAATGGTATCGCCTACGAGAAAGAGGACGAGGAAGGCGGAGAATGGGAACAGGAGACAGAGAAAGGCGGAGAGGTTGAGCTGGAGCAGTTCTGGATTCAGAAGTCTTTCGCCAAATGGGCAAACATCCGTGCAGGACACATCGTCGTACCTGTCGGTCTGAACAATGCCCATCACGAGCCCCTCAATTTCTTCACGGTCTACCGCCCGGAGGGTGAGAACACCATTCTCCCTTCCACCTGGCACCAGACAGGTATCTCTTTCTGGGGACGTTACAAAGACTTCCGTTATGAGGCACAGTTCCTTGCCGGACTGAATGCCGACCACTTCACGAATACAGGTTGGATTCACAAAGGGCATAAGTCACCATTGGAGTTTGACATTGCCAACAAATACGGTATCGCCCTGCGCATGGACAACTACACCATCCCCGGACTGCGTATCGGTCTGAGTGGCTACTATGGACACAGCATCGGCAACAGCTATCCCCGTAATGCCAATGGCGTGGATAACGAATACAAGGGAGTGGTAGCCATCGGCTCTATCGACTTCACCTATAATGCCCACAACTGGATTGTCCGCGGACAGGCAGACTATGGTTATCTCGGTGATGCCGAGCAGTTGAAGTATGTCTATAACCGTCTGAACTCCAAGTCACCATACAAGCACTCTGCTTTTGTCAGCAAGAATGCTTATGCCATCGGTATAGAGGCAGGTTACGACATCTTCTCACAGATTCACTATACACGCAAGCACAACCAGAAGATGTATATCTTCGGACGTTACGAGCAATACAATCCTTATGCCAGCAAGACAAAGGACACAGAGTATGGTTATACGGAGGTGAAGCGTCTTGCCTTCGGTCTCAACTACCATCCACTCAAACAGGTAGTGGTGAAGGCTGAATACTCTCACCGTTTCCTCAAGAGTATCTATAATGACGAGCCGTCCCTTAATCTGGGTGTCGCTTATGAGGGATTCTTTGACCTTGGACATAAGAAGCTTGCCCAGCAGGAGCAGTATGACGTACAGAAGCTCAATGAGCGCATCAACCAACTGCAGCAGCAATTGGATGAACTGAAACAAAAAACAATGTAAACATAAATCACAAACAAAAATGAAAAAGTACTTAATTTTCTCGTTCGCAGCCCTGATGGGAGCAATGACTTTCACTTCTTGCGGTGATGATGACAACAAAAATGGTGGTAAAGAAGATGGTGGCGATAATACCGAGTTCAATATCGTGACAACATCTCCTATTGTTGACAAAGATTCTTATGCCGACAATACAACAGGTTACAATGATAAATCTTTTGGTAATGCCGCCATTGAAGGTTGCACTGATCTCGTTGATGAGCTGACAGCTGCCAACGCTGTCATTACGGCTTCTAAGCTCACAGACGTTCAAGAGTCTTATCTGTATCTGGTACTCGACAACTTAGTTGACAATGTAATCGTACCAACTTATACCAATCTCGCTGACAATGTAGAGGACTTGGAAAAGACACTGAAAGGTCTCACCGTCAGCACCATCACACAGTCCCAGATTAACAAGGCATGTGAGGACTTCAAGGCTGCCCGTCTTTATTGGGAGCGTTCTGAGGCTTTCCTGATGGGTGCCGCCTCAGACTTCGATATCGACCCGACCATCGACTCATGGCCTCTGAACCGTTCTTTGCTGTTGAGCTACTTCAACAATGGCATGAGTGAAGAGATGCTGAACGATGCCACCATCCTCGGCTTCCATGCTATGGAGTTCATCCTCTTCCGTGACGGTCAGCCCCGTAAGGTCGCAGAGTTCCAAGGAACAGACACCTATAAGGGTTTCGAGAAGATTACCGGTGAGCAAGAACTGGCATACGCTCAGACCATCTGCACCCTGTTGAAGCAGCGTTGCTTCCAGTTACAGGTAGCATGGGAGGGAGAGACAACGGCAAATGCCAGCCGTGTGTCTGTCGTAAAGGCTGCCGGTCTTGACTATACCACAGAGAACGGACTGAGCTATGGTGAGAATCTGGTAGGTGCCGGTGTTAACAGCAAGAGCACTTTCAAATCACTGAAGGTAGCGATTGCTCAGGTACTCTCTGACGATGAGGGCAGCTGTGTAGGTATTGCCAATGAGGTAGGTACCGCAAAGATTGCCAATCCCTTCTCAGCCGGTGACGTGTCATACGTGGAGTCACCTTACAGCTATAACTCTATTGCTGACTTCCGTGACAACATCCGCTCTATCCGTAATATCTGGTTGGGCTCTACTGATAAGACTGCCAACAAATACAGTTTCCACACTTTCTTTGCCAGCGTGAAACAAGAGAGTGTCAACCAGGACTTAGAGAACACCTATGTGCGCGCTATCGAGGCAATCAGCAATATGCCCTCTCCTTTCGTAAAGTATTGCTGCACCATTTGGAATATTAACTTTGAAGACGATAATGATTGGGATTAAATAAACAGACATAGACTATTAAGAGCTAAGCGCCTCACCCTAAAAAAGGTGAGACGCTTCAGCCGTTAAAACAAATAACCTTTAAAATAAGTAACATGATTAAATTGAAAAACCTATCAAAAGTGATGCTCGGAATGGCAGTCCTGTCATTAACCGCTTGTTCCGATGATGCCACCACAGGCGGTATCGGAGAACTGACTCCCGAAGAGAGTGCCTTCGGTAAGGCTAATGATGTGTTTACTGCCGAGGAATGGTATCCTGGTGGACAGTTGGGAACGACCGAAAAAGCCAGCTATTCTGCCATCACACCGGCTGCAGCAGCCATGGAAGAAGACTTCAACACGGGTGAAGACTTCTTCGAACATCTTTACACCTTCGATGTTGCACCTCGTAAGGGTCTTGGTCCTGCCTGGGTGCGCAACGGCTGTATTGCCTGCCACCCCAGTTACGGTCACGGCAAGCGCCAGACAGAATACCGTGCCAATACCATCGGCAACGGTTACCTGCTGGTTATCTATCACCCCACAGAGGCTTATACAGAGGATGGTGTACGCTACACCACCAGCAACTCCCCTTATATCTCTGAGGTAACTGGTATGCCACAGACACAGGCCATGTCTCCCTTCAAGGCTCCTATCGACGAGAGCCAGATCAAGATTGAGTGGAAAGACGTGACCAAGATGCCAAGTGGTCTGTCTATGACCTTCCCTGACGGTGAGAAATACGCTTTGATCTATCCTGAGGTGACTATCCCTGCCACGGCTTTCAACACCAACCCTGTACCTACAAATTATGAGGTGCGTCTGGAGTCTACCATTGGTGTCTATGGTACTGGGCTTATCGATGCCATCAGCGATGACGACATGCGTGAGCAGTATCGCAAGGAGGCTCCTTACGTAGACCTGAACCCCGCTATGTGGGACAAGGCTGCCAATGACTTTGCAGCCACCGCCTATTACGGTGCAGGCTATAATGACACCAAAAGCCACAATAGCGGCAAGGGTATCGTGAAGAAGTTCACCTATGCCATGACCCGCGGCTCACTGCAGGATGGTGCCGGTGCCAACGCTATATGGAACATCACCAATGTGACCCGTTCCGACCGTCACTGGCTCTACAGCACGACAGCATGGGCTCAGGCTCAGAGTGAGGACGCTGAGGTCATCGCCTATATCAAGGAGCATGGTGCCTCGCCATTGAGCATCCTGCACCCCTACTATGCCGACGGCACCGACGAGGGTATCAAGGCACGTGTCTATGAAGTGCTGAACACCCCGTCGATAGCATACAAGGAAACCTTCGAGAAATACCTCCTCAACGACGAGTATTATGGAGGCGAGGAAGAAATGTCCGACAAGCAGTACTACCAGTTCATGGTATGGCACCGTGGCTTGGCTGTTCCTGCTGCCCGTAATCTGGACGACAAGGACGTACAGCGTGGTAAGAAGCTGTTCACCGAGATGGGTTGTGCCCAGTGCCACCGTCCTTCTTGGAAGACGGGTGCCGACAATATGTGGGTCGATGCCAGCATCAAGGCTTATGCCCAGAGCATCGACAAGGATGCCAGCGAGATGTTGCCTAAGTATCCCTACCAGACCATCTGGCCCTATACCGACATGGTACAGCATCGCCTGTTCATGGAGAACGACATCCGCACGGGCTGGTGCCGCACCACTCCACTGTGGGGACGCGGTCTGTCTCGCCAGTTGACAGGTGCCGACGACCGCCTGCACGACTGTCGTGCCCGCAATGTCATCGAGGCCATCATGTGGCACGCCTATTCCAAACAGTCCGACGGCTATCGTGCTGCCGAGAAGTTCTATAATCTTCCAAAAGCCGACCGCAACGCTGTTGTTAAGTTCATTGAATCAATTTAATACACGTTTTCTTGCCTATATGGCAAATAATGTGTAATTTTGCACAGCATGAAGAAAATTGTCATAGCATTCTATATCGTGGTGATAGCCGTCATGGCTGTCGCCACGATTGTTGAGAAATACCAAGGTACTTCTTACGTGTCTGATTACTTCTATGGAGCCTGGTGGTTCTCACTGCTATGGGCTATTCTCACGGCATCTGCCATGGCCTATTTTGTCCGGCAAAAGGTTCGCAAGGCGTTTGTCGTCATGCTTCACCTGTCGTTTGTCGTCATCCTGTTGGGAGCCCTCCTCACGCATCTCACTGCCGAGAAAGGTATCGTATATCTCCGCACAGGACAGTCAACCGACCAGTATATGACCGACGACATGCGCATCCATCCGCTGCCCTTCAAGGTAACACTCAACCGTTTCGAGGTGCAATATCATGAAGGCACCAGTGCTGCCGCCGATTATGTGTCAACCATCACCATGGACGATGGTCGTGAGCAGAAGAAGGAGATGGTTTCCATGAACAACATCGCCTTCTTCCATTCCGTCCGTCTTTACCAGAGCAGTTTCGATGAAGACATGCAGGGCAGCGTTCTGGCAATGAACAGCGACCCCTGGGGCATTCCCGTCACCTATCTGGGTTATGCGCTTCTGTTCATTTCGCTCATCTGGATGCTCTTCGACCCGAAGGGCACCTATCGCCGGCTGTTGCGCTCGCCGCTTCTAAAGCGAGGATTGATGCTCGTCATTACTGTTTTCTCAACTCTCAACTCTCCATTCTCCACTCTCCACGCCGCCCCCCGTGTTCTCCCGCAAGAGACAGCCCATAAGTTCGGCCAGCTGTTTATGGTCTATAACGACCGTGTCTGTCCTGTCCAGACGTTCGCCATCGACTTTACCAAGAAGATTTACGGCAAGCGTTCCTATGGCGACTATACCGCCGAACAAGTGCTCACGGGGTTTATCTTCTTCAATGATGACTGGACGCGCGAACCCGTCATCAAGGTGAAGGGTGCCGAACTCAAGACGCGCCTTCGCATTCCCGACTATGCCTCTCAACAGTATTTCTTTGGCAAGAACGGATATATTCTCGGTCCCTACATTCTGGAATACTATCAAGGTCAGCAACAGGAAAGTTTCCACAAGCAGGCTGCCAAGGTCGATGAGAAAATCATGCTCATCATGGAGCTGCACAAGGGCACTCCCCTAAAGCTCCTACCCTATCAGGAGCATGGACAGACGGTGTGGTATGCGCCTACCGACAATCTCCCCGCTACCATGGACGCCGAGCATCAGAAATATATCCGTGAGGTGTTCACCCTGCTCAATGGCGAGGTGCAGGCTGGCAACTATCAGCGTGCCAATGCTTTCCTCGACAAGATGCAGCAATACCAGAAGACGTTTGGTGCCGCGTCATTGCCCACCCAAACGCAGGTGAAGGCTGAGCGCATCTATAACAAGGTGGCTTTTGCAACCATCCTGTTCATGGTGTGCCTTACGATGGGCATACTCTCCTTCCTCTTGCTCATCTTCAACAAGATGAAATCCACCTGTCTCTTCCAGCGTTGCATCCTGCTGGCTGCATTCCTGGCTTTGTCGTTTTGTCTGGCACTCCGCTGGATTATCACCGGACATATTCCGATGGCGAACGGCTACGAGACCATGCTCTTCCTCGCATGGAGCATCATGCTGATTTCCATGATTATCTGTCGCTGGTTCCCCGTAATGCTCACCTTCGGTTTCCTGCTTTCAGGATTCTTCCTGCTGGTGAGTCATATCTCGCAGATGGACCCGCAGATCAGCCATCTCATGCCCGTGCTCAATTCCCCCCTGCTGACCATCCATGTCAGCGTCATCATGATGTCGTTTGCACTACTCTCCCTGACGTGCATCTGCGGCATCACGGCATTCGTCATGCCCCGACAGACAGAAGAACTGAAACTGCTCTCCCAGCTCTTCCTCTTCCCTGCCCTCACCTGCTTAGGACTCGGCATCTTCATCGGTGCCATCTGGGCAAATATCTCGTGGGGCACCTATTGGAGTTGGGACCCCAAGGAAACGTGGGCGCTTATCACCTTCATGATCTATGCCATCGGCGTTCACGAACAGTCGCTGCCCTTCCTCCGGAATACGCGAAATTACCACTTATTCATGACGTTAGCCTTCCTCACCATCCTCATGACTTACTTCGGAGTAAATTATTTTTTAGGTGGAATGCATAGTTATGCGTAATTTTTATTACCTTTGCAGACAAATTGAAAGCAATGGAATATAAAACTATCACCTTCGATAAAGCACTTGTAGAAATCTGTGAGTTCAACAACGGAACTGAGGTCACTGAATATCATGCGATGATTCACATCAGCCAACCTGGACTTCCCTTCGTCAATCAGTTGGAGGCTATACTCAATGCCTATAGTCTGTTGGTGGAACAGGAACTGCCCGGTGCGCAGGCTGTCTTCAAGCGCTATTTCCTCAGCGATGCTGCTAACCAGCAGGACGATGTGATTGTAGCCGACATGACCGACTGCGCCAAGAGTATCATCCAGCAGGCACCGCTCGACGGCACCAAGATAGCCCTCTGGGTGTATTTCATGACGGGTGTACGGACATCCATCACTCATAGCGGTCTCTACGCTGTCGAGCACAATGGTTTCAAGCATCTGTGGAACGGGAGCGCCCATAATCTGGCAGCAAACTCAGAGTATCAGACGCGCCTGCTGTTCAATGAGTATAACATGCAACTGCTGGAAGAAGGATGCACCCTGAAGGACAACAGCATACGCACGTGGCTCTTCGTCAACGATGTCGATCTCAACTACGGCGGTGTCGTCCGTGCCCGCAATCAGTTCTTCTTCACCCAAGGTCTTACCGTCAACACCCACTTCATAGCCTCTACAGGCATCGGGGGCAGACAGGCTGACCCCAACGTGCTGTCGCAGATGGACAACTATGCCATTGCCGGCATCCAGCAGGAGCAGATTCACTATCTCTATGCACCCACCCACCTCAACCGCACCAGCGACTATGGTGTCAGTTTCGAACGTGGCACGCGTGTTGACTATCAGGACCGTCGCCATGTATTCATCTCAGGCACTGCCAGCATCAACAACAAGGGCGAAATCAAATATCCCAAGAACATCATCAAGCAGACCGAGCGCATGTGGGAAAACGTAGAGACCCTTCTTGCCGAAGCGGAGTGCACTTATGAAGATGTAGCCTACATGATTGTCTATCTGCGTGACATTTCCGATTATCAGGTTGTCCGTCAGCTCCACCAAGAGCGTTTCCCTGGCAAGCCCTACGTCATTGTCCACGCCTCCGTCTGCCGTCCCGGATGGTTGGTAGAGATGGAATGCATGGCTATCCGCAAAGCCAATAACCCAGCCTTGAAACCTTTCTGATTAGCTACAAGAAGTTTTTAATCTTAATGCAACCAATGTCATTTTGCAACACTCATTGATAATCAGTGCATTACGTGTGACAAAATGGTGGCAAAATGGCAAATTAGAGGTATTTTCGGCAAAATAAGGCTTATAAACGACGGAAAACGGGGTTAAAAGTATCAGTTTCATTACGAGTTTCTGGGAGTTTCATTACGAGTTTCAAGGAGTTTCATTACGAGAATCTATATCTGTTAATATGTTATTCTGTCTTTAAGCTGTTATTCTGTCTAACAATGAAAGCAATGTCGAAACAAGAAGGAAAATTTTTGGAGTGCAGTGGAAAACTATTTCGAGTGCAATCCAGAAAATATTCGAGTGCAGTCCGGAATTTTGCAAAAAAAAGGAGATGAATTAGAAAAAAATGCTATCTTTGCAGATATGATGAAACAGAAAGAATTGCGCGTTGGCATTATTGCCACAGGATGGATAGCCGAGAAAGCTGCCATCACCATCAAGGATTTGGAGGGTGTGACCTGTCAGGCGGTGGCTTCACGGACACTGGAGAAAGCGGAGGAATTTGCCCGGAAATGGAATATTCCATGCGCCTACGGTTCGTATTCGGAACTGCTGGACGCTGAGGACATCGACCTCGTGTATGTGGCGACACCCCACTCCCATCACTTCGACGTGACGATGGAAGCGATCGCGAAGGGTAAGCCCTGTCTGGTGGAGAAGGCTTTTACAGCCAATTACCGGCAGGCACGCCGGATAGTGGATGCTGCGAGGGAGAAAAAGGTTTTCGTGGCAGAGGCTATCTGGACCCGCTATCAACCCATCGTACAAACCATTCGAGACATCATCAAGAGTGGCAGACTGGGCGAGTTGCGACTGCTGACAGGCAGCATCGGCTACAGCATGGGCAACAAGCCTCGCATCATGAGGGCTGACCTCTGCGGCGGTGCGCTGTTGGACTTGGGCGTCTATGGCATCAACTTCGTGCGTATGTTCTGCGATGCGAAGATAGAACAGACGGAGTCGCAATGTATGAAGTCGGACACGGGCATGGACCTGACCAACTGCATCTCATGGCGCATGGAGGGTGGTATCATGGCGAACATACAATCGACGGCATGTGCGGTGAACGACAACCAGGGTACCATCTGCGGTACGGAGGGTTATCTGATTGTTGACAACATCAACAATCCGCAGACAGTCAGGGTGTATAAGCGCAACCGCATCTTCGTGGAGGAAATCAGCGTGCCGAAGCAGATAACGGGCTATGAATACCAATTTCTGGCTTGCAAGGAGGCACTGGCACAGGGACTGACCGAGACGCCCTATATGCCGCTGGACGAGACGCTTTACATCATGCAGCTGATGGACGAACTGCGACGTCAGTGGGGCGTTGTGTATCCGATGGATGAGTTGAGGTAAGAAAAAAGGCTTGGATTTTTCCAAGCCTTTTGCTTTTATTTTGCATACGCTACGGAGCGTGTTTCGCGGATAACCGTTATCTTCACCTGACCGGGATAGGTCATTTCGTTCTGAATCTTGGTGGCTATCTCGCCGCTGAGTGCTTCGCTCTCAGCATCGTCCATCTTGTCGGCACCGACAATGACACGCAACTCACGACCAGCCTGAATGGCGTAGGTCTTGGTGACACCTGGGTAACTCATGGCAATAGCCTCCAAATCGTTCAGACGCTTGATGTATGCCTCTACGATTTCACGACGGGCACCGGGGCGGGCACCACTGATGGCATCACAAATCTGCACGATAGGAGCCAGAAGGGTCTGCATCTCCATCTCGTCGTGGTGGGCACCGATGGCATTGCAGATGTCGGGCTTCTCCTTGTATTTCTCGGCTATCTTGGCACCGTAGATTGCGTGTGGATCCTCGGTGTCCTCATCGGGCACCTTACCAATATCGTGCAACAGTCCGGCACGCTTGGCCTTCTTAGGATTCAAACCTAACTCAGCAGCCATCACCGCACAGAGGTTGGCTGTTTCGCGGGCATGCTGCAACAGGTTCTGACCGTAAGAAGAACGATACTTCATCTTACCGATAATACGAATCAGTTCGGGGTGCAGACCGTGAATACCCAAGTCGATGGCTGTACGCTTACCGGTCTCGATGACCTCGTTCTCCAGCTGTTTCTTCACCTTGGCTACCACCTCCTCGATACGGGCGGGGTGGATACGGCCGTCGCTCACCAACTGATGGAGCGCCAGGCGGCAGGTTTCACGGCGAATGGGGTCGAAGGCAGAGATAACGATAGCCTCGGGCGTGTCATCCACTACGATTTCAACACCGCAGGCAGCCTCCAAAGCACGGATATTTCTGCCTTCACGACCGATGATGCGGCCTTTCACGTCGTCATTGTCGATGTGGAACACACTGACTGAGTTCTCGATAGCCGTCTCAGTGGCTACACGCTGAATGGTCTGGATGACAATCTTCTTTGCCTGTGCATTGGCATTGAGCTTCGCCTCGTCCATGATTTCGTTGATGTAGCTGGCAGCGTCGGTCTTAGCCTCGTCCTTCATAGCCTCCACCAAGCGGGCCTTAGCCTCTTCAGCACTCAGACCGGAGAGCTCTTCGAGCTTGGTACGCTCCTGCATCTGCATCTTCTCGAGTTCCTCGTTCTTCAGAGCCAGCAGTTTCTTCTCATTGTCGATACGTGTCTGCTGATTGTCGAGTTCGTTCTTGCGGCGGCCTAATTCCTCCTGACGCTGATTCAGTGAAATCTCACGCTGCTTCAGACGGTTCTCGTTCTGCTGGAAGTGCTGGTTGCGCTGTTGCACCTCCTTCTCCAGCTCGCTCTTCTTGTTGAGGAATTTCTCCTTCACCTCCAAGAGTTTCTTCTCTTTGATTACCTCAGCCTCTTTGTTGGCTGCGCTTACCATTTCATTATATTTTCCCTTGATAACAAAGCGGAAAATCAAAAAGCCACACACGCCACCCAGAACGAGGGCAGCAGCGATGGCAATAATAGCAACAATAATGTTCATAAATAATTAATGTATATATTGAGTTAATGTTCTCAAACCGTCAGCGTGACGGGCCCAAAGCATCTTCCATCTCTTTCGTGAGGCGGGCAAGAACATCATCATAGGGGGCAGTATCGTTGTGCGAACGCTCCTTTTCATACAATAGCGCGATATCGACGAGCGTCATCAGCGATATGGTATGTTCCGACTTACGCCCCTTGTATGCCTGAGCGTAAGCGTTGTAGCGATCGGTAATGAGTTTGGCTGCGTTGCGGTAGAACTCTTCGTCCTCGCGATTAATCTTGACTTCGATTTCCTCGTCATAGACATGCAACCGGATATTTAGTTTACTTTGATCTGCCATTTTGCTTGTTCAACCTATTGTTCTTGGTCACTAAGGATTGCAATGCATTTGTTGACATCACGAATCAGCTTCGACAATCGTTCCTTGGCGCCGTCCAGGTCGCCGTCGGTGATTTCAATCATCTTAGCCATTTTCAGTGAGTTATAGTTCTGCTGCTCCTGGTCCAACTTAGCCTGCAGTTGCTTGATGTCCTGCTCGTTCTTATCGACCATCGCATAAAGTTCCTGATTCTCCTTTTTCAGTTCTTGAAACCGGAGTATCATTTGCCTCAGACGAGTCTCAAAGTTGGCTATCGTTTTCTCATTCGGCGTCATAACATCCCACTTTTCTTCACAAAGGTAGTATATTTTCCGTGAACGGCTTTCCTTTATGTAAAGATTTTAACGTTTTTTATTTTGTTTCGGTATCTGCGGTACGTTTTTCCTTCTTTGCCAGCATCACCACACGATAAACGAAGTCGGTAACCCACTGCTGGGAGAAGCCTAACTTCTGGTCGTACTGGCGGATAGCCACCACGGTTTTCATCACACCGGCATCCGAGAAATCGTTCTTGTTGAAGATGTCGTTCACCGTCTTTTCCGTCATGGTGTAGATGGCACTCTTGAAGAAACTGGGTACACGGAGTTTGAACTTCATCAGGTTACCCGTCAGCATCATCAGGTCCTGCGAGAAGGCAGAGAACTGAATCATGTAGGTCTGGATGTCCTGTGGCTTCTTGCAGCGCTTACGGATGCTTGCCTCAATCTCCTTGGTAAAGTCGTCGCTCATGCCATAGATGTCCTTCAGCATCTTCTTACACCGCGACTTCTCCGCCAGACCGAGTTTATTGTTCTGTGTAGGAACATGCAGTGTGGCTTTGAACACACGTAAGTCGGGCAAAGCAGCCAAGTTGGTGATACCCAAATCAGAAGCCATTACTGCTTGAAAATATACGCGGATAAGGGTCATGAAATCCTCCATGCCTCCCGCTTTCTGTTGTTCATCGTCGCCTTTGCGACCGAATAGTTTTGAAAAGAATCCCATAATTTATTTGATTAAACGGTGCAAAGTTACAATTTTTTTTCTAACTTTGCAGCGAAAATCAAATAAAAAGCGAAGAATATGAAAGGAATTGTATTGGCAGGCGGTAGCGGAACACGCCTCTACCCCATCACGAAAGGTATCTCGAAGCAGTTGATTCCCATTTTTGACAAGCCGATGATATACTATCCTATCTCGGCGCTGATGCTGGCTGGTATCCGCGAGATTCTGATTATCTCGACCCCCTACGACCTGCCTGGCTTCAAGCGTCTGTTAGGTGACGGTTCGGAGATTGGTGTACATTTTGAATATGCCGAACAGCCATCGCCCGACGGACTGGCGCAGGCTTTCATTATCGGCGAGAAATTCATCGGCAACGACTGTGCGTGCCTGGTCTTGGGCGACAATATCTTCTACGGCAGCGGTTTCACAGGACTGCTTAGACAGAGCGTGGAAAATGCCGAGAAACACGGTCAGGCCACCGTCTTCGGCTATTACGTGAACGACCCTGAGCGTTACGGCGTGGCTGAATTCGATGCCGACGGCAACTGTTTGAGCATTGAGGAAAAGCCCGCTAACCCCAAATCCAACTATGCGGTAGTAGGTCTTTACTTCTACCCCAACAGCGTGGTGGAGATAGCCAAGAACATCAAGCCCTCAGCACGTGGAGAACTGGAGATTACCACCGTCAACCAGGAATACCTGAAGCAGAAGAACCTGAAGGTACAGACCCTGCAACGCGGTTTTGCATGGCTCGACACCGGTACCCACGACTCCCTGTCGGAAGCCTCGACATTCATAGAAGTGATTGAGAAACGCCAGGGACTGAAGGTAGCCTGTCTGGAAGAAATAGCCTTCAAACGGGGCTGGATTTCCAAGGAACAGCTCAGGAAGGTGGCTGAACCGATGGCAAAGAACGACTACGGAAAGTATCTGTTGCAACTGGCAAAATAAGCGATAAAGGCAGCCCTCGAAGCTGCCTTTATCTGTTTTTTGGCTATTTTTCTTCCTTTTTATTTGGCAGTAACAATTATTTTACTTATTTTTGCAAACGAAATAATCATTAATAGTTAATAACTAAATTCCAATTGCCTATAGGAAAAACTTCTACTCGAATTAAAACAATTGAGGTATGAAGACATTCGCAAACCGTACTGACGAGGAGTTAGCTCTTCTCTATGCAGCAGGTGACAACAAGGCTTTTGACGAGTTATTGGCAAGAAACCAACAAAAAGTGTTCGACTATATTCAGTTCGTGGTTCATGACTACGACTTGTCTAACGATATCTTCCAAGATACGTTCATCAAGGCTATCATCTACCTGCAAGATGGCAAATATACAGATACCGGCAAGTTCTACTTCTGGCTGACACGCATTGCCCATAATGCCATCATCGACAAGTTCCGCCGCATCAAGAGTGCCCACATCGTGGAGCCGAATGACGACAATGACTTGAGTAATCTGACCTCCGACGAACTGAAGGAAGGCAATCGCGAGATGGAGTTTGTCAACAATCAGATCAGGGCCGACGTACGCCACATGATAAGCATGCTGCCTGCCAACCAGCGTGAAGTGGTGTATATGCGCTATTATCTGGATTTATCGTTCAAGGATATTGCTGAAATTACCGGAGTCAGCATCAATACATCACTCGGACGAATGCGCTATGCAATCCTCAACATGCGCCGCATGGCCAAGAAGAACCACATGCAGCTGGATATGGAGTTTTAACGAGACTTCGACTATCAAGAGAGCCCTCGCAGCTCCCTGATCACCTGTTCGGGCTGGGCAGCCTTGAACACATAGCTGCCGCTGACCAGCACATCGACACCAGCCTTCACCAAACGCGGAGCCGTTTCGCCCTGCACACCGCCATCTACCTCTATCAGCGTCTGACAGCCCTTCTCGTCAATCATCCGACGGAGGCGCTGCACTTTCAGAATGGTATTCTCAATGAACTTCTGACCGCCGAAACCAGGATTGACACTCATCAGCAATACCATATCGACATCACCGATGATATCCTCCAGCAACGACACGGGTGTGGAAGGATTCAGTGTTACACCGGCTTTCATGCCTGCATCATGGATTTCCTGAACCGTGCGATGCAAATGGTCGCAAGCCTCATAGTGCACATTCATCATCATAGCCCCCAATTTTGCCGTCTGCTTGATATAACGCTCAGGGTGCACAATCATATAATGTACGTCTAAAGGTTTCTTACACATGGATGCAACAGCCTCCAAAACAGGAAAGCCGAAAGAGATGTTGGGTACGAAAACACCATCCATCACGTCCAAATGAAGCCAATCAGCCTCACTACGATTAATCATTTCGATGTCGCGGTCGAGATGAAGGAAATCGGCTGCGAGCAATGAAGGTGATACTTTTGTCATATATCTTCAAATTTTTAATTCAAACCTACCACCACATGGGTGCCGTCCGGTCTTTTTTCTGATCTATACATTCGCGCCATCTGCTTGATGAGCAGAATGGTTGACTCACGGGGCTGAATTAACTGTTCTTGAGTAGAAATGTGCATAGGCAACTTGATTTTAACTGTTTCTACTTTTCAAACGGACAGCCCGCTGTGTTTATTATATGATTAACATTATTTATCGTATCGTATAGCTCTCTATATCTTTCATGCCGTTGAGGAAATCGCGCGCCGACATACGTTTCTTACCTGCCAGTTGCAGTTCCTCGATGGCGAGCCATTCGTCATGAGCAGCCACCAAGAGCGCCTTTTGCTGAACAGCAATCTGACCGACAGCGGAAGGACCTGCCTGCCCTGTCTTGCGCGTCTTGTAAATCTTCAGCACGGTCTCCTTGCCATCCGGCGAAACGAGTGTGGTCCACGCTCCTGGATATGGACTCAGTCCGCGCACGAAGTCATAGACTTTCTTAGCCGACTGGTTCCAATTGATTTCGCACGTCTCCTTGAAGATTTTGGGAGCGGGGGATAATGAGTGGAGAGTTGAGAGTTGAGAGTTGAACACATCCTCCTGACTCATCGTTTCCGGATGTCCGTCAGCAGCGATGATGCGGTCGAGGGTCTGCAAACAAATGTCGGCTCCTAAGTGCATCAGTCCGTCATAGACATACTCTACGTCTGCATCATCGGGGATGTCGAAGGGCAGCTGCATGATGATGCGACCGGTGTCAATATCGTGGTCGAGAAAGAAGGTCGTGACACCCGTCTTGGTCTCACCGTTAATCACTGCCCAATTGATGGGAGCCGCACCACGGTACTGGGGCAGCAGGGCGGCATGGACATTGAACGTGCCATATTCAGGCATTGCCCATACCACCTCGGGCAACATACGGAAGGCAACCACCACCTGAAGATTTGCCTCGTAGGAGCGCAGGGTCTCCAGGAAGGAAGGGTCTTTCATCTTCTCCGGCTGGAGCACAGGCAGACCATGTTCCAGACTGTATTGTTTGACGGCTGACGGCTGCAATACCGAACCATGACGCCCCACGGGTTTATCGGGTTGCGTCACCACAGCCACTACATTATAATGATGTTCCACCAAAGCTTTCAGTGTCTCGACAGCAAACTCCGGTGTACCCATAAACACGATACGCAAATCTTCTTTCTTCATCATTTTAATCTTGGCTTAAATCATGCACCATCTTGCGATAGGTACTATACATCCGTTCACGTGAAATATATCCCTTCAGATGATGGTCTTCATCCAATACGGGCAACCAATCGGCACGGGTCCGTTCGAAGGTACGCATCACTTCGGTCATCGACGTGCCATCGTCCAGCACGGCGGCTGGCGGTACCATCAGCTGACTGGCCTTGAAGTGGTGATACAGTTCGGTGCGGAACACCACGTGACGTATCTTAACGATATTGATTTCGCCCAAGAGCAATCCTGCCGCATCGGTTACCGGCAATACATTATGACGCGAGCGACTGATTTTATGAACAATCTGTCCTAACTCCATATCGGGGTCAACTCCCTGGTAATCACGGTCAATCACGGAGTCCAGACTCATCAGCGTCAGGACGGCATGGTCGGTATGGTGGGTAATCAATTTGCCCTGACGAGCCAGTCGCATACCATAAATGCTATGGGGCTCGAAGATAATGATAGTGAGATAGGCAAAAACCGAGACAATCATCAATGGTACGAAGAGATTATAGCCACTGGTAATCTCGGCTATCAGGAAGATACCCGTCAACGGAGCATGCATGACGCCCGACATCACGCCAGCCATACCCAGCAAGGCGAAATTCTTCTCCGGCACATAGACACCCACTTGGTTGATATTCCACAGGCGGGAAAACAGGAAGCCCGTGAAGCAACCGATAAACAGCGAAGGAGCAAACGTACCACCGCAACCGCCACCTCCGTTCGTGGCACTGGTAGCAAACACCTTGGTGAAGAGCACCAGCGCCAGATAGCCTATCAGGAATTCGTGTTGACCATAGAAAAGAGAATTGTCTAATATCTGATTCCAGTCGGTCTCCGTTTTACCGTTCAACAACAGATTGATGCTATGGTAGCCCTCGCCGTAGAGGGCGGGGAAAAGGAAGATCAGCGTGCTCAGTATCAAACCGCCAATAACCAGGCGAACGTAAGGTTTATCCTTGAAACGGGCAAACATATCCTCGCAGGCGTTCATGGTGCGAATGAAATAGAGACTCACCAGTCCACAACAAATACCCAACAGAATGGTGGCGGGCACGCGCTGAACGGTCCAGTCGGAATCAAGGTGGAAAGAGAACAGCGCCTCGTTACCACTTAATATATAGGTAAAGCAGGTGGCAGTGACGCAAGAAATGAGAATGGGCAAGAGTGACGCCATCGTCAAATCAATCATCAGAACCTCAAGGGTAAAGACCAGACCGGCTATCGGGGCTTTGAAGATGCCCGCAATAGCACCCGCAGCACCGCATCCCACGAGGGTCATCAGCGTCTTGCTGTCTAACTTGAATATACGTCCCAGATTAGAACCGATAGCAGAACCCGTCAGCACGATGGGGGCCTCGGCACCCACAGAACCGCCAAAACCAATGGTGATAGCCGATGCGATGACGCTCGACCACGTATTATGCGCTTTCAGTCGCGATTTATTGGAAGATATAGCATACAGAATACGGGTAATACCATGCGAGATATTATCTTTCACGATATGACGTACAAAAAGGGAGGTCAGATAAATACCGATAACAGGGTACACCAGATACAACCAGTTATAACCCGTAGCCCTGAACTGGCCTGTCAGCAATGCCACAATCTGGTTGATCATACCATGCAAGACGAAGGCAGCTACAGCAGCAAACAATCCTACGAAAAAGGCAAGCACCAGCAGGAACATACGGTCGCTGACATGCTCTACCCGCCATTGGTGCAGTTGCTGCTGCCAGGTCTGTTTTCCTATGTTTTCCGGCTGACTACTCATTATTTCCTTATAATATTTACCTCCCCATTCTCCTTCAATCGGATGATACTGGAAGGCTGATGGGGGTTATGCTCCTGACGGCGCGACCAACATACATAGTCAACCGTCTCCAGAATACGAGGGTCGATGTCTTGATAATTCTGTGCGGCAGGCTCTCCACTGATATTGGCTGAAGTAGAGACCAATGCCTTTTGGAAACGATAGCACAGCTCCTTGGAGAAAGGCTCCTGCGTGATGCGCATACCGATACTTCCATCCTCCGCAATCAGATTCGGAGCCAGATTGATGGCACCGTCAAGTATCAACGTGGTAGGCTTGCTATCGCTGTCCTTCAGACTGTCAAGCAATTGCCATGCCACATCGGGCACATTGCGTACATAACGCTGCAGACGGGCATCGCTGTCAACCAGACAGATGAGCGCTTTGGAATCGTCGCGCTGTTTGATCTCATATACCCGCTTCACAGCCTCAGCATTGGTGGCATCACATCCGATGCCCCATACAGTGTCTGTAGGATAAAGGATTACCCCACCCTTCCGCAGCACTTCCACTGCGTTCTTTATATCTTCTTCTCTTGTCATCAGAACTCACTGGTAAAATGGTACTTGATATGCTTAAAATCTTCTTGCGCCATAGAAAGCACATATCCGGAATCAGCCAGGAAGACGTCGCGCCCCTCTTTGTCCTTTGCCATATACTGGTACTTGCGCTTCTTGAAGTTCTCCAGTTCATCGGCATCGTCACTCTCAATCCAACAGGCTTTGTAGAGATGGACGGGTTCCCAACGGCACTTGGCATTGTACTCGTTCTCTAGACGATACTGGATGACCTCGAACTGCAACTGCCCCACCGTTCCGATAATCTTGCGACCATTGAACTGGTTGACAAACAACTGGGCTACACCCTCGTCCATCAACTGGTCGATACCTTTCTGAAGCTGTTTGGACTTCATGGGGTCGTCGTTCTCGATATACTTGAACAATTCTGGCGAGAAAGAAGGCAGTCCGCGGAAATGCAACTGTTCGCCTTCGGTCAGCGTGTCACCTATTTTAAATATACCATTATCGGGTAAACCTACGATATCTCCCGGCCATGCCTCATCGATGGTTGACTTGCGCTGTGCCATGAACTGAGTAGGCGACGAGAAACGAAGCGTCTTACCCTGACGGACATGCAGATAGGGCTGGTTGCGCTGGAACTTACCGCTGCACACCTTACAGAAAGCGATACACGAACGGTGATTGGGGTCGATATTGGCGGTAATCTTAAAGATAAAACCGGTGAACTTAGGTTCTTCGGGTTTCACCATACGCTCCTCTGCCTTGGTGTCGCGAGGGCTGGGAGCTATCTCTACGAAGCAATTGAGCAACTCCTGAACACCGAAATTATTCAACGCAGAACCGAAGAATACCGGAGCTACCTCAGCGGAACGATAGGTCTCTACATCAAATGCAGGATAGACACCATCCACCAGTTCCAAATCTTCACGCAGTTTGGCTGCATCCTGCTCACCGATACGATTATCGAGCTCGATAGAATCGAGCTCAACACTCACCTTTTCGGTTACGCGCTGCTTGTCGGGGGTGAAGAGGTCGAGTTTCTGCTCATATATATTATAAACGCCCTTAAACTTAGCACCTTGGTTGATGGGCCACGACAGTGGACGTACTTTGATTTCCAACTCTTTCTCTAATTCATCCAACAAATCGAAGGGGTCACGACCTTCGCGGTCCATCTTATTGATAAAGATAATCACAGGCGTGTTACGCATGCGACAAACAGACATTAACTTTCTAGTCTGTGTCTCTACGCCTTTGGCTCCGTCCACCACGATGATGGCTGAATCGACAGCCGTCAGGGTGCGATAGGTATCCTCGGCAAAGTCCTGGTGACCCGGGGTGTCAAGGATGTTCACCTTATACTCTATATCCGACCCGTCAGGGGTATAGTCGAACTCCATGACTGAGGTTGACACCGAGATACCACGTTGTTTCTCAATATCCATCCAGTCGGAGGTTGCCGTCTTTTTTATCTTATTGTTCTTCACTGCACCAGCAACCTGAATCTGACCACCGAACAACAGGAATTTCTCTGTCAAGGTAGTCTTACCGGCATCGGGGTGCGAAATAATCGCGAACGTTCGTCTTCTTTCTATCTCCTGATTCATAACTTCTCAATACAATCTTTTAAACTTTCCTCCCAATAAGGAATCTCAATACCATATACTGTCTTTATCTTTGTCTTATCCAATACGGAATAATGGGGCCGGTTGGCAGATGTAGGATACTCTGCCGTATGCAATGGACGCACATGACAGGTGGTAATACCAGCCAAGCGATGAATGGCTTTAGTGAAATCGTACCACGAAATAACGCCTTCATTGGAGAAATGATAGATGCCTGGCATGATGCCTTTCTCAACGACAGCCATAATCACCTTTGTCAAATCGCCTGCATAGGTGGGAGTGCCTATCTGGTCGAAGATAACTCCCAGTTCGGGGCGCTCTTTACCCAAGCGGATCATCGTTTTCACAAAGTTATTGCCGAAAGTGCTATACAACCATGCCGTACGGATAATCACAGACCGTTTGCAATGTTGCATCACCTCCTGTTCGCCTGCCAGTTTCGTGCGGCCATAGACGCTATTGGGACAGGGGTCGTCAGTTTCCACATACGGGGTATGATGAGTACCGTCAAACACATAGTCGGTCGAGATATGCACCATCCATCCGCCACGTTTTTCTACAGCAGCAGCCAGATAAGCAGGAGCATGCTGGTTGAGCATGGCACACAGTTCTTCGTTTTCCTCTGCCTTATCCACAGCGGTATAGCCTGCACAATTCACGATGCCGTCAATTTCGTGGGCTGCAACGAACTGTTCTATAGCCTGTTGATTACTTATATCCAATTCCTGCACATCGGTATTATACCACTGATACTGAGGGTATTGGCTCTCCAACAATTGCATCTCATTGCCCAACTGGCCGTTACAGCCTGTTATCAATATATTCATCCTACTCGAATTCTAAGGGTTCTTGTTTGTCTTTTAAATAATAGTCGTTCAACATCCCGATGAACGTTGAAATCTCCTTGACGGCATGTTGCGTCTCCAGTGATATGTCTTTCTTCTGCAAGCGCAACATCATCACTCCATAGAGGGAATTGAAACAGGTTTCTATCTCATTCTCTTCTTTATTGGCTCCGTGATTACGCAGCTCAACTATATAAGGCAGCACCTTGTAATACTCTGAATTATAAAAAGGGAACTTGCTGCTGCCCAGCAACTGGACATGCAGCTCCTCCAACTGTTGCAATACCACCTTATTAATCTGTATATGCCCCTTTTCCCGACAGCCTTCTTCATTCATCATACGAATCAGATTGCCAAACCAGTCGGCTTCATCCTCTTTCTGTTCGTCGGTATAGTCGAAACGGTCTATATATTCCCTTCGGATACGACTCAACGAACACCCGAAGGCACGGATGGTATCTTCTATCTGCCACATATACAGCAAATATTCTGCTATGTTCTTACGTCTTAATTCCTGTGCTATTATCATATTCTAAAATCTCAGCAAATTCGTGGTCAAGCCCAAAAGCATAATAATCGAACCGATAATCACTGCCACACCGATAATCTGGTTAATCAGACGAATACCGAAATCATCAAACTTGGCGCGTATTTTATCAACCAACCAGGTCAGCCCCCACCACCATAGCATGGCTCCACCTACGATACTCAGGAAGCCCACAATCATTTCAAACGGATGGTTTGGAAGGACAAACGCAAATTGAGCATACATGGCTATGAAGAGGAATACTATCAACGGATTGGAGAATGTGACGAGAAACGCCGTCCAAGTATTATACCACAGCGAACCTTTCTGCACGCCTGACTGGTGCATCTTCCGGGTAGGGTCGGTATGGTAGGTAAACAATCCGAAGCATAACAACATCACACTACCAACAATCTGCAAATAGAAACGGTTCTGGTCATTGGTGATGAAATCCATAACAAACGACATGCCGAATCCGGCTATACCGGCATAAATGATATCACTGAACGCAGCACCCAGTCCAGTGGCAAAACCATACCAGCGTCCTTTGTTCAATGTACGTTGTACACAAAGGATTCCGACAGGTCCCATTGGAGCTGAGGCAATCATACCAATCAGCATGCCTTTGACGATAAAATCTAATATATTAATAGGTACATGAAACGGCATATCGAATGCAAAGGTACGAATTTTAAATGAATTAATAAGATTTTCGCCCTAAAAGTTTGCATTATCGTGCTTTTTTCATACCTTTGTGGCTGTTTACATCAAGCAATAAAAAACAATAAACTATAAATTATGAACGATCAAGCAAACATCAAGCCATATGTCATTGGCTTAGACTTAGGAGGAACGAATTCAGTTTTCGGCATTGTTGATGCCCGTGGTGAGATTAAGGCTACCACCGCCATCAAGACTGGCGGTTTCGAGGCAGTGGAAGATTATGTCAAAGCTTCGGTTGAGGCATTACAGCCTATCATTGAACAGGTGGGAGGTATTGAGAAAATCAAGGCAATGGGTATCGGCGCGCCTAATGGTAACTACTATAATGGAACGATTGAGTTCGCCCCCAATCTACCTTGGGCTCACGACGGTATCGTACCTCTGGGTAAAATGTTCAGCGATGCATTGGGCATTCCTGTAGCCCTGACCAATGACGCCAATGCTGCTGCAATCGGAGAAATGGTTTACGGTGTAGCCCGTGGCATGAAGAACTTCATTGTCATCACGCTTGGTACCGGTGTAGGCTCCGGTATTGTGGTTAATGGTCAGCTACTCTATGGACACGACGGCTTTGCCGGTGAGTTAGGCCATGTCACTATGGTACGTGGTGCCGAAGGTCGTTTGTGCGGATGCGGACGTACCGGCTGTCTGGAGGCTTACTGCTCTGCTACCGGTGTGGCTCGTACAGCCCGCGAACTGCTGAGCAAGACAGAGCGTCCTTCCCTGCTTCGTGAAATGAATCCGGAGGACATCACCTCTTTGGATGTCAGCATTGCTGCCGGTAAGGGTGACGAGCTTGCAAAAGAGATTTACGAGTTTACCGGCCACATGCTGGGTGAGGCCTGTGCCGACTTCGCAGCATTCTCTTCACCAGAAGCATTTATCTTCTTCGGCGGAATGGTAAAGGCAGGTGACTTAATCATGGAACCTATCAAGAAAGCATACAATGAGCACGTACTCCCCATTTTCCGCAATAAAGCCCAGTTCTTGGTGAGCGGTCTTGACGGAGCGTCGGCAGCTGTGCTTGGTGCTTCTGCCATCGGCTGGGAGATATAATTTCAGTTCGTTCTTATTGGAAACATAAAAAGAGGTTGGTGCAGGACGCTACCAACCTCACTTTATAAATATGATAAGGTAGTCAAACAATGGCTGACAATGACTTATCGACGGCAAATATAGTACTTAATCAGCAAACAAACAAATTTTTAACTGTCTTTTTTCAAAAAAACTGCTTTATTCCGTAACAATAGGTGCAGATTTCCGATACGCCAAGCCTGTTACATGACACAACAGGCATCCGTCTTGATTGGTTATACGCACCTCTACTGAGGGTATTTTATGATGATTATTTATCTCAATAGCCTCAGCCCTTAGCACATCACCTTCCTTGGCAGAAGCCAGATACATAATATTATTCTGTATGCCGAAGGTTAATTGTCCGCGTCCATTCATGACTGCAGCCAAAGCTAAATCAGCCAATGTAAACAACGCTCCACCCTGACAAACGCCACCTGCATTCAAATGCGCATGGGTTACCGTCATGGTGGCAACAGCCCTACCCTCTGACATCTCTATAATTTCACAACCGGCAGCGGCCGCAAAATGATCATTCTGATTTAAGAATTGTTGAATATTCATCGTCAAACTATTACATTTCGTCGGCAAAATTACAATATTTCTATCAAAACGTAAAAAAAACAAATAAAAAATTTGCTTATTAGAAGAATTCTATGTACATTTGCAGCCGTAAACATAAAAACGCTTATATATAACATGATGACGAAATTAATGAATGCATGGTGGTGGCGCAACTCGAGATTAGAATAGTCGCGAGGTACGATGCCGTATGTGTTCAACAGATATGAAGGGCTCGTCGTTAACGCGACGAGCCCTTTTCACGTCAAAGACAAGAACTTAACAATAAAAATATATGGAAAAATCATTTTTAGTAGACGAGAATGGATTCTACGGAGAATTCGGCGGAGCATACGTACCGGAAATTCTCTATGCCACTGTTGAGAAACTCAAACAGGAGTATTTGCCAATCATTGAGTCGGAAGAATTCAAGAAAGAGTATATGCAACTTCTGCGCGACTATGTGGGCCGCCCTTCTCCTCTTTATTATGCCAAGCGCATGAGTGAGAAATATGGTTGCCAACTCTATTTGAAGCGTGAAGACCTGAACCACACTGGTGCGCACAAGATTAACAACACCATCGGGCAGATTCTTCTTGCCAAGAAGATGGGCAAAAAGCGCATCATAGCAGAAACGGGGGCAGGACAGCATGGCGTGGCAACAGCAACGGTTTGCGCACTGATGGATATGCCCTGTGTGGTTTACCAAGGAGCACTGGATGTGGAGCGCCAGCATGTCAACGTGGAACGCATGAAGATGTTGGGGGCTGAGGTACGTCCCGTCAAAACGGGTAACTGGACACTGAAGGATGCCACTAATGAGGCTATCCGTGACTGGTGCTGTCATCCTAACGACACCTTTTATATAATAGGCAGCACGGTAGGTCCTCATCCCTACCCTGACATGGTGGCTCGCCTGCAAAGTGTTATCTCGGAAGAAATCAAACAGCAGCTGCAGGAAAAAATAGGGCGCGATTACCCTGATATTCTGATGGCTTGCGTAGGCGGTGGCAGTAATGCAGCAGGAACCATCTACCATTATATTGACGACGAGCGTGTACGCATCATCTTAGCCGAAGCAGGTGGTCTGGGAGCTGATACTGGTCATACCGCAGCTACCATCCATGCCGGCAGACTGGGTATTCTGCATGGGGCAAAGACACTGGTCATGCAGACTCCCGACGGACAAATCATTGAGGCAGAATCCATCTCTGCGGGTCTTGACTATCCAGGCATCGGCCCCATGCACGCCAACCTGGCCTCTCAGCATCGGGCAACGGTTTACTCCATCAACGATGACGAAGCAGTGAAAGCTGCTTATGAACTGACCCGCATGGAGGGTATCATCCCTGCCTTGGAAAGTGCCCATGCTATTGCAGCACTCAGCAAAGTGCAGTTCAAGCCCGAAGACGTCGTCGTGCTGACTGTCAGCGGCAGAGGTGACAAAGACGTAGAAACCTATTTATCACATAAAGAAATGGCTGGCGAATATGGAAACTTTTAATTTCTCAACCAACACTAAAACGATCCTTGCGGATCTTTACACCCCAGTCGGTGTGTATATGCGACTACGTGACATTTATCCACAAAGCGCATTGATGGAGAGTTCCGATTATCATGATAAGGATAATTCGCGTTCGTTCATCGGTATCAACCCAATAGCATCTGTAGCTATAGGCCACGGCTTAGCAACCATCAGTTTTCCTGACGGGTCGAAGGAAGAACATGCCATCACCGCAGAATATGGCACTGCGGAAGCCATTCATGCGCTGATTGACCACATCAAAGTGGAGGGACAGCATGCCGAGTATTGCGGACTCTACGGTTACACTTCCTTTAATGCCGTTCGCTATTTCGAGAATATTGACGTCAAGGATGAGACACAAAGCAAAAACGATGCCCCCGACATGCTCTATATATTGTATAAGGTGGTGATTGTATTCGACCACTTCAACAATCAGCTCACCGTGGTGTCGCTTGGCGACGAAAGCAGTTTGAAGGATGTCTTCAAAGCCATGAATAAGACCAATGTACAGGCTTACGACTTTCATCCTGTCGGCGATGTCCAATCTACACTGACAGACGAAGAGCACAAGGCAAATATCCGCCGGGGCATTAAACACTGTCTGCGCGGTGATGTCTTCCAGATAGTACTCTCGCGTCGTTTTATCCAGAAATATGAAGGTGATGACTTTAAGCTTTACCGAGCATTGCGCAGCATCAATCCCTCACCCTATCTTTTCTATTTTGATTTCGGCGGTTTCCGCATCTTCGGTTCTTCCCCAGAGACTCATTGCAGGATTGAAGGCAATAAAGCCTACATTGACCCTATTGCCGGCACGACCCGTCGCACCGGTGATGCCGAAAAAGACCGCGAAGGAGCTGAATACCTACGCAACGATCCTAAAGAGAATGCCGAACATGTGATGCTGGTAGATCTGGCACGTAACGACCTCAGTCGCAACTGTCACGGAGTGAAGGTTGATTTCTATAAAGACTTGCAATACTACTCTCACGTTATCCATCTTGTCAGTCGTGTCAGTGGGGAGTTGAATGAAGGGGCTGACCCTATCAAGGCCTTTATCGACACCTTCCCTGCCGGAACATTGAGTGGAGCTCCTAAAGTTCGTGCCATGCAATTGATCAGTGAGTATGAACCACACAACCGTGGTGCTTATGGCGGATGTATCGGGTACATCGGACTTAACGGCAGTCTCAATCAGGCTATCACTATCCGTACCTTTGTGTCGCGCAATGGTGAACTCTGGTTCCAGGCCGGAGGCGGTATCGTTGCCAAGAGCAATGAAGAATACGAATTACAGGAAGTAAACAATAAACTTGGTGCTTTGCGCCGTGCCATCTTAAAAGCTGAAGAATTATGAAAATAGTCATTATCGATAATTACGACTCGTTCACCTATAACCTTGCCCACTTAGTCAAGGAACTGGGTGCGGAGGTGACCGTTTATAGAAACGATCAGTTTGAACTCTCCCAACTGGAGCCATTCAGCAAGATTATCCTTTCACCCGGTCCTGGCATTCCCTCAGAAGCAGGATTGCTGTTGGACGTCATCCGCACCTATGCCGGCAAGAAGCCTATCCTTGGTGTTTGCTTAGGCCATCAGGCCATTGGCGAAGTGTTTGGCGGGAAACTGGAGAATCTGAGTGATGTGTTCCATGGAGTTGCAACCGAGGGAACTCAATGGGGCAATGATGAAATTTTCTCCGGCCTACCCTCTCGCATCACCATGGGGCGCTATCATTCTTGGGTCGTTAGTAAGGAAGACTTTCCTGAGTGTCTGGAGATTACTGCCGAAAGTGATGAAGGTCAGATTATGGCATTGAAACACAAGACGCTTAACGTACGCGGCATACAATTCCATCCGGAGAGCGTACTCACGCCCGATGGCAAGAAAATGTTGCAAAATTGGTTATTCCTCTAATCAGCGTAATAACGATATAACGTAATAACGAAATAACGAAATAACGAAATAACACAAAAAAGAAACAATATGGAACAGACAATGAAAGACATCCTCAACAGGATGCTTAACCACGAGGAACTTTCTCGCGAGGAAATGAAGAATATTCTTATTGGTATCACACAGAGCGAATTCCCTAACGAACAGATTACCGCCCTACTCACTGCCTTGCAAATGCGTGGCGTAACTGTTGACGAACTGCTTGGTTTCCGTGACGGTATCTTGGAAACCGGCGTTCCTGCCATCCTGAATGCCGACCGCTATATTGATGTTGTCGGAACAGGTGGCGACCGTAAGAATACTTTTAATATTTCAACAACGAGTTGCTTTGTCATTGCCGGTGCTGGTTACAAGGTAGCCAAACATGGTAATTACGCTGCCACTTCCGTATCAGGTGCTTCTAATGTAATTCAGCACCATGGCATCAAGTTCACTGACGACCTCGACAGATTGAACCGTTCTATTGACGAGGCAGGCATAGTGTACCTGCACGCCCAATTATTCGCAAAGGCAATGAAGTTTGTCGGTCCTATCCGCAAAGCGCTGCAGTTCCCCACCATCTTCAATCTGCTTGGTCCTTTGGTGAATCCAAGTCAACCTAAATGCCAATTACTGGGTGTTGCCAATCTTGACCAGATGCGTCTATATAATAATGTGTATCAGAAGATTGGTATTGACTATGGTATTGTCAACAGTATCGACGGTTATGATGAAATCTCACTCACCGGCGATTTCAAAGTGACGACTAACACCTATGAGCGTATCTTCAAGCCACAGGATCTGGGCTTCGATATTGCCAAACCAGAAGAACTGGTAGGCGGTGCCACAGAGGAAGAGGCAGCCCAGATTTTTGATGCCGTACTGGAGAATCGTGCCTTGCCAGCCCAAAAGAACATCGTACTTGCTAATGCAGCCTTCGGTATTCAGGTGTTGGAGAAAGGTCAAAAGAGCATCGAGGAATGCATTAGCATTGCTCGCGAAAGCATTGACAGTGGTGCAGCACTGAAGACTTTCAAGAAGTTTGCCGAGATTAATTCATAATGCAACCATGGATATTCTACAGGAAATAGTAGCCCACAAACGCACAGAGGTAGAGCTGTTTAAACAGCAACTCTCTGAACAGGAGATTCATCGAAGAGCAGAATCCATTGCCGATTTCTATCCTTCTTCTATGAAGGATGCGCTATTGGCATCAGAATCCGGCATTATTGCCGAGTTCAAACGCCATTCCCCTTCTAAAGGATGGATTAACGAAGGCGGACGGGCAGAAATCATTCCCCTCGCCTATCAGCAGAATGGAGCCTCAGCACTCTCCATCCTCACTGACGAGAAATATTTCGGTGGTCACGATGATTTCATTAGCACGGCACGCCACGCTGGTGTTCACATTCCTATTCTTTATAAAAATTTCATCATTGACGAATACCAACTGTTTCAGGCTCGCCTTTGCGGAGCTTCAGCAGTTCTGCTGATTGCTGCCTGCCTGACGAAGTCTCAATGTCGGGTGCTCATGAGTTCCGCTCATGAGTTAGGCCTTGAGGTCCTCTTGGAAATGCATAGCGAACCTGAGTTGGAATATGCAGAACTGGAACCCGACATGTGTGGCATCAACAATCGTAATCTGGGTACCTTTATCACTGACGTGCAGAACAGCTATCGGTTGGCGGAACTCCTTCCGAGTGACTCTGTCAAGGTGAGTGAGAGTGGTATATCCAATCCACAGACCATTCGGGAACTCCGTCAGGCTGGTTTCCAAGGTTTCCTCATGGGCGAGACCTTCATGAAGACTACCGACCCAGGGGTGACGCTGAAGGAATTCATTCAAAAAATATCAGAGAAATGATTATCAAAACTTGTGGCATGCGTGATGCTGACAATATCCGAGCTGTTTCGGAGTTGCGCATCGATTGGATGGGGTTTATCTTCTGGGCTCCATCGAGTCGCTATGTCAGTGAAAAGCCCTCGTTCCTGCCCACACGCCAGAAACGTGTCGGTGTCTTCGTGGATGCCCGTATAGAGGAGGTAAGAAGCAAAGTTGACGAGTATGCGCTCGACTTGATTCAACTACATGGCAGCGAAAGTCCGGCCTTCTGCGAAAGGCTAAAAGCCAATAGCCGACAACAACTTATCAAAGCTTTCAACATTGCCACTCAGGAAGATTTAGAACAGACCATACCCTACGAAGGGCTTGTCGATTATTTCCTGTTTGACACAAAGGCGAAGATGGTTGGTGGCAATGGCACCCAGTTTGACTGGTCTGTCCTCTCAGCCTATCAGGGTAACACGCCGTTCCTTCTCAGTGGAGGTATCGGTCCTGACGACGCAGAGAAAGTGAGAAACTTTCATCACCCCCAACTGGCAGGTATTGATCTGAACTCTCGCTTCGAACTCAGTCCTGCTCTTAAAGATATTGAAAAATTAAAACAATTTATCACTGAATACAATGAACAAGATTAATAAACTCTTTTCTGAAAACAAAGACCGCAAATTGCTGTCACTGTATTTCTGTGCCGGTTGTCCCACATTAGAGGGAACCGCCGATGTCATCAAGACCATGGAACGTCGAGGTATCGACATGATAGAAGTCGGTATTCCGTTCAGCGATCCGATGGCCGACGGTCCTGTCATCCAGGATGCTGCTACAACTGCTCTTAAGAATGGCATGAGTTTGCAAGTTATTTTCAATCAACTGAAAGCCATCAAGGACGAAGTGCATATTCCCTTAGTACTGATGGGCTATCTGAACCCTATCATGCAATATGGTATTGAGGCTTTCTGCAGAAGTTGTGTTGACAGTGGTGTGAGTGGTGTCATCATCCCCGACCTGCCTTTTAAGGATTACCAAGAAATGGTAAAACCTGTGGCCGACCGTTACGACCTGCGCATCATTATGCTCATCACCCCCGAGACATCTGAAGAACGCATCCGTTTCATTGATGCCAACACCGATGGCTTTATCTATATGGTCAGTTCTGCTGCCATTACCGGTGCCCAAAGAAGTTTCGACGATGCCAAGCAGGAGTATTTCCGCCGCATCAATGCCATGAATCTGCGTAACCCGCGTATGATTGGCTTTGGTATCAGCAATGCACAAACCCTGAAAGCTGCTCAGGACAATGCTGCCGGTGCTATTATCGGGTCGAAGTTCGTAACACTGCTCAGTGAGAGCAAAAGTGCCGATGAAGCACTCGATAAGTTGTTTGATGCGCTGAAACAATAATAAATAATGTAAAAGTTGTAGATTATTCATTCTTTTTCATTATCTTTGCCGAAATAAAACTACTAAAGCAAAACGACAATGAAAAGAATTCTACAACTGCTACTATTGTGCTTGTTGATTCCTTCTGTGGCTCAGGCTAAGGCGTGGGACGAAGAAGAGTACAAACGTATTGAACAGAGTATCAAGGCTCCTTCATTTCCCCAGAAGGATTTCCTGATTACCAAGTATGGCGCCAAGACCACTAACACGGCTGCCAAAAACCAGAAGGCTATCAACAAAGCCATTGCTGCCTGCTCCAAAAAGGGAGGCGGACGCGTGATTGTTCCTGCCGGCACATTCTTGACGGGTGCCATCACGATGTTGAGCCATGTCAACCTCGTGGTGGAGAAGGATGCGGTTCTGAAGTTTGCCTTCGAGCCCAACCTCTACCCTATTGTTCCTACACGCTGGGAGGGTATAGACTGCCACAATCTCAGTCCCTGCATCTATGCCTATAAACAAACCGACATCGCTGTCACTGGCGAAGGAACCATTGATGGCAGTGGCGCCAACGACACTTGGTGGCCTTGGAACGGTCATCCCCGTTTCGGTTTCAAGGAAGGCATGATCAGCCAGCGTGGAGGTTCGCGTGCCCGTCTGCTAAAGTATGCCGAGGATGGTGTTCCCATGGATCAGCGCATCTTCACCAAAGAAGATGCCCTTCGCCCACAGCTCATCAATTTCTATCTGTGTGAGAATATCCTGATGGAGAACCTCACCCTGCTGAACTCGCCATTCTGGGTGATTCATCCCCTGCTCTCCAAGAACATCACCGTTCGTGGTATGAAGATTATCAACGACGGCCCTAACGGCGACGGATGCGACCCTGAATCCTGCGATGGTGTACTGATTGAGAATTGTTATTTCAACACAGGCGACGACTGTATTGCCATCAAGAGCGGACGCAACAACGACGGTCGTTTGTGGGATAAGCCCAGCGAGAATATCATCATCCGTAATTGCGAGATGAAGAATGGACATGGTGGCGTCGTCATCGGTTCTGAGATTTCGGGCGGATGCCGTAATGTCTATGCCGAAAACAATGTCATGGACTCTCCTGAGCTGGAACGTGTGGTACGCATCAAGACTAACACCTGCCGTGGCGGAGTGATTGAGAACATCAATGCCCGCAATATCAAAGTAGGTGTCTGCAAGGAGAGTGTCTTGAAGATTAATCTCGACTACGAGCCCAAGGAGGTTTGCTGTCGTGGATTCGTACCTACCGTCCGCAACATCAACATCGAGAATATCACCTGTGAGAAATCCAAGTATGGTGTCCAGATTATCGCCCTCGATTCCGTTTGCAATGTCTATGACATCAATGTCAAGAACTGTCATTTCAACGGTGTCAAGGATGGCAACTTCAGCAGTGGTCAGACACGCGATGTCCGTTTCGACAATCTGTTTATCAATGGCTCGCTGGTCTTACAACAGATGCCTTATCAGCACTATAGCGAGTGGCTCACTTACTCCGAAATGAAGCGCGTGCCCGAGAGCTATCTGCTCGACTTCTCTAAGAAACCGAAATGGAGCTATGTGATGGGCATTGAATTAGAGGGTATGCTCGATACGTATCTGCGCTATGGAGGCGATGACATCCTGAAATATTGTAAGATGTATACCGACAAGATGATAGCAGAGAATGGAGACATCACGGGATACAATATCCTTGACTATAATCTTGACAACATACGCACGGGACATTTTGTTACCCGAATGTACCAGAACTGGCCGGAGGCAAAGAATCTGCTGGCTATGCAAACCATGATGAAGCAATTGCAAGACCAGCCACGCACCATTGCTGACAAGGTGTTCTGGCATAAGGCCATCTACGCTTATCAGGTGTGGCTCGACGGCATTTTCATGGGACTGCCCTTCCGCGTGCTGACAGCTCCTATCATGGAGAAAACTCAGAAAGCTCGGAAAAATCGGAAAGCTCCGACTACTCAGAGCATCTACGATGATGCTGTCAACCAGTTGAATATCACATACCAGCGCACGCTTGACCCCAAAACAGGATTGAACCGTCATGCCTACGATGAGACTCGCAAGACTTTCTGGGCAGATAAGGAAACAGGACTGTCGCAGCACTGTTGGGGACGTGCCCAGGGTTGGTTCACCATGGCACTGATTGAGGTACTTGATGCGCTGCCTGAGAATTATGCGCGTCGTTCGGAGGTGATTGACTTGCTGAAGAAGGATTTCGATGCCATTCTGAAATGGCAAGACAAGAAAAGCGGCTTATGGTATCAAGTCATGGATTCACCCAAACGCGAAGGCAACTATCTGGAGTCCACCTGCTCTGCCATGTTCACCTATGCCCTGCTGAAGGCTTATCGCAAAGGTTATGTAGATGGTCAGTATCGCGATGCTGGTATCAAGGCCTATAAGGGTATGATCAAGAATTTCATCAAGGTTCATGCTGATAAGACCATCTCGCTGACACAATGCTGTTCCGTTGCCGGTCTTGGTCCTGCTGCTACACCTGAGGTTGAAGCTGCCATGAAGCAGATTAACCCCAAAGGGAAGGTGAAGGAGAACAAGAAGCGTGACGGCAGTTATGAATACTACCTTAGCGAACCTATCCGCGACAATGACGCCAAGGGTGTTGGTCCGTTCCTCTGGGCTTCTCTTGAAATGGAGATGATGGGATATACCACCGAGAATCTTAACACCAAGAAATAATGAAGACGCTTTTATTGAGCATCACTGCATTGCTATGCGCCTCGTTTGTCGGAGCCCAATCTATTGACACAGGCAGTTTGTCCGACTATGACCTCAACAAGCCTTTTGGCTTTGGAGCTGGCATTACCGGAGGTGACGGAGGTTCTACTGTTAACGTATCGACACTGGCTGAGTTGAAGTCGGCCTTGTCAGGAACCACTGCCAAGATTATCTATGTAGATGGCACTATCACTTTCACAGGACAGGTGACTATCAGAGATGTAGAAAACAAAACGGTTATCGGGCTTGCCGGGGCAACCTTTGCCAACACCAACCACTCGGAAGACAAAAGCGAATCAGGCATCATCACGCTGAGGGGATGCAAGAACATCATCATCCGCAACATCACCTTCAAGGGAGCCGGTGCTTACGACATGGACGGCAATGACAATCTTGAACTTTATGGCTGTAGCAACATCTGGGTTGACCATTGCGACTTCCAGGATGGCGTGGACGGCAATCTCGATTGCAACAACGGTTCCGACAACATCTGCATTTCATGGTGCCGTTTCCGCTACCTGATAGACCCTTGGGCTGGGGGTAGTGGTGGCAGTAATGACCACCGCTTCAGCAATCTCTGGGGCGGTAGCGACAGTAAAACATCTGATGAAGGAAAGCTGAACACCACTTTCTATTGCTGTTGGTGGGATGAAGGATGCCGTGAACGTATGCCACGCATCCGTTTTGGCAAGGTGCACATTCTGGATTGCCTCTTCAGCAGCAGTGTCGTCAGCTATTGCGTGGGCGGAGGTTACAAGAGCAATGCCTATATCGAGAATTGTGCCTTTACCAGTGACAAAGCAAAGAAGACTCCGTGGAAGAAGGCAGCCACTTCGGGCAGTTACACCGATTATAACGTCACCATCACCGGCTGCGTAGGAGCCGATGACAAGCAAGAGAAATCTGGTGACATCGAGTATTTCACTCCCACCTACAATTATACTGCCTTTGAAGCCAGCAAAGTAGAAGCCATTGTCAGCAGTTCAACTAACGGAGCTGGAGCTACACTGAAATTCGACACGTCCGGCATACAAGCTATTAAAGCCACTAAGGAGAACAAAGCCACTTACAACCTCTCTGGTCAACAAGTTGACAGCAATTATAAAGGAATAGTGATTCAGGGAGGCAAGAAGTACATACAGAAATAAGTAGCCCCTCTACAATACGAAGGCAAATGGAAGGCAACATTTTGTTGTCTTCCATTTATCTTATTGTATTGGATTTCCTCATACACTGTATTTTTGTTAATACATTCTTTGTGGATATGAAAGTAATTTAGTACTTTTGTGCTTAAATATTTAACAAATGGCAACATAAGAACTGAATTAGACTTCATGAAGCATATTGGCAAAAGAATCAAGGAAGTGATGGATGAGCAAGGACGGTCAGCCAGTTGGCTTGCCGCCAAAATTCCTTGTGAACGCACCAACATCTATGATGTATTCAAGCGCGAGGACGTTTCCGTACAATTATTATATAAGATTTCGTCCATCCTGGGTCATGACTTTTTCCTTGAGCTGTCAGACGAGTTGCACGCCGAGCATGGCGAACCCTCTCCCTACGACCTTCCCCCCATTTCAAACAAGTAGCAACGCTGATACTGATATCTTCTATCGTTGATGCGAATATCGTCTATCGTTGATTCCAATAGGACTTTACAGGGGATAGACAGTATTCGCGCAAGGAATAGAAGCCGTTCGAGCAGGGAACAGAAGCCGTTCTCACGACCGTTTGCGCCTACGCAAATCATCGTGCGCGCCTACGCAAACGATTAAACGCCTATACGCAAATTCAAACAGGCTGTTTGAGGAGGCTGGAGAAATTTGGGTGTGGGGTGGGTGTACACTTTTGAAAGGTGTACACCCACGTCAAACCCGCATGCATAAAGGGCGCAACGCCAATTTGGGTGTAGGGTGTGGGGGTTTTATTCCAATTCATTTAGAAATGATATAAGATGGGCGCGGAGTGGAGCTAAATCTTTGGAAATTGCTTCCCAGACAAGGTCTTCTTCAACATTATGATATCCATGAATCAGAAAGTTACGCATATTAGTCACTTGTCGCCATTGCACTTCACTGTGAGATTCACGAAACTCAAAGGTTAACATGTTCGCAGCTTCCCCCAAAATCATGATGTTATATATTACCGCATGATACGACATCTTATCAGATATAAATTCTTCCATGCTCCTACTGGCAACATATTCAAAAATGGTATCAATTGCTTGTACCATATCTTTTAGCCGTTTTGGGTCATTACGATGCTCTCTCATAAATCAAGATTTTATCACGATCAGCACTTTCTCGGGCAAAAGGCATCAAGCCACCATCCGTAATTAAATCAACCTCACGCCCTAATAACTCTTTCAAGTCTTCGTACATACCTGAAAGAGTAAACAAACTAAAATGTTGAGATTTATCAGGTAGAATTAGAATATCAACATCACTATTTTTAGTCTGCTCACCTCTTGCGAAAGAGCCAAAAAGCCATGCTTTCAAAACCGGTTGAGTCTTGAAATATTCAGCTATCTGCCGTGTCATTACTTGAGTACTCATTGACTTTTCTTGTTATTCTCGTTGCAAAGATACAAACTAATTACATAACTTCCAAACAAAATGGCAAAAAACAAATCGGGCAGACATTCAGCGTGTCTGCCCAATTGAGAGTTATTGAAGTATTCTATTGATTACTTAATCCAACGTGGGTCACCAATCTTCAGTGCCTTAATATCATCACTTCCAACAGTGAAATCGAATTTAGAGTAATCTGCATATTGCGGATCATATGCAGTACCTGCATTATCAAAGATTTTAGAAGTCTCTGTTGCAGTAGCTTGAACCAAATTTGGAGCATTGAATGACTTGATGGCCTCGCCGCTCTCACCGAAGGTCTTAGAGAAGGTATACTCACCAGCCGTCAGTGCAGCATTGTCGAGAAGAACGGTATCCTTGCGCTCGTCGCCCTTGTATACAGAGATTGCGGTCACCTCCTTGCTGGCATCCCATGTCAGGCGTACACCATCCTCCTGGATGTCGGTGCTGGGCACAGTGTTGAATATCTGCTCAGCTTTGGTCTTGAAGGAGCGATAGCCCTTGCTGTCCTTATAATACAGCCAGTTTGACGGTGTTGAACCATCGCTGACACATCGTATACGCAGGAAGTAGCGTGTGTTACCTATCAGGTTCTTGATATTGACAGTCACTTCCTTGTTAATGGACGATTCAAACTTGTAGGATTTTGAACCTGTTGCCGTTCCCTCTGCTATTTCATCATTAAGCGTGTCGGTAGCTAACTCAACGGTATAGGTGCCGTTTGCACGCGAGTGGAAGACAATGTCTGCATAGGTGTCATACTGGTCGACAGAGATGTCGTCCTTGACACCAAATGAGCGGTTGTAAGCAGAGTCAGTACTCCAGTCTTGGTCTTCCTTACCTAGTGCAGCAACATCTGTGAAGTCATAAACCATGTTTTCTGTCAGCATAATAACCTCACCGGCCTCAGCAGCCTCAATAGCCTCTAACAGTTCTAAGGCTGTTTTAACTGGGGTATAGTTAGGCAGAGTTGCAACCTGAATCTTGCCACGTTGTTTCTCACCATTGTAGATGTAGAAAGTGTAAGTGCTCTCCACATTCAGGTCCTCAATAGTAGCCTTACCATTAGCAATCTCATCGGCTGTCAGGGTGTGGGTCTGGACGACTTCACCGCTCTTCTGAACATCAATTCTGGTTACAGCAGTACCCGCAGGCCAGCTTAACGTTACAGTAGTCTTTGTGATATCTGATGTAGGAACATTATAGAAAATCTGCTCTGTTCCAGTCTCAAAGGTAATTCCTGACCGCCTTGTAATTTTTCTTAATGTCGACAATAAAGGTCTTCAGTGTTGACAGCCCTGTTTTCAAATACCGTTTCATCTATCTGATTAGTTCGACAGTTGATGTACCCCTGAAATTACCTAATAGGTCACCGTTAGGGTATTTGTACATTGATTTTTCCTTAAACTGCAGAAGAACCAAAAAAACTCTAAAACCTGCTTAAATAAATATGAGGATGACCGTGAAAGCCATCCTCATATTTATTATATATTGTATTAATCTAGGGTCTGCAAGAAACCAGCGTGCTATTATTCAGCAGTATTGGCCTCCATGGCAGCCTTGATAGTACCGCTCTTGAGCAGATAGAACTCACTAACCGTGGTTGGATTTTCCTCAGCAAGAGTCTTATCTCTGCGAAGGGCCTTGATCTCCTTCACGAGAGCTCCATTAGAATAAGCAAAGCCACTTGAAGTGATTTTGGTACCTGTACCGAAGACATAATATTTACGGTTAGGCAATACATCGAAGAAGATTAAACCAGCACCATTCTTCTTAGCAGTACCAGGAGCAACGTGACCATGGTCAACGTTAGTATTGATTTTATCTAACTGCTTGTTAGCCGCTGCAAATGTTGGCAGAGACCATGAATCCTCATCTACACCAAGGTCATAAGGAGTAACGAACTGTAGTCCGTTGTCATAACCTGACCCTTGAGCATCAGTTACTATCCAGTAAGGAATGAACTTTCTCTCACCGGTAGCAGACTCTTCCACTACCCAGTAGTTCTTGTTACCCGTTGTTTTGGCAGAAACATATAGCTCACCCCAACTGGCAATGTCACCTACATCGAACCGAAGAATCCAGCCTTTATCGGGGTCAAAACTAGCGAAAGCATCCTCAGTGATAGCAGCTGGATTGGTACTTCCCTGAAGCCCAGTCTTAAGCGATAGTAACTGTCCGTCCAAAGATATAGCATAATCATACGCAGCATCAGTACCGTTCTCACCTGATGTAGGACTTACCTCATCGGTAAAAACGGAGTAGCATGTTACATAAGTGGTCTTACCCAGTTCCTTTCCTCCATCTAATGGAGTCTTCTTTTCTGTTATTCCTATGGCGGCAGGGTCAAAAGTACATACCTCGACCTGAGCACTCATATTGAGAGCCAGAGATAGGAATGCCACAGTACTTAATATCTTTTTCATTTTTATTTGTCCTTTCTTATTGATTAAATAAAACTCTGTACCTCGTTTATTACTGCTTAGTACCAGTGAAAGAATAATTGAAGGTCTTAATCTGGGTAGAGGTACCATAGACAGCACGCTTTTCAGCCTTATTGCATAGTCCGGCAGCAGCGTTGACCACCTCTTCAATCTTAGCGATTTTAGTGGTCTTCACCTGCTGTGCGAAGGAAAGTTTCATTACATTATCTACAATGCTACCCTTTACACCTGCCGTATTCTGCAGTCCCAGAGCAGGGTCTGAAGCAGCCACCATATTGATAAGGTGATAGGTTCCATCGGATGTCTGGAAGATATTCACCTTCGTCTTTAGAGATGCGGTGGTCTCGTCACCTGCGAGGATGTCGTAGGTTGTAGCAGCACCGGTCTCATCGACACCGGCTACGCCAGACTTACCAATAACAGAGAGGTCGCAAGAGTAAGCATTGCCTTCAATTGTGCGTGACACAACCTTACCGTCAACCTGAGTATCAACGAGTGTACGTTCTTTGGGCTCAACACCGAGTTCATCCGTAACCCAATTTACTTTTGTGGCCCATGATCCGCTATAGGTACCTAAAACGTCGACAGCCGGTGTAGAAGAAATCAAGAAGCTTCCGTTTTCGCCATCGTCGGTGCTGCAAGCTGTAAACAGAGCCATTGCAGCAAGGAGACAGAAGCCACTATTTAATATCTTTTTCATATTATTGTTTTTGTTTTAATTAATGATTAATAGCCTGCATTCTGATCATTGATGTCAGCATTTGAGCTAATCTCGTTAGCAGGTATAGGACGCAGCGTCTTAACAGTCGAAGTCGAAGAGAGATTGATATTGTATGCAGTGTTGTAACGCTCCAACTGCTTTGTACGACGTAGGTCTATCCAACGGGTACGTTCAGCATAGAGCTCACGGCCGCGCTCATCAAGAATGATATCAATAGGCTGGAAACCACCAGCAGGAGCATCGTAGATATAGAAGCTCTGATAGGTAGTAGCATTGAAGTCAGCCAGATTGCCGCTTACGTCACCGTATGCACGCTGACGTATTGCATTCACCTTTTCCAGCGCCTTGGTATTGTCACCAGACATGTAGTATGCCTCAGCGGCTGAGAGGTAGGCATCACTCAAATCGAGAACATTGATGGCACGATAGTCATCGTTCTTTGTTACCTGCATAGAGGTGGCATCGTCATACTTCTTTACGCATACGCCACCGGCTACCTGGAGTGAAAGGCTCTCGTAGGTGATCTCCTCGCTGGTAAAGTTGCCGCTTGCATCGAATGTATATAGTGTACAGTTGCTACCACCATTCGGATTGCCCAGGATGTAAGCTTTCACATTCTCGTTGTTGCCTTCGTCAGCTGAGAAAGAATACTGAGCAGCATTGAAACTGCCTTCAGCCTCACTTGTTGATACATAGTAGGGGAAGTAGCGGTAGCCAACCTTCTTCCAATTCTTATTGTTGTAAGCAGCATAGTAACCTGTCTGGCCCCAACCTGCGTTACCCTTGTTGAGAATGGTCGTCATGAAGGTAGCTTCGTAGCGCTGGTCACCCTTGGCATAGAGATACAGCGACTTCTTGCTCTGAGCGTGCTCTGAACTAGAGTTCTTATAGCCAGTAGCGGTGCACTCACCGTAATAGTTGCCGTAGTCATTCTGCAGTGAATGAGAACCGACGTTGTTCGTACGGTCTGCCTGGATAGCCCAGAACGACTCTGCATTGTTGTCATTTGTCGGATCCCACTTCTTTGCGAACGTGAGCTCAAGATCCTTGTTGTTGATAGCCTTCTCTGCCCATGAAGCAGCCTCGGTGAAATTTGTGTTGCCTGTGATAGGAGCTACGCTCTGACCTGTCGTCGTTACGTCAACATCCCAACCCTTTGCCAGATAGAACTTAGCGATGAGAAGGGCGACAGCCTCCTGAGTGGGAGCAGCCACATTGCCACCACGAGCGGCGATTGTGCTGAGTTTGTTGGCGTTATACACCTCTGTAAGTTCAGTGATGCAGCCATCATAGATTGTAGCTACGTCAACACGAGGGAAACCGTTGTGGCTTTCGCCAACATAGTCGGTCACATAAGGAACTGCACCGAAGTGTTGCGTGAGCAGATAGTAACCGTAGCAACGGATGAACTTAGCCTCCTCGTTGTAGGTAGATGTACCAGCAGTATTGTAATGGAGAACACCATTAGCATAGTTAATCATGCTGTAGAGATTTTTCCAGTATGAATAGATATTCTTGTCCTCAGCATTCAGTGTGTACTGATCGTATGCTGAGGCCGTCTTTCCACGTACCGGGATATAAAGGTCTGTACCTTCATCGTTGAGCGCAACCTCTGTAACAATACCGTTAAGCGCATTGTAGGCAGAATAGAGAATGCTTTGTGGCTCTTTTGAGAGCACATTATCAGCATCAATGTTGCCAGTCGTCTTATTGCTAGAATCAAGGAAGTCGCTGCAACTGCTGAGCATTCCTCCAGCCAACAAAAAGGCTATTGCTGAAATATATAATGATTTTTTCATATCTTTATTTCTGTTTATTAGGATTAGAACTTAATGCTTGCACCAATCTGCCAAGTGATAGTGCTTGGAGTACCATCAGCAGCGAGTGAAGAACCAGCCCACTCAGGATCGAATCCCTTGAATTTCGTGAAGACGAAGGGGTTTGTTACTGTGCAGTAGAGACGCAGGTGCTGGCAGCCGAACTTGTTGATCCAGTTCTTGGGGAACGTGTAACCCAGGGTGATATTCTTAATCTTGCAGAAACCAACCTGCTCAATAGAAACGGCATTGAGGTACTGAGTAGCATACTTACCAACACCACCGTTAGAACCACCATTGTTGGGGAATGCGTAAGAACCATAGTGCGTTGACTGTTGGTAAACAGGATTAATGAGTGTACCGTCGGCATTGTAGCCATCGGCATCGATGAGTGCACCAGCAGGGATGTAGTAATCTACGTCGATGCGGTTACGTCCGCGGTCAGAGTAGTTGAGATACTGCTCAAGTGTGGCTGAGAACGCCTTGCTGTTAATCTTCGAGTAGAGAGACATAGAGAAGTCCCAGTTCTTCCAGGTAACAGAAGTGTTGAAACCAATAGCGCAAGAAGGATCGGCGTCGAAAATCTTACGGTCGTTATCGTCAATCTTACCATCCTGGTTAGCGTCAACGATAATCGGCTGTCCCTCTGACAGACCATATACCTTATAGTAATAGTCGTACTCACGAACTTGATTGCCAGGGGTGAAACCGTTATTGGTAGCGAGTTCACTGTTGGGAACAGTCATCATCCTGTCAGAGACGATGCCCTGCAGCTCATAGCCATAGACGTTGTTTACGGGGTGGCCAACGAAGAGAGAACCTGTGGTGACGTTAGAACTAATCACGCGGTCGCCCTCGCCGTTAATTTTCTTCACCTCGTTCTTGTTGGTTGAGAAGGTAAGTCCGGCATTCCATGTAAAGTCCTTCTTCTTGATGATGACACCATTGAGCGAGAGCTCAATACCCTTGTTGTTCACTTCACCGATATTAGTTGTAATAGTAGCACCGGTCAGCGGAGTTGTCTTGTTGTAAAGCAAATCCTTTGAAGTCTTGTTGTAGAGCTCGATGCTACCGTTGATGCGGTTGTCGAAGAAACCAAAGTCAAGACCAAAGTTCCACTCGTATGACTTCTCCCACTTGAGGTCCTTGTCAATCAAAGATGAGAGGTACTTGCCCTGTACGTACTGACCATTATAGTAGTAGTAACCGCCTGTTGTAGCAGATGTTGCATAAGCATAGTTGCCTATTCCATCACAGTTTCCCGTGACACCATAAGAGAGGCGGAGCTTCAAGTTGCTGAGCCAGTTGATGTTCTTCATGAATTCTTCTTCCGTTACGCGCCATGCCAAAGCCACTGACGGGAAGGACCCCCAACGGTTGCCCTGAGCGAACTTCGACGAACCATCCCAACGTACGGTAGCTGTGAGCAGGTAGCGGTTCTTATAATTGTAGTTTAGACGGAATGCCCATGAAGACATGGAGTTCTCGTTGTAGTAGTTGCGTGAACCGTTCTTTTCCCAAGCGTCAGCTCCACTGCTGTTATAGACAGCGTTAGTACCTGTAGGCAGGTTCCACCAAAGTGTACCGTCCTGAACACTGGATGCCGTGTTGCGGTTGAACTCTGTCGTGCTCTTCTGTGCAGAGTAGAGGGCCATGACGTTGATGTTATGATCCTTTGCAATCGTGGTGTTGTAGGTTACTACGTTATCCCACGTCCATGAGAAGCTCTTGTTGGTGGCATAGTAAGCCCAGTTGTTCTTCAAACCGGTATCATAGTATGTACCCGTCTTTTCGTCAATCTTACCCTCGAAGTATCCCTCACGATATGAGTGGTAGTTGGGCGAGAAGGTTGTCTTGAAGGTCAGCCCCTTCATGATGGTAAAGTTCAGATAGACATTACCCAAAGCACGCCATGTGCGACGCGCCTTCTCAGTAGATTGCATCAGGTCGAGCGGGTTGATAGAAGAGGTGAACTGGTTTCCGGCAGTACCCAGAGCAGTGTTCAGACCTGGCTGGTGGATGATGTTGCCATCAGCATCGTGTGTTCTCATGAATGGGTTCATGCGGTATGCCTCCTTGATGGCAGAGTCGTTAGCATAGTCGTTGTTCTGGCAGGCAAGGTTAAAGTTGAAACCAGCAGAGAGCCATTCATTGATTTTAGCATCGAACGAAGCCTTGAAGTTGTAGCGCTGTGTGCGGTCGCCCTGATAAACGCCGTCAACGCTGTTGTAGCCAGCACCCAGATGATAGGATACAGACGTCGAACCACCGCTTACAGCGAGATAGTGGTTGGTCTGCATGCCATTCTGCGTGACAGCGCCAGGCCAGTCAACGTCAGTACCATTAGCAAGGAGCTGCTTGAGAACATACTGATCGGTAGTGCCGGCAACATCGCTCGTGGCAGAAAGCAGAGCCTGTTCCATTGTACCGGGCTGCATGGTGTAGAGGGGATTAGCTGAAGTACCATTTGCATAGGTAAGGAACTTTAGGAAACGATACTTGTAGAACTGCTCAGCGTTCTGGAACTTTGGCTGGCGGGCTGCATACTGGAAACCTACGTAACCATCGTATGAGATTGTAGCCTTCTTCTCCTTAGAAACACCGCTGCCCCCCTTCGTGGTAACCATTACGACACCTGCAGTTGCACGCGAACCGTAGATGGCGGTAGAAGAAGCGTCCTTCAAGATGTCGATTTTCTCAATGTCCTGGGGGTTCAGCCAGTCGATGTCATCACACATCACACCATCTACAACATAGAGAGGAGTGACGTCTGAGTTGATTGAAGACTTACCACGAATCTCGATAGTCGGTGCCGCGCCGGGACGACCGGAAGTGGTAATGCTTACACCAGGAGTAGCACCCTGCAAGTTACCCAGTACTGAAGGGGCACCTTTGGCATTCAGCTGTTCTGTGTTTACAGAAGACACCGCACCGGTTACGTCGCTCTTCTTCATCGTGCCGTAACCGATGACCACAACGTCGTTCAACGTCGTTGCATCTTCTTGCAGTACTACATTAATGGATGACTTACCGGCAGCGTTAATCGTCTGACTCTTCATACCAATGTATGAGATGACGATAGGCTTGTTGGCCGTTAACTTAATTGTGAAATTACCATCGAAGTCAGTCACACCGCCATTCTGCGTACCTTGTTCGATAACACTGGCACCGATGACTGCTTCGCCTGTTGCATCTTTCACGTTGACCTGTACGGTCTGCGCCGACAAGCTACCTACTATTAGCAGGAAAGCAAGTGCGAACGCAATTCGCATACTCTTAATTTTAACAGACATAAATTAGTAGTTTTAAAAAATTAATAAATTGTTTTGTTTTGTTTCTCGATTAGTTTCCACCTTATTATATATAACAGGCAGATTTCCTCTCCAACTAGTCCACCTCCCTGCAGGAGGCATACATAGTTTCCGATGCAAATTTAGATAAATTTAATGAATTAGCCAAACCTTTTACGGACTTTTTATCCCGTAAACGTTTACGAACTCCACAAATTAACATTTTTCTTTTCGTAAGCAGATGTGTTATCTGATGAAACTACACTGGCTGCCGGTTTATACTCCAGACTTTGCCCTAAGGAATATAATACCCGATCAAGCAAAGCACACAGCGACCCGTTAGGGCCGCCATAATAGACGGGTGAACCGACCACAAGTCCGTCAATACCATCCTTCACAGCACGCCAAACTTTATAATACGGATCATCGTTATAGGTACATTTACCATTTCTTCCGCACCATCCGCAGGCTATGCATCCTTGAACAGCTTGTTTCCCAATACTTACCATCACCGTTTCAATTCCCTCTTCGTTCAGTGTGTTGGCAACCTCAGTGAGGGCAATGGAGGTATTGCCATGGTCCTTCTGGTTGGGAAAGAAATCTGCCTATTATATATAATAAGGTGGAAACTAATCGAGAAACAAAACAAGGAAGAGAAAATGAAGTAAGATTTGGATAATTCAAGATAAATCCGTACATTTGCATCGATGAGAGAAATAATGATGATTTTATCGTTCTGCTGCTGCATGGTTCTCCATGCGGAGGATGATGGCATCCGGTTGGCTGATGGGGTACTGGACAGTACACAGACAGAGACGTTGGGACTCATGCCTGTGGAGGGGATGAAGACCATGACGATTTTCACTGCTAATGACAGTACTGACCACTATGCCAACGGGGTGGTGCTCACGGCATTTAAGGGGAAACTGTATTGTATGTGGCAGAGCTCGTCCAAAGACGAGGACAGCAACGACACATGGGTGGCATATAGCATCAGCGAAGACGAAGGGAAGACATGGGGCTCCCCTCGCCCACTCGCCCAAGCCAACCATACGGAGTATTTCACTTCGGGAGGATGGATTGTCGAGCACGATACACTGATAGCATTTATTGACGGGTGGAAAATCGGCGTAGAGCCCAGAGAGGGCTGCACTTATTATATGACCAGTAGCGATGGCGAGACATGGAGTCAGCCTCAGCCTGTCATGATGGCTGACGGAAGTGTGATGAAAGGAGTGCTGGAACAGGACCCACTACGCCTAAGCAACGACAGAATGATTGGTGCTGTGCATTTCCAACCAGGACTGCACATCTGTCCTGTGTTTACAGACGACACTTCCGGCAGAAGCGGTTGGCGTAAAGGACACTTCACCGGTGAGGACAGGGGCAAGCAGTCAAGAGAATTGGAACCCAGTCAATACGTGAGGACTGACGGCAGCATCGTCATGCTGTTTCGTGACCAGAGCAGTACGTTTAGGAAGCTGGCATCCTATAGCCACGACAGGGGACTGACGTGGAGTAAGCCTGTAGTGACCAATATCCCGGACGCCCGCACCAAGCAGTGCGCAGGCAACTTACCGGACGGCAGTGCCTATATGGTGGGCTGCCCTGTCAACGGCAAGCAGCGCTATCCGTTAGTGCTGATGCTCAGTAAGGACGGGTTATGCTTCAATAAGGCAGCCTTATTGCGCAGCGGAGGCACTTCCGACTTGCCGCCAAGACGTTACGAAGGAAGATACAAGACACTGGGTTACAGCTATCCCAAAGCTATCGTACACGACAACCGACTATGGGTGGGCTACTCCGTCAACAAGGAGGATGTAGTATGCACCATCATTCCAATAGACAAACTATTTACTACCAAACAAAAATGAAACGACTGATTTTACTGATTGCCATCGCGTGCTCCATAGCGGCTCATGCCCAACAACGCGACAAGTATGAATTCACGCGCAACCTGCCTGCGTATGCAGACTCGCTGATTGCCGACCTCACCTATCCCTTAGCATGGGGAAATAGCAGCATCAAGGACTTCGGCGAGTGGCGCAAAGCGGCTCGTCAGAAAGTTTTGGATTGCATGTTAGCACCACCGCCGGCACCTACCAACGGTTATGAGGCGAAAGTCATTTTCGAGGAACAGCGCGATGGCTATAAAGCGCGCAAGATAGAGATAAGGCTGTCGAGATATTACACCGTGCCAGCCTACGTTCTGATTCCTGAGGGCAAAGGTCCTTTCCCTGCCATCAACGTGCTGCACGACCACGGAGGCCACTTCTTCATCGGTAAGGAGAAGTGTATCCGCCCTTTGGCTTGCGAAGACTCCACCGTCATCAAGGATGCGAAGGAATGGGCGAAAGGATACGAGGGGCAGTTCTTTGGCGATTATCTGGCCCAGCACGGTTACGTGGTATTCTCAGCCGACGCCCCGATGTGGGGAGAGCGCGGACTGAAGGAGGGCATGAAGCGTAACCTGTATGACATGATAGCCGGAAATATGATGATGTACGGCATAGACCTTTCTGCCTATATGACCTACGACGACATTGCCGGAACGGAATATCTCGCCACGATGCCCGAGGTGAATGCCAGGCGCATCGGCTGTACCGGATGGTCGATGGGAGGTTATCGCACCTGGATGCTTGCTGCCCTTTCGGACCATATTAAGGCTGGCGCTGCCGCCTGCTGGATGGTGACTACCGACGAACAGCTTAGTTTCAAATATAAGCGCACGGAGAATGGCGGATTTGCCAACTGTCTGCCTGGCTTGCGCCAATGGTTGGACTATCCCCACATCGCCAGCATTGCCTGTCCAAAACCGATGCTATTCATCAATGGCTCGCAAGATAAGCTATTCCCTGTCGCAGGTGTGGAAAAGGCTTTTAAGATCATGCATGAAACATGGAAAAGTCAGAAGGCTGATGATAAACTGGAGACGGAGCTATGGGACATGCCACACAGCTGTGACAAGAATGCCCAGAAACGCGTACTTGATTTCTTTGATAAACACCTAAAATAATAAATATGATGAAGAGGAAAATAGTTACTGTCCTATTAATAGGACTATGCGCAACAGTAAGCGCACAGATACTACCCTACCAAAATCCGCAACTGAGTGCTGAAGAACGTGCAGAGGATTTACTCGGCAGACTGACCATAGAGGAAAAAGCAAAACTGATGATGGATGTGTCGCCTGCTATACCCCGACTGGGTATCCCTGAGTTCCACTGGTGGAACGAGGCGTTGCATGGTATTGGACGTAACGGTATTGCCACCGTTTTCCCCATTACGATGGGTATGGCGGCTACCTTCAACGAACATCTGGTGTATCAGGCTTTCACAGCAGCCAGCGACGAGGCACGTGCCAAGAACACAGAGGCCAGAAGGAAGAATGAACTGATACGCTACAGAGGCTTGTCGTTCTGGACACCTAACATCAACATTTTCCGCGACCCACGTTGGGGACGTGGACAAGAAACTTACGGCGAAGACCCCTATCTGACCAGTAAGATGGGCTTGGCCGTTGTGAACGGTTTGCAAGGACAGACAGCCAACGGCCAACCGCTAACAGCCAACAGCCGATACAAAAAGCTGTTTGCCTGCGCCAAACACTATGCCGTACACAGCGGACCGGAATGGAACCGCCATGAGTTCAACATTGAACAGCTGCCCGAACGTGACCTATGGGAGACCTACCTGCCCGCTTTTAAGGCATTGGTGCAAGAAGGTAACGTCAAGGAGATTATGTGTGCTTATCAGGCCATTGACGGAGAGCCCTGTTGCGGTAATACACGCTATCTGCAACGTATTCTGCGAGACGAATGGGGGTTCCAGGGTATCGTGACGAGCGACTGTGGAGCCATTGATGATTTCTACAAACCCGGTCGTCATAACTTTGTAAAGACTGACGAGGAGGCTTCAGCACACGCAGTACTGGCTGGTACCGATGTGGAATGCGGTCATGTGTATGAGTCTTTGCCGGAAGCCGTGAAGTCAGGGAAGATTTCAGAACAGCAACTCGACATTTCCCTGCGCCGCCTGCTGATAGGCCGCTTTGAACTGGGCGACTTCGACCCAGACGAACTGGTGGAATGGACAAAGATACCCATGAGCGTAGTAGCAAGCAAGGAACATAAGCAGATTGCCCTTGATGCCGCCCGTCAGAGTATCGTGCTGCTGAAGAACAATGGCATCTTACCACTGTCCGTTTCGACAAAACCGAAACGCACAAAACGGATTGTGGTGATGGGACCTAATGCCAACGATTCAACCATGATGTGGGGAAACTACAACGGACAGCCGACCCAGACGACAACTATTCTGCAAGGTATTCGCCAATATCTGCCTGATGTGCCCTTCATCCAGGGTTGCACATGGACCAAGAAAGAGGTACCTACGAGTATGTTCAATCAGATATTCACTGAGGACGGACGACCAGGACTGCAAGCCAACTACTGGAATAACGAACGAATACAAGGCCTGCCGGCTATGGCTATCCGCCTGACAGAGCCTCTGCATTTGGACAATGGCGGCAATACGGCTTTTGCACCAGGTGTTAATCTGGAACATTTTGCTGCACGCTATGAGGGTGTGTTCCGCCCACAGCAAAGCGGTGAGGTGACATTTGATATTCTCAACGACGACTTCTCGATGCTTGTTTTCAATGGCGACACCCTGCTGGCTCGCAAGAATGGACATGGGGTGCGCAATGCCCATCTGACATACAAAGTAGAAGCAGGAAAGAGCTATCCGCTGATACTGATGTACGCACAATCTACAGGACATGCCATGCTACAGTTCGACGTTACCATGACAGACCATTCGCCAGCTGCCCTTTCGCCCCTCACAACCAAGGATTCTCCTTTGAAGGATGCTGAAATTGTCATCTTTGTAGGCGGTATCTCTCCCCGCCTGGAGGGTGAGGAAATGAAGGTCGATGCGGTAGGCTTTAAGGGTGGCGACCGTACCGATATCGAATTACCGCAGGTACAGCGCGAGTGGCTTGCCGACCTCAAGAAAGCTGGCAAACACATCATCTACGTCAACTGCTCTGGGTCAGCCATTGCCTTGACACCAGAGGACGGCATTGCCGATGCTATCGTACAGGCTTGGTATGGCGGTGAGAAAGGCGGGCAGGCAGTAGCCGATGTATTATTTGGCACCTGTAACCCCAGTGGGAAACTGCCCATCACGTTTTATAAGAGTGTGAACGACCTGCCCGATTTCCTTGACTATCGTATGCAGAACCGCACCTACCGCTACTTCAAAGGCGAAGCGCTCTACCCCTTCGGATATGGATTAAGTTACACCACCTTTGACATCAGCACCCCTCAGTATATAAATAATAAGGTACGCGTAGAGGTGAAGAATACTGGTAAGAAGGACGGTACAGAAGTCGTACAAGTGTATATGCGCAATCTGGCTGACACGGAAGGCCCGTTGAAAACGCTTCGTGGCTACGAGCGCGTGAGTTTGAAGGCTGGAGAAAGCAAGACGGTGGAGATTGATTTCCCACGCGAGCGCTTCGAGGGTTGGGATACAGCCACCAACACCATGCGGGTAGTACCAGGGAAATACGAACTGATGGTAGGATCGTCAAGTGCCGACAAAGACCTCAAGAAAATACAAGTGAACATTCCATAAAGAAAAAAGAATCCTCTCCGAAACTGGAGAGGATTCCTTTTTCATATCATTTCAACTGATTACTTCTTTTCCTCAGCCTTCTTAGCAGGAGCTTTCTTTGCCGGAGCCTTTTTAGCTGGAGCCTTCTTGGCGGCTGGTTTCTTGGCAGGCTTCTCCTCTTCTGGAGCCTCATACTTGGCAAGGCGAGCCTTCAGACGGGTAATCTCCTCGTCCTTATACTCAATCTCATCGCCCTGATTGCGGATGGTCGTAAGCAGTGCATTAAGTTCCTCGTTGTCGATTTCAGGAGGATACAGCGCATTCACTCTGTTGATGAAGTCACCCAGAATATTCATATAATTGGTGAAGGCATCAAACGGTCCGCTGTAGATACCACGGTCCAGACCAACGTTGGAAGGTTTGGTGGTCATGAAGCGGAAGTTGTTGCTGGCCTGCAGATAATCCCAGTCCTGATTGATACGTGGATCATTGGCAATACGTACGCGGTCGGCAACACTATACAATTTATTGAAAGCCTCACGCTGCATGGCATTACCCAACCAGCATGAAACGTCGCGCTCCTCATCTACCCACGACAGCGTATCGGGCACGTCGAGGTTACTCACGCTCTTCACCTTCATGCAGATTTCTGTAGGCGTAGAGAATGTAATACCCTTCTCCTTAGCACAGGCAGGCAGCGCCTTCAGGAAGTCGAGGATATTTGAGCTTAATGGCTGAGCGATACCCAATGCTGAAAGCTCCATGAAGATGTTGATAATCTGCTCCTCTTCCGGCAGACGGGCAATGCGATCGATATAGGCATCAGCAAACAATGGATAGCCTTCCCAATCGGCATTGTTGAAACGCAGAGAGATATCGTCAGACAGCTCAACATCACGAAGCAACAGCTTCAGGTTGGGAGCAATGTTACAGTTGTAAACATAGTGAGGCGACTTCCAACCCAGTACGTGCTTGGCACCCTCGGTCAGCATTCCCTTGAAGCCCATAGCAGCCACCTGGCCACCGATATCATCGCTATAGATAAGAGATGAGTTGCGGAGAACTGTCGGCTTCTTGCCGAAGTACTCTTCAATCTTCTGGCACTGCTTCTTCACATCCAGTGCGAAGGTCTCTTCGTTAGCCAAAGATGACAAGCCGTGAGAGTAAGGCTCTGCCAAGAACTCAACACATCCTGTAGCGTTCAACTCTTGCAACTTCTCCAACACCTGTGGAGCATGCATTTCCAACTGCTCGATACCAACACCCGACAGCGAGAAAGCCACCTTGAAGTCCTTGCCATTGTCGCGAATCATGTCGCCGATGGCATTCAGGGCAGGCATATAACTGCGCTCGGCAATGTCACTGATACTACGCTCGTTCTCATAATCATCATAGTAATAATGATCGGTACCGATATCGAAGAAACGATAGCGCTTCAGATGAATAATCTGATGTATCTCGAAATATAAACAAATTGTTTTCATAATCTTTTTCGTTATTCTTTATTACGTTATTTCGTTATTACGCAGGTGTTATACCTCCCACCCTAATGTTCTCTTGTAGAGCGTTGAAATCCAGGCTCCCACTTTCTCCCAGGTAATCTGATCGACTTCCTTCTTACCTTCTTCTTTGAGATACTGGAAGAGGCTGTCGTTGGCACAGATGCTGTAGATGGCATCAGCCAAAGCGTGGATATCCCAATAGTCAACCTTGATACAGTTGTTGAGAATCTCGGCACAACCAGACTGCTTAGAGATAATAGAAGGTGTGCCGCACTGCATGGCCTCCAACGGTGAAATACCGAAAGGTTCAGAAACAGAAGGCATCACATAGACATCAGAGTCTTTCAAACACTCATAAACCTGTTTGCCTCGCATGAAGCCTGGGAAGTGGAAGCGATCGGCAATACCGCGTTCGGCAGCCAAGTGAATCATCGCATCCATCATATCGCCGGAACCAGCCATACAGAAACGAACATTGCGGGTACGGCGAATGACCATATTGGCAGCCTCAACGAAATACTCAGGTCCTTTCTGCATCGTGATACGACCGAGGAAGGTCACCACCTTATCCTTACCGGTATGGTCAGGACGAGGAATAGCCTGATACTCTTCGGGCAAAGGATAAACGGCATTATGAACGGTGAAGCACTTGCGAGGATCCTGATGATACTGATGTATCACCGTCTGGCGAGTCAGTTCCGATACACACATGATGCAGTCAGCCCAGTCCATACCATTCTTCTCAATAGAATAAACAGTTGGGTTCACCTTTCCGCGAGAACGGTCGAAATCGGTAGCATGAACGTGGATGCAAAGTGGCTTGCCGCTTACCTGCTTGGCATGAATACCTGCTGGATAGGTCAGCCAGTCGTGTGCATGAATGATATCGAAATCGAATGTACGAGCTACGACACCGGCAATAATGGAGTAGTTGTTGATTTCCTCATGCAGATTGCCAGGATAACCGCCAGCGAACTCCATGGCACCCAAATCATTGACGTGCATATAATTGAAGTCGGCATAGATATGGTCGCGCAACTTAAAATAGAGATCGGGATCCATAATATTACCCACACGGTCGCGCACATAGTCGTAGTTGACATCACGCCATGCGATAGGCACAGCATTCATTGCCACGATATTGCAAGCGGTGCGGTCCTCATCGCCAAAAGGCTTTGGCAAACAGAGAGTGATATCCATATCGCCCTGGGCATGCAAACCCTGAGAGATACCATAGTTAGCGGTGGCCAGTCCACCGAACACATGAGGAGGATACTCCCATCCAAACATTAATACTTTCATAGTCTTCTCCTCCTATTTTACTTTTGATACGAATATTTCTCCAACAACTTCAACGTACGCAGAATTTCAGCGACATTCATAGCAAAGGCCATTGCTCCACGCCCGTGGAATGGTGGGTTGCCATCGAACAATTCACTGATGGTTCCGAGTGCATGATAGTTAATCTCGTCCTCATATCCTACCATCTGACGTTCTACGAAACTCAAACGAGTACGCTTGTAGATTTTCAGACAGGCTTCCATATAGAATCCGCCGAGCCATGGCCATGCCGTACCCTGATGGTATGCATAATCACGCTGGGTCTGAGGACCTACATACATCGGATTGTAGCCGCCACTCTTTGGAGAGAGTGAACGCAGTCCCTTCGGAGTGAGCAGTTCGCGCGTACAGATATCCAACACGCTCTTCTTCTGTTCCTGCGACAATGGTGAATAGTCGAAGGCAACAGTGAAAATCATATTAGGACGAACACTCCAATCCATCATATTGCCATCCACATAGTCGAGCAGATAGCCATATTCATTGAGGAAGGTTTCCACGAACGATGTCTTGCAAAGTTCTGCACACTTTTCAAGTTTGGCAGCATACTTCTTGTCGCCGAATTCATTCTCCAGTGATGCACAGAACTTCAAGGCATTATACCACAAAGCATTGAACTCTACGATATAACCGGAACGCGGTACCACGGGACGGCCGTTAGCCGTTGAATTCATCCATGTGATAGCCTTATCACGTCCGTCGGCATACAACAGGCCGTTCTCATCCAAACGCATATTGGCGTTGCCACCTTTGATGACATAGTCAACAATATCCTTCACCAATTTGCCATACATCTTATAGCCTTTCTCCACACCAGCATCCTTAGCATACTGCTGGATAGCCCATACGGCCCACAGGGGAACATCCGGATGTTCAATCTCATAGATTTTCACACTGAGTGGCTTGCCTTCCATAAACTCACGGAGTCCTTTTTCGGCAGTCTTCATGACATGCTCAAAGTAATCCTGCTCACCAATAGCCAATGTCAGACCAGGCAAGGCAATAAACGTATCGCGGGCACGAGCCTTGAACCAAGGATAACCAGCCAACAGGTAGCGGTCGTCACTGTCATCAAGATGCTCAGGAGAGCTGCCGCTACGACGATCACGGAAGTGGAACTGGTGGGCTGCAGCTACCAGACAGTGATAGAAATTATCACGAGGCTGGCGAAGATTATACTCCTTCTGGAATAAGGCCTTCAGACTACTACTCTTAATCTCCTTGGTAGAGGCAGCGAAGATGATACTCTCGCCCTTCTTGATGGGTACTTCGAAATAGCCGGGAACATACAGATCCTCGTTAGAGGCATAGCCACGCTCCTGCTCTTTCGGATACTCCACGCCACGATACCAGTCGGGCTGGAATACGAACTCATTCTTCTTATTAAACTGCATGTAGAGGTCGGGATATCCTGCATACATACAAGTCTTAATTCCATTATCCACCTCGTGGTATTCACGAGATGCCGTTGAGTTCTCGTGGGTGAACTGGCGAACCGAACGGAAAGCCAGGAACGGACGGAAACGCAACGTCGTAGCCGAATGAGCATCCTCCAAAGTATAGCGAATGAGAATTCTGTCCTCATAAGCCTGGAAGATAGTTTCTCGTTTTAACAACACGCCACCGACACGATAGAGTGTGGTAGGCACTACGTCACAAGTAAACTCACGGATGTACTTGTGACCCTTCGGGCTGAAATTGTTCCCCTGATATTTGTGGAGTCCGAGATTGAACTCAGCACCATGCTGAATCACCGTACAGTCGAACGAGGACAACAACACATGATTTTCGTCATCCAGTTCCGGTACGGGAACAACGAGCAGACCATGATATTTGCGCGTATTGCAATCTACCAAAGTAGAAGAACTATAGGCGCCAGAACGGTTTGTTCGAAGTAATTCACGACGGAGCGACTCCTCCAGGTTAGTCATTACAGCTTTTTCTAATCGCAAATAACTCATAGTTCCTATTTTAAGGTGTTAGTTTTAGATTTGATTTCATTTTCCAAAAGTACTCAATTTCGACGTGATTACAAAATAAAATAAGATTTTTTTTAAGAAAAAGATTGTTTTTTATGAAAGTAGAATTAAATTCACGCCTCAAATGACGTTTTTTTGTTCTTTTTTATTACTTTTGCAAGGAATTCAAAAGAAACACGTGGTCATGGTAATATTAGGGAAGGAATCGGAAAAGGAACAAATCACCCAAGCTTTGAGAGAACTATGGGAACTCATTAGCGAGGAGCAATGTACCCTGCTGTTGAAATATACCACCCTGGAGAAATTCAAAAAAAATGAATTTATCTATCATGAGGACGATATACCAGAGTATCTTTTCTGCCTGGCAAAAGGAAAAGTAAAGATTTTCAAAGAAGGTATCGGGGGACGTTCACAGATTGTACGTATGGCCAAGCCAGAAGGATTCTTCGGATATCGCGCTGGTTTCATCGGCGCACACTACAGTACATCGGCTGCTGCCATTGATTCTGCAGTAATATGCAAGATTCCTCTTCCCGTCATCTTGAAAATCATCAAGGAAAACAATGACGTTGCTTTCTATTTCATCATTCAACTGGCAAGTCTGCTTGGACATGCCGACGAACAGACTGTCAATCTGACGCAAAAGCATATTCGCGGGCGATTGGCAGATGCCTTGCTCCGACTGAAGAATAAATATGGAGTCGAGGAAGACGAGAAGACACTGGCTGTCACCCTCAGCCGTGAGGATTTAGCAAATCTGTCGAATATGACAACCAGCAATGCCATCCGCACTCTATCGGCTTTTGCCACTGAGGAACTCATCACCACCGACGGGCGTCGCATTACTCTGCTTGATGAAGACAAACTTCACAAGATTTCCCAAAATGGTTAGTCGGGAATCAGGAAATTGATTACTTCTTGTTCTACGTCAACACGATAGGAGCCAACCGGCGTTCCTATCAATCGTCCATCAACACCGACTAAAGCATGCTTGGCTTCTTCTACGGTCAGTTCTCTCGTACGATAGGGATGCACACTGCGATGGTTCAGGAAACGACCCGTTATCAAGAGCCACAAACCAGCAAAGACTTGCAAAATACCTGTATGATAGACTACTGACACATCCAGCAAACCATTATAGGGCACAGCATTGGGGGTCTGGCCGTATCCAGGACCACTGCCAATACACATGGTCATCACCTTTCTGTTTACCACATCCGAATTGATCTTTATATGCATCTTGTAGTCCATACGGTGAAATATCATCAGGAAGAAAGAAACTATCATGGACAAGGTGCGGGAACCCAACAACGAACGCGCCTGCTTACGTAAGTTCATCACGTCAGCTATCAACCCGACATTAATACAGTTCAGGAAATAGCGATGACATTGTTCGCCCTTTTTGTTTTTGTAGCGTATGCATCCCAAATCCACCTGACGGATGCGACGTTTTATCAGCCAATCGACGGTCTGATCCAGATTGGCTTCCTTGAAATCCCAATAACGCGCAAAATCGTTCATCAAGCCATTAGGAATAACGCCTAAGGCTATCGAATCGCGAACCTGTTTTTCTTCCTTCATCAAACAGTTAACAGCATCGTTCAAGGCTGAGTCGCCTCCCACCACAATGATAGTTTTATAACCATTGTGTATCAGCATAGACACCAGTCTCTCTACACTATCTGACGATTCGCTCTGTACAAAGTCGTATTGTACGTGACGTTCGTCAAGAACCTTTTGTATGCGTTCTCTCTGCTTACTGCTACGTCCCTTGGGACAATAGAGAATTCCCCAACGTTGCTGTTCCATATTATTGCGATATTTCGATGATTTTCTTCACTTTTTCTTCCATCGGCAGCATGGCATCTATCCAGTGGATCATGAAGCCACGGCGCTCCATTCCACGGAACCATGTCATCTGTCGTTTTGCAAACTGATGAATAGCTATTTCCAAGCGCTGGAACATCTCCTCGTACGATAGTTTTCCAATTAGATATTCCGTCACAAACTTATATTCCAGTCCATAGTATATCAGGTCGTCTGGAGCAATACCCTCAGCCAACAGCCCTTTCACCTCGTCAATCATCCCCTCGTCCAGTCGTGCTTTCAATCTTTTGGTTATTTTCTTTCTACGTTCCTCCCTATCAATATTGACCCCGATAATGAGCGAATCAACAGGGGGCAGTTCGCGACATGGAGTAGGATGTTCCAGATTGTATGTTTCTATCTCTATGGCACGGATAGCACGCTGACATGAATCCACGTCGGTCTTATTGTGCATATTAGACCCGTTTTTCTCTTTCAGATCTATTAGCAACTTCGTCAGCTCGTCAAGCGACTTACCTTCCAGACTATCCCGAAGAGCTTGATTCTGCGGAACGGGCGATAATTTATAACCTTTTAGCACAGCCTCAATATACAGACCTGTTCCGCCACAAAGAATAGGTTGTTTACCTCTTGCCCTGATATCCTGATAGGCATCATAGAAGTCTTGCTGATATTGAAACAAATTGTATTTTGTACCCGGTTCGCAGATATCTATCAGGTGGTAGGCTATATCAGCAACAGAATGGTCGACCACGTGATAATCGGCTAAATCTTTGCCTGTACCGATATCCATACGCCGATAAACCTGACGGGAGTCAGCCGAGATAATTTCTCCATCTACCTCTTTTGCCAGGGCGGCTGCCAATGGAGTCTTACCACTGGCTGTCGGACCGAGTATGGTTATCAACCGTTTTTCCACCTTATTTATATATTATGCATCAGCAAAAACTTTTCCATCACTGAGTGTAACCTGCAACTGGGTGTACTCGCAATGGAAATCATTTTTCAAACGATTCAGATAACGCGCGCACTCCCACTTACACATGGGCAAATCATGCAACAGATAGTTGCCGCACGTCTCTGGAGTTGTGGCAGGCACGACTTCCTGTGTGAGAATCCATTCCAAACACTGGATAGTCAGCTCCCGCATATGCTGTACACTATAGTTGCCTGTCATGACAATATACATCCCCGTCAGGCAACCCATCGGACCAACATACACCACATCGTCTTTGGCTTTCGAATTACGAAACCAGGTAGCCATCAAATGCTCGATGCTATGCATGGCTGCTGGTGCAACAGCCGGTTCCTTGTTGGGCTCCGTGATACGCAAGTCGAAGGTACGAAACAACTTATCGTCTCGAGAGATATAAATCCCAGGCTTTAACCGTGTATGGTCAATCGTAAAACTCTGTATTACTTCCATCTTTCTATAACTATTTCTGTCTGCAAAGATAGATAAAAAAAGCCGTTCGACAAAATCGAACGGCTTTTATTTTATTATTAGCTAATAGCTAACTGCTAATAACCTTATTATTTCAGCTCAGCAAGATACTTAATGGTGCGAACCATCTGAGAAGTATAAGAGTTCTCATTGTCGTACCAAGCAACAACCTGTACGAGAGAGTTACCGTCACCAATCTTAGAAACCATAGTCTGGTTAGCATCGAACAGTGAACCGAACTTCATACCGATGATGTCTGAAGAAACGAGCTTCTCCTCTGTGTAACCGAAAGACTCGTTGGTAGCAGCCTTCATAGCAGCGTTGATACCCTCAACAGTTACCTCACCCTTAACAACAGCGTGCAGGATAGTGGTAGAACCTGTAGGAGTTGGAACGCGCTGAGCAGCACCGATCAACTTACCGTTGAGCTCAGGAATTACAAGACCGATAGCCTTAGCAGCACCAGTTGAGTTAGGAACGATGTTCTGAGCACCAGCACGAGCGCGCTGAACATCACCCTTGCGCTGAGGACCGTCCAGAATCATCTGGTCACCAGTGTAAGCGTGAACAGTTGTCATGATACCGCTCTGGATTGGAGCGAAATCGTTCAGAGCCTTGGTCATAGGAGCCAAGCAGTTGGTGGTGCAAGAAGCAGCTGAGATAACAGTGTCAGCAGGAGTCAGAGTCTTGTGGTTTACATTGTAAACGATAGTAGGCAGATCATTACCTGCAGGAGCAGAGATAACAACCTTCTTAGCACCAGCTGTCAGGTGAGCAGAAGCCTTCTCCTTTGATGTGTAGAAACCTGTGCACTCCAGAACAACGTCAACATCCAGCTTACCCCAAGGCAGCTCAGCAGCGTTAGGAATAGCATAGATAGTGATTTTCTTACCATCTACTACGATGTAATCCTCACCAGCCTCTACGGTGTGCTTGTTCTCACCGAACTTGCCACAGAAACCACCCTGAGCGGTGTCATACTTCAACAGATGAGCAAGCATCTTTGGGCTTGTCAAGTCGTTGATTGCTACAACTTCATAACCTTCAGCCTCGAACATCTGACGGAAAGCGAGGCGACCGATACGGCCGAAACCGTTAATAGCTACTTTTGTCATTTTTACTAATTATTTTAAAGGGTTTAATAAAATTTTTTCGTTTTCGACCGCAAAGTTACAAAAAAATAATTATATTTGCACTTGATTTCTGTCTTAATTAAGATTAAAGTTTAAACATTAAACATTAAAAATGCGATAAATCAAGGACAAGAGTCCAAGATTGCAAAACACAGATTGCAAATTAAAGAATAATTAGTATACGTAACATTAAATTTAAAAGAATTATGGGATTTATTAGTGAATTCAAAGAGTTTGCCATGAAAGGCAACGTAATGGACATGGCTGTCGGTGTTATCATCGGTGGTGCTTTCGGTAAGATTATCTCCAGTTTGGTAGAAGACATTCTTATGCCTATCATCAGTATCTGCACTGGTGGTATCAGTTTTACCGACCTGTTTGTGGTTTTGGGCGACGGTTCATTCAAGACTTTAGCCGAAGCTAAGGAGGCTGGCGCAGCCGTTTTTGCTTATGGACAGTTTATTCAGAACATTCTCGACTTCGTTATCATTGCCTTCTGTATATTCATCATGATTAAGGCTATGAACAAACTGAAGCGCAAGAAGGAAGAACCAGCACCAGAAGCTCCTGCAGGTCCTACCCAGGAGGAGTTGCTCGCTGAGATTCGTGATCTGCTGAAACAGAAATAAATCAAGAAATCAACCTTCTTTATATAATATAAGGTGGCAAACGTGATGCCACCTTATTTTATTTTTGTACCTTTGCCGCTGTTTTCAGAATAGTACATACAAATATGGTAAAGACATTGGATTTTAAGCCGAAAATGTTTTCGGCTATCAAGCATTACGATAGAAAGACATTCATGGCCGACCTCATGGCTGGTATCATTGTAGGTATCGTGGCACTGCCTCTGGCTATTGCTTTTGGTATTGCCAGTGGCGTCAGCCCTGAAAAGGGTATCATTACAGCCATTGTTGCCGGACTGATGATTTCACTCTTTGGCGGTTCAAAGGTACAGATAGGTGGCCCCACTGGTGCATTTATCGTCATTGTCTATGGTATCATTCAGCAGTATGGCATACAGGGTCTTACCATTGCCACCCTCATGGCTGGCATATTCCTTATATTATTAGGCGTACTTCGTTTGGGTACCATTATCAAGTATATTCCCTACCCCATTGTTGTCGGTTTCACCAGTGGTATCGCCGTCACCATCTTCACCACGCAGATCAAAGACCTGTTGGGCATGCAGATGGATACGGTGCCAGCTGATTTTGTTGAAAAATGGATTGCCTATTTTGCCAACATGAATCACATCGATTGCTGGAGTGCTCTGATGGGTATCACCAGTGTTGCCATCATTGCCGTATGGCCAATTCTGGCTCGTTTGTTCAGACTTTCGCCTCTACGTTCGCTGCCTGGATCATTGGTTGCCATCATCGTGGTAACCCTCGCGGCTCTGTTGTTGAAAACGTATGCAGGTGTCACCACCATTGAAACAATCGGTGACCGTTTCAGCATCAATTCCACACTGCCCGGGGCTGTCGTGCCTGAGCTTTCCTGGGAGACTATTAAGGGACTTGTAGGACCAGCCGTTACGATTGCTGTTCTCGGTGCTATTGAGAGTTTACTCTCTGCCACCGTTGCTGATGGTGTTATCGGTGATCACCATAACTCCAATACCGAACTCATCGGACAGGGTATTGCCAACATCGCATCTCCTCTATTCGGTGGTATTCCTGCCACAGGAGCCATTGCCCGTACGATGACTAATATTAACAATGGCGGACGCACGCCTGTTGCTGGTATTATCCATGCAGCCGTACTACTGCTCATCTTCCTGTTCCTCATGCCATTGGCACAATACATACCGATGGCATGTCTGGCTGGCGTACTCGTTGTCGTCGCTTATGGCATGAGTGGTTGGCGTTCATTCCTCGCCATGTTGCGCAATCCCAAGAGCGACATCACCGTACTGTTGCTCACTTTCTTCCTCACCATCATCTTCGACCTCACCATCGCCATCGAATTTGGTCTCATCTGCGCCTGTCTGCTGTTCATGCGACGTATGGCAGAGACTACCGATGTGCATGCCGTACTCAACGAAATTGACCTCAACGAAGATGCGGATATGGAACGTGGCAATCTGGAACACCTCACTATCCCAGAGGGTGTAGAGGTTTATGAAATCAACGGTCCCTATTTCTTCGGAGCCGGCAACCGCTTTGAGGACATCATGGCACGCTACGGCAGTCGCCCCAAGGTACGCATCATCCGCATGCGTAAAGTTCCCTTTATCGACTCCACAGGTCTGCATAACCTCGAGAATATGTGTCTGATGAGTCAGAAGGAGGGCGTCACCGTTGTCCTCTCGGGTGTCAATGAGAAAGTAGATGGCGTGCTAAAGCGCAACCACTTCGAGCGCATTGTAGGCGAGCAGAACATCTGCAACCACATCGACCTCGCCTTAGCAAGAGCCAAGGAGATTGTTGAATAATAAAAAGGGCTGAGAAAAACATATTTTCCCAGCCTTTTTTGTTCTGTTCATTTATTCCCACTCAATCGTTGCGGGTGGTTTCGACGAAATGTCGTAACAGACGCGGTTAACGCCACGTACTTTGTTAATAATCTCATTGGATACTTTTGCCAGGAAGTCGTAAGGCAGATGAGCCCAGTCGGCTGTCATGGCATCGGTACTGGTAACAGCACGCAGGGCTACTGGATGCTCATAGGTGCGCTCATCACCCATCACGCCAACAGAGCGTACGGTGGAGAGCAACACGGCACCAGCCTGCCATACCTTATTATATAATGTCTCACCATCGGTATCGACATACTCACGGAGTCCACGTACATAGATGTCGTCGGCATCCTGTAGGATACGCACCTTCTCGGGAGTAATGTCACCCAGGATGCGAACAGCCAGTCCGGGACCAGGGAAGGGATGGCGCGTAATGAGGTGTTCGGGCATTCCCAACTGGCGACCAACACGACGAACCTCGTCCTTAAAGAGCCATTTCAAGGGCTCGCAGAGCTGGAGGTTCATTTCCTTAGGCAGTCCGCCTACGTTATGATGACTCTTAATAACCTTACCTGTAATATTGAGCGACTCGATACGGTCGGGATAGATCGTTCCCTGTGCCAACCATTTAGCATCGGTAATCTTCTTGGCCTCAGCATTAAATACCTCCACGAAATCGCGACCGATTATCTTGCGTTTCTGCTCTGGGTCGCTGACGCCTGCCAGATCATTGAAGAACTTCTCGCTGGCATCTACACCAATAACGTTAAGTCCTAAGCCCTGATAATCGCTCATTACCTGCGTAAACTCATTCTTGCGGAGCATACCATGATCGACGAAGATACAGGTAAGATTCTTGCCAATCGCTTTATTGAGCAATACTGCAGCAACGGAAGAATCGACACCGCCAGAGAGACCAAGTATTACACGGTCGTTACCGATTTGCTCTTTCAGTTCTTTAACGGTAGTATCAACAAAGGAGGCGGCACTCCAGTCCTGCTTAGAGCCACAGATGTCCACCACGAAATTCTTTAGCAACAAGGCACCCTGAAGTGTGTGATATACCTCAGGATGGAATTGTACTGCCCAAATATCCTTCTGATTCCAGAAGGCAGCATTCTTGACATCGTGTGTGCTACCAATGACCTCAAAGCCTTCTGGAATGGCAGTGATGGTGTCACCGTGCGACATCCAGACCTGGGAACCTCGGTCGAAGCCTTTAAACAACGGATTATAGAGATTAATCGTCTCCAGATGGGCACGTCCGTACTCACGACTGTCGGCCTTTTCCACTTTTCCGCCTAAGGTATGGGAAATAAACTGTGCACCATAGCAGATGCCCAGAACAGGGATGCGACCAATAAATTGACTGAGATCTACCTTGAAAGCCTCTGGGTCATGAACGCTATAAGGCGAACCACTTAAGATAACGCCTATCACAGAGGGGTCATCCTTAGGAAACTTATTGTAAGGCAGAATTTCGCAGAAGGTATCCAGTTCACGAACGCGGCGACCAATCAACTGAGTGGTCTGTGAACCGAAATCCAAAATAATTATCTTCTGTTGCATACTATATTATATATTATTTATAAAATTCTCTGCTTGGTCGAGGGTATCCATCTTGCCGACATCCATCAGCCGGAGGTCTATCGCCTCGAAACCTTTGATAAGATGAGTAGCACAAGCACTCAGATAGAAGTCCATTATGGGGAACCTGTCGGGCCATTCACTGAGTAAGGGTACCAACGAAGGGTGGAATACATGAATACCTGAGAAAGCCAACGAATGTCCCTCACGACCCTTCACTTCACCCGTTTCAATATTCTTCCAGCCTACCAACCGCTGTTCATCATCAAACTGAAGATAACGCTTCGTTTGTCGCTGACTGACTACCAATACGGGAGCATCAGTGGGTAACTGGTTCAGGTCGAGGTTACTCAGAATATCGACATTATGTATAAGGATAGGCTCCGAGGGGTCAAACAGGGGTAATGCCTTCTTAATACCGCCGCCCGTCTCCAACAATTGCTCACGCTCGTCACTGATGCGGATGTCCAACCCAAAATTGTCGTTCAAACGAAGATAGTCAATAATCTGGTCGGCAAAATGATGCACATTCACCACGATACGCTCATAACCAGACTTTTTCAGTTTCATAATGACATGCCAGAGCAAAGGCTGACCACCCACAGGGACCAAAGCCTTAGGCATCGTGTCGGTCAGGGGTTTTAAGCGTGTTCCTAACCCCGCTGCAAAAATCATGGCTTGTCTCATTTCGCTTTCAGTATTTGATGAATACCCTGTTCACGATGGCAGATATGGACTTCTATGCCAAACTTCTCGTGGATATGTTCCGCCAAGTGCTGGGCACTATAGACACTGCGATGCTGTCCGCCCGTACAACCGAAGGAGAACATAAGTGACGTGAAACCACGTTGAATATATCTCCGTACATGAGCATCTGCCAAACGATAGACACTATCAAGAAAGGTCAGGATTTCACCATCATCCTCCAAGAAACGGATAACAGGCTCGTCCAATCCGGTGAGTTTCTTATAGGGTTCGTAACGTCCGGGATTGTGGGTAGAACGGCAATCGAATACATAGCCTCCGCCATTGCCACTCTCATCCTCAGGAATACCTTTGCGATAAGAGAAACTAAAGACCTTGACTATCAGCGGTCCCTGTGCGTCATATTTTGAGAAGGTAGCCGGACCATCCTGAGGATGAGGCTTATAGGGATTGCGGTCGGTGGTCTTGTAGCCGTCAGCACGACTGACAGTTGTTTCTACCCGTTGGAAACGTGGCATATTTGCCAGACGCGTCAGCAGATCGGTGAGATATGGGTAGGGGAAGTTACGTTCGCTAAGCAGTTCGCGGATGTTCTGCATGGCTGGCGGAATACTCTCAATAAAATGAGGCTTACGCTCAAAATAGCCACGGAAGCCATAGGCACCCAGTACCTGTAACTGACGGAACAACACGAAGAGCGACAAACGCTCAACAAACTTATGGGGCGATGGTACTTCTGTATATTGCTTGAGAGCATTGTAGTATTCATACACCAGTTCTCGACGCAGTTTATGGGGATATTTGGCAGACGCCTGCCAAAGGAAGGAAGCAAGGTCATAATAATATGGACCTTTGCGACCGCCCTGGAAATCAATAAAATACGGATTCCCTTTAGCATCGAGCATCACATTGCGTGCTTGAAAGTCGCGATAGAGGAAACCCTGTACGTCATCAACCGAAGTAAGATCTTTGGCTAAAAGACGGAAGTCGGCCTCCAGCTTGATTTCATGAAAATCGAGTTCGGTGGCTTTCAGAAAACAATATTTAAAATAATTGAGATCGAAGAGCACACTATTGACATCGAACTCTGCCTGTGGGTAACAATTGGAAAAATCCAACTCACGGGCACCACGCATCTGGATGTTAGGCAACTGACGAATAGTACGACGCAGCAGTTCCTGTTCCTTCAGTGTATAACGACCACCAGCCTCACGACCGCCACGAATGGCATCAAACAAAGACAAACTGCCCAAATCGGTCTGAAGATAACGCGATTCGTCATCGCTGACAGCCAAAAGACGGGGAACGGGCAACTGCCGTTTAGTGAAATGGCGGCAGAGATAGACAAAAGCATGATTTTCATCACGACTGGTACCAATGACGCCTACTACCGTAGAACCGTCATGAGCCGTCAGACGATAGTAGATGCGGTTACTTCCTGCCACGGGTAATTGCTCGTATTTGGCAGGTCCCTCCCCACTCCATTGCTTATATAACTGAAGTAACTGATGCATAGTGCCGACAAAGGTACGAAAAAGTGAGAATAATACCAAAAGAATGAAAAGTTTTTTGCTTGAAAACTAAAAAGCCGACTGTCCTCACGACAATCGGCTCTTTAAAACAAACTACTTAAAAACTAATCTACTAAAACAAATCAAAAAAATATCTTTATTTCGCTAAATCTATTCTCGTCATTTTTTCCTTTCACATTGCAAAGATATACAATAAGAATGAAAAATCCAAACATTATTGCAAAAAAATGAACGTTTCTTGATTTAAATCAAAACGGGGAATTAATTTTAACTTAATCCCCCGCTTTTTGATATGTCTGGTTTACAATTCATTACATCATGCCGCCCATTCCAGGAGCACCACCCATTGGCATAGCAGGTTCCTTTTCTGGTTTGTCAACAATCAGGCACTCTGTGGTGAGGAACATACCGGCAATCGAGGCTGCGTTCTCAAGTGCCACACGTGCCACCTTGGCAGGATCTACGATACCAGCCTTGCGCATATCCTCATACTCATCGGTACGGGCATTGTAACCATAGTCACCCTTACCCTCACGAACTTTCTGTACGACAACAGCACCTTCACCGCCACCATTAAAGGCAATCTGACGGAGAGGCTCTTCGATAGCACGGCAGATAATATTGATACCTGTCTGCTCGTCGGCATTAACACCCTTTACATTGACCAAAGCCTGCTGAGCACGAATATAGGTTGTACCGCCACCGGCTACGACACCTTCTTCAATAGCTGCACGAGTGGCGCAAAGAGCATCGTCAACACGGTCTTTCTTCTCCTTCATCTCCACCTCGCTGTTGGCACCTACATAAAGAACGGCAACACCACCTGCCAGTTTAGCAAGACGCTCCTGCAGTTTCTCCTTATCATAAGAAGATGTGGTGAGTTCAATCTCCTTCTTAATCTGGGCAATACGATCCTGAATAGCCTGCTTCTCGCCAGCACCATTAACGATTGTAGTATTGTCCTTAGAAACGGTCACCTTGTCGCAAGTACCCAACATTTCGAGTGTAGCCTGCTCCAACTTCAAACCTTTCTCCTCGCTGATAACAACACCACCTGTCAGGATAGCGATATCCTCAAGCATAGCCTTACGACGATCGCCGAAACCAGGAGCCTTGACAGCACAAATCTTCAGACCGCCACGCAGACGGTTGACAACCAATGTGGTAAGAGCCTCTGAATCCACATCCTCAGCAATAACCAACAATGGGCGTCCACTCTCAGCAGCAGGCTGCAGGATGGGCAGGAAGTCCTTGATATTGGAAATCTTCTTGTCATAAATAAGGATATAAGGGTTCTCCATCACACACTCCATCTTCTCAGAATCAGTCATGAAGTATGGTGACAAATAACCACGGTCGAACTGCATACCCTCTACTACACCGATGTGAGTATCACGGCTCTTGCTCTCTTCGATAGTGATGACACCATCCTTAGAAACTTTACGCATAGCATCAGCCAGCAGTTTACCAATTTCCTCATCGTTGTTGGCAGAAACGGTGGCTACCTGCTCAATCTTGTCATAGTTGTCGTCAACCTGCTCGGCATTCTCCTTGATGAAATCAACAACAGCCTTGACAGCCTTGTCAATACCACGTTTCAAATCCATTGGATTAGCACCTGCTGTGACATTCTTCAGACCCTCGGTCACAATAGCCTGAGTCAGGATGGTAGCCGTTGTTGTACCATCACCGGCATCGTCACCAGTCTTGGAAGCCACACTCTTAACGAGCTGGGCACCGGTATTCTCAAACTTGTCCTCCAACTCAATTTCCTTGGCAACGGTTACACCGTCCTTGGTAATCTGTGGAGCACCGAATTTCTTCTCAATCACTACGTTACGTCCTTTAGGACCTAATGTTACCTTCACTGCATTGGCCAACTGATCAACACCGTTTTTCAACAGGTCACGGGCCTCAATATTGAATTTGATATCTTTTGCCATAATTCTTAATTATTTTCTGAGTACTATGAGTACCCTGATTATTCCGATTATTCTGATTACTTCTCTAACACTGCTAACACGTCGCTCTGACGCATCATCAAGTATTTTTCACCTTCGAACTCAAGTTCTGTGCCGCTATATTTGCCATAGAGCACTTCATCGCCTGCCTTCAGAACCATCTCCTCGTCCTTGGTACCCTGACCAACGGCCTTGATTGTTCCGTGAAGAGGTTTTTCTTTTGCAGTATCAGGAATAATGATACCACCGATTTTTTCTTCTGCCGGTGCTGGAACTACCAACACGCGATCTCCTAATGGTTTGATATTCATATTACGTTACTTTTTAATTGTTAATAAACTTTTTCTGCCACAGAGTTAGCGAAAAACGTGCCAATCTCTTACGACTGACACTTTGGCAGAAAAAAGTCTCCACATTATTATAATATATAAAATAAAACTGAATTTATTTTGTTCTTTCCTCACTTATTCGTACCTTTGCACAAGCAATCAATTATAAATTTAGGTTATGAAAGATTTTATCAAGTATGTGTTTGCCACTGTTACCGGCATCGTTGTGTTCTCCCTGATCATGGGAATTCTCTTTGTGATTTCTCTCGTAGGACTGGCAGCCTCATCGGCTTCGACCGTTCCTGTTGAGAAGAACTCTGTATTCACCCTCATGCTGTCAGGTCAGGTTGACGAACGCGCCGAAGAAGACATCATGAGACAGTTGTCTGGTCAAATTAGCGAGAATCTCGGACTCGACGACATCATCTCAGCCATCAAGAAAGCTAAAGAAAACGAAGACATCAAGGGTATCTATATCGAGACAGGTCTCTTCGCTATTGACACTCCCGCTTCTGCCCACGCTATCCGCGAGGCATTGCTCGACTTCAAGAAAAGCGGCAAATGGATTGTGGCTTATGGCGACAGCTACACACAGACGGCTTACTATATCTGCTCGGCAGCTGACAAAATCTATCTGAACCCACAGGGTATGGTCGATTGGCACGGACTGGCAGCCAATCCATACTTCGTGAAGGATCTGCTGGCCAAGTTTGGTGTAAAATACCAACTTTGCAAGGTAGGTAAATATAAGAGCGCCCCCGAAATGATGACAGCCGACCAGATGAGCGAGCCTAACCGTGAGCAGGTGACTGCTTATATGACAGGCATCTGGAAGGTGATGCTGAAAGATGTGGCTGACAGCCGAAAGATTTCTGTTGACTCACTGAATGCCTACGCTGACAAGTTCATCGCCTTAGCCAATCAGCCTGATTTGGTCAAGATGAAGCTGGTGGACAAACTGATGTACACCGACGAGGTGAAGGGTGAGATCAAGAAACTGCTGAAAATTGATGCCGATGACGACATCAACCAGTTGTCGCTCTCAGACATGAAGAATGTAAAGGGTAAGAAGGAAAAAGGCGACAAGATTGCCGTTTACTACGCTTATGGCGAGATTGTCGACTCTGAGACTGGCAGTTTGGCTGATCAGGAACATAACATCGTGGCCAATACTGTATGCAAGGACTTGGAGAAACTGGCCAACGACGATGATATCAAAGCCGTTGTTCTGCGTGTCAACTCTCCTGGTGGTTCTGCCTATGCTTCTGAACAGATCTGGCATGCCGTCATGAATGTCAAGGCAAAAAAGCCTGTCGTAGTTTCTATGGGTGGCTATGCTGCTTCAGGTGGCTACTATATCAGTTGTGCTGCTAACTACATCTACTCTGAGCCAACCACTATCACTGGTTCTATCGGTATCTTCGGCATGTTCCCTGACTTCAGCGGACTGCTGACAGAGAAACTGGGTGTGAAGTTCGACGAAGTGAAAACCAACAAGCATGCTGCTTTCGGAACGATAGCCCGTCCGTTCAACGAAGAAGAGTTAGCTTTGCTCGACCAGTATATCGGACGTGGTTACGAGCTGTTCCGCAAGCGTGTAGCTGACGGACGCAAATTGTCTGTTGATGCCGTAGAGGAAATTGCCCAGGGCCGTGTATGGCTGGGTAACGATGCACTGGGCATCAAACTGGTAGATGCTATCGGTTCGCTGGACGATGCTGTGAAGAAGGCTGCCCAACTGGCTAAGATGGATGAATTCAAGACCGAGTCATATCCAGAACCCACCGACTGGTTTACACAGATTATGGATAAGACTAACAGCGACAGCTATCTCGACGAACAGATGCGTGCCAACTTTGGCGAATTCTATGAGCCTTTCCGCTATCTGAAGAGCATCAACAGTCAGAGCGCTATTCAAGCTCGTCTGCCATTCTTCATCACCATTCGTTAAGAATAGATAGGTATGAGGGTTGAAGGTGATTTCATTGTCATCAATAAATGGCTGCTCCCGCTGAGCTGGCTTTACGGTTTGGCTGTCAAACTGCGTAATTTCGCATTTGAGGCAGGAATACTGAAGAGCCGTTCGTTTGATGTGCCCATCATTTCGGTGGGCAACATCACGGTGGGCGGTACAGGAAAGACCCCTCATGTGGAATATTTGGCAAAGCATCTGAAGGAGATATTCCATGTGGCCATCCTGAGTCGTGGGTATAAGCGTAAGAGCAAAGGATTCATCATTGCCGACGCCAATACCACGATGCCGGAAATTGGCGACGAGCCCTATCAGATGAAACAGAAGTTCAAGGAGGTGACGATTGCTGTTGACAAGAATCGCTGTCACGGTATTGAGGAGCTGGTTGCCAACGACGAGGACCTGGATGTCATCCTTTTAGACGACGCCTTCCAACACCGCTATGTCAAACCTGGTATCAATATCCTGCTGGTAGATTATCACCGGCTGATTATCTATGATACACTACTTCCTGCCGGCAGGCTGCGTGAGCCCTTGTCGGGTAAGGACCGTGCAGATGTGGTGATTGTGACAAAATGTCCGAAAGACTTAAAACCGATGGAGTACCGTGTCATCACAAAAGCCATGAATCTCTATCCCTATCAGAGTCTTTACTTCACTTGTCTTACTTACGATGTACTTGTCCCAATCTTTGAAGGTCAGACACGTCGTCTGCAAGATTTGAAACCCAACGAACAGGTACTACTCCTCACGGGCATTGCATCGCCCGAACAGATGGTACACGATTTGGAGCCTTTTGCAAAGCATCTCACTCCCCTCACCTTTGCCGATCATCATCAGTTCAAGGCGAAAGACATCCGACTCATCAATGAGACGTTCGAACAACTACCCGAGCCGCGATGCATTATAACGACAGAGAAAGACGCCACTCGTCTGCAGAACGCTGAAGGATTGAGTGAACTGGTGCGCAAGAACATCTATACACTACCTGTCAATATCCACTTCCTGCAAGATCAGGAAGATTTGTTTAACCAATATATCATAGGCTATGTACGCAAAAATTCAAGAAACAGCATCTTGGTTAAAAGGAAAAATGACCACAAGTCCCAAGACGGCAATTATTCTGGGGACGGGTCTCGGACAATTAGCTTCCGAAATAACTGACAAGATTGAGATCCCATATACAGAAATTCCCAACTTTCCCGTATCTACCGTCGAGGGACATAGCGGCAAGCTGATATTCGGCAAGTTGGGAGGTATCGACATCATGGCGATGCAGGGACGCTTCCATTTCTATGAGGGCTATTCCATGAAGGAGGTAACCTTCCCTGTCCGCGTCATGTACGAACTGGGCATCAAGACGCTGTTTGTATCGAATGCAGCGGGCGGCATGAACCCTCATTTTAAGATTGGCGACTTGATGATTATCACCGACCATATCAACTTCTTCCCGGAGCATCCGCTGCACGGCAAGAACTTCCCAACCGGTCCTCGCTTCCCCGATATGCACGAGACCTATGACAAAAAACTCATCCAACTGGCTGCTGACATCGCATTTGAGAAGAAGATACGCATTACCTACGGTGTCTATCTCGGACTGCAGGGACCCACCTTCGAGACACCTGCCGAATACAAGATGTATCACCTGATGGGAGCCGATGCCGTAGGTATGTCAACCGTCCCAGAGGTCATTGTAGCCCACCACTGCGGCATTCGCACATTCGGTGTTTCCGTTATCACTGACTTAGGTGGTTTCGACAATCCCGTAGAAGTAAGTCATGAGGAAGTCCAGGAAGCAGCAAATGCTGCCCAGCCGCGTATGACGGAGATTATGCGGGAAATGATTATCCGTTCTGAGAAAATTGAACATAACATATCAATTCAAAAAAATCAAGATCACCCCACAGAAGGATGGAAATAGCAAAATTAGGAGAGTTCGGTCTCATCGACCGATTGACAAAAGATATTAAACCACAGAACGAATCTACCCGATATGGCGTAGGCGACGATTGTGCCGTACTCCATTATCCTGATAGCGAAGTACTCATCACCACCGATATGCTGATGGAGGGCGTTCATTTCGACCTCACCTATATCGACCTGGAACACTTGGGATGGAAATCGGCGATGGTGAACATCAGCGATATTTTTGCCATGAACGGTATTCCTCGCCAGCTGACGGTCTCTCTGGCACTGTCGAAGCGTTTCAGTGTTGAAGACCTGGAGGCTTTTTACAGTGGTCTGCGTATGGCATGCAACAAATGGAATGTCGATATCGTGGGGGGCGACACTACAAGCAGTTATACTGGTTTGGCCATCTCGATTACCTGCATCGGCGAGGCCCGCAAAGAGGACATCGTCTATCGCAATGGTGCTAAAGAGACCGACCTTATCTGTGTCAGCGGCGACTTAGGTGCTGCCTATATGGGGCTCCAACTCTTGGAGCGCGAAAAGGCGGTTTATTATCAGATGGTTGACGAGGCAAAGAAGAAGGGGCACCCGATTCCCGATTTTCAACCTGACTTCGCCGGCAAAGAATACCTGTTGCAACGCCAGTTGAAGACTGAAGCCCGTGGTGATATCATCCAACGGCTACGCGAAGCCAATATCCGCCCCACCTCCATGATGGACATTTCCGACGGTCTCAGCAGCGAACTGATGCACATCTGTAAGCAGAGTCATGTGGGTTGTCGTGTGTTCGAGAAACAGATTCCCATCGACTACCAGACGGCAGTGATGGCTGAGGAATTGAATATGAACGTCACGACTTGCGCCCTCAATGGTGGCGAAGACTACGAACTGCTCTTCACCGTTCCCATCGGCGACCACGAGAAAATCGAGGCTATGGAAGACGTAAAACTCATCGGCCACATCACCAAGGAGAGCCTCGGTCATATCCTCGTCACCCGCGACGACCAAGAGTTCGAACTCAAGGCTCAAGGGTGGCAGCCGCTATAAAACCAATAAAATAACACTTTTATAAAAAATAATCCGCTAAAAATTTGGCGGATTGTTTTTTTCTTCGTACCTTTGCACCCGCAATCAAGAGGATTGCTTAAAAGAAACATAATGATGGTGCCTTAGCTCAGTTGGTAGAGCATCGGACTGAAAATCCGTGTGTCCCCGGTTCGATTCCTGGAGGTACCACTCCTCCTTTCATTATGAAGCTCCTGTCTTAGAGATTTCTCTAGCAGGAGCTTTTAATTTTCTGTAAATCTTTGGTAGTTTTGAGGAAAAGATGTAACTTTGCGGGCAAAAGTATTCACTTAAACAAAAATTAGATATGAAAAAGATGATTTTAAGCGCCATGATGATCATGGCTATGGTATGTACCACAACTACTGCTAACGCTCAGTCAGACAAGTGCCAGAAGGCTAAGAAAGAATGCTGCGACAAGAAAAAGGCTGAAAAGAAAGACTGCTGCAAAAAGGACGCTGAAAAGAAAGCTGACTGCTGCAAAAAGGACGCTGAAAAGAAAGCTGACTGCTGCAAGAAGGATGCCGAGAAGAAAGCCGGTTGCGGTGCTGACTGCAAGAAATGTACAGAATGCAAGGCTACTTGCGCTGACACTAACTGCAAGGACTGCACCCACAAAGGACAGTGCAAGAAGAACTGCAAAAATAATGCTTTATAACCATCAAATAAAGCATTTCCCGCACGCGCGCACGCGCGCACTCTAAGAATTTTCATTTTTAATATCACAATATCACCAAACTCGCCCCAAACACCGATGTGCAAAGGGATTGAGCTTGGTGATATTTGTGGTGATATTGGTGATGTCTATTGCTTTTTCAGCTTGACAAAATACTCTGCGCCATAGCGGGAGCGGCGTTGCTGGAGTGTGTCGATATTAGCCAGGAAGCGCCCGAAGGAACGGATATTGCTGTTGCGGATGAGTGAACCGGCTCGTTGCTTGATGACTTGCTGAATGGCGGCAGCCGTCATCCACTGACCTTCCTCATCACCTTCTGGAATCGTGAAGTACTCGCGGAAGAACATCTCCTCTGGGGTGCGCAACTGGAATTGCCTGTTGGACTCCATCACCAAACGAGTCTGTTCCTCGTCCAACCAATAGGTTTCACCACGATCCAACAGGGCGATGGCCTGGGCATATAGCTGTTCGTGGTTAATGCGATATTTGACGTCAATAGGTCCTGTCAGTTCTACTCCGATAAAACGGCGATTGCCTGAAGGATCCGCCAACAGGTCAACGACATTAGCCGTAGCAATGAACGATGCCAGACGCGGAAATTCCTCCACGTGTTTGCCGTAGGGCCGTTTCACCTTGACACTGGCGAGTTGGATGAGGTTTTTCAAGAAGCCCTCCTGCACCTTGGGCGATATCTGGTTGAACTCGTCGAGGTTGATGAGCAGAAACTGGCTCATGGCCTGCAATACCGATTTCTTTTCCGAGAGTACTAAATTGTCTGTATAGCCCCACTGTAACTCTGGCGGTATCAGCGACTTACAGAACGTAGATTTGTTGTAGCCCTGTTTTGAAATCAATAGCGGCGCCATCGCATTACCATACCGAGGCGAACGGCCACGCCACTGCATGACCATACCCAGGAACCACGTGCGAAACCATTGTTCCCAATGTGGATTATCCGTCGGAACGGTCTGTGCCAAACGCCCGATGTGGTCCTTGCCGTCCCATTTGTCGTGCACATTCCACAGATATTCGTCGATAGGGTCATACTGTCGGATGAGGTTGGAACGCAAATAACGATTGATATCCTTGTCCCACACGTTGAGACCAGCCAAACGAGCCTCCACAGCCAGTCCGTTCTGCACTCGTTCGTCAACTGGCAACCAGCCATAGTGCCATTTTTCTTTCTTCTGATATTCCACATAGCCCATCACCTTATTCAGACGGAAGAAATACCGTTCTTCCAGATATTGAATGAGAGAACGAGTTTCCTGACCTGCATGATGTTCTACTTCATCTCCTACTGGAGCATCAGGCACCATGATAGATTGTGTAAAATCCTCAGTGTCAACACTTTCCGGCACGCAGAGCGCTATGGGATGCTCCACTACTACAGGGTGGTTATCATAGGTCATGCGGAAGCCGGTCATCAGCAACGACTTTTCGTTAGGTCTGACGGCAGGACCGACGACCAGCGGATCCGTCATGCGCACCGTTTTCAGGGCAACCTCGTAAAGTCCACTTGCCAACGCATATGCCTGCTGGCAGAAACGTTCAGCCTCATCCGCCGTTTGTGGTAATGTCCCGTCATGACGACACGCTTTCAGTATGATTTTCACCGTCATGCCACTGCTGCCCGTGAATGCTGCCACCGTGAAGGGCAAAATGCAAGCAGCCTTCTTCAGTGCCTCTACGTGCAGGGTTGTGTTCAGCGGTCCTACCGTCAGTGTCAGCAACCCGTTAAATTCGCGCATGATACAGTTTCCCTCGCTATCCAGTTTCAACGATGCAGAAGGATGGACAACGGGCAGGCGATACATCAGGTGGAAATCGAGATAGCTCTTGGCATAAGTCATGAACTCTCGCAGTTTATTGATGGTCGGTATCGTTTCCTCGTCACGGATCACCGTTGTCAGCAGTTCCGTGTCCACCAGCTTTAAGTGGCGTTTGTTCTTTCTGTCAGTTCTTATTAAAGTCAGTTTCATTGCAATCCTATTGTTTATTAGTTCCTATCAATTATTCCCTCCTTGGGAATGATTTATTCCCACCTTGGGAATATGTTATTCCCAGCAGGGGAATAAATTGTTCCCCTTATGGGAACAAGCCGTTCCCCTTAATGGAACACCCCATTCCCCTTAAAGGAACGACCAATGGGAATCAGGTGAAGTCGTAACCTACCACGTAGTAATCAAAGCGGATGTTATCGGTACTTCCGTATTGTGCTATAATCGCCATGATGTCCTCTTGCTGCTGAGGCATCAGATATCGTTCGCCGTGATGATAACGGTAATAGGAACTCACGCCACTTCCGAAATAATGCCTTACACGCATACGCGCCTCAGCCTTGAGGTGGCGTGGAACATTATCATAGAGCTGGCTGAAGCCATAAGCCATTGTCACTTTCCTGATCTGGGCAAAACGCTTGCACTCTCCGTCCTTCCATGCCGACGGATAGACGGCCTGTCCACTAGTTCGTTCTGGCGGCACCTTGGTTCCCATTAAGTAGTGCATACACTCGGCTGCCTTCGGACATTCAGCACGAAAACAAAGAGGATACCCCCAAGGAGCATCATCAAATCTCAGTTTCTTTTCTTCCATTATTTGGTTGTTTGTTGATGTTTTAAAATACATGCAAAGATACAAAATTTTCAGCGATTTTGCAAGGAAAAACACCACTATTTTTGCAGAAAACATCACCAATATCACCACTAATATCACCAAGCTCAATCCCTTTGCGCATCGGCGTTTGGACGGAGTTTGGTGATATTGTGATATTAAAAATGAAAATTCTTAGAGTGCGCGCGTGCGCGCGTGAAAACCGGAGATGAAATTAGTCCGTCCAGTTTAGTGCCAGGAGAGAATTCCTGAGAATCTGCACATTTCCGTAAGGTATCACAAAAGTCCTTCAATACGCTTGAATGCCGGAGAAAGAAGATTTGTTTCTACTTCTATGCCTTCAGATGACCGGAATGTACACGTATGCTGCCTTTTGTTCAGTTGACTGATGTTTTGAATATTGACAATCGTACTGCGATCAGCTCTTACAAACACGTGCGGATTAAGCGTTTTTTCCAAAGAACCTATACCTACGAGTATCAACGCAGAACGGTGGAAAGTCACCAATTGGGTGTAATTTCCATCAGCTTTGAAATAAGCAATATCAGAAGAGTCGCAGACGAACATACCATTAACAATACGGTATGACAAGCGTTCATTATCCGATTTCCGCGTCATTTCTACGATGTCGTGTGCCAATGACTGACGGTGCTTAACATTATTCTCTGCCTCAATTGCTTTTTGCCTGATAGCTTCAATCTTGCGCTGTTTGTTCAGTTTATCCTGTTCCAACCGAATGAGTTTCTTTAGATTTCGTCTCTTTTCATACCAACGACTGACAGCCCATATCATCAGCGACAACAAGCATAAACCAATGAACCACACCCACCAGTGCTGCCACCAGCGCAGTGGTGGAGCAATATAGGTGTCTTCTTCGCGATAGGATAGCAACGTGGCAGGTTTGAAAGAGACCATCTCCTCCACTCCAGCTAACCAAATAGTACCATCAGCGGTTTCACCCATTGTAGCTTTCAAAGGTTCCAAGGCTGTAAATCCGTTTAAATGATTAAAGAAACGGAAGTCCGTCAATTGATAATCCGCATCTATTCGCCCTACAAACAACCCATCAAGCACCGCTATTATCAAAAATCCCTTAGGTGAAATATGTATGGAGCGAATCTCATGCCCATTCAAAAGTGGTGTCTCCATGTTTCTTACCTCATTATTTCGAATCAAGAACAGGCTGTCAGCCGAAGCAAAAAGGATATTGCCAGCATCATCAGAGTCCATGGTAGTGATAACCAGTTTTTGCGGGTATTCCACTTTCTTGCCATCACGATAAAGTCCGAAACTACTGCCAACCCATAGTCGCCCTTCGCTGTCTTGGGCTGCACACCAAGGGTGAGGTATGTCTGTGAAGAGTGTATCAATACGCTTTGTCACAGGGTCATAGGCTGCAATACATTTCCTGGATCCCAAAATCAGCTGGTTACCCTTCTTGGCTATAAACTGATACCTATCGTTGGGAAGATGAAGCCAAGACTGGTTATCACCGGAAATAGCTGTCACATCACCATTGCCAGCCATATAGGTAGTATTGCCTATGACAACAGCTGAAGGAGCATAGAATTGTTCAGGATCATCGCTGATTACCTTCCCATCGACTATAACCTTGCCATTCAGAGTTCCCATTACCAGCTGATTAGATATAGCTCTTACTATGTCATTTGCATCTGTTAACCGATGATTGGTGAAACTCCGATTGAAAAAGCAATAAACTCCTTGGTAGGTTGCAACCCAAAGCCGTCCCCATCGGTCTATAAGCACATCCTTAATCAAATTGAAACCCGTTGCTATTTTGTTCAAATCCGTTCCATTGAATGCATAAAGACTATGTTCATCGGCAATAACTGCATCCTCATCACCTCTAACTATCAATCCGAAATATCCATTCTGCCAGTCTGTTGGAGCATTACATACGTGCTTTACGCACCCACCATCCTCAACAATAAAGATACCATCAGCACCAAAGGCATAGAGATGAGGTCCCAACCGATGATAAGAATAGGTCTTACCTGTTGGTACATAAAGGCGTTTTCCGTCAAAATACAATTTTTTATCTTGGGTCATTTTGTCTAATGCCGGATGCGTCATCAAACTATCGATACCTATAGAAGTCACTCTGCATAATCTTCTGTTCCGTTCCTGTTCATCTTCCAACATGACCCACCCATTGGGAAGATCTAATGTATTAAAATTGTTCAGCAACCATTTCCCTTTCGGATCAATTGGCTGCATTTCAACTTCTTCCCAGTCAATCAACCATTGTCGCCGGAATCCCAGAGCTCTCACCTGCCCATCAACTTCAGCAAAACCCACGATATTCTCACGTCTTCCTTTCAAGAATGGAGTAAACTGCTTGCCGTCATAACGCACGAATCCAGACAGTGTACCTATATAAATATATCCTCTGGAATCTTGCCAAAGACGCTCGGCTTGCAACTGAGGCAATCCATCCTGAGTGGTATATCTACGAAAAGCCAGTTCGCTTTTTATTTGTCCATGCATCATGAGGCAAACGAACAGGGAAAACAGTGAAATGAAGGTTTTTCTATTTGTCATCATAACTGCAAAATTATAGATAATATTCCAACTTTGCAAACATTCCTCAAAAAATATTTTCCCTGTTGCCGAGTTCATCACGGGAAATGGGCAGTTCGTCAAAATTCACCTTTTCAAGACTTGTTGATAGCAGTAAAATGACTACATTTGTAGAAGAACTAAAACTAATTAAGTATGAAAAGAACATTACCTTTATTTTTCTTACTGGTCACCTGTTCTGTCGTGATAGCACAGAATGTGACAATTCAGAAAATCCTGCCAGGAACCCTTGGCAAGGAAATCTTGAGACAAGTGGACAATCTGAGCGATGTGGAGAGTCTCATCGTCCTGAGTGGTACATTGGGGGACAATGACTTTGAACTGTTGCAGAATACGATGCCCAACTTAAAACATCTTGATTTAGGAGGTATCAGTAACACCACACTGGCTACCACATTGGGTGCAAAGCCTCTGTTGGAGTCACTCATCCTTCCACAGCATCTCACTTACCTGCCACCACTGGGCAATATCCCTTCAATAAAAGAACTTGATATACCCGCATCTGTTGTCCGTATTGGAAAAGAAGTGTTAGGTAATCAAGAATCATTCACGGGCTTTAATGGCTACTTCCACAAACAACTGCGCCAACTGATTCTCCACGAAGGACTGGAAGTGATAGATGATGGTGCCTTTAATAATTGTGACAGTCTGCGCCAGATTGTTCTACCCTCAACACTCATAAAAGCTACCAATGCCTTTTCAGGTTGCGACAGTCTGAAAGATGTCACCTGTCTGGCACCTGTGCCACCACTGTTGGCAAATATTGAACGCTATTCACAATGGAATTACGACAAGCAAGCTTACGAAATCACCAAGCGGTATGAAGATGGCGAAGGACTTTTCCGATGCTATCGAGGCGATGAAACGACTGACAGAAAGATGTATGGGCGTGTACTGACCATTCCGTCAACGGGGAATTATGTATTAGAACGCGGATGGGATCATTTCCAATCTTTCCGCAACTATGACGGTGAACCAGCCAAGAACTATAGGGTTGCCTTCAACTATTCACTGATTGGCGATGATATACCTACTAACAAACCAAACCTGACACTTGCGCATGGCATCTTAAAGAATGACTTGGTCTTTGCCGGTAAGATGCTACTGAGAAGTAGTCAGACACTCTCCCTCGGCACTTATATCCATGAGACCGATCAAGACGAGACAGCCCTTCTCTCAACATCGACCTCTGGGAATTTCTTAGCAACTCGTGATGATGTTTGGCCATCACTTTATACAGATGGACCGATGCGTGCTGACAGCGTCAAGGTCTCAATGCGGTTCACTCAGTGGAGCACCTCACATGGTTATTGGGCTTTCACTTCCCTGCCTTTTGATGCAAAAATCAGTGACATGCACATTACGGAGGGAAAGAGTGTTCAATGGGCTTTCCGTAAATATGCAGGTCAAAAAAGAGCCAATGCCCAGTTTGACGAGGTTTGGGTAAAACAGACTAATGACAGCACGCTCCATGCCGGAGAGGGCTTCATTATCTCCGTCACCTTCGACTGGGAAAAGTGTGACGGTGCTACACTGGTTTTTACAGCCCAGAACAACGCCACTAAAAATCGTATCTTCACGAATCAAGATGTACAGATTCCCCTGCAACAATATGCCGCTCAGGCTGACTGTGACCGTTCTTGGAATCTGGTGGGTAATCCCTATCCTTGTTTCTATAGCACCAAATATTTCTTACCAGGTGTTCCCTTTACCGTTTATGATAAGAATACTCAGCGCTATCGCACCTATAGTCCCATAGACGATGACTATGTGCTCAATCCCTTCGAGAGTTTCTTCATCCAGCGCCCTTTGGGATACGAAAAATTAGACATGCCGCAATACGGGCGTTTCCAGTCGATAGAGGAATACGAAGCGTTTATGAAAGAACTGGATGCGTCAAGTTCCAATAGCCGCCGTCGTGCACCATCCCTTCATCTCCATCCTGACAGAAAAGTGTTCAATCTTCAATTGCTTCGTAAGAACGAGCTGATAGATCGTACCCGACTTGTGATTAACCCCGATGCCACAGCAAACTATGAGATTGGAGTGGATGCCACTAAATTTCAAGAGATAGACAACAACCATACCATATTATATATAATAGGATCAGATGCAACACATTACGCAATAAGCGAACAGTGTTTGAACGAAGGGGAACAGGTAAAGTTGGGCGCTTATTTTGCTGAAGAAGGCGAATACAGTATCATTGCTGATTCCTCCTTGGTATTGACAGACTTTAAGACAGGTATCACTACCCTGCTTAACCAACCCTATCACTTCACAGTGCCGACCGGTGTTTGCGACAACCGATTTGTTATTGCTCGTGCTGCCTCTCGTGCTGCTGGTTATCAGAATGGCAATGTGACAGCAGACGATGTGCAGTATCGGTTAGACTACAACGGACAAGCCTACATCACCAGTATTGATACTCAGAAGGAGACGGTAGAGATTCCCGCCTTTGTCACTTATGAAGGTATGCAATATCGCGTATGTTCTTTCGATATGAGTGCTTTGCGGGATGGAAATAGTGGAGCACGCAATACGGCTGTTCGGCACCTGATTCTGCCCTCTACCATTACGCAAATCAATGGTTACATCTCAGACGACGATGCCTTGGAGAGCATCACCCTTTATGCTCTCTTTCCTCCGGAGAATTATTTTAAGATTTACGATAATTACGAAAAATATCACACCTTCAAGCTTTACGTACCTCGGGCGGTCGTTGACGATTACAAGACAACCAAGGGTTGGTGGGAGTTGCAGAATATTCTGCCTGCCGAGACAGAGGCCGACATCATTGCTGTAGAACAGGGTTACATCACTTACGATGACAGTAATCGGCCAACTAACACGCCCCAGTTGCTGCTCTACGACGATGCTTATCACCATCATGGTGGACACATCGAAGTTAAAGGCAGCCAGACGCTCACTCTTAAAAATTTCGAATCCAACATCACCATCAGTTCCATTGTAGGTGCAACCGATTTGCGTAATGCCAACGATGACTTCTGTAGTTCATTGATCAACACTACGGCTATTACAGCACAGAATCTTGCTGTCAACCTCACAGGTCAGGATGCAAGGACAAGCGACTGGTATTACCTCTGTCTGCCTTACCCTATCAGACCCTGTGACATAACGGGATCGCTTCCATTTGTCGCCTCTGTCCGCCGTTACGATAGTGAGGCCCGTGCTAAAGGTAATCCGCAGGCAAATACTGCTTATTACTATGAATTGGGCAACTGGAAAGAAATAGGGGCCAGCGAAGTGATTCCTGCAGGAGAGGGTTTCATTTTGAGTTATTCATCGGGCAAACCCCAATACAGCAACTACTATGATTTCCAATTGAAGTTGCCCGCCCAGACAGTGACAAACGATATGTTTGCCCAACAGCGCACCATTACATTAAAGGATTATCCTGCTACGAATGTGGAAGACCGTGGATGGAATTTGGTAGGAAATACCTTCCCTGCCTACTATCAAATGTCAGCCAGTGACATCAAAGTGCCGTATATGGTTTATGGAAAAGATACAGAATTCGAAACTGATTATTATACCAAACATTATTATACCTACACGCGCGATGACGATGATATGCTGCTGAAACCCTTCCAGGCATTCTTCGTGCAGTATAATGACGTGCAGCCAACCATCAATATGCCGGCATCAGGGCGCTATCATAGCTATCCACAGTTCTTAGCCAGCCAACCATCTGGCAGTCAAGCCCTGCGCCGTGCAGCAGAAGAAAACAGACAACTCTTTGATATTCATGTGATTGGTGACGGACAGCACGATCGTACACGTATCGTACTTAATGAGAGGGCTCAAATAGCCTTTGAACCTACCTGTGATGCACCCAAGTTGATGTCACAAGGAATGGCGATGCTTTACACATTGGAAGATGATAAACTTTTGAGCATCAACGAACGGCCTTCACCAACTGATGGTATCGCTCTCTGTCTCGATATTGCCACCGAAGGTGATTATACCCTTTCGTTGGGCAAACACACAGGAACAGGTATCTACTTGAAGGATTTAGCCACGGGTATTATCACACTGCTGGATGAAACCACCTATTCTTTCCATGCGGTTACTGGCACTCGTCATTTCCTTGTGAGTTTTGCAAATAGTGCTACGGCTATTCCGTCTGTTTCAACACCGACACAACCCTCATCCATTTACAATCTGCAAGGCCAAAAGGTCGATGGAGTATTGAAACCAGGTATTTACATCAAGGATGGGAAAAAGATTATTATGAAGTAAGAAAGGAGGAACGATTATGAAGAATATAGCAAGATATATCGCAGTACTTTTCTGCACACTGACTACACTCACACTACAAGCATATACCCTTAAGGTGAAGGGAATGCCGGAAGAGACCCTTCAGGGTATGAATGTCGGCTCGGGAGTCTTCAACCCATGGGGTGACGTGGGTACCAACCGTTATTATGATGAGGAATTACAGAGCGGTGTCTCTGTTGAGGCTGGTCAGCAAGTTACTCTCTATTGCTATGGGACATATGGTTTCACGGTCGAGAAGTGGATTGTTGATGGCGTTGACCAAGGGGATGGTAATCCAGTTTCTGATGCTGTTCTCGACGATACCGGTATGGCTCTGACTCGCACCATTACTTTCACCATGCCTGCACATGATTGCATCGTAGAGGCCTGGATGAAATATGTGCCCCAGTCTCCATCCGAACCTCAGATACAGAAGGAAAACTATTCTTTGAAGGTCGAGTCAGAACAGGCACATCATCTTGACGTCACGTTCTATGTCATCAAAAACGGCAATTACGATGATAGCGGTTTTGCTTGGCGTAAACCCAATGGCCAGTTTGAATACTTTCCCGAAGTAGGTGTCTATGCTGGCGACTCCGTAGGTGTCTATGTGCGTGCCAGCAGCAATGGTTGGCGTTTCTCTCACCTACAACTCGATGACAAGACGGTGTGGGAAGGACAGATGACTTATAAGTATGATAATGGTTATCAAATCAATGTATATACTTTCGTCATGCCCAAACATGCTGTCACACTGACTGCCTTTGCCATCTACGACCCTGATGCACCAGGTGATGACAACAACAACTTTGGTTACGACGAAACGCCAGGCAACCCTGGAACCAATCGTTGGACGGCCTCCACTGGCGAGGTGTTCATCAACAACACGCTGAAGGGGCGCAATACTGCGAAAGGTTTATCCTTTAGTTTTACAGAATTACGCAACGAATACCAGTTCCAATCATCCGAAGTGAGACGCCTGACGATTGTAGGAGATATCTCTGGAGGAGCACAATATAGCAGTCACTATCGGATGGAGGAGCCATTGAAAAGTCTGCCTTTCTACGATATGACCAGTCTCGAAGTGCTTGACCTGCGCAATGCCCACCATCTGTCATTAGCAGTATCATCGGGTGATGCTGGCGAGTTCTATGATAACAGCGGAACTAAGATTACTACCGATATGTTGAGTGCACTTTCCGACTATGAGCTACCCAGCATCCGTAAACTGCTGTTGCCAGCTTCGCTGAAAGGGTTTTATAAGCCTTACGATGTCTCTTTCTTCAGTTCTCTGACGGGTTTGGAGGACTTGACTGTCTATGCTATTACTCCTCCGAAGGTTGATGGAAACACCCTCGATGATATAGTAGCAACTGTGCGGCTATATGTTCCAGAACAGTCGGTAGCAGTCTATAAGGCAGATGCCAAGTGGGGCAAATTTGTTACCATTCTGCCTATTGAGGAAGAAGATGCCCAGAATATCACTGTCTCTCTCCCCCAAGACCATCATGACGGACGCTATCAGAACATGTCAATCCTTTTGACTAATCTACTCAACGACGATACCAAACGTTATGTGGTGGACGAGAAGCCGAGTTATCTCTTCCGCAATATTCCTGTGGGAGCCCATGTAGTGGCCCAGTTGCTAACGCCAGGCAATGTTATTTTAGCTCAGACAGATACCGTCATTGTGGCCGATAAGACATTGGAACTGTCACTCGGTCAGTTGCGCAAAATGCACAACCTCAGTGTGAAGGTGCAGAATCCCGTAGGCACGGATCTTACTGAACAGGTTTCAGTGGTATGGAACGATTCCAAGGGAGCACGACTCAGCGATACTTATCAACTCAACAAGCAGATAGCCGGTACTGCTGTCTATTATGAAGTCAAGCTTCCTAACCTGCTCGCATCGCGCTATCTGCAACCCGCTAAGAAGGAAGTCTTCGTCGGTAAAGATGATGACGCACAGGTGGTCACCCTCCAGATGATGGATTCTATCACGGTAAACGGTGTGGTAATGAGCGAGAATGGAGAACGGTTGGCGGCAACGGTAACAGTGTCTCAACAAGTGAATGGCATGATCGGCAAGTCGTTTGTTACATCATCTGATGCATCAGGACGTTTCTCGTTACGTGCGCTTTCTGGCAATGTGGTACTGAGTGCGTCAAGATACGGATACGTATCAAGCCGAAAGGAACTGGTAACGACTACTAACCTCACAGATACTATTGTTCTCAACTCCCTGAAAGGTTCTGTGATTAACTATGCTCTCCCCTTTACACAAAGTACTGTTGAGGGAGAAACGGGAAGCACATCCGATCAATATACGGACTATCGTAATGTGGACTTTGCAGCCTTTAACGAGACAACAGGTGAAGCAATAGACAGTCTGAGTGTGCAGTATCCACAGATTATATTGTTACATCATTCAAAGGTTGGCGACCGCATCCGTCTGACAGCATCCAGTAGGAAGGATGCCTTTATGCCGACAGAGGTAACACTCACTATTGGTAGCAACGACTCAGCAACGGTTACTATACCGCTGAAGGAATTAGGCGGAATCGAAGCCTCGTTCAGTCAGACAGACAATAGTGCTGTTAATGCTTTGCTTTACGACAACAATGGACTGTTTCTCAATGCTTATCCTTTCAGTGAAGCCAGACAAATCATTACAGGTCTGAAGGATGGTAACTACACGTTGGTAGTGATGGGCGATAACACCATGTATGGAAAACTACCCAGCATTGGCGAGTATGAGGCGGTAGGACTGCAGAAAGGTGTTGACTACGCACAGAGCGATGTCACGGTGACTAGTGGTAAATATAGCAAAGTCTTCATAGAAAAAGTACCCATATTCAATGAGCGCGACCGCTATTACACCAATGTGGACAGTACACTGTTGATGCTCAACAAGAGTGAAGTGGGAGCTGGCAGCAATGTAACCCTGCGTTCCCAGTTTGTGTTCAAACCAGCGTATAAAGATAAGATATCTAATGTCCGACTGGTAGTTGATATCCCGTCATGCGGACAGATGGTGCCCGGTTCGGTGATGACAGGCACTAAGATAGTCAGCGGTGCCACCGTCAACGGCAGTCGTGTCACTATCCCAATCCCTTTGGAAGATATCGACAAGGTGACGCGCTTTATCATCACAGCTACTGATGCTGGCACACTCCGTCCACAGGCTTACGCTCTGTTCAGTTTGGGTGGACGAGAGGTTATGCAACCCATCGGTACGGTCAGTTGCGAGGTGAAAGGCATCACGATGTCTGTAGCAGAGACGATCTCCAATCTCAGCAACCTCTATGTTCGTGGCACAGCCCCGGCATTGAGTTATGTACATATTTTTGCTGACGGTGTAGAAGTTGGACAGGCTCATGCTCAGAGTGACGGAACATGGTTTACCTATGTCGAACTGTCACAGTATCCAAATCTTTCCAAGATACCGATGCATGCAGTAATCACCACTCCACGTGGAATCGATGTTACTACTGAGACTTCATTCGTGACTTACGATCAGGATATGATATACGTCAAGCACGTGTATATGACCTATCCCTTTGCTGGTATGCTTGACTATAAGGAAGGCGGGATGATTGACTTCGACTTCGAGCATCCAGAGAAAATAGATGACATACATTACGTTTGTCATGTTCACCAAGCAAACCCCTTTAACTTCTCTGTTGAGTTTAATACTCCGGATCCCAATGCCGTGAGCAATGTGACCGTTCTTGCCTATACCGTGAAAGGTAAGATACATTATGTCAACTGTTTCTACGAGGAAAAGACTGGAACTTGGGTGGGATCAGTGTCCTTACAGGAAGATGCTGTTAATAATATCGATGTTACTTATCTGTCAGACAAACATGATGTTAAGGCAGATGCTGATGCCATATTTGCCAGTGAGAATCTGCTTACTATTGTCGAAGATGATATAGAAGCTTCTGCGGAACATGTCAGAAATTACATTCAACGGATAGACCAGACAACTGATGCTATCGAGCGACAACAACTAATTGTAGAAATGTTAGAGTTTTCAGGCATCAACGTTGACAACATTGATTGGAATGATAAGCCTACAAGAACTATTGACGAGATATTGAGTGACTGGGAAAATGATGTCAATCAATTTGAGAAGATTGCAGAAGGACTAAGCAATACCAGTTTGTATAACTCAGATTTTGGGAAAAATCTGAAATTGACAAAGGCTGACGGGCTGACAGCTACCCAATTGTTGAATGAGGGTTTTACGGAGATGTTGACAAACAAAGATTTCAGCTGCTATGAGTTGGTGAAGGATGACGGATATGTGTTTGTTGACCTCCAGAATAATCTTCGGTTGGAAGTTACAGGTGAGTTGGGATCTCAGGTGGCAGCCATTCGTTCACCAAGAGCGAATCTTCTCGATGGGTTTGTTGAATGGGAGAACAATATTATGACCCTGCTGTCTATACTTACTACAGGTATTGATGCCATGAAGAATACCATTACATCTACACGTGCAGTATGGGTGCCACTGGCACAAAAAATGGAAGTTGAACTTGTTGCTCTTGCTAAACTTTACAATGATCCTTCTTTGCATATGACGACATTACAGATGGAGAGGTATAGCAAACTGCAATGGCAGACACCGTTATTGAAGAGTACCAATGAATTTCTTTATTGGCTTAAGGAATGGGGTATCGACCCAGAGAAATGTCATCAACTTTTTGCTCGTATAGATAATGCAAGTTCTCCTGCCGCTATTGCTGCCAGGAAATCTGCAGAGGTTCTGAAAAAGGTAGGAAAGGCCATGTCATGGATAGCTATCATTAACGACATCATGGATGGCGTTAAGAAGGCAAAGGCTATTCATGATTTGTGGTTTACGATACCTGATCCATGTAAAGACGATCAAGTTAACGCAACAAAACTTAAAAACGATGTTAGTGGTTTTTTATGGGAAACAACAGGCTTCTATACCGCACTGACACTAGCGGATATTGGCAGTAATGAAACAATAGTTGCAGGCGTTGCAGGACTCATTCCAAGTGTTGGAATGACCATTACAGGAGTTTTTGGCGGAGTGATAGCTACCTGTATTAAAATGTCGGGTACATGGCTATGGGGTATGAGGTATGAAGATCAGGTTCAAAAGTTCTATGAAAGAATCAATGCTCTGGATTGCGACCATGAAGACTGGAAGAAGAAAATCCGAACCAGTTGGTTGGCAGAACAGCGCTACGCAGAGAATCGCAAGAAAATGTTCAAAGATGTACGCGTCACCATTGACCCTTCTGGCTACGTCTATGAGGCAGTGCCAGACAACCGTGTGGAGAATGCCACCACTACCATCTATTATAAGGAGACGAAGGAAGATGAATGGGGCGACCAGCACGATGAGGCAGTACTATGGAAGGCAACGGAGTATGGTCAACAGAATCCGCTCTTCACTGACGCCGAAGGACGCTATGCTTGGGATGTACCTGCTGGTTTATGGCAGGTGAAGGTAGAGAAGGAAGGCTTCGAGACAACCTATAGCGATTGGTTGCCCGTGCCACCACCACAACTGGATATAAATCTTGAACTTCGCCAGAATGCATTGCCCAGTGTACAATCGGCCAGAGCCTATGAGGATGTGGTTACACTTGAGTTCAATAAATATATGCGACCAAGTACGCTCCTAAATAATATCTGGCTTTCACAAGGTGGACAAAAGATTGAGTGCTCTGTGGAAATGCAAGACTGGGCACAATCCTACGAGGGCAACGATTCATATGTACGTCGTCTTTATCTGCGCCCAAATACACCAGTTGCTGTTGGCGAGAAACTGACCCTAACCGTTCGTCATGAAGTGGAGAGTTATACCGGTTTGCAAATGCAGACCGACTATCAGCAAGAGTTCACTGTAGTCAGTGAAGTACGCCAGTTAGGTGTTGACACACAGGTAGAAGTGCCCCTTGACGGTGAACGGACTTTCTCTGTGTTAGCATATCCTAGTGCTGCAGCCAAGGGCAGAAAGGTGATAGCAACAGTATCTACAGGATATATGGCTACAGTTGTTGCTGTCGGAGAGTTTGATGAAACGGGGTTAGCACGTATTACGATTCGGGGCGACCGACAGGGAACGACCAATCTCACGCTGCAACTCGAAGGAACAGATATCACTACTGCAACGATGATCAGTGTGGTAGGTGCTGATGAAATGCCAGTGGCAACTCCAACAGCCTCTCGTATTAGCGGAACCAGTTTGGTAAAAGGAGAAACAGTTACCCTTAGTTGTGACACAGAGGGAGCAACCATCTGGTACACCCTTGACGGCACTTGCCCATGCGATGAAAATGGTACACGTAAACAATATACCGGTCCTATCACCATTGACAGTCATACCATCCTCAATGTATATGCTGTAAAAGGTGATCAACAGGAGAGCCGTGTAGCGACCTTTGAGTACTTTATTATTGGCGAAACAGGTATCGACGAGGAGAAGACTCATAAGAAACCCGTTACCTACTATACCATCAGCGGTCAACGACTATTGCGCCCCCAGAAGGGCATCAACATTGTACAATATGAAGATGGTACCACTCGAAAGATAATCGTCAAATGATATTAGTTGGTGATATTGTGATATTAAAAATGAAAATTCTTAGAATGATGCGCGCGCGAGAACCTTAGTTGTACCTCAGACAGAGCATGGTCAGGTCGTCGTTGGGGTCAGCACCTTGGCGATGCTGCTCCACGAGTTCGGTCATGGTGTCCATTTCGTTTAATTGCTGTCGCAGTTGACCCAACCGGTCGTTGCTACGCATTTCAATCATCGGTCGCAACAGATTGTAAGCCTCCTCAGAGCGCCCCAGTTTGTGGAGTATATCCGTACGAAGCAATCCCCACCCCCATTGCAGGCCGGAATTGATGGCCAACGGCTTCATGCGGTCTGTTGTTTCCAAGGCCAAGCTAAGGTTGCCTTTTGCCTTATAGTATTCCGCAATAGCACGAAGTGCCTCATACGGATCCAATTAGCAGCATCTTTCTCCTGCTGAAACTGGTCATTCTTCGGGAGCAACGAAAGTTCCACCATTCTGTCATAAATAGAATCACCCTTTTCTTTGTTCTGCCGACTGGCAGATACTTCCATCGTCGAAAGAAACAGACATATTAATATTACAAAATGTTTCATCATCCATTTTCACGCTTTTCGGATGCAAAGGTACAAAACAATTTGAATTTTTCTGCATAAAGGGCTAAGTATTCAAAAAAACTTTGTACCTTTGCCATCAAATAATAAAATAGCAATGGGAATTATTATTGGAATTGATGTGGGTATATCCACCACGAAGATTGTAGGACTGCGCAATAAGCGTGTGGTTTCACCTATCCGTATTTCTGCTGCCGACCCTGTGACATCGCTCTATGGGGCTTTCGGCAAATATCTGCACGACAACCAAATATCGTTGCAGGATGTCGAACAGGTCATGGTAACGGGAGTGGGAGCTTCTTATATCAACGAACTCGTTTACGGACTGCCTACCCAGAAGACTGATGAGTTTATAGCCGACGGTCTGGGAGCCCGCTTTGAGAGTGGTCTCGACAAGGCGATTGTGGTGTCGATGGGTACTGGTACGAGTTTTGTGCAGTGCGAAGGCGATAAGATTCGCCATATCGGAGGTCTCGGTATCGGAGGCGGAACGCTGCAGGGCTTGGCCCGTGTGATGCTGAACACCCGTGATCCGAAACAGATTCAGAGTCTTGCCATACAGGGTGATATCCGCAACATCAATCTGCGAATTGGTGACATTTCCACCCATCCGTTGCCAGGACTGCCGATGGATGCTACCGCATCGCTATTCTCAAAGGCACAGTATGATGCACCCAAGGAAGACATTGCTTTGGGCATCATCGTAATGGTGTTGCAAACCATTGGTTCAGCCGCCATTCTGTCGGCACTGAACACAGGTATCAAAGACTTTGTGTTGATCGGTAATCTGACGCTTTATCCAGAATGCAAAGAAGTGTACCCCATGCTCGAACGAATCTATGATGTACACTTCCACATTCCCAAGTACTCAGAATTCTGCACCGCTATCGGTGCTGCCTTGAGCTATAAGGGTTAAGACGGTTTGTGCTTATCGAATTTATGGAGGAAGTAGTTGAATGCTTCCAGTCCCGTCAATACCATCAGCGTACTGCCGATGGAAATAATATACATGCCTACTCCACACGCCAGACCGATAGCTGCCGTTACCCATACACCAGCAGCTGTGGTAAGTCCGCTGACGATATTCTCCGTCTTGCGGAAGATAATGGTACCTGCACCGATGAAACCGATACCGCTTACCACCTGAGCGGCAATACGCGATACATCCCAACGCTGCAAATCATGATACATGGCATCTCCGAAACCGTAAGCCGACACGATCATAAACAAGGCGGAACCCATAGCCACCAGAAAGTGGGTACGGAAACCGGCTTCCTTCGATCTGTATTCACGCTCCAAGCCAATCAGTCCACCCAACAGGGCAGCACAGAAAAGGCGCAATAAAAATTCAAGTTCCATAGTCATCATCGAAAAATTTATCGCAAAATTACAAATTATTCTTCAATCAAACAAGATATTCAAAAAAAAACCTTAACTTTGCCAACGATAAAGTAACTAAAAGCAAAGATATGTTTGGATTAGGAATGACCGAAATTCTCGTTATCGCCCTTATTGTCCTGTTGCTGTTTGGAGGGAAAAAGATTCCCGAACTGATGAAAGGACTGGGCAAGGGTGTGAAGAGTTTCAAGGACGGAATGAAAGAGGTGGACGATAAGGAAGAGAAAAGTGAAGAGTGAAGAATTAAAAGCACCAATAGCTGGCATCACCTTCTGGGACCATCTCGACGAACTGCGCTTCTCACTGTTTCGCATATTGGGGGCGATAGCACTTTTCGGCATCATGGCATTCGTCTTGAAAGACGAGTTGTTTGCAGTGGTCTTGGCTCCCCGTTCGAGTGATTTCATCACCTACCAACTGCTGGGAGTCGGGGACTTCAGTATTCATCTGATGAATACGGGGCTGACCGAGCAGTTTATGATACACATGCAAACGGCTATCTATGCCGGACTACTCGTTGCTTCACCTTATATACTATACGAGCTCTTTCGCTTTGTGTCACCTGGACTCTACGAGAACGAACGCCGCTATGCCGTATGGATTGTGGGAGCCGCCTATCTGATGTTCATCATCGGTACGCTGGTCAACTACTTCATCGTATTTCCCTTTACGGTCCGTTTTCTGGGCACGTATCAGGTATCGCCCGATGTGGCCAATATGCTGACGTTGCAGTCGTATGTCGATACGCTGTTGGGTATGAGTCTGGTAATGGGACTGGTCTTTGAGTTGCCCGTAGTCTGTGCCCTGATGGGACGCATGGGGCTCATCAACGGACAACTGATGTCCACCTATCGGCGCCATGCTTTAGTAGCGATACTGATTGTGGCTGCCGTCATTACCCCAACCACCGATGCGTTTACGCTCTTTGTGGTGGCACTGCCTATCTATCTGCTCTATGAACTGAGCATTCTCGTTGTGAGAGGAATAAGAAATTAAACTATACAAAAAACTTTTTATGCTAAGAAAAATCCGTATTGCATTGGCAGCCGTGACTTTGTTCTGTATCACTTGGCTGTTTGTCGATTTCACAGGAACGGCATCCGACATTGCCTGCATCAGGTGGTTGCCGAAGCTGCAACTGTTAGAGGCCATTCTGGCACTCAACGTGGTTGCACTGGTGTTCCTGGTAGTCATGACGCTCGTTTTCGGACGTATTTATTGTAGTGTCATCTGTCCGTTAGGTATCCTACAGGATATCTTCGGATGGTTGGGTAAGAAAGTGAAGAAGAACCGCTACACTTTCTCGAAAGCCATATCGTGGTTGCGCTATGGCGTTTTGGCATTGGGTGCTGGGTGTTTAGTATTGGGGATTGGAAGTATTGTGCAGTTGCTTGCCCCCTACTCTGCTTTCGGTCGTATTGCCACCACGCTGTTGCAACCGCTCTATAAGATGGGCAACAATGTGCTGGCCAATATCTCAGAGTATTACGACAACTACGCTTTCTACCATGTGGAAACGGGATTACCCAACAATACCACCGTTCTGCTCATTGCCGCTATCACACTGGTGGTATTAGCCGTTCTGGCATGGCGCAACGGTCGTACATATTGCAACACCATCTGTCCTGTTGGAACACTGCTCGCGTTCCTCAGCCGTTTCTCATTCCTGAAGATTCAGTTCAATGCCGATAAGTGCAAAAACTGTTCGCTCTGTACGAAAAACTGTAAAGCCTCCTGCATCGATTTCAAGAACCATGAGGTTGACTATAGCCGTTGTGTGGTTTGTGGCGACTGCATAGAAAGTTGCAAGTTCGGAGCGTTGGAATACGGTCGGAGTATTCAGAAGACTCAGAATAATCAAAATTCCCCTATTGACCCCAGCAAGCGCAGCTTCCTGCTGACATCAGCCATCATGGCTACAGCAGCCATGGCTCAAGAAGCCAAGACGACAGATGGCGGACTGGCTGAGATTGAGGATAAGGTAGCCCCTGAACGCCAGACGAAACTGACGCCTCCTGGTTCACTGTCAGCAGCCAATATGCAACAGAAATGTACGGGTTGCCAGCTCTGTGTATCGGAGTGTCCTAACCATGTATTGCGCCCTGGCGCCGACTGGCTATCCATCATGCAGCCCACCATGTCGTATGAATTAGGCTATTGTCGCCCTGAGTGTACCCGCTGTTCGGATGTTTGTCCCGCTGGTGCCATCAAACCCATCACGAAAGAACTGAAGTCATCAATCCAGATTGGTCATGCCGTATGGGTGAAGAAGAACTGTATTCCACTGACCGACGGCGTGTCGTGTGGCAATTGTGCCCGCCACTGTCCTGTGGGAGCCATTGAGATGGTGCCCTCCGACCCTGACGACGAAGAGTCACTGAAGATTCCCGTTGTCAACGAAGCCCGTTGTATTGGTTGTGGCGCGTGTGAGAATCTGTGTCCTGCACGCCCATTCTCAGCTATTTATGTAGAAGGACACGAAGTGCATAAGGAGGTTTAATATGACAAAGAAAGATATATCACGACGCTCATTCCTCAAACTATTGGGAGGAGGCGCATTGGCTACTGCCGCTGTTATGACAGGCTGTAAGTCGAAGAAAGATATCAAGGCCGTTCAGGAGTATGCAAAACAGGTGGAACCGCCTGTAGGCAAGATGACCTATCGTATCAATCCAAATACCAAGGACAAGGTGTCGCTGCTGGGCTATGGTATGATGCGACTGCCATCAAAGACGGAGAATGAAGATGATTACGATCAGGAGATGATCAACCGTCAGGTGGATTATGCCATCGAGCATGGCGTCAACTATTTTGACACGTCACCTGTCTATTGCCAAGGTAAATCGGAAGCCTGCACAGGTATCGCACTCAGTCGCCATAAGCGCAGCGAGTATTTCGTAGCTACCAAACTTTCGAACTTCAATCCTGCCACGCAGACCCGTGAAGGCAGTATCGCCATGTATCGCCAATCGATGAAAGACCTGCGGGTGGATTATATCGACTACTACCTTCTACACTCTATAGGCGGTGGCGGTATGGAGAATCTGCATCAGCGCTATCTCGACAACGGTATGCTCGACTTCCTGGTAGAGGAACGCAAGGCCGGTCGTATCCGTAACCTCGGTTTTTCCTATCATGGCGATATTGCCGTGTTCGACTATCTGCTCTCACAACACGATAAGTACAAATGGGACTTCGTGCAGATTGAGCTCAACTATCTGGACTGGGAATATGCCAACGAGATCAACGACCGCAATACCGATGCCAGCTACCTCTATGCTGAACTGGAGAAACGAGGCATCCCTGCCGTCATCATGGAACCGCTGTTAGGTGGCAGACTGGCTAACCTGCCCCAATATCTTTCCACGGAGCTGAAGCGGCACGACCCAGAGCGCAGCATTGCTTCCTGGGCTTTCCGCTATGCAGGAACCCCCAAGGGAGTGCTCACCGTGCTGAGCGGGATGACCTACATGGAACATCTGAAGGATAATCTGCTCTCCTATTGTCCGCTGAAGCCACTAACCCCCGTACAGATGGAATATCTGCAAAAGGATATTGCCAAACAGATTGTAGGACTGAGCAATATTCCTTGCAACGACTGTAAGTATTGTATGCCTTGCCCTTACGGCATTGATATACCCGCCATCTTCGTACATTATAATAAATGTAAAAACGAGGGTACATTACCTCGCGACAAAGGCGATGAAGACTATCGTGAGATGCGTCGCAACTACTTGATCGGGCTCGACCGTGCCGTACCCAAGTTACGTCAGGCCGACCACTGCATCGGCTGTGGACAATGCGAGCCCCACTGTCCGCAGAACATCCGCATTCCTCGCGAGTTGCGGAGAATAAGCGATTTCGTGGAAGCACTGAAACAAGACAAGCTGGAACGTCCGAAAGACGCATAAGCATCATAAAAGCCCTCGGCAACAACCGAGGGCTTATTCTTTATTTGACAGTAAAGTCTATCGTTTGCAGGTCTTTGGCGAGCGAAGAGGTTCCATAGAGAATCTGATAGTGTCCTGATTTCGTAGCTAATTCATCTATCTTTTCATCGTAGTATTCGAAAGCTTCACCATCCAGCGTAACCTTAGCGATACCTGTCTCCCCTGGTTTCAGCGTAAGTTTCTGGAAGCCCTTCAATGCTTTAATGGGCGCACCAGGGTCGTTCAATGCTTTCACATAAACCTGCAGGATTTCACTACCCTCACGCTTGCCCGTATTCTTCACCGGCACTGTCAGGGTTACCTGTCCGTCCTTCTTCATCGACTTAGCTGAGAGTTTACCCTTACCTACACTGAATGTAGTGTAGCTCAATCCATATCCAAAAGCATACTGAGGTATGCCTGTGAAGTAGCGATAGGTGCGGTTCTTCATCGAATAGTCGAGGAAATCAGGCAGATCGTCGTTCGAGCGGTAGAACGTGACGGGCAGTTTGCCACTTGGGTTATAGTCACCGAAGAGCACTTCTGCCAATGCCTTCGAACCACCTTGTCCGGCATACCATGCCTGAAGCAGCGCATCATACTGTCCTTCTACACTGCCGAAAGCGATAGCAGAACCGGAACAGTTGACAAAGATGACAGGACGTCCTGTGGCATGCATGGCGCGCAACAGTCGCTGCTGTACTTTAGGCAGTTCGATATCTGCCTTGTCGCCGCCTTCACCTTCCATCTGTGCAGAGATACCGCCGATAATGATGATGGCATCAGCCGACTTCACAGCCTCAGCCAGCGGAGCAAAGTCTATCAGATTACGCTCACAGATATCACCACGCAACATAGCAAACTGACCGTCGCCACGTCGGTATTCTATCTCTACGTCATACACCTCGCCTTCCTTCACAGGGAATGACTGATAGTTCATAGAACGATGGAAATAACCACCCTGAGGCAACGACGGTTTAGCTTTCTCGATGAGCTTGCCATTCACCTTGATGACATATCCGTTATCAGAAGTCAGCGAATACTTCATCTCACCAGTAAAAGTTGACTTATACTTACCACTGACACGCACTGACAGCGAATCATTGTTGACTCCCTCTGCAAAGCCCCACGCGCCAAAGGTGGTGAAAGCCAATTCCTTGTAATAGCCAGTCTTCACCGGTTCGCCTTTCAGTTCCTTGTTATTCCAGAACTCCACATAGACGCCCTTGCCGTCGTTGAAGTCTGCCAGATGGTGAATGGTTGCATATTCATCATTCAACTCACATGCTTTCTGATAAATAACCTTGGCACCAGGCACAGCAGCCTTGATGCCCTCTAACAGCGAGTGGGTATGAGCCTGAGTCGGCGTACCACCATAGTTACCATTCAGCATAGCGGCATCATCGGCATTAGGACCAATGACTGCCAGTGTCTTGATCTGCTTTGAGAGAGGCAGTACATGACCCTTATTCTCCAACAGCACCATCGACTCACGGGCAGCCTGCACGGCCAACTCGTTGTTTTTCTCACTACTGATGACATCGGCACCCAACTTAGCCCATGGCAGGCGATCGGCTGGGTCGAACATACCCAGTTCGAAACGTCCCATCAATGTCTTACGCAGGTGCTGGTCCAAATCAGTCTCCTTGATGAGTCCTTTCTTCAGGCCTTCCTCCAACGACATCATTACCTTACCACATTCCAGGTCGGTACCATTCAGAATGGCATCAATACTGGCAGACAGCCCGTCCTTATGGGTTTCATGCTGCCCTTTCGTATAGAAATTATTGATGGCGTCGCAATCTGTCACCACCAGTCCGTCGTACCCCCATTTGTTGCGCAGGATGTCTATCAGCAAACGGTCACTGGTGCAACAGGGTTTTCCTTCAAAGCGCTGGTAGGCACACATCACCTCACGCACATTACCTTTCTTCACCAATGCCTTGAAAGCAGGCAGATAGGTTTCCCACAAATCACGATTCGTAGGCTCTACATTCATCGAGTGCCGCAGGGGTTCCGGACCGCTGTGCACGGCATAGTGTTTGGCACAGGCATGTGTCTTGAAATAATGGCTGTCATTTCCCTGCATACCCAATACTGTCTGCACACCAAGTACAGCATTCATATAGGGATCTTCGCCACAGGTTTCCTGTCCGCGCCCCCAGCGAGGGTCACGGAAGATGTTGACATTGGGGCACCAGAAAGTGAGTTCGGGGTTGCCTGGATAGTAGATAACGCCCATCGGCACGTTGAAGATGTTATGGTCGCTTCTATTCCAGTTGGCACGAGCCTCATCCGATACCGAAGAAAAGACATCGTAGAAGAGTTGGGCATTAAACGCAGCCGCCATACCGATAGGTTGCGGATAGACGGTATACCCCTCCTGACGGACGCCATGACAGGCCTCGCTCCACCAGTTGTAGGATGGAATTCCGAGGCGATCGACTGATGCAGACTTGTTCATCATCAGTCCCACCTTCTCCACTGGTGTCAATAGCGAAATCAGATTCTCCACACGTTCCTGATAAGGCAGGTCAGGATTCTGGAACGGATACTTATACTGTGCTGACACCTCGACGGTCAGCAGGATGGTGAATGCTAATAGTATTTTTTTCATAATCAATAGGAGTTATTTCTTCAGACTAACGAGTAATTTCACTAAAGCTCTGCGACGTTGCGACCATGTGGGGAAATCGTCGGCGCGCAGGGTATGCACCCTGAGATCGGACATCTGCGGAGCATGTTTCATGAACTCAAGTGTACTGGTGGTGATAACACAAGGCACCGTCTTGCCATCGGCCAGCAAACGGTCAGCAATGGCATCGGCGCCTCCCACCTTAAACCAGCTCTCCATCGTGTCGTCCTTGCCAGGCACAAGTTGGATGAACGCAGGACGTGTGGGCTGCGCAGGCATGGCCGTCATATACCACGCTTCCTGTCTTTCCACATCATACCCCACCCTGCCATGAGCGATGTCGCCTTGCGATGCATAATTGAAAGGTGACTGCGGATTGTCAGCGATGCTATACTTAAAGCCCTTATCTGGAGAAAGATACATGTTCTGAGGATCAGCCACACGCATACCATCTACAACGAAGCAATACTTGAAAGTTTCAAACAGACAATCGGTTAGTGTGATGCTCCACACGCCAGCCTCGTCTTTCTCCATTTTCTGTGGTTCTGGCATAATCTCACTTTCTAACATCACCTGCTGTGCCTCTGGAGCCTTGAACCGGAACGTGATACCCTGTTCGGTGTATTCGGGCGCTACGAGGGGTTTGGGAAACATACGTGCCATCACTCCTGGCGTAAACTGCTGTTCTTTTCCTGTGGCGGCAGGTGCGGGCTGAGCATTACTCATAGCTTCTTCTGATGCTTTCTTGTTGAAGAGCAGAGGCAATGTCTTGCTCAGGAAATATTTGGCATTCATCCATGTGTGTCCAAACTTATCGTCGGTAAACACCTTAACAGAACAGATGCCTTTTTTATCAAGAAACTCCATGTAGTCGCGCGCATTACCATAGAGGAAGTCGTCTGTTCCCACACCTAACCAGAAGAGATTGATTTTCTTGTTGGTAGCAACAGCATCATCATATACCTTGGGGATATCCATCGAGGTAAACGAACTGTAGGAACAGAGATACGAGAATTTGTCAAGGTTGGCTAATCCATTGTAAAGTGCCTGATTTCCGCCACGCGAGAAGCCACCGATAGCCCTGTGGTCAGCATCATTCTTGGTGCGATAGTTCTTTTCGATATAAGGCATCAGGTCATTGATGAGGTCACGGCTGAACACATCGCCTCCGAAATTGGTCATAGGCATTTTCAGGCTGTCGCTCTTCACAGGCAGCAACTTATAAGGATTACCATATGGCAACACAACAATCATCTCTTTGGCAGCATTCTCAGCCAACAGATTGTCGAGAATATAATTCACGCGACCTACCTTGTAATACACTTCTTCAGTATCTGTCGTACCACTGATGAGATAAAACACAGGATAACGTTTCTCCCTATCCATCATATACGTGGGCGGTGTATAGACAACAGCAGTATTTGTCCCTCCCAGACTCTTAGAATAGTAGTGGATGTACTCCAACCGTCCGTGGGGCACCTGTCTGATGTCATGTGCTAACGAACCCTGTCTGGCGGGTATCTCCAGCAGACTGTTTTTAAAGCCTTCGTTAGGGAAATACTGTGCATTCTTCGGATCCATGACACTCACACCATCCACAATGAAGCAGTAGGGATACATATCAGAAGCTGCAGGCCCTACTGTCACCGTCCATAGACCAGTCCGTGCATCACGCTTCATCTCTTTTCGGCCTGCAAATTGTACATCTACCAATACCTGTTTGGCATGTTCGTTTTGGTAATTGAAGGTAACGGTACCGTCGGCATGGCATACCACCGACTGGAAGTCGGTTGATGACTGCGCCCAACCACAAACAGCCATCATAGCGGCAATGATAACAAATAGTTTTCTAAGTTTTACCATAATTGTAATAGTTGATGATTCGTACTGCAAAGGTAACAAAAAATTTTCATTCAGCGGTTATTTATAGTTAACATTTTATAATTATCATCATTTCGAATTAACCTTTTGGCTTTTGGTTCGTCAAAATGGTAAATTTATTACCAACAACCAATTGATTATTACTATGAGGTTATTTTCTATGTGTTTCTTCCTGTTGGTGGCATGTGGCATGACGGCTCAGGATTTGAAGCTCAACGACCTGGAATATTTCGAGCGTCAAGGTGTTAATGTATTAGTGTTCAGCAACAGTTTCAACGGTGGTTTTAACGATGAGAAGAACTCTGGTATCGAGATTATCCATCATGGCGTGCGAACCGTACAAGGTGGTGCCATTCGCCTGAACAACACACCAGAACAATGGGACTTAGTGCCCGAGATGACTTCCCGCAAGGTCAATAAAGAAAATGGTTCGATAGAAGTTGCTTTGCGTTATGAAGACTATGACTTCGACAGCCGTGTGATTGTAACAGCCAAAGGAAAAGCGGTAGAAATAGCCGTCTATCTGGACAAGCCTGTTCCAGCAGCCCTGGCAGGTAATGCTGGATTTAACATTGAATTCCTTCCTTCGCAATATTGGCAGAAGACCTACGTGATGGACGGCAGATTGAACCGTTTCCCACGCTATGCTGCCAGTCAGACCATTACACGCCCCAATAGCGAGAAGCCACGTCAATTCAAGGGTTTCAAGACCTATGATGACCGCGGCACCAACTGCTTTGTCGATCCACTGCCTATGGAGTCAGGCCATGATTTGATAGTGGCGACGGATGCACCTGAGCGCATGATACGTATCAGCAGCGAGGATGCAGAACTCCAGCTCTACGACGGACGCATGTTGGCACAGAATGGGTGGTACGTATTGCGCAGTGTATTACCAACCGGAAGAACTGGCAAAGTTTTCTCATGGACCATTGAGCCTCACGCTATTTCCGGATGGATTCGTGAACCCAACATCGGATTCTCGCAGGTGGGTTATATCCCTGAACAGCCTAAGGTTGCTGTCATAGAGCTCGACAAACAGGATACCGTCAAGCCTACTGCTTCGCTTTGGCGCATCAAGACCGACGGCTCAAAGGAAAAGGCATTCGAAGGTGCTGTCAAGGAATGGGGTAATTACTTTAAATATAATTATGTGAAGTTCGACTTTTCCAGCGTTCGCGAACCTGGTGTCTATTATATCCAATATGGTGATACGAAGACGAACGATTTCCTCATTGACAAACATGTGTATGACAAGATAACGGATGCCACTACTGACATCTGGATTCCTATCCATATGAATCACATGTACGTGAACGAGGGCTATCGCACGTGGCATGGCGAGCCCTTCAAGGAGGGGTATCTGCAGGCTCCCCCCAGCGACCACTTTGATTTGCACTCACAGGGTGAGACTACCGATACTAAATACAAGCCCCTGGAACTCATCCCTGGACTGAATGTCGGCGGTTTCTTTGATGCCGGTGACTTTGATATCGAAACAGGTTCGAATATCAACGTAGTACAGAATCTGGTTCGTGCTTGGGAACTCTTTAAGCCTCAGCGCGATGAAACCTTTGTCAGTGAACAACAGCGCTATGTTGACCTGCATCGTCCTGATGGCACGCCCGACATTCTGCAGTTTATCGAACATGGTATGCTGAATCTGGTAGCTCAGGCTGAACAGATAGGACACATGGCACAGACACTGTCCAATTCTGTTCTTGACAACTACCACCATTTGGGCGATGCTGCCTCCATTACCGACGGACTGCACTATGATCCCAGTCTGAAACCCTACGAGGTTTCTGCCGACGGCAAGCGCAGTGGTACACCCGACGATATGTGGGCTTTCACCACTCGCAATCCGATGCTCGACCAACAGGCTGCTGGTGTGTTCCTTTCTGCAGCACGGGCACTGACGGGTTATAACGACGAATTGGCGCAGCGTGCCAAGAAACAAGCCGAGCGATTGCTTTCCGAAACTTCCAACATGCCCAAACGTCGCCATTTCGATGTTTGGAAGATGCTCGACACACCACAGGCGGAAGACTGGATGCATGGCAACGGTTTTGTGTATGCCCTGCAAGCTGCCTTCGACTCCATCCCATTGAAGGATGCAGCCTACAAAGAGCGCCTGCGCCCTTATGTGGTGAAGTTCGACAAATATATCAAGGACTTTGATAAGGAGAATCCGTATGGAGTACCCATCGGACTGGGCAACTGGGCTGGCGTCAATATGGTGCTTAACTTCGGTATTGCCATCAACTACGCTCATCTCTTCTATCCTGAAATTATCAGCAAGGACGAGATATACCGTGTAGCCAACTGGCTCTATGGTTGTCACCCCTATCATAATTACTCTTTCGTAGCAGCTATCGGTGCTGCCCGTCCTAAGGCCGTATTCTATGGTAACAACCGCGCCGACTTCTCGTTCATACCCGGCAATGTGGCTCCTGGCCTGCTTTTCCGCAAGCCCGACCATTTCGAGAATTTCGACGACTGGCCTTTCCTCTGGGGACAGAACGAAGGTACTATTGCAGGCAATACACAATATGTCATCTTCGGTTCAGCGTTTAAAAATCTGGTCAATAAATAAATATCATGATATGAAGAATTTCTTTTGCATCATTTTGATAACCCTGTTGTCCTCTCAGACAGCAGGGGCAGGAGTCCCCCTCGTTCAAAAACAGGGGGATTCTCTTTATGCCATCCGCATGGACAGTGTCACCATGACGATTGATGTCAATGGCGGGAAAATACGTTCCTTCCGCTATGGCGACCGTGAAATGCTGTCACAATTGCCTTGGCCGAATGCTTATGGGAGTACGTTCTGGACGAGTCCTCAGAAAGAGTGGTATTGGCCACCCGTTCCAGAATACGACCGTTTACCCTACTCTGTCAAACAGCGCAAGGCATCCCTTGTGATGACGAGCCAAGTGCCTCGCACACATCAGTATCGCATCACCAAGGAATTTTCTGTTGACCCTACCGATACTGCCTTTGTTGTCAGCTATACTATCACCAACATGTCACCTTTGGAGCGCAAAGTAGCTCCATGGGAAATCACTCGCGTAGTCAATGACGGTGGATGTATTTTCTTTGATGCAGACTTGGAAGACATTACGCCAGCTGGTCAAATGGATTTCAAGGAAAAAGACGACATCGTATATTACCAACCTGACGCCAAGCCCACCAACCGCAAAATCAATGCTGACGGCGAGGGATGGTTGGCTTACCAAAATCATGGACTACTACTCTTGAAGCGTTTCCAGAATCTTGACACCCATCAACCAGCTCCCAACGAAGCAGAGATTCAAGTCTATGTCAATCGTGGTAAGACGTACATAGAATTAGAGAGTCAGGGAGCCTACACTTCGCTGAAGCCAGGCAAATCCCTTACCTGGACTGTCCGTTGGTATCTCCGTCCAACGAAAGACTGTTTTCAATAATAACCTAAAAAACAAAAAGAAATGAGTAAAATGAATTTCAAACGAATCTTATTGATAACAATGACACTCCTTACTATGACAAGTACTGCCGTAGCAGGAAAGTACAAAAACTTTAAGGTATCGACCTATATCCGTGCACAGGATGTGGCACGCATGGAGGACGAGAAATTCCTGAAACAGACTTGGGAAACGGTGAGCAGTCAGGTGGATTTGGACAAGATCTATCTGGAGACGCATCGTGATGCTTTTATCGTACCAGAGAAGACGCTGCTCAAGGTGAAGAAATTTTTCCAAAGCAAGGGATTGGAAATTGGCGGCGGTATTACCTTCACCCGTTCTGAACCTTCTGATTTCGAGACGTACAGCTATGCCCGTCCTGAAGAGCGTGAACAGGTGAAACACATCTCAGAATATACGGCAAAATTCTTCGATGATTTTATTCTTGACGACTTTTTCTTCATAGACCTGAAGAATGATGACGAGATTGCTGCCAAGGGAAATAAGAGTTGGACGGAATATCGCCTACGGCTGATGGCTGATGCTGGCCGCGAACTGGTGGTAGGTCCTGCCAAAAAGGTGAACCCGAAGGTGAAGGTGATTATCAAATACCCCAACTGGTACGACCATTTCCACGGACTGGGGTTCAATCTGGAAGAAGAACCTGTCTATTTCGACGGTTTATGGACGGGTACAGAGACACGCGACCCAGGGTCAGCTCAGCACCTCCAGAACTATCTGAGCTATAACATTATCCGCTACTTCGACAATATAGCTCCTGGCAAGAACGGAGGCGGATGGGTAGATGCCGGAGGCATCCACATGAGCATGGACCGTTATGCCGAACAGTTGCATCTCACCATGCTGGCACGTACACCTGAAATCATTCTGTGGAACTATATGCAACTGAACGATGTGAAGATTGATGCTCGCATGAGGGCATCTTGGCAAGATGCAGGCGGCAACAGTTTCCGCTACGACGAGATGGTGGTTCCTTTCCAGAAGAACGGCAAGACCGTCACCCCTACTACTATGGCGCGCTTTGCGGATGTCACACTTCACGAGACTGACAAACTCATTGGTCTGCTGGGCAATCCCATCGGACTGGCTTCCTATAAGCCCTACCACTCTTCCGGTGAGGACTTCCTGCAGAACTACTTAGGTATGATTGGACTGCCGATGGACATGTATCCACAATGGAAGGAAGGTCAGCAACAGATACTGCTGACCCAACAGGCTGCCAAGGACCCACAGATTGTGGAGAAAATCAAACAGCAACTGAAGAAGGGAGGCGATGTCATCATCACTACTGGGTTGTTGAAAGCGATGAAGGAACCCCTTGGCGATGTGGCAGAACTGTATTGTGGCGACCTGAAGGCAATTGTCAACGACTTCGGATTCTTAGGTAAGTCGGACCGCGAGTTCATCATTCCACAGGTGAAGTATTTTACGAATGATGCCTGGGAGGTGGTCAGTGCCGGGCGCCCCTTGACGGGTGGCGTGTCGGGGTATCCCATCCTCCTGCGCGACACTTATTCGAAGGGCATGCTCTTCGTCCTGACCATTCCCGATGATTTCGGCAATCTCTACGACTATCCTGCTCCTGCACTCAATGTGATTCGTCGTGCCATGAGCAAGGATGTGGGTGCCTATATCGAAGGACCTTCTAAGGTAGCTCTCTTCCCCTACGACAACAAGACGATGGTGGTTGAAAACTTTAATGATACATCCGTCAACCTGCGTGTGGTAGTGAATACAAAAGTAAACAGCCTCCGCAACCTGTTGACAGGCGAGACCTACAAGCCTGCCGCACTGCCTCAGGTGGTTTCAGGTTGGGGACGCAACCGCTTCTTTGGCTATGCTGACGGTGCAACAGTATTTGACATCACATTGCCTGCACACAGCTATATCGGACTGGGATATTGAATTTTGAAAACAAATATTTATGAGATGTAATAGATATATGATGTTAGGGGTGGCTTTGGTGATGGTCACAACAAGTATGAGTCAGCCCTACCCCACCAAACTGCTGAACAACGAACAGCAGATAGAATCATTGATTCAGCAGCCCAAGCATGGATGCTGGAACCTGGGAAGGTTCAGTTGCTGGTGGGTGGCTCGTCGGCAGAACTGCCTTTGCGTTGCGAGACAGAACTATAAAAAAGATGTCCCTATTCGGTAGGGACATCTTGACAACGTTTTAGATAGAATTCGCGGAAATCCGACCATTTGTAATAGGGTGCCTGTGCAGTGGGTACAGGAAGCGTGGCTTCAATACCATTGAGCAGGCACTTTACAAGCGTGTCGCCCCCTCCACGATAAAACACCAACTGCATATTGCTGGCCTTACACGTTTCCCAACTCTGATAGCAGTACTTCACCTCGTAAGGGTCTTCCGGGTCCTTATCAGCCCCGTTGATACCCATCAATACGGTGAGTGGACCCAGAAAACTGTCGTGTCCAAAACGGAGGTCTGCCAAGTGGTCGCTCGTACCGGCTATAACCGCATCAGCCTTCTTGATAATATCCTCCAAGATGGGCACCACATCGTATTTTCCAGAGAACACCCACGAGTAAGAGCCCAGATTACTGCCCTCCCACTGGGCAGCTATCTCCTCGTCAGTCACAATACCCTCCATCATACCTTCATGATTGATACTGGGCAACGTCTTGTAGAAATCTATCAGGACATAAGCGGCGCGATGCTTGTTCCAAGGCAGACTGTCGGTATTGGTAAACACACGGGCTAACACTTTGTTTGGCAGGTCGTTCGTCTGTTTGAACTGGTCGCGGTTCTTCTCATAACGAGGCTTATCGGGTTTGGCAAAATGATGCTTGACAGGATTCTGACGGTCTGTGGGCACTACGGCATCGAGGGTGAAGCGCGAGGCCTGTTCGCGAATCTCTATGTTGGGGTTACACTGCACCAACTCTTGGCAGAAAGCCGACATGCTGAGCATACAACGGCCTGAGAGCGAGGAAACGGCAAACACATTACCACCATTCTTAAAGACATCCGTAAACTGGTTATACATTGTACGGGCTATCCGCTGGTGTTGTTCCCATCCCAACTGGGTCAATTCGCCCCATCCCGTCAACAGTTCCTGCTTGGCAGTTTGGAATTTTCCGTAGAAAGTCTCACCTGCCGGTGTCAGTATATGCAGACGGTGTGCCTTCGAAAGTAGGGTATCGAGATTCAGATAGAGCTTATCATTCCAATTATAACGAGACCCATGCCGACCATAATGACTGATATAGAAAGGGGTGTAGCCTTCGGGAGCCTTCGTCATGGGCGTTTGTTCGAAGAGATAAGGACAATCCGTACCATACGCCTTGCGTGGCTGCGCCTTGAGCTGCCCAAGCGGGTCTGCCTGTTGTGCCCAACAGCACATCGTTGTCAGACAAGCCAACAGAACAATTGTGATTCTTTTCATACGTCAAATGTTTTAGGATGGTTATTCATTGTTCTTAATCAGTCGTACACCATAGATTTCGCCAATCTGCTTACCTGGCTTAGCAACGAACTTCACACGCACTTGCTTCTTGCCTTGCAACACTTTTACAGGCAGCTCATAGACTTCGTATTTAAACTCCGAGATACGGTATTTGCCAGTATTGTTCACCGACTTCACCAGTACATCATCCACGAAGATGTCGAACTCATGCGATTTCCACTCACCCACACCCCAGTATTTCAGGCGCAAGCTTAGGTCGGTGCGTCCTGCGGTCTGCATCAGATAGCTGAAGTAATGCCCGTTGCTGGCATCGCGCCAGAAGACATCATTGGTATTACCCTTCTGCGATTCATCCGTCTCCATAAAGTGATCGGACTCTGGCTGTTGCTCGCCTGGCTGCACCTTATCAATAGTACGTGCTTCCAAAGCCTGCTGAGCCTGCTCTTCCTTTGCCATCTGTTCAAGATAGCCCTTGTAGTTCTGCTCCGACAGAGCCAGCCAGTACATCATATAGCGTGAATCGTGAATCTCGAAGAAGGGCTGCAACTCGTTGCGAATGGGATTCTCCATACGGGTACTGAGAGTGAAGTGCAAGGGCTTGCCGGCAATAGGTTGCAACTGGTTGGCAATTTCTTCCACATGATTGTTAATCAGAATAGGTGCCTCGTTGACAGGCAGTTTCTTGCCCACTGCCAACTGTCCGAAACGGCTGTCGTCGGCTATAAGATGCGCCAAATCTTCCGTTCCGGTCTTCATAGCCAACATGATAGGGCCATGCATCAAGGCTATATATTGTGGCAGATTGGGCAGATACTTCACGCTGTTATGCATGGGGAAGCGCACTTCCACCACGTCGCCCTTCTTCCACGAACGGTCAATCGCAACATAGCTGGCGGGACCGCTGATCAAATCTACTGCCTTGCCATTCACGGTTACCTTTAATTCGCCAGGCTTGACCCATCCTGGATAACGCACCAGCAAGGGGAACTGGCCCTTGCCTTCCGTAATGGTGATGCGACTTGTCTCACTATAGGGGAACCCTGTTTCCTGACGCAGACGGATGCCCTTTTCGCGCCAGTTCAGTTCGGATGAAACAAAGAGATTGACGTAGAGGGCTTTGCCCACATGGGTATAGATAAACTGTCCGTACTTACCATGATTCTCCATACCTGTGCCCACGCAGCACCACATGGCCTCGTTAGGGGCAGAGTAGTTGCGGTAATGACGGGGACGTGCTGAGGTGAAATACACGTAGCCGCCATGTTCCGGATGCTGCGAAGAAAGAATATGATTGAACGTAGCCAGTTCGTAATAGTCGGCATAGGCTGCATTGGGATTGCGGCGATGCAAATCCTCAGTCAGTTTCAGCATATTATTGGTATTGCAGGTTTCGGGCCCGTCAATATCGCGCACAAAATCCCTACAAGCCTCCTTGCTGGGGAAGTGTTCACGACGACTGTTACCACCGAATGCCAGTGAACGCTCGCCTGTCACGATGTCCCAAAAGAAGGTGCTGGCATCGTGGAAATACTCTTCACCTGAGAGTTCGGCAATGCGGTCGAAACCAATCACCTTAGGCACCTGCGTATTGGCATGCATATTGTCCAGACAGTCCTGACGCTGCGACAAGGGGGTGAGCAAACGGCGATGCGAGAAGCGTTTGGCTACCGTGAGATATTTCTTGTCGCCAGTCATCGCATAGGCGTCTGCCAACACTTCGTTCATACCCCCGTGTTCAATATCAAGCATCCGTTCCATCTGTTCGTCGGAGAGTCCTGCCGTCAGGTCGATGGCCCAGTCGCAGAAGCCTAAGAACAACTGCTTAGCCTGTTCGTTGCCACAATAAAGCCACGCATCGCGCAGACCTGCGTACATCTTATGAATATTATAGAAAGGTACCCATGCACCATAGAAAGCAGCAAAATCGCCCTTCTTAAACGTGCTCCACAAACGGTCGCTGCCAGGAACGCCTCCCACGTAGCCCTTACCCCACTCCGGGTGGTTCTTTTGATTGGCATCAGCACAGCGTTGCAGTTCACTGATCATATACTCCATACGAGTGCGGCATTCCTCGCTGCCTGTAGCGGCATTGATAGCCAAAGCCGAAAGATAGTGACCACCCACGTGTCCGTCCAGTCCATCCCAGTTGGGGAACGATTTGGCTTTTGGTGTCAGTCCAGCCTCCTTCAGGTAAGGAGCCAAGAGCCTGTCGGTATCATATTTCAGCAGCGTCGTGATGTTCAAATCACGAGCCCGCTTCAATGGGCCGTCTAACAGGGTCACATCTCCCAGTGGAAACTCATTCGCATAAAGCTTGTCTTGTGCATGTGCCACCGTCACCGTCATGGCCAGCAAAGTCAGGAAAATCTTCTTCATAAGTGCTTACAATTGATTTTGACGGCAAATTTACAAAAACTTTTTGAATCCTGCAACTATACTGCCATCTTTTCCAAAGAGAGATGTCTCGGTAGGAGCTTTTCGAAAAAATCAGGAGCAAAGGTTTGATATTGAGTTTTTTTGCTTACCTTTGCACCTCAAGAATTGTTGTGCGAATGGAGAAGAATAGCAGTAACCGCCCCCTGATAGCCCATCTGTCCATGTTCGGTGCCTGTGCCGGATGGGGGCTGATGGCTCCTGTGGGCAAGGATGCTATGACGCATGGTTTCGATGGCATCACGATGGTTACTTTCCGCGTTGTCGGCGCTTGTATATTGTTCTGGATAGCCTCCTTTTTTGCGCCTAAGGAACAGGTGCCTTGGCGCGACAGACTGATGTTTATCGGTGCAGGACTGTTCGGACTCGTCTGTAATCAGTGTTGCTATACCATCGGACTGAGTATTACGTCGCCCATCAATGCCTCCATCGTCACCACCTCCATGCCTATTTTTGCCATGCTGCTGGCTGCACTGATACTGAAAGAGCCCATCACGGGTAAGAAGGTGCTGGGTGTGATGATGGGGTGTGCCGGTGCCTTAATACTGATTCTTGCCTCTGCAGCTCATGCCAGCGATAAAGTGGGCGACATCCGTGGCGACCTGCTCTGTCTGTTTGCCCAATTCTCGTTCGCGCTCTATCTGTCGCTTTTCAATCCGCTAATCCGGCGTTACAACGTATTCACCATTAATAAATATATGTTTTCCTGGGCTGCACTGATGCTGTTGCCTTTTACGTTTTCGCATGTCAGTGAAGTTGTTTCACAGCCCATCCCTCAGCAAACATGGTGGGAAGTAGCCTATGTGGTATGTATCGGCACCTTCGTTTGCTATATTCTGACCATGATAGGCCAGCGCACCCTTCGTCCGACGGTGGTATCCGTTTATAATTACGTGCAACCCATCGTCTCCGTGACAGCCTCTATCCTCATGGGCATCGGCATTCTCAAGCCCACCCACGCTATTGCCGTTTTCCTTGTATTCAGTGGTGTCTGGCTAGTCACCAAATCCAAGTCAAGGCGCGATATGGAAAGTGGAAAACGATGACTACGTCCTCGATTTTTTTCATGCTTTCCTTTTTTGTTTAAGAAATAATTTGTATTTTTGCCATCCGCCACGTCACATGCAAACCTATGGCCTTGCACTACAAACCTACTGGACTGGCACTGCAAGCCTTATGGTTTTGAACCTCAAGACCTATGGGCTGGCACATCAAAACCTATGGGTTGGCACATCAAGCCCTCTAAGTTGGCACATCAAAGCTTATAGATGAGGGATGCAAAAACATAGGGAGGACTCTTGGAGTCCTCCCACATCCTTGTTTAATACTTATTGTTTCCGAAATTCGGTGTTTTTTAGTCGTCGGAGTTTTGCCTTTCGATTTCCTTCTCGACGCTTTTTCTGATTTTCTTAGCCTGCTTGATGGCCTTTTTGCGTTCCTTTTGGGCTTGCTTTTCGCGACGCTTCTCTTCTTTTCGCTGTTGCTTCTCTAATTTACGAGCCTCCTTAGCAGCTTCCTTAGCAGCCTTGCGCTCACTCTTCTTTTCAGCCTTTTCCTTGGCTGAAGCCTCGAGTGCATCGCGTAGCATCTGCTTGTCGAAGGTGAACACATGGCCCAGAACTCCCAGTGACAATACTTGCGTTTCGTCATCGAGTTCTACATGTGTGGTATTGAATATCAGATAGTTATCGACCTCCAATTTAGAATTCAGAGCTACTTCGATGGTCTTATTAACAATACCCTTGCCCAGATCGGTCAGGATATTGTCACCCATTCCGCGTTCGCTGGCTTCCTCGTCAACATAAGCCTTGACAGCCTCCATCATTGCCTTTTTGTGTGCCTTCTTGTCGGGCACCGTTTTTGCCATAGCTATCACGGCTATCAGCACTATTGCATAAATTAAAAACTTCTTCATTTTTCTATGATTGCTAATTTACGCCTGCAAAGTTAATACTTTTTTTATTGTAAATACGCAGAAGATTCCAAAAAAATGAGTACCTTTGCCCTCAAATTTCAAAAATAACCAGTATTAATGATGAAAAAGTATGTAATATGGATATTGGCTGCCTGTTTGACGGTATGCAGCCCTGTAATGACATCATGTAGCAGTACCAATGATGTAGAATCATCTGCTAAGAAGAATTATTTCACTTCATGGAACGATTGCGACGCTTTGTCGGCACTGAAACTGTATGTGGAAGATGTAACAAATCCCAAATCGGCTAACTTCATCAAAGAGGAAGACCGCATTGCCACGTTCGACATGGACGGCACCTTCGTGGGAGAGTTATATCCTACCTATTTAGAATACAACCTGCTGGAGTACCGTGCACTGGACGATCCTGACTATCGCGACAAAGCCCCCGAGGATGTACGCGAGGCTGCCCAGAACATCAGAGACTTCGTGCGCAATGGGGATGCACTGCCCGGTGGCTTTGACATGAAACATGCCAAAGCTGCCGCGAAGGCCTATGCGGGAATGTCGCTGGCTGAATTTGATGCCTATGTGAGAGCGTATGCCAACAAGCCTGCCAACGGATTTACAGGTATGACTTACGGACAAGCTATCTACCAGCCAATGCGCGAGGTATTTGAATATTTGAAAGCCAACGGGTTCACCTGTTATGTGGTTTCCGGTTCCGACCGCTTCATCTGTCGTATTTTGGCGGAGTCAGTCGGTATTGCTCCCAACAGAGTTATCGGCATGGACGTAAAACTGAAATCCACAAATCAAGAAGATGTTCCCGGTGTGAACTTTACCATGGGCAAAGAAGACTATTTAATACGTACGGACGAGCTGATTATCAAGAATCTGAAGACCAACAAGGTGCTGCAGATAGCACAGGAAATCGGCAAAGTGCCTGTACTGTCGTTTGGCAACAGTGGTGGCGATCAGGCTATGCATAACTACTGTCTGGGCAACAGCAAATATAAGAGTGCTGCCTTCATGCTGGTTGCCGACGATGACGAGCGCGACCACGCTAACCGTGAGAAGGCACTGAAACTGGCTGCCCAATGGAAAGAAGCCGGCTACTACGTCATCTCTATGAAAGACGATTTCCGCACCATCTACGGCAGTAACGTCAAGAAAGTGGACTTCACTTTCTAAACCAGGCTTTCAAACAGCATTTTTCCATGTAACTCACGTTCCGTTAGGAATTAACAGACTTGTCCCGATACTCTTTGGGCGTAAGCCCCGTTTCTCGCTTGAAGAAATTATTAAAAGCGGGAGGATTGGAAAAATTCAGGCGTTCGGCAATCTCGTAGGTCAGCAGACCGCTGGTGTGCAGCAGAACCTTGGCACGAAGGACAACGGCACGGTTAATCCAGTACATCGCACTTCGCCCACTGGCCCTGCTGATGACTGCCGAGAGGTGGTGGGGGGTGATGTGGAGCAGGTTGGCATAATAAGGAATATTGCGTTCCTGTTCACAATGGCGGCTCACCTGTGTCTTGAACTGCTGGAACAGTTCCTGGTGGCGAGAAACGACGCTTTTTCCCGCAGAAATGTCGGAGACTTGCTTGACGTACTGCATATCGGCCACCATCGCTCTTACCATCTGCAACACAGCTTCGCGACGGAAGGGTATCTGACTGGCAACATCCCAAAGTAGATACATCATACGCAACAATAGCTCAAAATCCTTTGCAGGAGCACTGGTGACGACGCACTCAGCAACATGAACGGCCTCTTTCATGGCGATGCCACATACCTCTACATCCTGCCCTATACGTTCAAACTCCAAGATTACATCGGGCGTAGTGAGTATCACCATGCCTTTTTCAAAGTGATAATGTTCCAAGTCTAAATGTACATCGGCTTCACCGTTTATGAACAGCAATAAACGAGGTTCGGGCAACTGATAGACCTCACCCTCACGGAAGAACAACTTATCCGATGGTCGCCCATTGAGGATGATACTGATGTCATCATTGTTGAAAACATGACTCTCGGCTCCAGCCATCTTTTGCAGATCAACGGAGTCTAAGGAGAAGTAATTGATGTTTTTGCTGTCGTTCATAATTGCAGTTTTGTACGATTCGATTGCAAATTTAGCGGATTCTGCGGAGAATAACAAACAGAAGCAACGGAAATCGTACAAATTTATAATCTTTTCGTACAAGTTAGTAATCAATGTCTCACTATAAAGGTGTATATTTGCAACATGGAATTGTCCCATAAGTTAAGGGCTTAGATTATGAAGAGAAGAAAGTTCATTTTTATTTTTTGCTCCATCTGCTTGACCGCACAGGGGCAGACATTGGAGGAGTGTTGGCAGGCTGCGGAGAAGAATTATCCGCTGATCCGACAGTACGGTCTCATTGAAAAGACCACTGAGCTGACGGTAGCTAACATCCAGAAGGGTTGGCTGCCACAAATATCGGCACAGGCACAGGCTACTTATCAGAGCGACGTAACGGCATGGCCCGACGAGATGAAGACTATGATGACAGGTATGGGCATCGACGTGAAGGGATTGAAGAAAGACCAGTACCGCATAGGAATCGATGTTCAGCAAACCGTGTTTGATGGTTTTGCCATCAAAAACCAGAAACGCATAGCCCGCGAACAGGGGAATGTGCAGTCGGCACAGACGGAAGTGAGTCTGTATGCCGTACGCCGCCGTGTGAACGAGCTGTATTTCTCGCTGCTCATGCTGGAAGAGCAGATGCAGTTGAACCGCGACCTGCAGGAACTGTTGGCAGGCAACGAACGGAAACTGCAGGCCATGGTGAAAGGCGGCACAGCGGCAGAGAGCGACTGGCAGAATGTGAAGGCAGAACGGCTGAACGTGGTGCAGCAGGCTACCAGTCTCGAATCGCAGAAACGGATGCTGACAGCCATGCTCTCAACATTCTGCGGCATGGAGGTAACGACCGCGCAGAAACCAGCGTGTACTGCTATTCCGTCGCAGTCCACAACCCAAAGACCAGAGATGCGCCTCTTCGATGCCCAGCTCCGTCTGTCGGAGGCACATGAGAAAGGGCTTAACACTGCACTGATGCCGAAGATTGGTGTGTTTGCCCAGGGATATTACGGTTACCCGGGGCTGAACATGTTCGAAGACATGATGCGCCACCGATGGAGTCTGAACGGTGTGATAGGTGCCCGCCTCACTTGGAATATCGGGGCACTCTATACGCGCAAGAACGACAAGGCGAAGCTACACTTGCAGCGCGAGATGACGGAGTCGAACCGCGAGGTATTTCTCTTCAACAACCGCTTAGAGCAGATTCAGCAACAGGAGGAGATAGCCCGATACAGGAAACTGATGGCTGAAGACGAGGAAATCATCTCGCTGCGCTCGGCTGTGCGGAAAGCTGCCGAATCGAAACTTGCGCATGGAATTATTGACGTGAACGACCTATTGCGCGAAATCAATCAGGAGAATGCTGCCCGTGTGCAACAGTCGATGCATGAGATAGAAATGCTGAAGAACATCTACGACAACAAATTTACCACGAACAATTAATATAGGAATGAGTATGAGAAAGATATTAGCACTGACAGGCACGGCACTGATGATGGTTGCCTGCGGAGGAAACGAGAAAGCGTATGATGCCACTGGTACGTTTGAGGCTACGGAAACTACCGTGTTTGCCGAACAGAGCGGTGCCCTGCTGACATTCAACGTCAACGAGGGTGACAGCATCGGCAAAGACCAAGAGGTGGGACTGATAGACACCACTCAGACGTGGTTGAAGATTCAGCAGTTGGGAGCGACCAAACAGGTGTATCAGAGCCAGAAGCCCGACATGGAGCGACAGATAGCCGCCACGCGCCAGCAACTGACAAAGGCCCAGCAGGACGAGCAGCGCTACCGCGAATTGGTGGCAGACGGTGCAGCTCCCTCGAAGATGCTCGACGATGCAACCAGTCAGGTGAAGGTGTTACAGAAACAGTTGGATGCGCAAGTGTCAACGCTCAGCTCTCAACTCTCAACGCTCAACTCTCAACTTTCAACGGCAGATGTCCAGATAGAACAATTGCGCGACATGCTTCGCAAATGCCATGTCACGGCCCCCACAAAGGGTACCGTCTTGGAGAAATATGTGGAGCGTGGCGAGTTCGTGACTACGGGAAAACCGCTGTTCAAGGTGGCTGACACGCAAGATATGTTTCTTCGGGCTTATGTCACTTCAGCTCAACTTCAAACCATCAAGTTAGGTCAGCAGGTAAAGGTATTTGCCGACTATGGCGACCAACAGAAAAAGGAGTATGACGGCACCATAGCATGGATTTCCTCACGCTCGGAGTTCACGCCCAAGACCATCCTGACCGACGACGAGCGTGCCGATTTAGTATATGCCGTAAAAATAGCCATTAGAAACGATGGTTATATAAAAATAGGTATGTACGGGGAAGTAAAACTATGAATACTATAGAAGTAAATCACATTTCCAAGTCGTACGGCGAGATGAAGGCGCTCGACGATGTGTCGTTCACTGTCTCGAAGGGCGAGGTGTTCGGGATCATCGGTCCTGACGGTGCAGGCAAGACCTCGATGTTCCGCATACTCTGTTCGCTGCTATTGCCAGAGACGGGCACGGCAGCAGTAGACGGCTTCGATGTCATCCGTCAGATGCGCGAGGTGCGATGCCGAGTGGGCTACATGCCCGGCAAGTTCTCGCTTTATCAGGATCTGACCATCGAGGAGAATCTGAAGTTCTTCGCCACGCTGTTTGGCACGACCGTAGAGGCGGGCTACGACTCGATCAAGGCTATCTACTCGCAGATAGAGCGGTTTCGCGACCGTAAAGCCGGTGCGCTATCAGGGGGCATGAAGCAGAAGTTGGCACTCTCCTGTGCATTGGTCCACTCGCCCAGCGTACTCTTCCTCGATGAGCCCACTACAGGTGTTGACCCTGTGAGCCGCAAGGAGTTTTGGGAGATGCTTCTGACATTGAAGGAGCGAGGCATCACCATCGTAGCCTCCACGCCTTATCTTGACGAGGTGCGTTGTTGTGAGCGAGTCGCTTTTCTTGACCACGGACAGCTAAGGGGTATCGGTGCGCCCGATGCCATCTTGGATGAGTTCAGAGATATCTTCAATCCGCCAGGCATTGAGAAGGCTGTGGCAGAGTCGCAGCATGCAGAACAGGAGAATGTGATAGAAGTGAAGCACCTGGTGAAGGTCTTTGGCTCGTTCCATGCCGTAGATGACATTTCGTTCAGTGTCAGGCGTGGCGAGATTTTCGGTTTCCTGGGTGCCAATGGTGCCGGCAAGACCACCGCTATGCACATGTTGACGGGTCTGAACCAACCTACCAGCGGCACGGGTACCGTAGTGGGTTACGACATCCGTACCCAGCATGAACAGATCAAAAAGCATATCGGCTATATGTCGCAGAAGTTCTCGCTATACGAAGACCTGACCGTCAGCGAGAACATCCGACTCTTTGCCGGCATCTATGGTATGAAGGACGACGAGATACGCAGAAAGACCGATGAATTGCTGCGCCGACTGCAATTCACAGAACATAAGAACACGTTAGTCAAGAGCCTTCCGTTAGGCTGGAAGCAAAAGTTAGCATTCTCCGTTTCAATCTTCCACGAACCAGGCGTGGTATTCCTCGACGAGCCGACGGGTGGTGTTGATCCAGCCACACGCCGCCAATTCTGGGAACTCATCTACGATGCTGCCCATCGCGGCATCACCGTCTTCGTCACCACCCACTACATGGACGAAGCAGAATACTGCGACCGTATTTCCATCATGGTGGACGGCAAGATCAGTGCACTCGGGAAGCCCGACGAACTGAAAGAGCAATTCCATCAGCCCGATATGGACCACGTATTCACCTATCTGGCACGACAGGCCACCCGATCAAGCGATTAAATTATGAAACAGTTTGTCAGTTTTGTCATCAAAGAAACCAAGCACATCCTGCGCGACAAGCGTACGATGCTAATCCTCTTCGGTATGCCGGTAGTGATGATGCTTCTCTTCGGCTTCGCCATCACAACAGATGTAAAGAATGTGCGGACTGTAGTGGTTACGTCACAGATGGACCATCAGACGCAGCAAGTCGTAGAACGGCTCTCGCAGTCGGAGTACTTCACCATCGCCGCCACCGTCCGTACACCACAGGAAGGCGAGCGACTCATCCGTAGTCAGAAGGCGGATATGGCCGTGGTGTTCGCTGGCGACTTTGCCAGCAAGCGGAGCGGTCTGCAACTGATAGTCGATGGCAGCGACCCCAATATGGCGCAGCAGTGGACCAACTATGCGCGGCAGACTATTCTCTCACCTCTCACTCCTCACCACTCACCTCTTTCCACCAAACTCCTCTACAACCCCCAGATGAAGTCAGCCTACAACTTCGTACCGGCTATCATGGGCATGCTGCTGATGTTGATCTGTGCCATGATGACCTCCATCTCTATTGTCCGCGAAAAGGAACGGGGCACGATGGAGGTACTACTCGTATCACCCGTGCGTCCGCTGATGGTGATTATCGCCAAGGCCGTGCCATATCTGGTATTGGCTTTTGTGATTCTCATTGTCATCCTGCTCATGGCCCGCTACGTGCTCGGCGTGCCACTCGTCGGTTCGCTGTTCTGGATCATTGTCGTGAGCATTATCTACATTTTGTTGGCGCTCTCACTCGGACTGCTCATCTCCAACGTTGCCCAGACGCAGCTCGTGGCGCTGCTTCTCTCGGCAATGGTGCTGCTCATGCCAGTCGTGATGCTCTCAGGCATGATGTTCCCTGTGGAGTCGATGCCGCAAATACTGCAGTGGATAGCAGCCGTCATACCGCCCCGCTACTATATCGACGCCATGCGCAAGCTGATGATTATGGGTTTGGGTATCGGCGAGGTCATGAAGGAGGTCACCATCCTCGTCGCCATGACCGCCCTGCTACTCACTATCGCTCTGAAGAAGTTTAATGTCAGGCTGGAATAACCCCAACTCTCAACTATGATAAAGTATCTCATACAAAAAGAATTCATTCTGATTCGCCGCAATGCCTTTCTGCCGCGACTCATCATCCTGTTCCCCATCGTGATAATGTGCGTCATGCCGTGGGTCATGAGTATGGAGGTAAAGAATATTGTGGTGGATGTGGTTGACATCGACCATACCGTCGAGTCACAACGACTGGTCAGACAGATAGCAGCCAGCAATTACTTCATCTTCAACGGACAGAAGGCCTCCTACCAAGAGGCTATGAAGGACGTCGAGAAAGGACACGCCGACATCATCCTGGAGATTCGCGACGGCAAGTATCTCATTGCCGCCAACGCCGTCAATGGTACCAAGGGTTCGATGGGCTCAGCCTACCTCTCGCAGATTGTCAACTCTCAACTCTCAACTCCCAACTCTCAAAGGCTACGGGTAGGCGAGCAAAGCTCGGGAATACTCTCAACTCTCAACTTATACAACAAGCACCAGAACTACAAACTCTACATGATTCCAGCCCTGCTGGCCATCGTGATGATGCTGATGACGGGATTCCTGCCCACGCTCAATATCGTGGGAGAGAAAGAAAGCGGCACCATCGAACAAATCAATGTCACCCCTGTATCTAAGTGGGCTTTCATCCTCTCCAAACTCATCCCCTACTGGCTTATTGCCCTCTTCGTTGTCACCATCTGTCTCCTGTTGGCATGGCTCATCTATGACCTCACACCAGCCGGACCTCTCTGGCTGGTCTATGTGCTCGCTATGCTACTTGCATTGTTTTTCTCGTCGTTTGGCCTCATCATCTCCAATTATAGCGACACCATGCAGCAGGCCATCTTCGTCATGTGGTTCTTCATCGTTTGCATCATGTTACTCAGCGGACTCTTCACCCCTACCCGCTCCATGCCCGATTGGGCCTACCTGACCACATACATCAACCCCATGCACTATTTCATTGACGCCATCCGTACAGTCTTCGTCCGTGGCGGCGGCTTTCGCGAGGTGGCGCATCAGGTACTGGCCCTCCTCGCCATCGGTCTGTTCATGGCCACCTGGGCTGTTCGAAGCTATAAGAAGAACAACTGAGATACCACCCATCAGGCGTTATTTCACCTCACGCTCCTGAATGGCTTTGCCTGAACCCCATGCAGTGCCAACCTTCTCACCAACTACACGGTATTCACTCTTGGCAGAGTCGAAGATGACGGGCTGTAGTTTGGCAAGGTCGATGTTGCCCTGTTCGTCGAGGATGCTCTCATCGGCACTCATGTTGACGATCTCGCCCACCACACGGGCACCACCGTTCTCGTCTTCATCGAAAGTAACGACCTTACACTCCAGCGTCAGCTTGTACTCATTGATGATAGGTGCATCGACATTGGGACTTGGAGTAACGGTAAATCCAGCCTTTGCCACCTTGTCGGGCACGTCATTACCAGATACCATGCCGAAGTAATCACTCTGCACGATGTCGTTCTTCGTAGCAAAGCTAATGGTAAAGGCTTTCTTCAAACGGATATTGTCCGTTGTCTTGTGCTTGGAGAGTATGAAGGTGATGTGCTTCGGTCCACACTGACCGCCCCATGCAGCCATCATCACGTCAGGATTTTTGTTCTCATCCCATGTGGCAATCATGATGGCGGGCAAAGGTGTGATAACTGCCTTGTCGCTGAAGTTCTTGCGACCCTCAACGGCTTTTACCTCCACTTTCTCCTCCGTAGGATTCTCGTTCACGTCTGCTTTACTCTTTTGCTCCTTGTTTCCACAGGCGGCAATGAGCAGTGCGCCTGTCAGCACGAGGGCTGAAATCTTTGTTGTTTTCATATCTTGGTTATTTTAACGTTAATATCTTCTTCATACTCCAACTTCCCATAACCTTTCCGCCGTTGGTAACCTATTCTGATTTTTTTACACTTTTCCTGTATTTTGCCTTGACTATTTCGTAGGAGTTTCGAGTTAATTCCTTCAGTAGTGCATCGGAAGCCGTAGCAGGATTAATTCCGATCCAGTGCTTGGGGGATTCATTGTATGGATTACCGATACAATCATAGTGTGCCTTTAAGTCCTCAATACGCTCTGGCTGACATTTCAGTGAGACGACCGAGAAGTCATTGCAATCAAAGAATGAGTACATGTGACCTGACACATAAAACACCAATACACCTTCTCCGCTCTTGAATTTCTGGAACGGCAGCTTTTCCTCTATGTCATTGCCCAATGACAGGCAATACTCGCGATAGTCTTCTATGTTCATGGAGCTTTGATGAATTCTGATTTTACTTTTACGGATTTGTTCTGTCAAATGTTCTTGCGATAGTCGGTAATGGGTGCCAGTATGACCTTGTGTCGGTCTGCTATCTCATAGCCAATACCCTGCTGGCACAGCTCGTCGAGGAAGGCATTGAGGTAATTAATTTGCTTCATTATAATATTATCTTCAAATTCGTTCATCGATTCTCTTAAACTATGTTGTAATTGAGGGCAAAGTTACTCATTTCTGCCCGATTTTTCGTAATTTTGCCCTCAAAATTAGGAATGTTTATGATAGAGCAGATAGAAATCAGTCTCACCCCCAAGTCTCGCGGCTTTCACTTGGTGACCAGCGAGATCATGCGTCAGTTGCCGAAGCTGCCTAAAACTGGCATCATCAACTTATTCTGTAAGCACACCAGTTGCGGACTGAGCATCAACGAGAATGCAGACCCAGATGTTCGTGTGGACATGGAAACCATCTTCAACCGTCTTGTGCCAGAGAATCGGCCAGAATATGAGCATACACTCGAAGGGGCCGATGACATGCCTGCTCATGCCAAATCTACGTTGAGCGGTGTCAGCCTGACCATTCCCATTACCAATGGACGTTTGAATATGGGAACCTGGCAGGGCATCTATTTTTGTGAGTACAGGAATTATGGTGGAACAAGGAAATTAGTAATAACAATTATAGGAAAGTAAAGATATGGATTTCTTGGAACTCGTAAAAAGCAGATACAGCTGTAGGGCATACAAGTCCCTCGGCGTGGAGCGTGAGAAACTTGACTATATCCTGGAGTGTGTACGCTTTGCACCTTCGGCAGTGAACAAACAGCCTTGGCGTTTCCACATCGTTAGCGAAGAAGAGGACAAGTCGCGGCTGCAGCAGTGCTACAACCGCGACTGGTTCAAGACGGCACCGATGTACGTCATTGCCACCATCCTGCACAACGAGGAATGGGTGCGCGCTGACGGCAAGCATCATGGCGACATCGATATTGCCATTGCCGTTGAGCATCTTTGCCTGGCAGCAACCGAGCAAGGTCTGGCCACCTGCTGGGTGTGCAACTTCGATGCTGCGCTGTGTAAGCAGCACTTCGGTATCCCTGCCAATGAAGAGCCTGCCGTGATTATTCCTCTGGGCTATGCTGCCGATGAAATAAAGCCAAAGAATCGGAAAACTATTGAAGAAATCGTGAAATAGCATGGCATACACAGGACGATTCGGACAGTCAGATGACTATCGGCGTGAAGAGCTGATACGCATCATAGAACACTCAGTGGAGAACCTGACCCTCACCTCGAAGCTCACGGAGCCGAAAGAGAGTCATCAGGGTATGATAACCGACGTAAAGGCAATACTGAAATAAGTGATAACACCTATCAGGTAAAGAACTATGACCGCTATGCACTGGCAGCATTCCCAGAATCCATGAAGCGTCAGCAGACCATGATGCATGGTATGACCTGCAAGGCCGCAAGTTCACCAATAAACCCACTGACAGAGGCATCTACATACACCAAGGCAATAAGGAAGTCATCAAATAATGACACATTGTAAAATAGATATGGACATGAAACAAGTTATCAACACTCAGGCAGCCCCTGCTGCTATCGGCCCGTATAGTCAGGCCATCCAAGTAGGCAATCTCGTATATACATCAGGTCAGATTCCCATAGACCCTGCAACCGGTTCATTCGTTGAGGGAGGTATCAAGGAGCAGACCCGTCAGTCGCTGTGCAATGTGCAGGCGATTCTGAAAGAGGCTGGTCTTAGCATGGCCAATGTGATTAAGACCACCGTTTTCATGGCTGATATGAATGACTTTGCCGCCATGAACGAAGTGTATGCGGAGTTCTTTGTGGAGCCATACCCGGCACGATCGGCAGTAGCCGTCAAAACATTGCCGAAGGGTGCTTTGGTGGAGATAGAATTGATTGCAGCCAAAGACTGACAGGCATAGATGCAGCACCCGCCACCATGCCTATCGTCCCATAGTAAAGACCTGCACGTTCAGAGTCAGCCGTCATGCTGCCCACCATCATGCAGTGGCCAAGGCAGAACGTATCCACGGCGTGATGGGAGCCTACTGGAATCCTCGCACTCACGAGATGACCGTCCGCTACGATGCCCGCGTGACATCTGCCCGTCATATTATGCATTTAGTGGCATAACTGTTTGCCATACCATATATATTCAAAAGAAGTCCCGGCTTGCATGATTGCAGGTCGGGACTTCAAATTATGCGGTTAATCAATGTCTGTTACGAGACCTCGATGGCTTTGGTGACCTTCTCTTTCGGCTCGGTCTTCGGCATCGTGATGGTCAGGATGCCGTCCTCGACCTTGGCTGAAATCTTGTCCTTCAAAACATCGTCAGGCAGCACGTAGTTCTGCTCGTAGTTTGAGTAAGAGAACTCGCGGCGCAGATAGTGATGATGCTTGTCCTCATGCTTGTGTTCCTGTTTGTTCTCAATGGCAATGGTGAGGTTGCCCTCGTCATTGATGCCTATGCGGCAATATTCTTTCTTGATGCCAGGGGCTGCAAGCTCCATCGTGTAGGCCTTCTCACTCTCCTTGACATTGACTGCGGGTGCTGTACTGTTGGCACGAGGCATGAAATCAGTGTTAAAGAAATCATCAAACATCGTTGGGAACCATCCGTTGCTTTTCATTAATCCATTCAACATAATCATTACCTCCTAATTATACTTTTGGTTTAACTTATTTGTTCTTTGATTGCCTCGGCTCATTCCCGAGCAAGCTTGCCTACCCGTGGCCTTTCGCTTCAGCTTTCACTAACAGATAAGCAAAGTACATGCCTATGGAACGAATCCGTGCCAGAATGACAATCGTGAAAGTCAATCTGGCACGGAATTTAAACTCGCTTAAACTATGCTGACAGTTTATTAAACTCGTTTAAACATTCATTTCCTCCAAGTCATCTTGATGTGTGGAAATGCTGAATGGCCGTATCGATGGCATGCTGCATGATCTGTTCTCCGCCGTTGTTCATTTGCAATTCAGTTTACGACTTTCTTCCCATCGCTGATGTAGATGCCTTTTCTGGCGGGCTTGCCATACACTCTGCGTCCATCGAGGGTATAGATAGCTGCCCGGCGGCTGTCGTTGTCGTCGGGCGTGACGGTCCGTATAGCCGATGCGGTCATCGACTGATACTCCTTGCGCGCTTCCTGCATGAGTTTCTGGAACTCGGCATCGCTGTGCAGATAGGCATAGAGGGCCGATGCTAACTGGCGCGTGGCAATGACATCGGTAAACCAGTGGTAGCCTACTATCTGGCGGTTGTAGCCGTATTCATAGCCGCATTTGAGGATTTCATCCTGATGGTCGGGTGCCAGCTCGGTCATGACGAGCGCCTCTGTCCAGCCCAGATTGGTATGGCCGGAGGGGAAACTGCTCTTGCCGCGCTCTTTCTCTTCGTCACCCGGCACAAACGAGGGCTCGCCCAACTGGACGAACGGGCGCTTGCGGAAGCGGATTTCCTTCAGTCGGTCGGCTGTCACGCTGCACTTGTCCAGCACATAGCCTATGAGCTTGCTGATGGCAGGTGTCTTCTCCGCGCTGATGGTCGTTCCGGTGGCCTCGCTGAATATCTCGTACATCATCTCTGCGCTGTAGTCGGCCTCGTGGGATGCTTGCTCTCCGCGCTTAGTGTCGCGCAGGGCCTTGCCGTCCCAGTAGAGGGTGAGGTCGCTGATGTACCGGTAGCTGGTGGTGTCAACGGGGCTTCCCAGGAATTTCTCGCCGTGAGGCACGTCAGTGCCCTCGGCAGGATTGCTGTCAGCAGGCATCCCCTTCAGCCGGGCATATTCGGCGCGCGCGGCCTGTATGTCCTGCTGGAAGTCCGGATTCGCATGGGCACGTGCAAAGGTTGCCGCTGCGCAGAGATAGCCTGCCGTCACGTCGCTCTGGTAGTGGGCACCCACGATGACGCGGCTTTCGCCAAACATGAAGCCCCGGCGCAGGATGTCGTCCTGCAGGGCGGGCCACATCTCGGCAAAGGCGAGTGCGGTGAACCATCCTAAGGCAGTATGCCCGGAGGGGTAGGAGCCGCTCAGACGAATCAGTTCGTCGTCATATTTTGCCCATATCGGATCGTTCATCTGCACGAAAGGCCGTGTGCGCATATATACGTCCTTGGCTTTCAAGGTGCAGGCGCCGCCCGTGAAGAAGCTCTTTTGCAGCAGTCGCGACAGCGCCGGTGTCGCCTCGTCGCTGATAGCGTCGAGTCCGAGAACCTCTGACAGGATTGTGCCCCATGCCTCCGGAGTGTGCAGCGACTCCTCGCTGGCCTGCTCGCCACGGGGAGTGTTACGCTGTGTCTTGCCCCACTGGAACTGCACCAGGTCGTCCACGAATTCTGCACTTCCGATGCTCGGTGGCGGTGGCAGGAAGTAGGTGGCGTCGGGCTGGTCATCAAGGGTTACGTACAAGAATTCATCGGCAGTCTGTGCCGACAGGGTAGCACTGCAGATGATGGCGAGTGCTGCCAGAATCAAAAGTTTTGTCTGTTTCATCATCGTTGTTTTGTTCCGTGATAACCGGTCTTTTCATCGTCTTTTATCTTCGTTATAGACCTGCCGCTTCTGATGCAGAAAACTGCAGGCCGTCTCTATGCTGTCCTTCGTTGTCATTCGTCGTAGCCTTTCTGGGCCACGAAGGTCTTGTTGTAGGCTTTTATTTGGTCTATCATACTAAACTTTTTTTAAATCATCGGACAAAAACAGTGCAAACCGAATGCAAAAAGCTTGCTTTTTGCTGAGGTGCAGCCTGTTTTCGCAAAATTCTTTTGCAAAGGTAGTCATTTCTGTCCGATTTTCGTAATTATGCCGTCGAAATTAATAATGTTTATAATGAACGCACATAAGTAACGCCGCTGCGAGTTGTGACATACTCGACGCCGTCGATAGTACCTGAAAGGATGTTGCCAACACCACTCTTTTTAATGATAGCCATAACAAAATGTTTTACGTGTAATAATTTGGTACAAAGATACAACAAAAACAACCACAATGCAAGAAAAAAAACAGAAAATTTTCTCCACCTATTACACATATTTTTGCATCGCTTTAGAGTCGCTTCAGGCAGGGAGATGCCATACACATACCATACACATACCATACCTTTGAGCATGGCTACAATATGGCATCATAGGGAGAAAACCGAGGCTTCTCCCTGCATAACCACTACCCGCTATATGCGAAATGGATCAGGGGACGAACCGTCCCCTGATCTACCTAAAAGGAGCAGCACCTTCCCTCGGATGCTGCTCCCTCTATATGACTAATCAGAAATTGTAAGCCTTACGAGACCTCAATGGCCTTGGTGACTTTCTCCTTCGGTTCGGTCTTCGGCATGGTGATGGTCAGGATGCCGTCCTCTACCTTGGCTGAGATTTGGTCTTTCACCACATCGTCTGGCAGCACGTAGTTCTGCTCGTAGTTTGAGTAAGAGAACTCGCGGCGCAGATAGTGATGGTGCTTGTCCTCATGCTTGTGTTCCTGCTGCTGGTGTCTCGGCCTTTTGCGTCTGCCTGTTACCGCAAGCGGTTATCGTCAGCAACCCAGCCATAACGGGGAAAAGATACTTCTTCATAATCGTTCATTTCTTAAATAATGCTGCAAAGCAGAAAGAGTCACCGTATCAAGTCCAGAACTCCTTTTCGCCCGTTTCCTCCATCCGTCCCTGGCATTTAGGACAGGTCTTCATGTCCCAGATGCGTATCTTGTCACTGCCGCATTGCAGACACAAACGGCCTACCTCACTTCTGTAGGATGGAGCGACATCGGCGATAATGCCGCCCACGACGATGTTCTGAATCGTCTTACAGTCAGGACACGACATCGCCGTAATCTGTTGGCGGAACAAGCCACGACCCTCATACACCTCGGCCTCGTAGCCGCAGTCATTGCAGCGATACTTCAGTTTCCAGGCCATGCGTTTATTCGTTTATCACCTCAATATAAAAACTGAACGGACGGAATCCGTCATTGCAGCTGATCATCGCACTCATCGGATTCTTCATCCAGCCGTCGAAGAAATCACCTTTGCCACGTGCCAATGACTCCACGAACTCACGCATCACGTTCCATGCCGACAGGCACATCCCATCTGGACGCTGCCCGTCAACTGAAATCCATTCTTGTCCTTCCCTTACATCGCACGTATGCTCGATGGGATTCTCATACTTCGCCATCAAGTCCTGATAGACCGTCTGGCGAACTGCCGTTATTCGTACCTTATTCATATCACTTCTTGGTTATTCTTGCCAGATAGTCGTAATCATCCTATCTGCTTGCCGTCAGAGAAAACCTTACTCTCGATGTTGCATCGCATTAGGCCAACCATTTTTGTCGTAAGTGCCGATAATCAGCACGGCTCTTGCCTTGCAAGCGTCCTTCGACCGAGCGGTGGAAGCATCCACGCATTCGATTTGAAACTTTTCATCATTCTTCGTGTTTTATAAAATGTGCTTCTATATAACTAACGGTTATTTCATCGCTTTGCATTGGTACGCAGGTGTCTCACCTGCGGCAGCCGCAAGTGAGACACTTGCGTACCAATAGTCGGCTGCAAAGTTACAAAATTATTTGGATTTTCGTTGGCGATTCAGATTATTTTCGTATCTTTGCAGCGTAAGATTGAAAATAAGCACCTCGAAATATGCCACAAATTAGTTTCTTTTATGGAATCTACATCTGGATGAATTTTTCCGATCATCAGCCGCCACATTTCCATGCATGGTATGGTGACTATAAAGTTATCGTGAACATAAAGGATGGTGTTGTGAGAGGCGAAATGCCCGGAAGAGCACTACGTATGATACTGGAGTGGCTTGATGATCATCGTGCCGAACTGATGAACAATTGGGACAAAGCACAGAAGGGCGAGCCTCTCGATAAGATTGAACCATTAAAATAGCAAGACAATGTTTATAGAAGTTGTAAAGGCAGAATACATTGACGGCTACAAACTGCTGTTGCTGTTCAACAATGGAGAACGGAGAATCGTTGACCTGAGTGATTCTCTTAAGGGAACTGTCTTTGCCCCTCTGAAGGACATCAACTTCTTCAAGCGCTTCTCCATCAAGTTCAACACCGTAGAATGGGAGAATGGTGCCGACTTCGCCCCAGAATATCTCTATGAGATAAGTTCTGCCGCATGAATTGAATGATGAAGCAGATGGCTATGCAAGAAGATAATATCAGCTTTGAAGAAATCGGCAAGGAAGAAACAATCCATGCCGAGCAGCCTCAGGCTTTGTTTAAGCAACCTATAAGAGGGCGGTATCAAGGACTCCATGCGGAATTGAAGGCAAGATGTGCGCCAGAGAACTTCATGAATCCCTATGAGCCAGAGAAGGTGTCAAAGGCAAACGAGCTCTATTCTGAGGTGCTTCATACAGATGCTCAGGCAGATGAACAACTAAAGCGACTCCGTCTGCGAGCAATAGAGGAACTGGGCATCCAATTCTCTACTGAGGAACTTTTTGACAGACTATCGGCTGCCTGCAATCCGAAGAACTTCACTGGCGATTCCTATAACAAGGAGCGATTAGAACTGGCCAACAGGCTCTATCAGGCAGTGTTGATAAATGCCGACAATGTGCTGGCATTGGAAGAGATTGAGGGGGAGGCAAAGGAGTTGATAGAAGCGTACAAGCCTATTAGTAATCATGTTAATACGCAAGAAGATGACGGTTCTTTGTTAGCGGTCTGGTCTTGTGCTGCGTTATTTGTATTTGTTCTAATTCTTTTATTACTATCAAATCATTAGCCTTATGCTTGCAAACACTTGGAACAAAATATTAAGTTGGTTCAGAGACCGCAGCGAGCGCAACCGTCTGGTACGCAGCTTCAACGAGTCGGCACGCGAGGCGTTCGTCATGGGTGAGGCCCCAGCAATGCTTGAAGCCAGCATATCGCGCGGCGACCCCTCCTATAAACACGCTTTTTCTAGATGGATGTACTCTGGCTTTCGCATCAAGATCTTCACTGGCAGACTGCTGTCTAAAGACGAGATGATATTCATCGGCAACACCATACTGAGCAACGAGCAGCTGGTTAGACGCCTCGTCGTATTAGGATGGGACACACTGGAGATTCACGGCGAGAATGCCACGTATGGCTGTAAATGGAAGCTTGCCGACCACATGGAAACCATCAACCTGCTTAATTCATAACATTTGCGTATGGGAAACATCTTATCATGGCTGACACAGGGATTGGGCTTCAAGTCGGAAAAACAGCAGTACAAGCAAAAGGTGATGAACAAGACGGCTAATGTTGACTTCTCGTCTATTACCCACGACTGGGAGAAGTCAAAACGCCTCTACGACGTGCTGAAAAAGAAATGTCACCCTGACCTTTATACAGGCGAGCAAAACGAGGCTGCTACGCGTCTGTTTCAATTGCTGATGGAAAAGAAGTATAACTATTCGGAACTTCTCAAAATCAAGGAAATGGCGGAAAAGGAGTTAGGAGCCAGTTTTCTATAAGTTCACTATCCTGCTAGACTTCTATCATTTCCCCTTCTCTGCTGATAGCCCAGAAGGGGATTTTCTTTTCATCCGCAAACTCCTTGAACCGCCAGGCGGACTCGAAGCCCGTGGTGAAGTGCATCGGCACGAAGAGTCCCACCTTGAACCGCTCGATGAACTGTCGCCCACCAAGGGTATAGCCATTACCAATGCGTCCGTCAATGGGAAACATCACCACATCGAAGCCGTCAGCTATCTTACGGATGTCTTTCAACTCGCCCAGATACTGCTTCTCGTGAGCTATCGGATTGAACGTCTCTTCCATCTCAAAGCTGTATCGCTCCTGATCAGGATTGTCGTCTGACAGAAACTTTGCATACCAGTTGTTCAGGTCGCCCGCATGGAAGATACGTTTATCCTCAGTCTCAACAATCCACGACACGCCGCTGTCTGTGCTGCCTAATGCCCATACGGATATGGTATCGTCAGACCATATACCACCTTTTGCCAACCATACGTCAGCATCCTCCTTGCTGGCTCTCCGATGTTTGTAGATGTCCTTGGAGA
>Ga0256405_10000291_pt1 | contig 166315 bp, 132 predicted proteins | sample RumenRJG_02DNA_FD_189096 | JGI IMG/M metagenome (GOLD analysis project Ga0256405, IMG submission 189096) | Bovine rumen microbial communities from Lethbridge, Alberta, Canada - RJG_02 | ecosystem: Host-associated > Mammals > Digestive system > Stomach > Rumen | place: Canada: Alberta...
CAGGAATTTCCATTTTCCCAACGACGTACCCGGGGACAGGGTGATTTCTTATCTCAAGATTGGGGAGAATGAGACAATCGGGGTTTACCTCAACTGTGAGGAAGAGGATGTAACAATAGAGTGCTCTAAGTTCTCGGAGGTTGTTTATTCCCGCAAGTGGAATAAGGGTGAAGATGGAAGCGGAGTGCTGGAAAAAGATGGTATTTTGATCGTGAGGAAATAACATTAGAGGGACGGGGCTATCTTATTAAGGTAGTCTCTTCTTGGTTTATTGCCCCGGTGATCCATATAAAGTGTACGAAAGCTTGACTATTCCAGGAAGTGGGAGGTAGAATATAGCCAGTTTTATTCCAGTTCTATATTATAAAAACCTAGGAGGTAATCGGTAATGAAAAGAAAAGTTCTTAGCTCTATCGGCAGACTCCTTGCTGGGGTACTGCTTGTAACATGTCTCCCGCTTCAATCTTTTGCAACGAACAGTAGCGCAGACACGGCGGTTGTCACTAATGGAAAGCTTGTGTTTGAAGGTACATTTGATGTAAAGGTCTTATCGGGAGATAATAACGTTAGATATGATGAGTGCGGAGAGGCTTCAACGCTTACGGGAAAGATGGTCTTAGAGGGACTTTCCGATATAGAAGGTGCAGAGTTTGTTAGGAATCCTTATACTATTAACATATTCCTTCCGGGTTTGTCTTATCTCGACGATCAAGGTGTAAAAGTCGAAGAAAGTAATCCTTACGATCTTATCTCATTTCAATTAACTGAGGATTCCAGATCAAAATATGACCTGAGCGTACTCAGAGTAGATCCCAACTCAATTTTATTGTCGGACGTTACAGGATATGTTTCCGGAACACTAGAAGACGGAACCAAAGTTAGATTTGATCTTAAGCCCAATGTCAGTTTTTTGTGTTGGGGCTGGGTGGAAGGGCTTAGTGCCGAGTATATTTTTCCTGCAACCGGTGATGAACCCGAACCCGGAACTCCCGAGTATTTTATAGCAGAATACAACGAGTCGACTGAAACAGCCGCTGAAAACATCAAGGAACTTGCCAAAACCGTTACTTCTCCCACAGTTGTAGAGTTTAAGGGCGGAGATGCTCTTCCCCAGAACATTATGACTGAGGTTAAATCTTCAGATAAAATAACCCTTGAGTTCCCCTTCACCTATGAAGGAGTAAACTACCGCTGCAAAGTAACTCCTGCCAAGGCAAAGCTTTACGTAAAAGATGATATTCCCTGGTACGGACCTCTCTATCTTATGCAGTATTTTGACGTAACGAGAGAGTAAAAAAGAAAGCTTTGATTAATTCGTAGAAAGCTTGATTAATAACACTCAAATAGCTTAATAATATAAAATTAAGTCCCTTCCGCAATGCAAACTATGCGGAAGGGACTTCTTGTATCTAAAGGGATTTTCCCAATCATTTACTGGAAAAGATCGGATTAGCGGCGGTAAAGGCACTGTAGGAATTTGTGCCGTAGAAGGCGTGGTAAAGAACCGTACTGTCAAAGTAATCCTTGAAATAAACATACATTGAGGTCATGTTTATATCCGTAAACTGACCGTAGGCCATAAGGGTGGGATTACTTCCGTCTGTTCCCATAAAGTAGAGTCCGGCGTTGTCTCCGAAGGTCTGGTAATAGATGTAGTTGTTCCCAACGTTGAAAAACTGTACCTTATCGTTTGTAAGGATTTCGATATTGCCTGCGCTTAAGCTGTAGCGCCTTAGCTGGTATCCGTTTCCAGGATCCATATAATAAACGTAATCTCCGTAGAGAACGGGGTTCCAGACATTTTCATTAAGAAGCTCTCTGTTTGTGCCCGTTCTGGTATCAAACCTGTTCAAATAATGATTCCCCACAGTCTGGTTGTAATATATTGCCCCGTCGTAGGCGGAGGCGGGATTCAAAACATATCTTCCGATCTCTTTATAATCTTCACCGGCTGTAGAGATACTTGCAAAGTAGGCTCCGTCGTCGTCCATACACTGAAGGTAAAGTGTATTGTCAACGAGCTGCCCTGCGGTAACGACGCCTCTTAAGAGAGAAACGGCACTTTTTCCGTCAGTCTTACATCTGTTGAAGGAGTAAGGAACTCTTACGCCACCGAGGCCGGTCTCGCCGGATTCGCTTCTCTGAAAATAATAAATATAATCGCCGGCACCTATTATATTACTGATAACTGCGCCGGAGAGCCTCTTTATCTCCGACTCGTCAGTATTCATAACGTAAAGGGTATCGTTGTCAAAAGCATTGGCAAAATAAACCTTTCCGTTAAGCTCGCAAAACAGTCCGCCGTTGTTTATATTTCCTGCGGTATTTCCGACTGTACCCGCCGGGTATTCGGGTATGCTTTTGTCGCGGGTGTTGTGGACTATGGAAAAGACTCCGGCACCTACTGCCAAAAGCGCCAGGATGATTATGACGATAAGCGTTCTTTTGTTTAATTTTTTCATAGCAGTCCCTCTCAAAAATACATATAAAAAAATTATCTTTAATACAAGTATAAGGCATTGAAATCTTGCTATCAAGCGGATTTTAGGATATATTTAAAGGATAGAAAATATTTTGCTACGAGGGTTTGACAAGATGGATTTACTCGATTTAAGAAACCAATTGGACAGTGTTGATTCCGAAATAGTAAAACTGTACGAAAAGCGCATGGATCTTTGCGCGCAGGTTGCACAGTACAAGATAGAAACCGGTAAACAGGTATACGACAGACAGCGCGAGATGGAAAAGCTGGAAAAGGTTGCCTCGCAGGTTAACGGAGATTTCAATAAGACCGGAATAAAAGCTCTTTTTGAACAGCTTATGTCTATGAGCCGTAAGCTTCAGTACAGGATGCTTACAGCAAGCGGATCCGTCGGAAAGCTTCCCTTTATCGGAGTAAAATCCCTCGGAACGGAAAAAGCGAGAGTTGTATTTCAGGGAGCCCAGGGAGCGTACTCCCAGATTGCGATGAATACCTACTTTGGCGAGGAGGTTGATTCATTTCATGTCGATTCCTTCAGAGACGCCTTCAGAAGCCTTGATGAGGGAAGCGCGGATTTTGCTGTTCTTCCCATAGAAAATTCCACCGCAGGTACGGTAAATGAAATTTATGAGCTTTTGGTGGAATTTGAGGACTATATCGTCGGGGAACAGATAATTAAAATAGAGCATTGCCTCCTTGGAGTTAAGGGTGCTTCTCTTTCCGATATCAGATCGGTTTACTCCCATCCCCAGTCTCTTATGCAGTCATCCCACTTTTTAAGCGACCGCGGATGGCAGCAGATAAGTATGAAAAACAACGCCTTTGCCGCAAAGAAGGTAGCGGATGATAAGGATAAGGAAAAGGCGGCGATTGCCAGTGAATATTCGGCTAAGCTTTACGGCCTTGAGGTCCTTAAAAAGGGAGTAAACGACAACGAGGATAATTCCACAAGGTTTATCATCGTAACTAACCAAAAGGTATTTAAAGAGGACGCGGGAAAGATAAGTATCTGCTTTGAAATTCCCCACGAGAGCGGCTCTTTGTACCATATGCTCAGTCATTTCATATACAACAATTTAAATCTTACAAAGATTGAGAGCAGGCCTATCAGAGAGAGAGCCTGGGAGTACAGATTCTTCATTGACTTTGAGGGTAATCTGTCGGATGAATCGGTTAAGAACGCCCTTAGAGGACTTAGAGAAGAAGCCCTTAATCTTCGCATACTCGGGAACTATTAGTTTAACCATCGGTGATGAGGCGGAACGTATGAGAGAGAAAGAACTTATTGTATACCGTGATTTTGAGGACGGAGATCTGCTTGAGAAGATGTCTTATCTTATGAGCAACTTTGAAAATCCGTCTATTGAAGTATCTGACCTTAAAAATCTGATGTATGAGTGTCTCCACAGACTTGTGGAGGAGGCGGGGAACTACGGTTTTTCCGGTAATCTGTGGCATACTTACCTCGCCAATTTACTTGTAAATAACGAAAACAGCTACAGCTGCGGCTGCGAGGTTAAAGGGGAGATCACAGGAACCATAAACCGCGCCGCTCTTCACGATATCGAGATCTTCAGAGAATTCTTTGTCTTTGACTTAAGAGAGGTTATGGAAAGGCTTGACGTTCCCGATTTTGATATTATCTTTGATTACGAGGCGTCAACAAGAGAGAGCAAGGTTTATAACACCCGTATCTGCGGACGCATCTGCGAGCTTGCAAAGCTCCTCGGAAGGGCCGCCGACGCTCCGGAAATGAAAGACGTCCTTACCAGGTTCTATAAGGATTACGGCGTAGGTAAATTCGGACTGCATAAGTCATTCAGGGTTACCCACGACGAGAGCGGTGTTCACATCGTTCCCATTCTTAATATCGCACATGTTAAGCTTGACGATCTTGTAGGATATGAGAGCGCCAAGAAAAAGCTTAAGAACAATACAGAGTCCTTTGTTATGGGACTTAAAGCAAATAACTGCCTGCTCTACGGTGACGCCGGTACCGGAAAATCCTCCTGTATCAAGGCTATTGCCAATGAGTATTATGAGAGGGGCCTTCGAATAATTGAAATCTATAAACATCAGTTTCAGGATCTAAACGAAGTAATAGCCCAGATTAAAAAACGAAATTATAAATTCATCATCTATATGGATGACCTTAGCTTTGAGGATTTTGAGATAGAGTACAAATATCTCAAGGCGATAATAGAAGGCGGACTCGAAAAAAGGCCGGCCAATGTCCTTATATATGCTACCTCCAACAGAAGGCATCTTATAAAAGAGACAAGTATCGACAACGAGGAGGTAAGAGCGGACCTTCATAACGGAGATACTATCCAGGAAAAGCTGTCTTTGGCCTACAGATTCGGCGTAACGATCTATTTCGGGTCTCCGGATAAAAAGCAGTACTCAGAGATTGTTAAGGCACTGGCTGCAAGAAACGGAATCCTTTTACCGGAGGAAGATCTTCTTGCGGAGGCAGGAAAGTGGGAGCTTACCCACGGCGGCCTGTCCGGAAGGACGGCAACCCAGTTTATTGATTATCTACTTGGCGCACATATGTCTACCTGATTTACGTAAAGCAAACCTGCTACGGAGGCGTTACATTGCAGATTAAGAGCCGTAAAGTTACGATCATAGCCGCCCTTATAGCCGTCGTTATGATTGTCATGACGATCCTGGATATGCTGATAATCTTCAGCATCACATCCCAGCAAACAAGGCTGTCGGGACTATACAAATTAAAGAGCATCTCCGGTGAGCTTGAAAGTACCATAAACGAAGCGGAGATGCTTACGATGGAACTTGCCCTTGAGGCATATCCTCTTGTTGACGATAAGGGAAGTTTAAAGTTCTTTATCTACAACAAAAAGGATGAACTTTGCGGTAAGACGGGAAGCCTTATCAATGTTTACGCAGCGGGCACAGGGTGGGATATCCTCCCCGGACTTACCAACAGAGGCGGTTTTGACCCCTTAAAGAGAAACTGGTATGTGGGAGCGGCGGATAACCAGGGTAAGACCTATGTCAGCCAGCCCTATATTGATGCCGTAACAGGGGACATATGCTTTACCATATCCGTAATGCTGCCGGATGGAGATACAGTTCTTGCGGTAGACTATACAATGGACGATATTCAGGCGCATATCTCTGCTTTGTACAGAGAAGGCATTAAAAGCGCTGTTATCGTTACATCAGACGGAATAATAGCGGGGTGTACGGATGAGACGATGATCGGAAAGCGCCTTGTGGATGTTCACCCGGAATATGAAGGGATCTTTGCACTTACCAAAAAAAGCCGCGAAGTCCAGACTGCCAGGATCCGTTCGGGATTCTTTAGAAACAACCTGTTTGCGACTCAGTCCGGTTCGGGCTGGTTTTTAATAGAGAGCGAAAGCGACAGGGAGCTGTACAGACAGTCATACCTGCAGCTTATCCTTATTTTCCTAATGACTCTTATATTTTTCGGGGTGATCTTCGGACTATATCTTTTTTCCGTCAGAGGAAGGAAGAACGCCGAGCGTAACCTTGAGAGTATGGAGAGCTTTTACAACAGGTTTATCCATCGGGTATCCGGCGAGGCTAAAAGAATAGCAGAACTTTCGGACAGCGAGCATGTAAGGATAAGCGACGATACGGGAGCGGATTTTTCCCGTATACGTTCTTCGGCGGGAGAGCTTCTGGCGGCTACAAAGGAGATGGCGGACTTTAACGCCATTAAAAATACAGAAAATAAAAAGAATGATAACAAAAAGAAAAGGCCCTGGGGCCTGGATGTAAACAGAAGGATCCGTACCTGGGCCGTGGTATTTCTTTTGTTTGTTATGGTTATCAGTCTTTATATTATCACATCGGCATCCTATAAATGGGGAAAGCTGCAGATGCAAAACTATGTCGCGGAGTATGAGTATAAGCTCGCGGAATGGCTCAACACTCAAAAGAGTATTCTCGATATGTTTTGCAGCTTTGTATCCAGCGACCCGTCCATACTGGACAATTATGACAATGCCATAAAGGTGCTTAATGATATTACCATGCAGTACCCCGAGATATCCGTATCTTACCTTACAAATCCCGACCTTGAGCATAGCGTATATATGAACAACGGCTGGGAACCGGATGAAGACTGGAAGGTTGAGGAGAGAGAATGGTATAAAGATACTATGGCCTCTGAGACGGGCTGGAATATTTCTGCTCCCTACTATGACGAGCAGACAGGCCTTTATTGTCTTACCTTTTCGGAGAGGGTATATGATTCCGAAGGTAACTTTATCGGAAACTTCGGTATCGACTTCTATATGGACAAGCTTATAGATATTTTAGGAGACAGTTATTCCGATACGGGATACGCCTTCCTTGTTGATGCCCAGGGTGAGATAGTAAACCACCCCTTCGGAAGATATCAGATGTCCGAGGAAAATATAAAGAGCGTTTCAGCCCTGCCTTACGGAGAGCTTTTGATAGACGGAAAGAGCTCGATCGTTTTCAGGGACTATGATGATACTCTTAAGATCCTTATGGCAAGCAGGGACCGGGCAAGTAATTTCTCGATCTATGTTGTGAGAAACTTTTCAAAAGTTTACGGAAGGATGATAGTTTACAGCCTTATAGTCCTGGTTTGCTTTTTATCGGCTATCATCCTTGTATACAGGCAGTTTACAGGCCTTATAAGGAGAGAGGAAGAGGCAAAGCAAAAGATCCAGGAGGCTGCGGACGCCGCAATCGCCGCGGACAACGCAAAGAGCAGATTCCTTGCACAGATGTCCCATGAGATCAGAACCCCTATAAATGCGGTCCTTGGCATGAATGAGATGATCTTAAGGGAGAGCGGGGACGAAGCAGTAAAAGAGTACGCTTCAAATATCAAGTCTTCGGGACATACCCTTTTATCTCTTATAAACAGTATCCTTGACTTTTCCAAGATCGAGGACGGAAAGATGGAGATCATCCCCGCGAAATATGAGACCGCCGCTCTTGTAAACAATCTGATCAATTCGATTTCCGAGAGAGCGAAAAACAAAGGTCTTGACCTTGATATAGAGATTGATGAAGATCTTCCCTGCGAGCTTATTGGCGACGATGTCAGAATAACCCAGATCCTTATGAATCTTTTGACCAATGCGGTCAAGTATACGGAAAAAGGAAGCGTCTCCCTCTACGTTAATAAGGTGGGACAGATAGAAAACGAGTGCGATATCGAATTCGTCGTAAGAGATACCGGTATCGGAATTAAGAAAGAAGATATGACAAAGCTTTTTGATTCCTTCAGAAGACTGGACGAAAAGCGCAACAGAAACATCGAGGGAACGGGCCTTGGTATGAGCATCGTAGCAAGGCTTCTCGAGATGATGGGCTCGTCGCTTCGCGTAGACAGCGTATACGGAATAGGCTCAAGATTTTCCTTTGTCTTAAAGCAGCAGATAGCGGACGGAAGCCCTATCGGCGATTACTCCGAGCGCGTAAGCCTGCTCCACAAGGAGACTGATGATGAAAGGCTCCTTGTTACGGTGGGGGCGAAGGTGCTTGTGGTTGATGACAACGATATGAATATTCAGGTGGCAGCAGGACTGTTTAAGTTTTTCGGGATCAGACCGGACCTTGCCCATTCGGGAAGCGAATGTATCGAAGATGTCAGAAAGACAAAATATGACATTATTTTCCTTGACCATATGATGCCTGTTATGGACGGACTTGAGACCCTTAAAAAGATGCGGGAGGATGAGCTTTTGGACGGGGATACCGTTGTGATCGCCCTTACCGCAAACGCTGCCCTTGGAGCGAAGGAGTTTTATATAAATGCAGGTTTTGACGATTATCTTTCAAAGCCCATAGAGATCAAAAAGCTGAATGATAAACTGCATAAGTACTTGCCTGAAGAAAAGATTATGGGAGAGGTGTAAGGCGTATGAAAACAGATTTTTATGATCCGAAATATTATGTAAACCGTGAGATCAGCTGGGTTCAGTTTGACCACAGGGTGCTTAACGAGGCCAAAAACAAGAGACAGCCCCTTTTTGAAAGGCTTAAGTTTATGAGTATCGTATCTTCGAACCTTGATGAATTCTTTATGGTCAGGGTTGCGTCACTTATCGATATGATACACGCCGACTATGACAAAAAGGATATTGCGGGTATGAAACCCAAGAAGCAGCTTGAGGCTCTTTTGGAGGAGATACAGCTTCTTTCGAAGGAACAGTACAGCGCGTTTAACAGATCCCTGCTCCCCGCTCTTCGCGAAAAGGCGGGAGTCGAGCTTATAAGCCACCACGAGGACCTTACCCCCTCGGAGCAAAGCTTTGTTGACAGATACTTTAAAGAGACGGTTTATCCCGTTCTCACCCCTATGGCGGTAGACCTCTCAAGACCTTTTCCGCTTATACGTAACAAGACATTAAACATCGGAGCTGTCGTTCGTAAAAAAGGGATCTCCGACGATCTCGAGTTTGCAACCGTTCAGGTTCCTGCCGTACTCGACAGACTTGTGCTTTTGCCCGGAAGAAGTAAAAAGCAGAGGATAATCCTTTTGGAAGAGGTTATCGAGAGAAATATCTCGAAGCTCTTTTTGCACTATGATATTATCTGCGCTTATCCCTACAGGATTACGAGAAACGGCGACTTTACGATCCAGGAGGAGGGAGCGGAGGACCTCCTTAAGGAAATAGAAAAGCAGGTAAAGAAAAGACAGCGCGGCGAGGCAATCAGACTTGAGGTGGAGGATGGTATTGACAAAAGGCTTCTTAAGTTTCTAAAAAAGGAACTTAAAATCGAGGACAACGCCGTCTTTAAGATAGACGGACCTTTAGACCTTACCCTTTGCATGAAGATATATGGCCTTTCAGGCTACAATGAATTCAGGGACAAGAAGCATATCCCCGCTCCTGCTCCGGAATTCGAGACTCCGGGAAGCATTTTCTCAAAGATAAGAAAAGGGGATATAATGCTTCACCATCCTTACCAGAGCTTTACGCCTGTTGTTGATTTTATTAGGCAGGCCGCTACGGATCCCAAGGTTCTTGCCATCAAGCAGACTCTCTACAGAGTAAGCGGTAATTCGCCTATTATAGCGGCTCTTGAGCAGGCGGCATACAACGATAAACAGGTTACTGTTTTGGTTGAGCTTAAGGCGCGATTTGATGAGGAAAACAATATTGAGTGGGCTAAGCAGCTTGAAAAAGCCGGCGTTCACGTAATATACGGACTTGTAGGTCTTAAGACCCACAGCAAGATCACGCTTGTCGTTCGAAAAGAGGATACGGGCATCCGAAGATATGTGCATCTCGGAACGGGAAACTATAACGACGCCACAGCGAAACTCTATACGGATATCGGTCTTTTTACCTGTGATGAGAAAATAGGTGAGGACGCCACTGCTGTATTTAATATGCTTTCGGGATATTCGGAGCCTGAGGGCTGGAATGACCTTATCCTTGCACCTATCTGGCTAAAGGACAGATTTTTGGAGATGATAAGCCGCGAGGCGAAAAATGCCAAAGCGGGAAAGAAGGCCCATATCCTTGCAAAGATGAATTCTCTTTGCGACCCCGATATAATAGCCGCCCTCTACGCCGCAAGCTCGGCGGGGGTAAAGATAGACCTTATAGTAAGGGGAATCTGCTCTCTTAAGGTGGGTATACCGGGGGTCAGCGAAAATATCACGGTCCGTTCCATCGTAGGTACTTTCCTTGAACACAGCAGGATCTTTTATTTTGAAAACGGCGGAAAGAGCGAGGTTTATTGCGGAAGCGCGGACTGGATGCCGAGAAATCTCGAAAGAAGAGTGGAGATTGTTTTCCCGATAAAGGATAAGGAGCTGCAGGCTAAGCTTTTGCATATCCTGGATGTGGAGCTTAAAGACAATATCTTCGCATCTAACTTGCAGCCCAACAGCTGTCAGTACCTTAAACCCGACAGAAGGGGGAAAAAGGCTGTCAATTCACAGGAGATCTTTGTTTCTGAGGCCTGTGAGGAATACGAAAAGTCCTTTAAAGCGCCCGAAGGAAGCAAAAGGCGTTTTACACCGGTTATGAGCTCGGGGGTACCGGAGGATGATCTAAACTAAAGAAAACAAGATTTGGAGATACTATGGAAATATATTTGGCATCTGCTTCGCCGAGGCGCAGAGAACTCCTTGATCAGATAGGGATAAAGTATGAAGTCAGAGTGAGCGGAACCGACGAAAACGTGGGATTGGAAGACCCGGCGCTTCTCGTAGAGGAGCTTTCAAGGAGAAAGGCTCTTACTGTTACTGAGGAGCTTTTAGCGGAAGGAAAAACAGACTTTATAGTTATCGGTGCGGATACTGTGGTATCCTGCGACGGAAAGGTTTTGGGCAAACCCGCCGGAAGAGCCGACGCCATAAGGATGCTGGGAAGCTTAAGCGGAAGAAGTCATGAAGTCTATACGGGGGTTACCATAGTTAAAAAGGATAATGTCCTTGCATCTGCCTTTGAAAGCGGAGAGAAGGAAGGGCCTTTAAATATAAATACTTTCCATGAAGAGACAAAGGTTACATTTTACGAGGTGAGCCTTAGTGAGATCAATGAATACGTAGATACCTGCGATCCGATGGATAAGGCGGGAGCCTACGGCATACAGGGATTTTGCGCAAGATACATTAAAGGGATCGAGGGTGATTATAACAATGTTGTCGGACTACCCATCGGTCATTTATATCAGTTATTAAAAAATCTTTAAAAACAGGAAACTATGTAAAAAGTGTGGTATAGTTTTTTTGTGAGACAAGAGATTTATGGATAACAATAAAAGACTTAAAATTTTATCGATAATACTTATATCGGCGGGAGTCCTGCTCCTCGCAGGGGGAGCCGCATTTTCCTACTTTGAAAACCATGGAAAAGTAAGAAGCGGAGCCGTTATCCCGGGTAGTTCCGAAGCTGAAAAGGAAAGCTTACTTACGGAAACTGAAGGCGAAAATGAAAATGCCGAAGTAACCGGCGGTGAGTTATCCGAAGCGGAAAATCCTTCAGAGGACAGCACAGGTGGATCCGAAAAAGATGCCGGGGGTGAGTCGGGTTCGGAAGTAAAAGCGGAAGAAGAGCCGGAAATCGTACTTACGGAAAATCCCTACAAGGAGTATTTCCTTGAGAACCCGGATATGGCTGCCTGGATTGTTGTAGATGATACCCCTATCGATTACCCGGTTATGTGGACCCCCGATGATGAAGAGTACTATTTAAAGCGGGACTTTAATAAATCATCAAACGCGGCGGGATGCCTGCTTCTTGATACGGATTCATGCATGGATCCTTTAACGACAAACCTTATAATCCATGGCCATAATATGAAGGACGGCTCGATGTTCGGCAGCCTTCTTAAGTATGAAAAAGAGGATTATTTGGAAGGTCACCGGATCATCCGCCTCTTTGGCAGAGACTGCGAGCATATTTACGAGGTGATGGCGGTATTTCGCTCTAAGGTGTTTTACGCCACGGATGATTGCTTTAAGTTTTACAAATTTTTTGACGCAAAGACCAAGGAAGAGTTTGATGATTTTTATGACAACGTAAAGGAGATGTCTGTCTACGATACGGGAGTTACGGCCGAGTACGGCGACAGATTCATCACACTTTCAACTTGCGCCTACCATACGGAGAACGGAAGATTTGTTGTGGTGGCGAAGGAAATTGAACCCGGCGGTTTTTATGAACCGTTTGAATAAATTACATATTGGAGGGAAAAATATGAAGAAACTAATCGGGATCATTGGATCTGTGCTTGGGGCAGCTCTGATCTTCGGCATGCTGTCAGCCCCCATGAACGTGAAGGCTGCTACAAGCTACAAGGTTACCTGGGATGGCGGTGACTGGTTTACCAGCGATGACGGCGGAAAGACCTGGTACAGCAAGGCTTTTATTGAGGAGCATTTTGCTGAGGGCGATGTTGTTGTTATCGACGGACAGAGCTCATCAAGCGGAATCCTTATGCTTAATCTTCCCGCGAGAGTCGGAGAACTTGCCGTTATCGGCGGAGCAGTGGCTAATGTAACGGCTCCCGGAGCAGGTACCGTATACGCTACCACCGGCGGAAACACTCTTATCTTTAACGGAGACGTTGATACTCTTAATGCAAACTACGGCGCTGTAAACCAGATAAACGGAAACGTTAAGAACGTAAATGTTGCATATAAGGAAGGAAGCGTTGTCGGAGTTGGAATCACAGGAACTGTAGGAAGTGCCAACGTACTTATCGCTCCCGATAAGTGGAACCAGGTTATGGCTTCAAACTTTGCAGCCGGAACCTTCTCCATCGGAGATGACAACTTCCTTAAGACTGACCCCGCAAATTACACTCTTGCAGGCTCTGCACCTGCCGCAAATTCAAACTCTTCAAGTTCAGGATCTTCGAATTCGGGAGCAGCTCTTGACAAGGTTCCCAAGACCGGAAGAAGCTTTAACGGAGTATTTATGATAAGCGCAGCCCTTCTTTTGATCGCAGGCGGAAGCGCTCTTTACGTTAAAAGCAGGAAAACAAAATAGATCATCCGAAATGATGTTTTTTGAGATCTTTTAGAACATCGTCAGGAATATATAACTTACCATAGCCGGAGCCCATAAAGAGCCCCGGCTTGTTTTCTCCGTGGAAATCACTGCCGCCGCTGATAAGAAGGTCAAAGGACTTTGCCAGCTCCCGTACATATCTTTCGTCGGCGGGAGTATGGGTGCAGTATAGCGCCTCTATTCCAACAAGCCCGGCTCCCTTCATCTCGGATATCAGGGTGCGGAGTTTTTCGTTTGTAAGATTATAAATAAGGGGATGGGCGAGGATAGGAATTCCGCCCGCAATAAGAGTCATCTCTACCGCCTGGGTAGGGGTGACTTTTTCTCTTGGTACATATCCGGGACAGCCGGGTCCCAAGTATCTCTCAAAGGCCTCTTTTGAGCTTTTGACGTAGCCGTATTCGAGCAGGTATCTTGCAAAATGGGCACGGGTAAGAACACAGTTTGGAAACATGGAGAGCATGCCTTCGTATGTGATCCCGATGCCGAGAGAGGCAAGCTTTTCTGCCATTTTTTTATTGCGTCCGTCTCTGGACTTAATAAAGCCGGAGAGCTTTCCGCAAAACTCGGGATTCTTGTAATCGATATAAAGGCCTACAACGTGTATATCGGTTCCTTCCCATTCTGTGGAAAACTCAATACCGGGTACGACTTCGGGAATAAGAGGAGTCTGTCCCTTTATGGCGATTATATCCTCGGGGACCTTGCAGACTCCGCTTCTTAGATCATCAGCATATCCTATAGCTTCATCAAGCCCGTCAACCGTATCGTGGTCCGTAAGCGCAAAGGCGCTTAGACCGAGCTTTGTGGCATAGTCCACCAATTCTCTCGGGGTAAATGTACCGTCGGATTTAGTTGAGTGGTTGTGAAGATCTATCATTTACGCTTTCTTCTTTCAAAGAGGATTTAGTTTTCGTCATCCTCGTTATTTGCTGTAAATACAGTACGCTTTCTTGCCATCTCGTCATTTGCAAGGTAATCATCGTAGCTTGTGATCTTGTCGATGATGGAACCGTCCGGAAGGATCTCGATAATACGGTTTGCTGTGGTCTGTACAAACTGGTGGTCATGGCAGGAGAAAAGGGCAACTCCGGGGAACTTGATAAGTCCGTTGTTGAGAGCTGTGATCGACTCCATATCAAGGTGGTTGGTAGGCTCGTCGAAGATAAGGCAGTTTGCACCCTGGATCATCATCTTGGAGAGCAGACAGCGAACCTTTTCACCTCCGGAGAGGACCTTTACTTTCTTCACACCGTCCTCACCGGGGAAGAGCATACGTCCGAGATATCCGCGGACATAGGTTACATCCTTAACGGGAGAGTAGCCGGTAAGCCAGTCGGTAATAGTAAGGTCATTGTCAAATTCCTTGGTATTGTCCTTGGGGAAGTAAGCCTGGGAGGTAGTAACGCCCCATTTATAGCTTCCTTCATCGGGTTCGAGTTCGCCTGCAAGAATCTGGAAAAGAGTGGTCTTTGCAAGCTCGTTTCCTCCGACAAATGCGATCTTGTCATCATGTCCCATAATGAATGAAACATTGTCGAGTACCTTTTCTCCGTTGATAGTTTTGGAAATACCCTCGACGGTAAGGACTTCGTTACCGATCTCACGCTCGGGTCTGAAGTCGATATAGGGGTATTTTCTGCTGGAAGGACGCATCTCATCAAGCTGTATCTTTTCAAGGGCACGCTTACGGGATGTAGCCTGCTTGGACTTTGAAGCGTTTGCGGAGAAACGGGAAATAAATTCCTGTAATTCCTTTATCTGTTCTTCCTTTTTCTTGTTTGCTTCCTTCATCTGACGGATCATCAGCTGGCTGGACTCGTACCAGAAGTCGTAGTTTCCGGCGTAGAGCTGGATCTTGCCGTAGTCGATGTCTGCGATATGAGTGCAGACCTTGTTTAAGAAATATCTGTCGTGGCTGACAACGATGACCGTATTGTCGAAGTCGATGAGGAAGTCCTCGAGCCATGCGATAGCGTCTAAGTCCAGGTGGTTGGTAGGCTCGTCGAGAAGGAGAATATCGGGATTACCGAAAAGCGCCTTTGCAAGGAGAACCTTTACCTTTAATGAGCCGTCAAGATCAGCCATCTGGCTGTAGTGGAACTCGGTTCCGATTCCGAGTCCGTTAAGGAGCATCGCTGCATTGCTTTCAGCCTCCCATCCGTCCATCTCGGCGAATTCAGCCTCAAGCTCGCTGGCTCTGATACCGTCTTCCTCTGAAAAATCTTCCTTTGCATAGATGGCGTCCTTTTCCTTCATGATCTGGTAAAGGCGCTCGTTACCCATGATAACGGTATCCATTACAGCGTATGAGTCATATTTGAAGTGGTCCTGCTCGAGTACGGAAAGTCTCTGGCCGGGGGTTATTACTATCTCACCGTTTGTAGTATCGAGGGCGCCGGAGAGAATCTTTAAAAATGTAGATTTACCCGCTCCGTTTGCTCCTATAAGGCCATAGCAGTTTCCCTCGGTAAACTTGATGTTTACATCCTCAAAAAGGGCCTTTTTTCCTACACGGTAGGTCACATTATTTGCACTTATCATGTTACACCTCTTATAAATAATTACGAAAACTAAAGTCAACAATCCCTATTATATGAAAAGAAAAGTTTTTTTGCAACGAGAGAGAGTTTATTATATAATAATTAGTAATAATATCTTAAGAATATGTGGAGGGTTTTCCTTAAAATGAAATGTACTGTTTGTGGATCCGAAATCAATCCCGGAGATAAGTTCTGCATGGCTTGCGGAACAAGTGTGGAGTCAATGGGACTTAAAGCAGATGCAGCACCTGCACAGGCGCAGACTCAGAGCGCAGCCCAGCCTGTAGTTCAGCCTGCACCTGCTCAGCCTCAGCCGGCTTATGCACAGCCCCAGCCTGCTTATGCACAGCCTCAGCCTGTGTCCTATAACGACAGAATAAACAGTGATGTTGCCGCAAGTACAGATGCAACACCTATCCTTGCACTCGGTATCGTAGCTCTTGCTACATCACTGTCCTTTTATTTCTCCGTCGCAGGAATTATCTGCGGAGCCATCGGTCTTGCCAAGTCAAATGACTTTATGAGAAAATACGGCGCTTTGACCGGAAAGGCAAATACCGGAAGACATCTTTCAAGAGCCGGACTTATAGTCGGAATCGTTATGACTTCCTTCTTTGCTTTATGTATACTTTTGTACGCTATCGGGGAGGCTTAATAAGACTTCCATGAAAAAGAAGAAGGTTATAAGAATAGTAGTTATTGTACTGGTATTTTTGTTTATTTCCAATTCGGTAGCCACAAAGATCATTTATGACTCGGTCTTTGCAAGATACGACCGGAAAGAAGAACCGGCACCCCTTAGCGATGAAAGGTACGCAGACCTTTTAAACGGCAGGGAGAATGTATCTGTCAGTATGGATGGAGAGACCCTTAATTCATACTTCTATGATGCAGAGAATGAGAAGGGTATGATGATCATAGCTCCAGGACTTCATGCCGGCGCGGATGATTATATTCCTGTTGTAGACTTCTTCTTTGATGCCGGATATGATGTGTTCGCCTTCGATCCTTTGGGATGCGTAGGCTCAAGCGGAAAATCTCCCAGGGGATTTTCACAGGAAGTTTACGATCTTAAGGCCGTACTTGAATACGTAAGGGCAAATTATCCCGGAGAAGATATCTATATCTTTGGACACAGCCGCGGAGGATATGCCGCAACAGCCATCCTTGATACCGATGAAGATATTAAAGGAGTGGTCAGCGTATCCGGTTTAAACAGCGCAATGGAAGCAATAATCGCTTTTTCCGCTAAATACGTGGGAAAGGTAGCAAATCTTAACTATCCTTCTCTTTGGGCTTATCAGGCGATGCTCTTTGGCCCAAAGATGATGGGGATTAAGTCACAGAATACTATCTCGGAGAGCAACGTTCCCGTACTTGTTGTGCAGGGAGCGGAAGATACAACGGCACCGAAGGATCAGTACTCGATCTATTCCCATGAAAGCGAGATAACCGGAGATAATTGCATATTCTACTTATATTCAAAGCCTGAGCATTGCGGACACACAGACCTTATGTACGATGGCGACGGCATTAATAAAGAAGTTTTTGATTATATTTTGGAAGAGTTTCTAGACAACTGCTTAGATGAGGGTTCTTTGGAAAATGCCTCATAATAGGAGAATTGCCATTGAATAATTCTGGAAAGGACGAAACAAGAGCCGGACTGTACGCTCCGGGGGCAAGAGTGCTTGTTGTTGATGACAACAGCATGAACTGTAAGCTGGTGAAGTCGCTTCTTAAAAAGACCGGTATTGAGGTCTTTGAGGCTTTCTCGGGACAGGAATGTCTTTCGAGAGTAGAAACCGAAAAGTACGACGTCATCCTTATGGATCATTTGATGCCCGGTATGGACGGCATAGAGACCTTTAGAAGGATCAGACAGGGAAACGGTCCCTGTGTGAGTACTCCTGTTATTGCACTTTCCGCTAATCCCGATACGGATGCAAAAGATCTCTACAACAGGGAAGGCTTTTCCTGCTATCTTAAAAAGCCCGTTAAGCCCGCGCTATTGGAGCAGGTCATAGCCGATTTTATCCCTGAGGAACTTGTAGTAAGCTATACGGCGGGTGAATCCCAAAGCGAGTCAGGCTTTAATCCTGAGGACTATGACATCGAGGGACTTGACTGGGATTTTGCAAGGATTCATTTTTCGGATTTAGAGACTTTAAAAGAGACTATCGGCAATTTCCTCCTTATGATAAAAAGGGATGCTGACCGTCTCGAGGAATATTACAAAAAGCTTGAAATATATAACGGAAAGATAATGAACGAGTTTGCTCTTTCCGAGTATCGGGTCCTCGTACACAGTATGAAGAGCTCCGCGACTCTTATCGGAATCGTCCCTCTTGCCGGAATGGCGTTTATCTTAGAGAGGGCAGCCATAGAGAAAGATGCAAAAACCATTGGTTCGTTAAATGATATTTTCCTTACCGACTGGAGATCATACTCCGAAAAGCTTAAACCGCTTTTTGAGGGTAACAAGGGTACGGTATCGGAATTTGACAAAGCGGTTTTTCTGGCACACCTTAAGAAACTGGAGGATGCCTCGGAAATCCTTGATGTGGACAGTATGGATCCCGCAGCTAAAGCTATATCCGAATTTGGACTTCCATGGTCCGGAGAGGACGACGTAAATGCCCTTAGAGGAGCAGTCGCCGCTCTCGACATTGACGCTATTAAAACTTTTTCTTGTAAGCTTAGGGAGGAAGCTTTGAAGCATTAGCATGGAAAAAAGGAATCACCAAATGCCGGGAGGTATGGAAAGCTACAGCATTATCGCGGACGAAGCCGTAAGGATGCTCAGCCCCTATATGGATGAAAAGCTGACTATCGACAATATCGGTATAGTTGAAGATTTTTCTCCCAATCCTGGCGCATGGCAGATCATTGAATCTGACAGTACAATTGTATGTTCACTCTACGAGGAAAGCGGAGGACTGCTTGAGGCGGTTTCCAATTTCGCGGGAGAGAGATTTGAAGGTATCTCCGAGCGGGATGCCTTGGATGCTGCGGCCGAGCTTCTTAATTATATAAGCGGTGCGTATGCAAAGGAAATGAGTGAGAGGGGAACGGCTTGCGAGTTACAACCCCCGGATTACGGTAATAAGTTAAAGAAATTCAGTGCAGTTAAGATCTGCAGAGTTCGCTTAAAGACAGGCAAATCGAAGATGGGAATATCAATCGGAGTACTTGATATTTAATACGGAGGTAATACCAGTGAGCGGAATACTTATTGTTGATGATTCAAAGACATCCAGAAAGCTTTTGAGAGAGCTTCTTGAAGATAACGGATTTACGATCGTCGGGGAAGCGGAAAACGGTGAAGAGGGTTATCAGATGTACAAATCTCTCAAGCCGGACCTTGTTACGATGGATATAACTATGCCGAGAATGGACGGAATTGAATGTCTGTCCCTTATAAGGCATGCGGATGAAAATGCAAAGGTTATTATGATCACAGCCGCGGGACAGAGGGAGAAAATGGTTGAAGCGCTTAAGCGCGGAGCCGAGGATTTCCTTACAAAACCCTTCGATGCAAACAGAGTTTTAGAGACTGTAAAAGAAGTGCTTGACATGGGGTAGGAATGAGTATATAATGCTTTTTGTTGCCGCAAGATGTCAGGAATGGTGTGGGCAACAGCTTATTGTAAAAGAGACGATGAGTTGTGTGGTGCTTCGATGGAATCAACTTATTGTAAAAGACACAATAAGTTGCGCGACACTTCGTGTGAAAAACGCGTTAGTGCATCGCGTTTTTCATGGCTTCGCAAAAGACGCGAAGCACATCGCTAATATGTGCGCGTAGCTCAGCTGGATAGAGCGTCTGACTACGGATCAGAAGGTCGGGAGTTCGAATCTTCTCGCGCACGCTGAAAAAAGAACGGAATCGGTATTTAACCGGTTCCGTTCTTTTTATCAGCGTGCGGTTCGAATTCAAACGAGTTCGAAGGTCTCCTAAAATTCTATTCTGATTAATAAATCATAATTTGTAATTTCCCCTTGTTGCTGTTATTATTATTCTAGATTATTATGTCCGGCATCAAAAGATGCGTGGAAGTGTTTATTTGGAGGGTATAAAATGTACAAGCCTACAGTGGCCCCTTTGGGCTGGAACAGCTGGGATTGCTACGGAGCAGCGGTTACGGAAAAAGAAGTAAGACAGAATGCGCAGTTTATGTCGGAAAACCTTAAAGAGTACGGATGGGAGTACGTTGTAGTCGATATCCAGTGGTATGAACCCGGAGCTACTTCACATGAATACAGACCTTTCGCAGATCTTAGCATGGACGAGTACGGAAGACTTATCCCCGCGCCGGGAAGATTTCCCTCCTCAGAGGGCGGAAAGGGATTTGCGCCCCTTGCAGAATATGTTCATTCCCTTGGCCTTAAGTTTGGAATCCATATTATGAGAGGTATTCCACGTCAGGCGGTTCATAAAAATCTGCCCGTTCTCGGAACTGACAAAACCGCAAGGGATGCTGCCAGATTTAACAGTATCTGTATGTGGAACCCCGATATGTACGGCGTTAAAGATGATGAGATCGGAAGAGCTTATTATGATTCGATCTTTAAGCTTTACGCTTCATGGGGCGTTGATTTTATAAAGTGTGATGACATCTGCAGAGAACTTCCTCACGAAGAGCCGGAGATGGTTATGCTCTCTAAGAGCCTTCAGGAATGCGGCAGAGATATGGTCCTTTCCCTTTCTCCCGGACCTGCTCTTTTGGAAAAGGCTGAAATCTACAAGCAGGTAGCCAATATGTGGCGTATTACGGATGATTTCTGGGATGACTGGAAATTACTTTACGCTATGTTTGAAAGAGCGGAGAAATGGTCGATCCATGCAGGAGCAGGCCATTACCCTGATGCCGATATGCTCCCCATCGGCCCCATCAAGCAGGACTATGATAAAAACAATAAAACCGCATTTACTCACGATGAACAGATCACTATGATGAGCCTTTGGTCGATCATGAGATCGCCTCTTATCATCGGAGGAGAGATGACCGGCTTTGATGATTTTACAATGGGCCTTATTACTAATGACAAGATTTTAAAGATGCATCGAAACTCCAGAAATGCTCATCAGGTTTTAAGAAGAGAGATTGGCGGAGCCGAGACCTGCGTATGGGTTGCGGATGACTGCGAAGGCGGAATGTATATCGCCGTATTTAACTTAAGCGACGGTGACAGCGAGATAAGTATCCCTCTTAGCGAGATAGAGATCAATATGCCTGTCAGCGCTACCGAACTTTGGAGCGGACAAAAGGGTGAATTCGGGGATGAAATCTCGGTTTCCCTCAGCGCACACGGTGCAATGGTATTTTATGTATGAAAACATTTGAACTTATAGCTCCCTGCCATTTTGGCATGGAGTCGGTATTAAAAAAAGAAATAATAGACTTAGGTTATGACATTACAGAGGTATCTGACGGAAGAGTAACGTTTTTCGGAGACTTTGAGGCCCTTTGCAGAGCCAATGTATTCCTTAGGACTGCGGAGAGAGTCCTTGTAAAGGTGGGAAGCTTCCATGCCGAGAGTTTTGAGGACCTTTTCCAGGGTACAAAAGCTATTGCCTGGGAAGAGTGGATACCAAAGGACGGAAAGTTCTGGGTTGCCAAGGCCGCCAGCGTAAAGTCAAAGCTTTTCTCACCATCGGATATTCAGTCTATTATGAAAAAGGCGATGGTAGAGAGGCTAAAGGGTGTCTACCACACCAACTGGTTCGAGGAAAACGGGGCGTCATTTCCTTTGAGAGTCTTTTTACTTAAGGACGAAGTTACGGTAGGCCTTGATACCACGGGAGAATCCCTTCACAAAAGGGGCTATCGTAAACTGACCGCAAAGGCGCCTATAGCCGAGAATCTTGCGGCGGGACTGATCATGCTTACTCCCTGGCATGCCGACAGGATACTTGTGGATCCTTTCTGCGGAAGCGGAACAATTCCTATTGAGGCCGCTATGATGGCGGCGAATATCGCTCCCGGTATGAACAGAAGCTTTTTAGCGGAGGATTGGAAACATATCCTTCCTAAAAAGATGTGGTATGAGACCGTCACAGAGGCGCAGGACCTTATAGATAAGACGGTAGACTGTGACATCCAGGGGTACGATCTTGATGACGAGATGGTAAAGATTTCGAGGGAAAACGCCCGTCTTGCGGGAGTGGAGAAGATGATCCATTTCCAAAAGAGGGATGTTGCGGATCTTTCCCATCCTAAAAAATATGGTTTTATAATCACAAACCCTCCTTACGGAGAGAGATTGTCGGATAAAGATGAGCTTCCGGCGCTGTATCGCGTCATCGGAGAAAGATACGCGGCACTTGATGCATGGAGTATGTATCTTATTACATCCTTTGAAAAGGCGGAGCTTGCCATCGGACGAAAGGCGGATAAAAATCGGAAGATCTATAACGGTATGATGAAAACATACTTTTACCAGTTTATGGGTCCGAAGCCGCCAAAACAGGGTAATCAAAAGAAGCAGTTATGACACTTAAGTACGGAAATGAGATAATTGAACCTAATGAGGAGGAGAGCCTTCGTTCCTGGTATAAGCCCGGGGTGGAATTCTTCGTAATGCTCCTTATCATACTTATTGTGCTGGTGTTTGTAACTTTAAGAGCATCTACTAAACCCGTTATGATAAGCGAAAGCTCAAAGGGAATCTCCGGAGAGAGTATTTTCGAGGAAGATATTGTAACCCAGTGGATAGTTATGCAGGTTACTGATAGCGATGATTCGGGGAAGATTACCGTACCTTTGCCTCTTACTGCAAGGAGCGAGAATATCTCCGTAGAGAATTACTGTCAGGATCATACTCTTTTTATAAGGATACGCGGAGTTCACGCGACGGGATTTGAGAATACTTCCATCGGTGGGGATACAGGTCATATAAAGACTGCTGCGTACAGGGAGTATGCCGGAGAGATGAGGATATCCCTTATAATGGACGGGGTCTGGGATTTCGAGATTCAGAGGGACAATTCCTCCCTTGTGATCTCACCTTATAAAGCCGAGGACAGGTACGAGAATATTTTGCTATTGGTGGCGGATAAGCCATATGTATCCGAAGAAGGCGAAAGAGATCTGACATCAGAAAACATTACAAACGCCATAGCCGAAAAAGCTTCGGATATTTTACTAATGGAAAACAGCGCGCCTAAGGCGGCAAATGCTTCGGACGACATTAATACCGCGAAAAGCAGGATATACGTCGCCGAGTACAGAAGCGATGAGGAAATCATATCTTTTGCCGATGAGTGCGGAGCGGATATGGTGATTTTTTTGGATACGGCAAAGACCGACGATCCGGAAGAATACGGTTTAGAGGCTTGCTATAACGATGATTTCTTCCTGCCTGATATGAACAATGCCTTTCTGGCTGAGAGCTTTTTGAGGAATATAGCTGTTTCTTCCAAAAACAGAGCCAACAGTATCTTAGCGGCGGAAGATGACAGTATTTTAACAGAAATGAAAGTACCTGCGGCAAAGATAACCGTCGGATATCTATCCAATGAAACGGAAAGGAAATATCTTTCTATGGAGCAGTACAGGGATTCAATAGCCGAAGGTATAGTAAATGCAGTAAAAGAGGTAACTGAATAATGAGACTTGTTTTTGCAACGGGAAACCAGGGAAAAATGAGGGAAATCCGCGAAATCATGGAAGGCTCGGGATATGAGATCGTATCTATGAAGGAAGCGGGAGTTGATATAGACATCGAAGAAGACGGAACGACTTTTGAGGAGAATGCGCTTATTAAGGCAAGAGCGGTACATGATCTTTTACCTGACGATCTTGTGCTTGCGGATGATTCGGGACTTGCGGTTGATGCTCTCGGCGGAGAGCCGGGAATCTATTCTGCAAGATACCTCGGACATGATACTCCTTACAGTATAAAAAACGCCGATATCATCAGACGTCTCGAAGGAAAAGTTGGCAAGGAGCGCAGCGCGAGATTCGTTTGTGCTATCGCTGCAGTATTTCCTGACGGAACCGAAAAATGTGTACTCGGAACTATAGAAGGACAGATTGACTTTGAGGAAAAGGGAGAGCATGGCTTTGGGTTTGACCCGATTTTCTACGTACCTGAGCTCGGATGTACTACAGCTGAGATACCGGAGCTTGAGAAAAACAAGATAAGCCATCGCGGAAAAGCACTCAGACTTATGAGGAGAGAACTCTTAGAGCATGAAAGTACTGATCGTCAGTGATACACACAGAAAGAACGATAACTATTTTAAAGTAGTGGAAATGCATAAGCCGGATATGGTTGTTCATTGCGGAGATATTGAGGGCAGTGAATATGCCATAAGTTCTGCGGTTACCTGTCCGGTGTATATGGTCAGCGGAAACAACGACTTTTTCTCGGACCTTCCCCAGGAGGTGGAGTTTGAGGTCGGCAGGTATAAATGCATGGCTACGCATGGCCACAGATACCGCGTTTCCATGGGACCGGAGATGCTTTTCGCCGAGGCGAGGGAAAGAGGACTTGATGTTGTTATGTACGGACATACCCACAAGCCTGAAATTAGGCGGGAGGGAGATATTTACGTCGTAAACCCGGGCTCCTTGTCTTACCCTAGACAGGAAGGTCGCAAGCCCTCGTATATTATTATGGAAACAGACAGATTTGGAGATCTTCATTTCACTATTGCATATATCTAAATTGCTGTAAGGATGAGGGACAAGAATGAAAAAAAAGAAGCAATTACCGCGTTTGCTTGCTATGCATCTTGGCAGGATGATACTTATCATAATGTCATTCATAGTACTTTTCACATTCACAATTCAGATCATAAACTCCGAACGAGTGATCAGAAGAGACGCTGCCCGAATGTTTGAACAGGTGGAGCGTGTTTTGACGCGCAATGAGGAAGAGATAGATTCCACGATAGAGGAGTACACGGAGGACTGCCTTCGAAACGCCAACGCTATTGCGTATGTGCTTCAGGACCGCCCGGATATAGTTAAAAGTGCATCCGAACTGCGCAAACTGGCAGGGCTTATGCATGTTGACGAGATCCATATTTTTGATAAGGACGGTGTAATCGTCTACGGAACTCACGAGGAGTACTACGGATACAGCTTTGATTCCGGAGAGCAGATGAATTTCTTTAAGCCTATGCTCAGAGATAAAAAGCTTAGCCTGGTACAGGAGATAACGCCCAATACGGCGGAGGGAAAGCTTGTTCAGTATTCCGCTGTCTGGAGCGAGGATGAGGAGTTCATAGTCCAGATCGGAATGTATCCGAACAGCCTTCTTAAGCTTATGGAGAAAAATGAGCTGCCCTATATATTTTCGCTGCTTTTAACCAATGACAGGGTTTCTCTATACGCAATAGATTCGGAGGATCACGAGATCCTTGCATCCACCGTACCCGAAAAAATGGGAGAAAAGGCCGAGAATATCGGGCTTGATTTCAAGAATTTCAACATCAGAAGGGTAAAGGCCAGCGAGAGACTCTGCAGAGTAAATAATGTTTCCTGCCTCGTTTACTACAAGAATATAGGTGAGAATATCATTGCGTATGTATACCCTCTCAGAAATGTAGCCGCAGATGTTATGGATCCGCTGCTTATGTTTGCGATAGGCGTTCTTATCATGTCGGCAATACTTACGCGCTCGATGATGCTGTATATGAACAAGTATGTGGTTGATGCCACAAATGAGATTAACGAGGACTTAAGGAGTATTTCCGAAGGCAATCTCGATACGGTGGTGTCCGTTGATACATGTCAGGAGTTCTCAGAGCTGAGCAGCCATATAAACGCTATGGTTAAAAGCCTTATGGAGAATACGGCAAGGCTCTCTTACGTCCTTGAGAAAAGCAAGCTGAAGATCGGTGTTTACGAATATCAGGAGAATTCTTCAAAGGTTAAGTATACAAGTTTTATAAGTGAGGTTTTTAAACTTGCCGAGAACAAGACTATTTGCCACAGAGAAACATTTATGCGAGCTCTGGAACGTTTTAAGCGTTACGCCGTAGACGATATGACTGATGTTTATGAGGTAACTGCCTTAAAAGGTAATGATGAGCTGGAAAAGATATACGTTCACTACGAAGAGGAGTTTTTAAACGGGACTTATGTCGGAATAGTGACGGATGTAACTGCACAGGTATTAGAACGCAAGAAGATTGAAAAAGAACTTGATATGGATATGCTTACGGGGCTGTATAACAGGCGAGGATTTGAAAGACGGCTTTTGCAGCTAAGGGAAAATTATTCCGAAACGGGTAACTTTGTTCTTTTTATGGTAGATGCTGATGGACTAAAAGATACCAATGACAGGTACGGGCATGCGGTCGGGGACCTCTATCTGAAAAAGATAGCTGAGATTTTAAGCGGTATCGGTTCGAGGAAGCATATCACGGCAAGGCTGGGCGGAGATGAGTTCGTTCATTTTATGTATGGGTACGGATCATCGGAGGAAGCATCTTCGGATATCGCTAAGGTGTTTGAAGGTCAGGATACTCCGGACTGTGAGCTTGCGGATGAGCTTAGTATTCCCGTACGGTATTCGGCGGGATATTACGAGTCCAGAGGATTTTTTGATCTGGACGGAATGCTCGAGCGCGCCGATGAAAATATGTATGAGAACAAGCGCTCAAGAAAGGGCGAAAGCCTTAGATAGGATTTGATTTTTGTTTAAATGAAGGAAAAGAAGAGTTTAGTTTATACGATCATTTGGATCGTGGCAGGGATTTTACTGATCGGATATGGCTTTGTTGGGTACAGAGCCGGAAGCGGAAACGGTTTTTATAAAGTCTGGATTGTCGGCGGAATCCTTTGTTTCTTAATGGAAGTACTTAGGCGGCTTAAGGTCTGGGACAAGCTTCCCAAGCCTCTAAAGGTTATATTCCTAAGTATCGTCGGGGCGGGACTTGCTTTATTTATCGCTGTGGAGGGATTTATTCTTTCAGGATTCGAGAAAAAGGGTGAACCGGGGCTTGATTATATAATCGTTCTCGGAGCCCAGGTTAGGAGAACGGGCCCTAGCGTCGTACTTAAGTACAGACTTGATAAGGCTTACGATTATTTAATAGAAAACCCCGAGACGGTCTGTATCTGCTCCGGAGGAAAAGGCTCCAACGAGCATATCCCGGAAGGCGAGGGGATGAGGGATTATCTTGTAGAGCGAGGAATTGATGAGAGCAGGATAATCGTTGAAAATAAGTCTGAAAACACTGTACAGAATATTCTCTACAGCTATGAGCTTGTGGATGAGGGAAATGACAAAATAGGTATTGTCACCAACAATTTCCATGTATTTAGAGCTACCGCTATTGCGAGAAAGCAGGGGGGAGAGAATATCGTAGGAATTTCCGCCGATTCGAATCCGCTCTATCTTCCCAACAATATGTCAAGGGAGTGCATAGGTGTTATTAAGGATGTCTTGATGGGGAATATGTGACGTTAAAAATTCGTTGACAATCGGGGCTATAAATGTGATAATACGAGTTGCTGTTTGAGTTTTAGTTTTCAAACTTTTTCGGGGTGTAGGTCATCGGTAGACTGCCACATTTGGGATGTGGAGGCGATGGGTTCGACTCCCGTCACCCCGACGATTTAAGCTTTGAATGGCACAAAAAAAGGATGTTAAGCATCCTTTTTTTGTGCTATTAAATGTTATAGGTGATTGAAGAAAGGTATAAAGCTAACCGAGTTTCTTCATCTCAGCTTTAAACGCCGGAACGCTCATCTGAGCCTGCGTGGCCGCATCCTCTATGCTGATAAGGCCTTTTTTAATAAGGTCGTAGAGGGTTGATATAATTCCTTCTTTTTTACCCTCTCTTTTTCCAAACTCAATACCGGCATTAACGTCTTTTTCTATCTCATCTTTCATTAAGTCTCTTAAAGCTTCACACATAAAGAATTCCTCCCGTAATGTCTCATAGATATCCCTATTGGCAGATACGCTTACCTGCAAAACCGCATCTGCGTTATGTTTATCGTAGGCTGAAGTGTATTTCTGCGTTTCTTTTACAAAACGCCGGGCATCTTCTATGGATGCGCTCGGAGTAAGTACTCGTAAAGGTATATTTTCTTCCGGTAATAGTTCTTTTATAACAACTATCTGTACGGGAATACTTATTACTCCACTTACATAATAAATCCCCGGAAACGGATTTTCAATAATTCCTCCAAGATTTTTCAGGTCACCAAAAAGCTTTTCGGGGCTATTGTGTCTAAATAAAGAAATTGTAACCTCGCTTGGCGAGATCTTTTCAGTCTCATGCCCTCTGCTAATGTACACACCCATATACCCTATAACTTTGAAAAACACGTCAATTCCCATTTCATCATTAGGGCCTTTGTATTCGATTATGTTGTATTTGCGGAAAATATGACCAATCTGTTTTTTGATGATGCAACTTTCGTCTTTACGTATGATGATCATATCAACACGCAAGGGCTTTTTTGAGAGTTCGTACTCTGTTTCGTATTTTAGGCTGTCTTTATAGTCGCGAAATTCCAGTTCGATGCCCCCGTAGAAGCCCGGATGCCACTGAATTCTGTTAGTATTCATTTTTCCCCCTCATAATTAAGATACCGCCATTATATACATTGGATTAAAAAAAGAAAATATCGGAAATATGCACATAAGAAAAACATGGGCAATATACACAAAACTTTTCTCTAAAAATGCATTCAACAGGCGCGGTTAAAGGATTTATGGATAAAAAGATATTTATTGTAGCAAAAAGAAAATAAGGGAATTTCAGCACAGGAAGATAGATTTTCTTGGGATTTTACTTGTAATAGTGCATAAAGTCTTGAGTCTATGACATTGGTGCCATGAGATTTTTGTGGATAATTACTAAGTTCCTCTTGACAAAAAATTCAAGGGGGGGGGTAAGATAACACTATATATTTTATTTACAAGGATCACGAATATAAGAAGGGAGTTAGAAATAATGAGAAACAAGATCTTATCTTTCATCCTCGCCGCAACCCTTGTAGGAGCCCTTGCAGGATGTGCCGTAAATACTGACACAAGAGCAAATACGGAAACAAATGTTGAAACAACTACAGAAACAAATACAGCAGAAGAGACCATCGTAGAAGCTACCATTGACGTTCCGGAAAATGTTGAGGACGCTGATAAGCAGTCTGAAGCTGATGCAGAAGCCGAGAAAGAAAAGGAGAGAGTTGCAGCTCTCAGAGAAGATATCGCAAATACAATCGAAAACGATATCCCTGGTCTCATTGCTGAAATGGAAGCAAACGGAAATACCGAAGGCATTGATGCTCTGAACGCCCTTGCCGATAAGTACTCAGCCGAATACGACGACGCTGAAGCAGATAGTTTCAAAACTGAATATGATGCTATTCTTGAAACAAAGGAAACATACGATAAGGAATATGCCGCGGAGCAGGAAAGGATAGCAGCGGAGAAGAAGGCTGCCGAAGAGGAGGCCGCAAAGAAGGAAGCAGAGATACCTGATTGGTTCGATGCCACATATTACGCAAATAATAATCCTGATGTTGTATCTGCCGTAGGAAATTCAAAGACTGCGCTTTATGATCATTATAAGAACCACGGAAAGAGCGAGGGTAGAGCGGCGTATGAGGGAGATCCTAATGCAAAAGCGCAGGAAGCTGATAGCGGAAATACGGGTAGTGCAGGTGCAGGCACTCCCGGCACTGGAGATTTCCCATATGAAGCGTATAAGGTTTATGGCTCCGGAGTAGATGCATATTGCTATATCCCTGTAACATCTACTGGAGCTGCAACTGACATTGATAAGCTGAACGAATGTGTAAATGAAATCTGGAATGGTTTAGGCCTGCTGCCAATGGAGGGCTATGGCCTTGATTTTAGCGGTGAAGCCGGCGTGTATAATGGAGTTAGGTATACAACGATTACAGTATATAAGCCTTGATAAGGACCCTTGAATTTTACATTCAAGGCAAGATAGAAAAACGCATGAATTAATACAGTCAGTCTATTAGTTTGGTTGTATTTTTTATAAAAAATTTCCTTGCTTTAAATTATATATATTAGTGCACTATACCAGGACAGTTTTTATAAATGTGTTTGACAATGCGAAACTATGGGATTATTATAAAAGTACAAAAGAGATTAAGGAAAGTATTTATGACTTTCACTACAAAAAACACAGGGTTGCAGCCCTGTGTTTTTTGGTCTCAAAAAAAACTGAAAAGCCATATAAAAGTGCATAAAGAATTGTCCATCAGGTGGAAAAAATTGTAAACTATTTATGAAAATTCAGTTTCCCTATTGACCTGGGGGTTACCCCCGGGTATATAACAGTTTAGGATAAAAGAAAATCGGAGGGCTGTATTACAGCCTCGGCTTTTTATATGGAGATGATATTATGAAATGTACTAAATGTGGTAAGGAAATAGAAGACGGAATGGGATTTTGCAATTACTGTGGCGAGAGAATGGTAAAGGAAAGCAAGAAATCCGGTTTCGAGCTTAATGAGACTCGCGAAGAAAGAGAACAGAGACTTTTAGAGCTTTTAAAAGTAAAGTTCGGAGCTCCTATCACCCTATAATATGATATAAATATCCATTGGATATTATATGAGATTATTTGTTTTATAGCCCGCGTGAAATATTTTGATATTCGCGTGGGCTATTCTTTTGTTAATTTTAACTTATAAAAAGAGCTAATTTCGTAATTATATTTACTTGTAAATCCTCTATATTAAAGATAAAATAAAATGTGTGCGCTTTTGGCACATTCTGACATTAAAATATTTAATCTTATGATAAAGAGGAGGATTATTAAATGCAGTACGGACATTTTGACCTTGCCGCAAAAGAGTATGTCATTGACCGCCCCGATACCCCCGCGCCCTGGTGTAACTACCTTGGATCGCCCGCGTACGGAGCAATCATTTCAAACAATGCGGGAGGATACAGCTTTGTACAAAGCGGTGCCAACGGACGTATCTCAAGATATCGTTTCAATTCCCAGATGGCACTTCCCGGACGTTATATTTACATCCGTGACAATGAAAATAAGGATTACTGGTCAGCAACCTGGCAGCCTGTAGGCAAGCCGCTTGATCAGTACAAGAATGTTTGTCGTCACGGTACAGCTTACACTGTGATTACCACCGATTACGCAGGTATTAATTCCGAGACTACCTACTATGTACCTCAGGATGCTACCTACGAAGTTTGGAACTGCAAGGTGACCAATACTTCCGACAAGCCCAGAAAGCTTTCTGTTTACGGTTTTATCGAGTTTACCAACGAGAGCAATTACAACCAGGATCAGGTTAACCTTCAGTACACTCTGTTCATTACAAGAACTTCATTCGAGGGCAACAAGATCTTAGAGCACATCAATGAGAACTCCGGAAAGGACGCTACCGGATCAAACCACAAGGAGCGTTTCTTCGGACTTGCCGGTGCTAAGGTTGATGCGTACAACGGAAACCTTGACAGCTTTATCGGACCCTACAGAACCTACTCAAATCCTATCGCCGTTGAGAGCGGAAAGTGCGACGGAACTCTTAACTACAATGCAAACTGCTGCGGTGCGCTTCAGTCCGATATCGAGCTTGCACCCGGTGAGAGCAAGACCTTTACCTATCTCTTTGGACAGAAGAACAATGCCGAGGCCGACGAGCTTATTAAGAAGTATGAGAAGGCCGGCACTGTAGAAAAGGAAGTAGAAGAGCTTAAGTCATACTGGCATGCAAAGCTTGAGAACTTCATGGTTGAGACTCCTTCAGATGAGTTCAACAACATGATAAACGTTTGGAACGCATATCAGTGTTTCATTACATTTACCTGGTCAAGAGCCGCATCTCTTATCTACTGTGGAGAGAGAAACGGATACGGATACCGTGATACCGTACAGGATATCCAGGGTATCATCCACATGGATCCCGAGATGGCCCTTGAAAAGATCCGCTTTATGATCTCAGCGCAGGTAAACAACGGTGCGGGACTTCCCCTTGTTGTATTTGATTTCGTACCCGGAAATTCAGGTACTCCCGACGATCCCGAGTGGGTAAAGATGACCGGACATCCTTCATATCGTGCGGATGATGCTCTCTGGCTCTTCCCTACCGTTTACAAGTATATCGCCGAGAGCGGAAATGTTGCATTCCTCGATGAAAAGATTCTCTACGCCAACGGCGGCGAGGATACCGTATATGACCACTTAAAGAAGGCAATCGAGTTCTCTATGAACCATATGGGCGACCATAATATGCCCGCAGGTCTCCACGCTGACTGGAACGACTGCTTAAGAATGGGTGCAAAGGGTGAGTCCACCTTCGTTGCATTCCAGCTTTACTACGCTCTTAATATGATGCTTGAGATTGCAGGAGATCGTAAGGATACCGAGTACATCAAGTATCTTGAAGATATCAAGTCAAAGCTTGGAGAGACACTTTCAAAGTGCTGGGATGAGGACAGATTCATCCGCGGTATCAGAGACAACGGCGTTATCGTCGGCGCTAAGAAGGATCCCGAGGCAAATATGTGGCTCAATCCTCAGAGCTGGGCTGTTATCTCCGGATTCGCTTCCGAGGAGCAGGCTAAGAAGTCAATGGATTCCGTACACGACATCCTCAATACTCCTTACGGCGTAAAGCTTCTCGAGCCCCCTTATGTTGACCACTACTTTGACGGTGCGCTTATGCACATCTTCAACCCCGATACAAAGGAGAATGGCGGTATCTTCTCTCAGTCACAGGGATGGCTTATCCTTGCAGAGTCTCTTATGGGAGACGGTGACAGAGCCTTCGAGTACTTCCTTGAGAGCTCGCCCGCTTCTATGAACGACAAGGCTGAGATCCGAGTTATCGAGCCCTATGTTCACGGACAGTTCGTTGAGTCAAAGCGCTCACCTTTCGCAGGACGCGCTCATGTACATTGGCTTACCGGAACAGGTTCAACCGTTATGGTCGGCTGCGTAGAGGGTATCTGCGGTATGAGACCTACTCCCGAAGGACTTGTAGTATCTCCTTCAATTCCTCACGAGTGGGACGGCATGAAGATGGAGAAGAACTTCCGCGGAAGCCACATCTCTATTAAGGTCGAGAACCCTAACCACGTTTCAAGTGGCGTTAAGAGCCTTACTTTAAACGGAGAAGCACTTGACGGCGATCTTATCCCCGCTTCCAAGCTCAAGGATAAGAATGAAGTCGTTGTTGTTCTCGGATAATATGTTTATTCGCGAAAGTCCGGACTTGTTCCGGACTTTCCTTGTATAAACTGTAAACTTAGGCACGAGTGTCACAATACTTATTTTATAGCACGATTACGCAAGAACTTATCCTGCGATGCGTTGCTAAGTGCAAAAACGCCCGACTACAACTCGCGACGCTCGCCTCATCAGGGCGAGCTGCTCAAACAATATCGTCGGGACCGTTTTCGCAACGCATCTTCGGCTAAGCGCTCCATCTATCGCTCTAAAATAAGTATTGTGGCGCCCGCACCTATAGTTATCAAATAAATATAAGAAAGACAGGAACTTATGTCCGGACCATAGACGGCGGAATAAAGCTTAATATCCGGAGAAGGAGACAACATGGGGAATTCTGATAATAAAAGCTTAGAACGGGTTAATGCCATGCGTAAGGCGTGGGCGCAGAGCGATGCGAAAAGGGATGCAGGGCTTAAGGAGCCGGAGAGCCTCGACAAGTTTAGAGACATCTCATACGGACCATACGGCAAGCAGAATTTACTGGATATATATGTTCCAAAGGATAAGGGTAGCACAGCAACCGAAAAAGGATTTCCGATTATCGTTAATATCCATGGCGGCGGATACTTTTACGGGGACAAAGAACTGTACAGGTTTTACTGCATGAATCTCGCGCAGCGCGGGTTTGCCGTGGTTAATTTCAATTACAGACTTGCACCGGAGAACCATTTTCCTGCGCCGATAGAGGACGCTATGGCTGTGATGAAATGGGTAGATGAAAATGCCGAAAAATACGGTGCTGATAAGACTAATGTATTCATCGTCGGTGATTCTGCGGGAGCCCAGATTACGAGCCAGTTTGCATGCGTGTTTACTAACCAAGGTTATGCAAAGCTCTTTGGGCTTACAGCGCCCGAAAGCGTTAAACTAAAAGCCATAGGGCTTGCCTGCGGCATGTACAAGATGCCTGAAAGAGCTCATTCCGAGAAAGATAATGAGCTTATGATGGATTATCTCGGCGATGAAAAACTCATTTCAGACCCGAGGGTTGAGCTTCACAGCAATATTGATAAAAATTATCCTCCGACATATATTTTTTCGAGTTATAATGATTTCCTGGTTAGCGAATGCGTGCCCATGGCAGATTTCCTCAAAGAAAAAGGTATAGAGGTAGAATGCAAGATTTACGGCAGTAAGGAAGCCAAGGAAATCGCTCATGTTTTTCATTGCAATATGAGACTTGAGGAGGGTAAAAAGGCTAACGATGCCCAGACTGAATTTTTCAGAAAACATGTTAATTAACATTTTTCAGAAGGCATGTTAATCAGCTGTAAATTGTAATAATTGAGGAAGTGGTGTATATTATAATGGATATAAAAAGTTGGAGAGATTTATTTATATGAATGCTAAGCAGAAATTCAGAGGTAATATACTGACCGTTTTTGTGATTATTGCGGATGTGTTTTTGGCAATGCTCACTACCGGTATATATACGGATCTTTCAGATAAATTGTATAATAATACAGTAATCAGAGATGTATTTTCGGGGAATAATTTTCGCTTTTTCAGTTTTTTTGAAATACTTAAAGAGGGTACGGAAAATTATGGTCTTACCGAATTCGCTTATGTAATTCGATTTCTTTTTTTTCTTACGGTTTTCCTTTTTGTCAGCGTTATTATATCAAACAAAAGGGAGCAGTTCTTAAAGTTTGTGTACAAATACAGATTTCTGATAGGTGCAGGAATCATAGTTTTGTTTACATTACTTAGACTCAGTGGTTCATCAATAACTATATATAACAATGTTATCGGCCGTAGCTATAAGGATTTGATTTTTGGAATTCCGAGAGCGATAAGAAGCGATGAGTGGGCAACATATACACCCATGAATATCTCACAGTCCTATGGAGAAAACCCCTATTCACGTATAAACTATCTGCTGAGAGGAACAGCAACAGACGTGTTTATTATATATGGACAGCCTGTAAGGGACTTTTTCGGTATGATCTTTCGTCCGTTTTTAAATGGATTTGTTTTGTTTGGAACGGAATGCGGATTGGCATTTTTCTGGAGTTCAAGGATAGTTGTTCTTTGTCTTGTATACTTTGAGTTTTTTATGCTTTTAACAAAGAATAAAAAGATTTTGTCGGCTGCAGGTATGATTGCGGTAGCTTTTTCACCGGTTATTCAGTGGTGGTTTGCAATCAATGGACTTGTAGAGATGCTTGTATTCGGAGCTTTTGCCGTATTACTGATTGATAAATATCTTGATGCCGAAAAAAAGGTTGTAAAACTATTATGTCTGGCAGGACTGTATATGTGTATAGGCGGATATGCAATAACTTTCTATCCTGCGGATATGGTGCCGCTTGCATATGTTTATGTGGCTTTGGCGGTTTGGGTATTGATCAGAGACAGATCAAGACTTAAGAAATTGAAGGTTTTTGATTATGTTTCAATTGCTCTTATGGTTATATTTGTAGGAGCTTCTCTTGGATTTGTTTTATACAGATCATGGGATACGGTAGTGGCCATACTTGGCAGTGATTATCCGGGAAAGCGTATAAGCGCTGGCGGGGGAGAACTATACAAGTACTTTTCACAGTGGGGAAACATATTCTTTCCGTACAAGGGAGGGATTATTAACAGCAATCCTTGTGAAATGGCTGTTTTCATTGACCTTTTTCCCATTGGGATAATAATAGCCGTATTTAATATGATCAGGAAAAAGAAAGCTGATTTCTTAACTATTATGTTATTGGCGGTATATGTGTTGATATCTTTCTATTGTATAGTAGGTATACCTGAATGGCTTGCAAAGATTACCCTGCTCGGAAAGTCAACGCAGGGAAGAGCAATGGCTGCAATCGGCCTGATAAATGTTATTTTTCTGATAAGAGGGCTATCGGAGGAAACTGTATCTTTAAAAACATTTGTAAGTATTGTGCTGGCAGGGATTTATGCTGTTTTTGCGGTATTTACTTCAAGGTGGGCGTATTCAATTTATGTTTCAAAGAAATTGATATTGGTTATAGCAGTAGTGGCATTTGCTATAGTATTTCTTGTTCTTAATATAAAAAAATACTATATTCCTTTTTGCACGTTATTAATCGTTTTGTGTCTCTTTGCCTCAATGCCGGTAAATCCTATTCAGTTTAGGCTTGGAAGGTTATTTGAATCTGACCTTTCGGAAAAGATAGGAGAATTGGTAAAGGATGATCCGGAAGGAATATGGGTTACCGACAATACGGAAGTGAGCGTCGCCAATTATCTTATTGCACAGGGAGCAAGGTGCATTAACAGTACACAGATCTATCCCAATAATGAAAGATGGTATATACTCGACGATGATCATAGTCAAAGTCTGAACTACAACAGATATGCTCATATAAAATTTGAACTCGAAGAAGAGGACAATCAATATGGAACGTACTGGCTTGATTTCAACGATCTGCTGAGCGTACATCTAAAGGGTGAAAAGATTAAATTGTTTGATGTCGACTACGTACTTTCGACAAACGATCTGTCCCTTCTTTCGACCGATGAGACAGAGTTTGAGCTTATAGATCAAAGCGGAGACTTTAGGATATACAAAGTAAAATGATAATATATATCCTCGCGGAGCGTTTATCTCAGTGGGAGAAATAATAAAAGATATATGAGGAGGAAGAAATGTCAGAAGAGTTGGACAAAGAAGGTTTGCAACTGGTTTTACCCGATGGTTATAAGTACGCGTATGAGACTCATCTCCATACAAACCAGGCTTCGGCCTGCGGTCACAACACCGGAGCGGAGATGGCAAGAGCGTGTAAGAAGGCAGGATATACAGGCATAATTGTAACGGATCACTTTTTCTACGGTAATACCTGCGTAGACAGGTCACTTCCCTGGAGTGACTGGGTCGAGGGCTTTTGTAAGGGCTACGAGGATGCAAAAAAGGAAGGGGACAAAATAGGCTTACAGGTATTTTTCGGTTGGGAGTCATGCTATAAGGGAACCGAGTTTTTAATAAACGGTCTTTCTAAAGAATGGCTGCTTTCTCACCCAGAAGTAAAGGACTGCACCATAGCCGAACAGCTTGAGCTCGTGCATGCTGCGGGAGGAATGGTGGTTCATTGTCATCCGTACCGCGAGGAGCCATATATTCCCGAAACCAGGCTTTTCCCTGATTTAATCGATGCGGTTGAGACTGTAAATGCCACACACAGCTGCATTATTAGCAAGTCTCACAATGTGCCGGAGTGGGACGATAAAGCAAAGGCGTATGCGGCAGAGCATGATAAGCCGGAAACCGCCGGTTCCGATATCCACTCCGTTAATCTAATCTATGGCGGAATGGCTTTTACGAGAAAGCTGACTGACAGCAAGGACTACTGCAAGGCTATCATGGAAAGAGAGCCCGCGGTACTTTTATCCGGAAACGAAACTGCAGATGGCAGAGAACCTTATTATCCGCCTTATGTAAAAGTATAGTTTATAAAAGTTTAACAAATCCCGCAAACTGTTGGTAACAGTGGCTTGCGGGGTTATTTTTTGCCTTTTGTTAGCACTCTTTTAATTTGAGTGCTAATTTTCTCTTGACTTATTATTTTTGGATAATTAAAATAGCATTTGTAGGCAGAAAACGACCTGCATTATTTTTAAATATTTCGAATTGGTTTACATAATATCGATTCAAATTTATAAGAAAGAAGGCACTAAAATGGCAAAAAGCGGTTCATTATCAATCACAAGCGAGAATATTTTTCCCGTAATTAAAAAGTGGCTCTATTCAGACCATGATATCTTCTATCGTGAGCTAGTTTCCAACGGCTGCGATGCTATTACCAAGTTAAAGAAGCTTGATATGATGGGAGAGTACCAGTTACCCGATGGTTATAAGGGAAAGATTCAGGTAGTTACAGACCCTGAGAAAAAGACCCTTACCTTTATCGATAACGGTCTTGGTATGACTGAGAGCGAGGTTGACGAGTACATCAACCAGATCGCATTCTCCGGAGCTACCGACTTTATCGCAAAGTACAAGGATAAGAGTAGTTCTGACCAGATCATCGGACACTTTGGCCTCGGATTTTACTCGGCATTTATGGTAGCCGATGAGGTTCATATCGATACCCTTTCCTATCAGAAGGACGCTAAGCCCGTACACTGGGAGTGCGACGGCGGTACCGAGTACTCTATGGAAGAGGGCGATTACGATCAGGTAGGAACAAAGATCACTCTCTTTATCAACGAGGATTGCCTTGAGTTCTGCAACTACTACAGAGCCCAGGAAGTACTTAAAAAGTACTGTTCATTCATGCCCTTCGAGATTTATCTCTCACAGAAGGACACCAAGGAAACCTCAATAATCAAGCTTGAAGAGAAGCTTGATACCGATACCGTACTCGAGGAGATTCACCCTACCGTTAAGAAAAAAGATGACGGTACCGAGGAAAAAGAAGGCGAAGAAAAGCTTAAGATCGTTAAGCGCCCTGAGCTTTTAAACGAAACTACTCCTCTTTGGACAAAGAACCCTTCAGAGTGTACCAAGGAAGAGTACCTCGATTTCTATCGCAAGGTATTCCATGATTACAAGGAGCCTCTTTTCTGGATCCACCTTAATATGGACTATCCTTTCAACTTAAAGGGTATTCTCTACTTCCCCAAGATCAATATGGAGTACGAGTCCATCGAGGGAACCATCAAGCTCTACAACAACCAGGTATTCGTTGCGGACAATATCAAGGAGGTTATTCCTGAATTCTTGATGCTCCTTAAGGGTGTTATCGATTGTCCCGATATCCCTCTTAACGTATCCCGCTCAGCGCTTCAGAACGACGGATTCGTTACAAAGATTTCCGACTACATCAGCAAGAAGGTTGCCGATAAGCTTTCCGGAATGTGCAAGACCGAGAAGGAAGAGTACGACAAGTACTGGGATGATATTGCTCCCTTCATCAAGTACGGCTGCTTAAAGGATGACAAGTTCTGCGAGAAGATGAACGACTACATCCTCTTTAAGAACCTCGACGGAAAGTACCTTACCCTTCCTGAATGTCTTGAGGTTAAGCCTATTGATACTGAAGAAGGCGAGAACAAGGACGCTTCGGCTGTAGATGAAAACGGCAATAAGGTTGAGACTGAGGTTGTATCCGAAGGCTCAGGTGATTCCGAGAGCGCTGAAGAAGGCGAGGACAAGGAAGAAGAAAAGAAGAACAAGACCATTTACTATGTTACCGACGAGAAGCAGCAGGGCTCATACATCGCTATGTTCAAGGCTGCAAAGATGGACGCTGTCATCCTTACCCACAATATCGACCAGCCCTTCATCCAGCAGCTTGAGTCCAAGAACGAGGGTGTACACTTCCAGCGTATCGATGCCGATGTAAGCGAGGCTATGAAGTCAAAGACCTCCAAGAAGGCTGAGAAGGAATTCGAGGAACAGGCTAAAGAGATCGGCGAGATCATGAAGAAGGCTTTAAAGAAAGAGCAGCTCGCCGTTAAGATCGAGAAGCTTAAGAATAAAAAAGTTGCATCCGTACTTACTCTTTCGGAGCAGACCCGCCGTATGCAGGATATGATGAAGATGTATGCTATAGGCGGTATGCCAATGGGTGATCTCGGAGCTGAGGGTGAGACTCTTGTTCTTAACGCAAATCATCCTCTTGTAGAGTATGTAACCGCCAATAAGGACAGCGAGAATGCCGCTACAATCTGCAAACAGCTTTACGACCTTGCCAAGATCCAGCAGGCGCCTCTCTCACCCGAAGAGATGGCAGAGTTCGTATCAAGAAGCAATGAGATCATGCTTCTTCTTACCAAATAGTGAAGAGAGATTTAGATTATGAAGAGAAAGATTATAGCTTTGTTTTTATCAGCATCTTTGGTGGCGGTCGCGCTTGCAGGATGCGGAAAAGTGGACACTGCGGGTCAGGAAGATACAAATGCGGAGGAGACTGAAGTCGTCTCGGAGACTGAAGCGGAAGCTGAAAGCATCGAGGAAGAGGAGACTCAGACCGAGGAGGAACCCCCGCAGGTTCAGCCTGGTGAGGAACGCCTTCTTTTTGTAAACGGATATGACAATTGCTTTATTGTTGATTCTAAGGGAAATAAGTTAAACGAATTAGACCTTGGAAAGCTAAAAGACAGCGAGTTTAAGGACTATACCGATATCACACCTGTGGAATACGCAGAAGGTATTGTGTATTTTGAAGGAACTTATTATTCCGGGGACGATTTTTGCAAGGATATCATAGCTTACAATCTAGAAAGCAAAGAGCAGACAGTAGCATACAAGCTCGAAAAAGAAGAGTATGTCGGCGCAGTGGATTTCTATAACGGAAAAGTCTATGTGACAACATACGATTATAAAGGCAGCGAAAATACGTTAAAAAATTCTGAAAAGTTTCTTGAAAAAGATGCAGAGGCTTTGAAGTATACTGTTTCCGACAGTCCTTTAAATCCGGTTTTGGCAATAATAAGTGCGGATATCCAGAGTGATAAGGACGGGGCAGACAATTACGATTTCCGCAAGTGCTTTACAAGAGAGCTTGAAGAGAATGGATATCTTGTTGCGTATAAAAACAGTATTCTCAGGCTTTATGACGATAAAGGAAATGAAACCGGATATCCGATGGACGAAGATGATTATGTCTCGATAGTAGGTTATGACAAGGAGAATATCCTTATGACTGTTACGAGATATGATATCGGAAAAACAGAGAGGACTTTGTACTGTTTTGATCCGAAAACCGGTGAGAAAAAGATAATAGATGATTCTTCAAAAGCAAATACAATCCTCTATACAGACGGATTCCTTTATTACTATACTGACCTTAGTGAAGAATTCGGTATCAATAACAATCATGTATACAGATATGACCCTGTATCAGGTTCTTCAGCGCTGATCTATGAGACGAGGAATGTTCCCGGGGCTGTCTACAATCCCGGTATTATAGGATTTACCGTTATAAACGGAGAAGTTTACTTCGTTGATGTTATGGACAGGTCCTTTAAGTGGGTCAGAGTTAACTACGATGAATCCGGGGCTTCCTATACCGATATTTACTGCGCTTTAAAGGAAATCGACAAGTTAAAGTACGGAGATGTTGAGTACGTTTCAAAGACAGTAAAATGTCCTGATTGCGATACGCCTCTGAATAAGGAGTATGTTGAGTATTTCGTATTTAACGACAGCGTACCCCACAGCGCAGAGATAAACGCAGAGCTTAAGGCGCAGGCAGATTTAGCCGTAGAGAATTATGAGGATTACGGTACTACCTGTGAGGAGCATCAGGAATACCCTGAGCAGTCTTGCGTTACGGAAGAGACAAGGGTAGATAATATACGTTTTATCGGAGAAAATTACGTTTCTGTAGACAGGAGCGGATACTGGTATGGCGGCGGAGCTCACGGAATGCCTTGGGCTGAGTATATCCTGTTTGATTTAACTACCGGAGAGCAGAAGTCGCTGAGGGATTTCTACAGCGGATCTGACGAAGATTTCGCAAATCTTATGGCAGAAGTTGCCGTAAGAGAGCTGGAAACGAATAAGGAATTCTCTAATCAGGTTTACGACAATGATAAAGAAGCTGTAGAGGCTTCGGTTAAAGAAAGCACGACTCTCGATACTGTTACAATACGATTTGAAGATAAGGGAATTTATGTGGAATACATGCCTTATGTCCTTGGACCGTACGCTTCGGGATTTGTTGATCTTTACGTTTCATACGAAGAGCTTCTAGGAAGGGACAGCCTGTAACTGAAAGACATAAGAAGCTATAAAGAAAGCAGCGCTCACAGTTTGGCAAAATTATGTTTGCCGCGCGTGAGGCTGCTTTTTATTATTAATTTAATGTTATTACTCTGAATATGTTTGAAGCATTACCGCTACGTAGATTTAAGCGAATTATGCCTTCCAGAGACCGTGGAGATTGCAGTACTCGTAAGCGGCTACGAAGCTCTCGCCGTCAGCAAGGAGAAATTCAGCCTTGGGCGCTTCGCCGGGCTTTAAGAACTTTCTCTGAACGCCGTTTGTCGTTTCAATAGCGATCCACTGGATATAGTGGGCATCGAGCATAGGATGTTCAACGCTTCCGACAGAAACGCAGACCTTGTTTCCGTCGCAGGTGACAACGGGTACATGCTTTTCATGGGCTCCGTCGCTGGTTCCGGGGATGAGTTCTGTCATAGGCTTTCCGCAGCAAGAAGGGTCGCATCCGCCTTTGAAAAGCTCATCAACGATAGTTCCGCAGGTATCACACTTAAAGATTTTCATAGAATTCTCCTTTCAACTATAACAGTTAATACATCTCGCTTTTCATACGAAGTATCGCTAGTAATTCTCAGCTCTTACTTCGAAGTAGCTCTGGGGATGGAAGCAAACGGGGCATACTTCGGGGGCTTCGAGGCCTACGACAACATGTCCGCAGTTGCGGCACTCCCACATAGTCACACCGCTCTTTTTGAATACTTCCATAGCCTCAACGTTTTTAAGAAGGGCACGATAGCGCTCCTCGTGAAGCTTTTCTATGGCGGCAACGCCTCTGAACTGTGCGGCAAGCTCGGGAAATCCTTCTTCCTCGGCGTCTTTTGCCATCCTTTCGTACATATCGGTCCACTCGGCATTTTCGCCTTCTGCGGCATGAAGAAGATTTGCAGGGGTATCGCCAAGCTCTCCGAGAGCCTTAAACCAAAGTTTTGCATGTTCTTTTTCATTGTCCGCTGTCTTTAAAAACATAGCCGCAATCTGTTCATAGCCTGCTTTTTTGGCAACTGATGCAAAATATGTGTATTTGTTTCGAGCCTGAGATTCTCCGGCAAAGGCTTCCCAGAGGTTTTTCTCTGTTTTTGTGCCGGAATACTTGTTCTGTGCCATTAGTTTTCTCCTTTCGTGGCATTTTAATGTTTGTAAGAATGCCATCTAAGTTGATTCTACTATATTTATCCGGAATGATATATTCAATTATTTCCCAAAAAATCGCTCTTTTTTTAGCAAAAAAGACGTTTAATTGATATTTATAAAACTGGGTATGTAGTATAATATTTGGTGTTTACGTCTTGGATTAATTAAGAAACGGAAGATATTTAAAGCCTGGCGTTGACATAAAACGAGAATATAGAAGTTATGTAACCTAATTTTTATATTTGTGGGCATAAAAAGCAGAAAGATGACATAGAAACTGACGACAGTGTCGTCAGCAAAGACGAAAAATGAAGAAGTTTGATAGGAAAATAGTAAAAGAAACAATAAATATGGCTTGGCCCGCTGTGGTGGAATCTTTTTTTGCCGCTTTTGTAGCGCTGGTTGATTCATACATGGTAAGCGGACTCGGAAGCAATGAAGTTGCGGCTGTAGGTCTGACAACTCAGCCAAAGCTTATGGGACTTTCCATGTTTTTTGCGATAAATGTTTCTTTGTCCGCTCTTGTTGCGAGGCGGAAGGGTGAGGATAGAAAAGAAGATGCCAACCGGATCCTAATTTCAGGCCTTGTGTTTATAATTATTGCATCCGTTATTATTGGGGCCTTGCTGGTATTTTTCGCCGGGGACGTAATAAAGCTTTGCGGATCCAACGAGGATACACACGATCTTGCAACGGCGTATTTTAGGATTGTCATGGGCGGAATTATCTTCAATTGTATTTCGATGGGAATAAACTCTGCCCAAAGGGGCGCGGGTAATACAAAGATTACAATGCGAACCAATGTTACTTCCAATCTTGTAAACATTGTCTTTAACTACTTATTGATCGGCGGTAAATTCGGTTTCCCGGCTCTCGGCGTTGTGGGAGCTGCTATAGCAACAGTCCTCGGTTCATCCGTGGCCAGTGTGATGAGCGTTATCTCTTTATTTAAGAAGGATTGTTTTGTAAGTATACCTTACATAGTTAAGAATAAGATTAGTCCGGCTTTCGGAGCATTTAAATCTCTCGTTAAAGTCGGATACTCTGTATTCTTTGAACAGATTCTTATGCGAATAGGATTTATGGCTACGGCTATTATGGCCGCGGATATGGGTACTGCGCAGATGGCGGCGCATCAGGTCGGAATGAACATAATGAGTCTTTCCTTCTCTTTCGGAGACGGTTTTCAGTCAACGGCAGTTGCTCTTATCGGAAGGAGCCTTGGCGAAAGCAATGAGGATCTTGCAAAAGAGTACGGAAGAACCTGCAGGATGATGGGACTTGTGGTATCTATCGGGCTTGCGTGCCTGTATCTGTTTGGCGGAAGAGCGCTGATGTCCGCATTTTTCCGGGAAGAGGAGATTGTAAAGATCGGAACGGCTATCACAAGGATAATCATGCTTGTAGTTATTTTCCAGGTTTCTCAGGTTATATATATGGGATGCTTAAGGGGCGCGGGAGATACAGGATACACGGCGATGGCCTCTATTATCAGCGTTACGATCATACGAACCGTTTTCTCGTATGTTTGCGGTTATACGCTTGGCCTGGGCATAAACGGTGTCTGGATGGGAATACTTGCGGATCAGGTCTCAAGATTTATTTTTGGATCCGCTAGATTTAGAGCCGGAAAATGGACAAAGATAAAGATATAGCCACCTTGACAGTTCGCTCTAATTAGTGTATATTTCATTTGTTGCGCAAAACAAACGCGCTGCGCAGGAATGGCGGAATTGGTAGACGCGCACGGTTCAGGTCCGTGTGGGAGCAATCCCTTGTGAGTTCGAGTCTCATTTCCTGCATTAAAAAAAGGATTCTTATGAATCCTTTTTTTAATGCAGGAAATGACCACCTGACTTTGTCTATCGGGGACGGGGTTAAGTGGTCATTTTTTGGTAAATTGATCGATGATGGATCCGATGGCCGTAAAGAGATGGGGCTTTAGTTCATCTATGGTTACGGGCTGCTCATAAAGTATGGCTGAATAAATACTGCTTCCTGTTAATTCTATTATCATGTACATCATAAGCTTCGGATCGGTAATGGTATTTCCAATGTCATCAAGGAACTGCCTGGTTGCTTCCTTAATGGGTTCTTCTTCCATGACAGCCGGGCTCTCCATCATATATCTTGAAAATCCCAGTCCCAGATTCTTGGAGATAAACATAAGCAGCACCTTGTCTTTGGTAAGAGCGCTTATGATATCGTCCAGGACAAAGAATATCTTTTCTCTTATATCACTGATTCCCCTTTTATGCAGTCTTTCAAGGGCTGATTCAAACAGAAGAGTAGCTTTGTGAACAAGAAGCTTGCTGTTTATATCGTATTTATCCTTAAAGTATAAATAAAACGTTCCCTTGGCGACTCCTGCCGCTTCCACGATATCTGCGATGGAAGTGTTGTTTATTCCCTTTGTTGTAAAAAGATCGAATGCTGTGTTCAGCAGGGATTCTCTTTTCTTTTGTTTATTAGTCTCGGCCTTTCCCATAAGTAAACCTTTCTCAGTATTTCTAATATTGATTTTTACACATAAAAAATAAAAAATCAATAAAGTTTGCAAAAAATATTGACCAATGGTCAGAAAAATGATATAACCCTCTTGTAAAAAATGAACGATGGTCATATTTGAGAGGAGAATGAAAATGATTAACTTAGGAAAAAAGATTGTTAAGTTCAAAGTTCCGATCTTCATCCTGTCACTTCTGCTTCTGATACCCTCGGCACTGGGCTATATGAAGACGAGAGTAAATTACGACATCCTCTATTACCTTCCCAAGGAAATAGAGACAATGGTGGGACAGGATATTCTCGTGGACGAATTCGGAACCGGAGCTGTTTCCTTCCTGATAGTTGAAGGAATGGAAGAGCAGGACGCGGCGAAGATCAAAGAAAAGGTTGAAGACGTGGATCATGTAGCCAAGGTACTTTGGTACGATTCCTTTGCAGACCTTTCGATCCCTATGGAGATGCTTCCGGATAATCTCTATGAAGCCTTCAATAACGGTGATGCAACAATGATGGCGGTTGTCTTTGACGATACCACATCATCCGACGGAACCATGAATGCAATAAAAGAGATCAGAAAGGTAGCGGGAGAGCAGTGCTTCTTAAGCGGTATGAGTGCGGTGGTTTCAGACACTAAGGATCTTTCCGAAAAAGAAACTCCCCTTTACGTTCTTATCGCAGTTGTGCTTGCTTTGGTTGTTTTGTCCCTTACCATGGATTCATTCCTTGCTCCTGTATTCTTCTTGTTAAGTATAGGAATGGCAATACTTTATAACCTTGGATCAAATGTGTTCCTGGGCGAGATATCCTACATCACAAAAGCTCTTGCAGCGGTGCTTCAGCTGGGCGTTACCATGGACTATTCAATATTCCTCTGGCACAGTTACGAAGAAAACCTTGTAAGATTTGATAACAACAAAGAAAGGGCCATGGCACATGCCATTTCCGGCACCATAACCTCCGTAATAGGAAGCTCTATTACAACCGTAGCCGGATTCGTTGCACTTTGCTTCATGAGCTTTACACTTGGCCTTGACCTGGGCATAGTAATGGCCAAGGGCGTTCTCATAGGAGTGCTCTCCTGCATAACCATTTTGCCTTCAATGATCCTTATTTTTGATAAGGCTATTCAAAAGACAAAGCACAAAGCGCTCCTTCCTGAGATGCCGAAGGTATCCGAATTCATAGTTAGCCACAACTGGATATTTGCGATACTGTTCGTTGTCCTTTTGATCCCTGCAGTATTCGGATACAAGAACACATCGGTTTATTACAACCTTGATACATCTCTTCCTACGGATCTTCCAAGCGTTGTGGCAAATACCAAGCTAAACGATCTGTTTGAAATGAACAGCACTCATATGATCCTCTATGATACGGACATGCCTTTGGCGGATACCGAGAGCATGATCGAGGAATTAAAAGAAGTAGAGGGAGTTAAAAATGTCCTGGGTCTTGATTCAATCGTAGGTCCCGGCATTCCAAGAGATTTCCTTCCTCAGAAATTAACGGGAGATTTAGAAAGCGATGACTACAAACTGCTTCTTGTAATGAGCGAATACAAAGTTGCCAGCGATGAGGTAAACGCTCAGTGCAGCAGCATCAGTAAGATCATCAAATCCTACGATAAAGATGCACTCCTTGTGGGAGAAGCTCCCTGCACGAAGGATCTTATCGAGATCACGGATAAGGATTTTGCAAAGGTCAGCGAGGTTTCAATCGGCGCGATCTTCCTTATCATCGCATTTGTATTTAAGTCGGTGAGCCTTCCTATTATCCTGGTTGGAGTCATTGAACTTGCGATATTTATCAACATGGGAATCCCGTACTATACCGGAACGGTCCTTCCTTTTGTTGCTTCCATCGTTATCGGAACCATCCAGCTCGGATCAACCGTTGACTATGCGATCTTAATGACCACCAGATATAAAAAGGAAAGGTCGCAAGGAGCGGACAAGAAGGAAGCAGTCCTCATTGCACATAAAGCAAGCATGAGATCCGTAATGGTCAGCGCATTAAGCTTTTTCGCAGCAACCTTCGGAGTAGGGCTTATCAGTAACATTGATATGATCAGTTCCCTCTGCGCTCTTATGGCAAGAGGAGCCCTTATCAGTATGGTCATCGTACTTACCATGCTTCCAACTATGCTGATGATATTTGATAAAGTTATATGCCATACATCAATTGGATTTTTGGGAAAGAAAAGAAAGGAATGTAAGGAGGCATTGTCATGAAAAGAAAGAAGGCACTAGCCGTAATATTATGTAGCACATTGATGGCCATGAGTTTTTGCTCATGCAGTTTACCTTTTGGGGTATCTGAAGCTAATACAGTAACAAAAGTTTTAACGTCATCGGATGAAGAGATCCTTACCGATGTTGTCAGCAAGGTAGCAGGTGTCGGATCAAGCGAAGCAGGCAAAGAAGAGACTGTATTTGTTAAGACCGATGCAAGCGGAAACGTTAATTCCATCATCGTAAGCGATCATCTTAAGAATACAGAAAAAACTGCGCAGCTTGAGGATGAGACCTATCTTACAGATATCGTTAATGTAAAGGGTAAGGAAACCTATAAAGCAGACGGAACCAAGCTTACATGGAGCGCAAACGGAAGCGATATCTATTATCAGGGAACCACAGATAAAAAGCTTCCCGTTGATGTAAATATCACATACGAGCTTGATTCAAAGGAAATAGCTGCAAAAGATCTTGCGGGAAAGAGCGGACATGTTAAGATCACACTTAATTATAAGAACAATTCCGCAAATATCGTAAAGATCGGTGGAAAGGATGAGACTATCTATACACCCTTCGCAGCAGTCAGTGCCCTTACTCTTGATGAGGAAAAGTTCAGGAATATTAAAGTAACCAACGGTGCAGCTGTTGCTGACGGAAAAAGAAATATCATCGTAGGAATGGCATTCCCCGGACTTGTAGAAAGCCTCAACGGAGGGAAAGCCGTAGACAGCAAACTTCTTGAAAACATTGAAGATGAGATAAGCATCCCTGAGAATGTAGTTATTGAGGCTGACGTTACAGACTTCGAATCAGGAATGATCATCACTCTGGTTACCTCAGATATCACAAGAGCTATCGGCCTTGATGCCATCGATCTTGATTCAAATACTTCTGTGTCAGACATGAAGGATTCTATGGACAAGTTCAGCAGCGCAGGAAAAGAACTTGCAGACGGAACCGGCGCTCTTAAGGATGGAGCTCAGAAACTGGCAGATGGCAGCAACTCTCTGGCAAGCGGAAGTAACAGCCTCTACAATGGAGTTGTTGAGTATACCAATGGTGCATCACAGCTGGCAGGCGGAATATCAAAACTTGATTCCGGCGCGGCTTCATTAAATGAAGGTGCAGCCGCACTGAAAACCGGTGTTGATACACTTGCGGCTCAGGTCGGAAACATTGCATCAGGAGTCGGTACTGCAGCAAACGCTGCCGGTCAGATTAGCGCAGGAATCGATCAGGTTATCGCAGCTACTTCGGTTCCCACAGATCCTTCAACAATTGATGTAAGTCAGATTACCGTTACGGGAACAGTAAGCGGAGAGACCGCATCTGCTGCAATGCTTCAGTATCTGCCTGTAGATAAGCTTATTGAGGCAGGCTTTAACGAGAATCAGGTTCAGCTTGTTCAGGGTATGGTAGCCCAGGTATCAGCTCAGGTAATTCCCGGTATCGTTGATCAGGCAACGGACGCTACTGCTAAGCAGGTAGCGGCTACAGCGGCAGCAAACGGAGCAAATCAGGCAAAGAGTCAGATAAATGCAGCTCTTACGACCGCAGGTGAAAGCGGTCAAAGCCTTCAGACCGGAGCTGCAGCCCTTGCAAGCAGTCTTTCAAGCTCATACGCACAACTTTCTTCTGAAGAGTCACAGGCAAAGATAAAATCATTAACCGATGGAGCGGCAGCGCTTCAGAATGGAGCAGCTTCTCTTAAAGCAGGAACTGCAGAACTTGCAGGAGGAGCAAATAAACTTACTTCAGCATCGGGTACTCTTGTTAACGGATCCAAGGCTTTGGCTGACGGAAGCGCACAGCTTTCAAACGGAGCAAGCGAGCTCCTTAACGGTACTGTTAAGCTTAATGACGGTATGATCAAATTCAATGATGAAGGGATCGGCAAGCTGACCAAGGTGTTTGATACGGACATGGACGGTATGAAGGACCGTATCAAGGCTATTTCCGATATGGGAAAGGCTTACAACACCTTTGCGGGAGCAGGGGAAGATGAGGACTGCACCGTTAAATTCATCATCGAATCAGAGCAGATAAAGAAACTTTAAGGGATTTGTCTCCCCCCACCGTGGGATGTGATGCGTAGAATCGGATGAGGGGCGAAAAAATATACGGGCTTGTGGTATTAAATCTCAGAGATAAATATAGGAGATATACCACATGCCCGTTTTTTTATCGAAGTGAACCCCCACCCCCGTCCCCCTGTGTCATTTTTTTGACACCCCGGGACGGGGATGGGGGGTCAAAAAATTGCTATTAGCTTCTGTTTTGTCTTTCTACCAGCTTTTCACCGCAGTATTTCTCGCGGAGCCTCGGTTTGTCGATCTTGCCCGTGGGATTTCTTAAGACCTCAGCAAAGATGTACTTTCTCGGCCTCTTATATCTCGGAAGGTCAACACAGAATTCTTCCATTTCATCCTCTGTAAGAGTTTGGCCCTCGCGAACCTGGATAATGGCAGCTGCTATCTCTCCGAGTCTGTCATCGGGAAGGCCGATTACGGCAGCATCATGCACCTTGGGATTCTTTACAAGATAATTCTCAATCTGCACGGGGTAGAGGTTTTCTCCGCCGGAGATGATGACATCCTTCTTTCTGTCAACAAGGAAGATAAAGCCGTCCTCATCCTCCCTTGCCATATCGCCTGTAAAGAGCCAGCCATCTTTAAGAATCTCGTTAGTTGCCTCGGGATTCTTGTAATATTCAACCATAACTCCGGGACCTTTTACGCAAAGCTCACCGATCTCACCCTGAGCTACCTTGTTGCCTTCTTCATCAACGATCTTGGTTTTCCAGCCAAATCCCGCTTTTCCGATTGCCCCTACTTTGTGTACATTTTCCATACCAAGATGTACGCAGCCGGGACCGGTGGATTCGGAAAGACCGTAGTTTGTGTCGTATTTATGATGAGGGAAGTACTGTAACCAGCGTTTTATAAGACTGGGCGGAATGGGCTGGGCGCCAATATGCATAAGTCTCCACTGGCTTAATTTGTAATCCTCAATCTTAAGCTTTCCTGCATCAAGAGATGCCAAAATGTCCTGTGCCCAGGGAACAAGGAGCCAGACTATAGTGCAGTGCTCCTCGGATACAGCCTTAAATATCGCTTCGGGAGAGTGCCCCTTTAGAAGTACGGCGCGGCTTCCTGTGTACAGTGAACCGAACCAGTGCATCTTTGCTCCCGTGTGGTAAAGGGGAGGGATGCAAAGGAAGTTGTCATCATGAGTGGTTTCGTGGTGTGTTGCTTCCATCTTAGCCGACTGCATAAGAGCAGTATGGATATGAAGGATTGCCTTGGGGAAGCCTGTTGTTCCGGACGAGAAGTATATTGCCGCATTGTCGCCATCCTCCACTAAGACGCGGGGAGCGGTAGAGGAAGCGTTTGAAACCTGGCGGAAATAATCCTCGGCGTATGAAGGGCACTGGTCTCCAACGAAATAGAGGAGAGTGTTCTTCTTTATCTTAGAAGCAATATCCTCGATACGTCCGATGAATTCGGGTCCGTAGAAGAGTACGTCGGAATCGGATGCCTTGAGGCAATAATCAATCTCCGAAGCATCAAATCTGAAATTGAGAGGAACCGCAACAGCGCCTGCTTTAAGGATACCGAAATAGATGGGAAGCCATTCAAGGCAGTTCATAAGTAGGATCGCACACTTTTGATTCTTCTTGATTCCCATATCGATAAGCATATTTGCCACACGGTTCGCTTTTTCATCAAAGACTGACCATGTGATCTGACGTCTGTAATAGGCCGGCTCTGTAGGCTGGATAAGCTCGTATTCCTTCCAGGTTACGCGTTGCTCCTCGGTGATTTCCGGGTTGATCTCAACAAGTGCGACCTCGTCGCCGTATAATTTACTGTTTCTTTCAAGCAGGTCGGTTATAGGCATCGAAATTTCTCCTCTGTTTGGTTTAATAATATTGCGCTTTAAAGCGCTAAATCATATGATACATTTTTTGATCCAAAAAGTCAATGCGCCGCGGCTTGTGAGCTTTTACAGGTATCGTGACCGGCTTATATATGGTATAATTATCGGGTCTATTTCAAATTTAGAAGAGATATTCTAAAGTTTTTTCTACACAGGAGCGTTTTTATGAGCAAAATGACACAGGCAGACAAGGGTAAACAGACATACAGCGCAGGAGCTCTTCTTAAAAGATTCTTTCCTTACATAAAAAAATATGGACACCTGATGGCGTTTGACCTTTTCTTCGCGTCGTTAACAACCCTTTGCGATATTGCGCTTCCAATGATAATGCGAAGGGTGACAAATTCCGCTCTTGGCACGGCCGAACCTCTTACCGTCAGGATCATAATACAGATGGCGGTTTTATATGTGGCATTAAGGCTTATTGACGCAGGAGCTAACTTCTATATGCAATCCCAGGGGCATATTATGGGCGTGTACATCGAGACCGATATGAGGCGTGATGCCTTCGACCATCTGCAAAGGCTTTCGGGGACTTATTACAGCAATCATAAAATCGGTCAGATAATGGGCCGTATAACCAACGATCTTTTTGATGTTACGGAGTTTGCCCACCACTGCCCCGAAGAGTTTTTTATTGCATCGATCAAGATTGTCGTATCTTTCGTAATATTGTCAAGATCGTCGATTTTGCTGACTCTTCTTATATTTGCATGTTTGCCGTTTATGTTTTTTGTTTCTTCAAAGGTAAACCATTGGTTACGCTCGACACAAAAAGCGCAAAGATACCAGGTGGGTGAGCTAAACGCAGCAATAGAGGACAGCCTCCTTGGGGAGAGAGTTGTAAAAGCTTTTACTGCGGAAGATGAGGAAAAGCGTAAATTTGAAGAGGGAAATATAGAATATCAAAGGATTAAAAAAGGATTCTATTACGCTATGGCAACCTTTGGAACAACGACCAGGCTTTTTGACGGTCTTATGTACACCGTTGTTATCGTGGCGGGAGGCCTTTTCCTTATAAACGGTATCATTGGAGCGGGAGACCTTGTGGCTTATGTACTTTATGTTACTACGCTCATTCAAACGATCAGAAGAATCGTCGAGTTTACGGAGCAGTTCCAGCGCGGCATGACGGGAATAGAGCGATTTGTTGAGATAATGGACACCCCTGTTGATATAAAGGACGCGCCCGGTGCGGGAGAACTTAAAGTAACCGATGGCAGTATCGAATTCGAGAATGTGTATTTCGAGTATCCTGACGATCATAACAAAGTCCTGAAAAACTTTAATCTCAAGGTTAAGCCGGGTGAGAACCTTGCTATCGTAGGTTCATCGGGAGGCGGAAAGACCACCGTTTGCAACCTTATTCCCAGATTTTATGATATTACAGACGGAAAGATCCTGATCGACGGGCAGGATATCAAGGGCGTCACTTTAAAATCACTTCGCGGAAGTATAGGTATGGTCCAGCAGGATGTGTATCTGTTCAGCGGAACGATAAGGGATAATATCGCTTACGGTCGTCCGGGGGCTACGGATGAAGAGATAATGGAAGCGATAAAGCTTGCCGGAGCGGATGAATTTATAGAAAAGTATGAAACCGGGATTGATACTTATATAGGAGAAAGGGGAGTAAAACTCTCCGGAGGTCAGAAGCAAAGAATTTCGATAGCAAGGGTATTTTTAAAGAATCCCAAGATACTTATCCTTGATGAGGCAACTTCGGCTCTTGACAACGAGAGTGAACTTGTCGTGACACAGAGCCTGAAAAAACTGGCTATGGGACGGACGACCATCACCATAGCCCACAGACTTACTACTATAAAGGACGCTGACAGGATCATTGTCCTTGGAAAGGAAGGCATCGAAGAAGAAGGTTCTCATGATGCCCTCCTTGAAAAAGAGGGAGCTTATTATAAGCTCTGGAACAGGCTTACACTCTTATAATATTGAGAGATCCGAAGTTTACGCTTCCTTCAATCACGCATTTAACGGGATTCTCTCCGAGAACTTCTTCGTATTTGTTGTCGCTGCTGTCACCGAAAGCGGTGGTTGTTTTGTTGATAACGTTCCAGCTCCTGGGGATGTAAAGAGCCATTTCGCCGAAGGCAACTCTTGCCTGGATCTTTACCTCTCCGCAGGGAACTTCCGCTTTGTCAAAATATACTCTAAGCTCACCGAACTCTACCGAAAGGTCTGCTGTTTTCAGGTTGTTGGAGCGGATGTATTTTGATGCATCCCCCATTTTTATAGAGTGGAAAACATATTCATTTTCATCGTTTGAGTCGTCGGTAAAAGCTGCATTTTGGTCGCTGTCAAAGTCTACGTCAACCTTTACGTTATCAAAATTTATACCCTTATTTTCTTTTTTAAAGTGTTTAAAAACATGTCTTTTTGTCCAGCTTGAAGGAATGAGTTTTTCGAAGGCAATGGATAAAAGGAGCGCTACAAGCAGTACGATCCAGGGAGTTATTGCGGTAATCTTTAAAGGCTCTGCAAAGATGATCGCAAGTCCCGCAAGGGGGAAGAATACTCCGGGGTAGAAAAAGTCCAAAAGGCTGTGGAAAAGCACTACTACGAGTACTACAGCAAGGATCAGTCCCCATGTGCTTACTCCTGCAAGCTCGAAGGGAAGCACAAGGATATTCAGTTTCCAAAGGATAAGACATACGGATAATCCGATAAGAAGTATTCCGGATAAAATGTTTTTAAGCTTTTTTCTTGTCATAATATATTCTCCTCAATGTTTTGATTCAGGTTTACATAATTTATTGGCTTAAGAACCAAGGTTCTCTTTTAAGGCTTTGTAGTATCCGCGAGAGCAGTATACTATCTTGTGGGTTCCGGCAAATTCCACTTTGCTTGCACCGGTAAGGTTTCGCGTAATGGAGTAAACCTTGTGGGTGTTAAGGATAGTGGATTTGGAAATCCTCATAAAGTACGCGGGCAGGAGTTCTTCGAGTTCGTAGAGCTTGTATCTTACTTCGAATTCATCCTTGGCGGTATGGGCCCTTATACAGCCTGAGTCTGTCTCGAAGAAAAGGATATTGCTTACGGGGAAGAAATATTCCGCGTCGTCTTTGTGGAAGGTGATGCGGCTGCCGAGCTTTCCGGCTTCGTTGATCAGCCTTTGAAGCTCTACAACCGCCCCATCAACCTCCGGGCATTTAATTGTAACCTCACACCCATCGGTGTTTTGGTCAATTTCAATTTTTACCTTTAAGCTGTTCATGATTTTATTATACACAGAAAATGCTTAAGGAAAAGCGTTTGAGGGTAAGTGGTAAGTTTTTGCAGGTAAGATGTATAAAAAGTGACCCCCTACCCCCGTCCCCCTGTGTCATGATGAACCCCGGGGACGGGGTGGGGGGTCACTTGAATAATTGAGAATATTTTGGTATTATCTAATTGCCTCGATTTAGCGATTTAAAGGGTTAAAGATTATTGACGTTCGATCGGGGCAAGAAGAAATATGTATAAAAATGCATCGGAGGAAGTTATGGAAAACACAGGCAAACAGCTTATGCTTGGAAATAAAGCCATCGCCCGGGGACTGTATGAAGCCGGCGTCTGCTTTATATCAAGCTATCCCGGTACGCCCAGTACCGAAGTTACCGAGGAGGCTGCAAAGTATGATGAGATTTATTGTGAATGGGCACCTAATGAAAAAGTAGCTATGGAGGCGGCTTTCGGAGCAAGCCTTGCGGGGCGCAGAAGTTTTTGCGCTCAAAAGCACGTTGGACTTAATGTGGCTGCAGACCCGCTTTATACTATGTCCTACACCGGCGTAAATGCCGGAATGGTAGTACTTGTGGCAGATGATCCCGGAATGCACTCATCCCAGAATGAGCAGGATTCACGCTATCATGCCATCGCTTCAAAAGTTCCTATGATCGAGCCCGCAGATTCCGAGGAAGCACTTGAATATACTAAACTTGCCTTTGATATTTCCGAGAAATTTGATACTCCCGTTCTTATAAAAATGTGCACCAGAGTTGCTCACTCCCAGTCCGTAGTTGAGCCCGGAGAGAGAAAGGTGCCTGAATTTGATTATGAAAAAAATATCGCAAAATATGTTATGATGCCGGGCAATGCCAAAAAGCGTCATCCTTTTGTTGAGGAGAGAACCGAAAAGCTTCGCGAGTATGCTGAAACCTCCGATATCAACAAGGTATTTTTAGGCGGAACAAAGATTGGTATCATCACTTCATCAACTTCTTATCAGTATGTCCGTGAAGTTTTTGGAGACAGCGTAAGCGTCCTTAAGCTTGGAATGGTAAATCCTCTTCCCGTAAGGCTTATAAAGGATTTTGCCGCAAAGGTAGAGGAACTTTACGTAGTAGAGGAGCTTGATCCTATCATCGAAAACCATGTAAAGAGTCTTGGACTTGAAGTACAGGGAAAGGAAAAGCTTCCAATCTGCGATGAGTTTTCACAGAACCTGATAGCAAAGGCCTTTGGAAAAGAAGTAACCGAGGGTTACAAGGTGGAAGATGCAATCCCGGGTCGTCCTCCCGTTATGTGTGCAGGATGCCCTCACAGAGGTCTTTTCTTTACCCTTAAACAGAATAAATGTACCGTTCTCGGAGATATCGGATGCTACACACTCGGCGCGGTTCCACCCCTTTCTACTATTGAAATGACTCTTTGTATGGGAGCCTCTATCAGTGCTCTCCACGGATTTAACAAGGTAGGCGGAGAAGAGACCGAGAAAAAGACAGTAGCCGTTATCGGAGATTCAACCTTTATGCACTCCGGTATGACGGGACTTGCAAATATCGCGTACAACCAGACCAATTCAACGGTCATCATCCTTGATAACTCCATCACCGGTATGACGGGACATCAGCAAAATCCCACCACCGGTTACAATATCAAGGGAGACCCTGCGGGAAAGATCGACCTCGAGGCTCTTGTAAAGGCTATGGGCATCGAGAGAGTAAGAGTCGTTGATCCCTACAATCTCGAAGAATGCGATAGAGTGATCAAGGAGGAACTTGCGGTATCAGAACCGTCGGTTATCATCTCAAGACGCCCCTGTGCGCTTCTTAAGTATGTTAAGCACAACGGACCCCTTAAGTGTGACAGAGAAAAGTGCGTAGGATGCAAGTCATGCATGAGGATCGGATGCCCTGCGATCTCTATGAAAGATGGTAAGGTGGTAATCGATGAAACTCTTTGCGTAGGCTGCGGCGTATGTACACAGCTTTGCAAATTCGGTGCACTGGAGGGCTAAGATAATGGAAACAAAGAATATTATGATAGTAGGCGTGGGCGGACAGGGTTCCCTCCTTGCCAGTAAGATTTTGGGACATCTTCTTCTTTCTCAGGGCTATGATGTAAAGGTTTCGGAAGTACACGGAATGAGCCAGAGAGGCGGAAGCGTTGTTACCTATGTAAGATACGGAGATAAGGTTTATTCACCTGTCATCGATAAAGGCGAAGCTGATTTTATAGTTTCTTTCGAGATCCTTGAGGCTGCAAGATGGCTTGAGTTTCTTAAAAAGGACGGACAGATCGTTACCAATACCCAGCAGATCGATCCGATGCCTGTAATTACGGGCGCTGCAGAGTATCCTGCGGATCTTGCAAAGAAGATCAAGGATGCGGGAGCAAAGATAGATGCGATCGATTGTCTGTCCGTAGCTAAGGAGGCCGGTAGCGCAAAAGCTGTTAACATCGTACTTCTCGGAAGACTCTCACATTATTTTGATATACCCGAAGAGGCCTGGATGGCATCCCTTGAAGCCAATGTTCCGGCCAAGTTTTTGGAAATGAACAAAAAAGCGTTTGAACTTGGAAAGCATTCAGCGTAACGCAGCACAGATAAAAGACAAGAAATGTCGGATTGCAAAATGAAAGGAGCTTTTGGGCAGCATGGAAAGGTACTATCAGGAAGAGATTGAGTGCGCACCTTACGAAAAGATACGCGAAATTCAGTCGGAAAAACTCGTTAAGCAGGTAAAGCACGTTTGGGACAATGTTCCCTACTATCGAAAGAAGATGGAAGAAAAGGGCGTTACTCCCGATGATATTAAATCGGTAGACGATCTTAAAAAGCTCCCCTTCCTTTCAAAAGCAGACTTAAGAGATGCATACCCCTACGGACTTTTAGGTATGCCCTTAAAGGACTGTGTTCGTATTCACTCTACATCCGGAACTACCGGAAAGAGAGTAGTTGCTTACTATACCCAGCACGATATAGACCTTTGGGAGGATTGCTGCGCGAGAGCTCTTACGGCAGCAGGCGCGACTAATGAGGATGTCGTACAGGTTGCGTACGGATACGGACTTTTTACCGGCGGCGCGGGCCTTCACGGCGGATCCCATAAAGTAGGTTCCCTTACTATTCCCATCAGCTCGGGAAATACCGATCGTCAGATCATGTTTGCCATGGATCTTTCTGCTACCATACTTTGCTGCACACCCAGCTACGCCGCATACCTCGGAGAGAGAATGAAGGAACTGGGATACGGCCCGGGCGATATTCCTCTTAAAGCGGGAATTTTCGGCGCAGAAGCCTGGAGCGAGGAGATGAGAAAGGATATCGAGAAGACTCTTGGTATCAAAGCTTTTGACATCTACGGACTTACCGAGCTTTCAGGACCGGGAGTTGCTTTTGAATGCTCGGCTCAAAACGGAATGCATATAAACGAAGACCACTTTATCGCCGAGATCATCGACCCCGACACGGAAGAAGTCTTGCCTGAAGGCTCTGTGGGAGAGCTTGTATTTACAGCAGTTGATAAAGAAGCCTTTCCTATGATACGCTATAGGACGAAGGATATCTGCAAGCTCACAAGAGAAAAGTGTTCCTGCGGAAGAACTCACATCAAGATGGCCAAGCCTATGGGAAGAAGCGATGACATGCTTATCATCCGTGGCGTAAATGTATTCCCCAGCCAGATTGAGACCGTACTTATGAACAACGGATATGCGGCCAACTACCAGATCATCGTTGACCGTGTAAATAATACGGACACCTTCGATGTACAGGTTGAGATGACGCCCGAGATGTTTACCGACAACATCGGTGAGATCGAGGCTCGTCAGAGAAAGCTTTCGGATGACCTTAAGGCTATGCTCGGAATAAAGGCTAAAGTTTCCCTTCTTGCGCCCAAGTCAATTGCAAGAAGCGAGGGTAAGGCTGTCAGAGTAGTTGATAAGAGAAAGATTTAAGGAGGGCAGGATTATGTCAGTTAAACAGATTTCGGTTTTTCTTGAAAACAAGCCCGGTGCGTTAAAAAAGATGACCGGTGTGCTTGCTGCACATGAAATAGATATGAGAGCAATCTCAATGGTTGAAACAAGAGATTTCGGTATCGCCAGAATCGTAGTTGACGATCCTATTTCCGCTGTAAATATTTTAAAAGAGGCGGACTTTGTGTCGAATCTTAATTCTGTCCTTGTTGTTGAGATTCCCGACGAACCCGGCGGACTTGATAAGCTTATCAATATCTTTGCGGATGCGGAAGTAAACATTGAGTATATGTACGCGGTATCGGGACATAAATCCACAAAGAGCGCCTGCATGATTTTCCGCGTTGCCGATACAAAGGCTGCCGAGGCAAGACTTGTTGCCAAGGGGCTCAAGATCCTTACGCAGGATGACGTTATGAAGATTTAAAGTTTAACCGGGGGGCATATTTCCTTACATTTAGGAAGGATACAGGACTGTAATGTTTAAAAGATTTAAAAATGCACTTTTAACGTCCAAAAAGCAAACTGTTTCTACGGTCATTATCTCTTTGATAATGGCCGTATTGTACTTTGTTTGCATTCATTTTCGCGACTTTAATTCCATAACCGGAATGTATGCGAGCTTAGAGACGGCACTTAAATATGTTTTGAAGATTATCATACTGGCCGTAATATGCTTTGCTGTCATAAACGCAGTACGTGTGTTTTTTACCCTTAGAGGAGAAAAAATAGGGAAAGAGAGCGGCAGGAAACACAGGCTTTTCTTTTTCGGTTCGTGGGCTTTTATTGTAGGAGCATATATGGTCTGGCTCCTTGGTACATACCCGGGCAGTGCAAATCCCGACAGTGAGCTTCAGTTTAGGTACTATCTCGGACTTACGCCCTGGTCAATGTGGCATCCGCCCCTTTCAAGCTTTTTGATGGGAAGTCTTTACAGTATCGGAAAAGCCATAGCAAATCCGAATTTCGGATTCTTTCTTTACCAGCTTTTCCAGACAATTGTTGCCGGCGCGATTTTTTCCTACGCGATGACTAAGCTGGTAAGGCTCGGGATATCAAAGATTTATGCCGCTATTGGGATAGCTTTTTACAGCCTTGTTCCTGTGTTTGGGGCATACGCCGCATGGGTTGAAAAGGATTTTCTCTTTGCAGCAGTCTTTGTACTTTTTGTTACGATGCTTGTGGATGTTGTTTTGAAAAAAAGCATCTCGATATGGCAAATGGTTTCTATTTCGGCAGTTTCCGTTTTGTGTTCGATGCTTCGAAACAATGGCATATATGCTCTTTTTCCCGCATTGTTTGTTCTTTTATTTATTCTTAAAGGCAGGAACAGGTGGCGTATTTTTATATGCATGGTTGCTCTTGTCGGAATATACGGATGCTTTACAAAGGTGATCTTCCCGAAAAACGGCATAGCGTCAACGTCCATTTCTGAGGTTATCGGTGTGACATTCCAGCAGACTGCGAGATACGTAAATACTTATCCGGAAGAAGTGACGGAGGAACAAAAGGAAATCATAGCAAAGAATTTTCAGTCATACGAAGTTATGAAAAACTATGATCCCAAGATCAACGATCCTGTAAAGATATATTATAATCATAGCGATCCGAAAGGATATTTTAAGGTATGGGGACAGATGCTTATTAAACATCCGCTTACCTTCGTAGCTTCATACGTAAACGGAGCGTACGGATATCTAGCGCCGGTAAAGGCGGACACGGGAGTTTATATAAACAGCAGTTATGATGGATTTTTATCGGAAGAACTGGGACTTACGAGCGGAGTAAAGTCCGAAACCAGACAAAGGTTTATTGATTATTTAAACGGAAGCAGCGTAAAGTTCCCGACCAAGTATCTGAATATGCCGGGGTTATATACATGGGTTCTTATCAGTATGATGCTGATCGTGGGCGGCAGCAGGAAAAAAGAGATGCTTGTCCTTTTTATTCCTTCTTTTGTAACATTGCTTGTCTGCACCGTATCGCCCTTAGCCTGTGCAATGAGGTATGCGCTTCCGATAGTTTTGGCTACCCCGCTTTTGGTAGGTGCAGCGACGCTTTCGTACAAAAAAGGAGAGAAAAGTGAGAGTAAATAAGTTTTTATCTGCAAGAAGGATTGGGGCTGTCCTTGTATCAGCCTGCTTCCTTTTAACCGGCTGCGGAGGAAATAATGCTGCGGAAACCGGAAATGCAAATTCAAATTCCGGGGACCTGTTTAGCGAATTGGGAAATATCTTAGGAGGCGCCGACGAAGAAATATCCGGACCTCAGGACCGTGACGGCGATGGAATTGCGGATTTTTTTCCCTTGGAAGACTGCTATGATGGTTCTTCATATATGAATTCTCCTCTCAGAGAGGAACTCTCTGATTATGAATTAGTTTCAAACATCATCCCCGAGAGCGTTAATTACACGGGGGACGGCACGGTTTATTTCTCGGCCAAGGCACCTGACGGAGGCGAGATCCGCTTTTGGGGATATGACATTGAGCCTTCCACCGAAGGAATAAAGTTTAATACCAAAGGCAGGATGGTGAGCCTTGACAGTCTCGGAAGAATTTATTCCCTTGACCCAGTTGTCAGCGAAAACTCTACAACCGACAACTGGTACGGCAGATTCGGGGCTTATGACCTTACGTTAAATATGCATCCGGGATCTATGGACAATATGGTGTACACCAGAGGAGCCAAAGTGGATGTTGAATATTACAAGGAGTATTACTGTTCCGGCTGCTTTTACGATCTCCAGCCGTATTTTTTCGGACTTGGCACAGCTACGCCCAATTACTTACCTGAAGATTACGAGAATCCCGGCTATTACGTTTTTTCTCAGATAAATCTGATCTATCGTCCGGAGGAAGAAATGCAGCCCTTTAGAGGCGTGATCCTTAATCCTATGAATTATGGCTGCTATGTGGAAGGAGATACCTACGAACAGTATAAGGAAGGTAAGTTTAGTGCCTACGACCAGATCTACGATTTTGAACTGGTGGGAATCCCGGATTTTTATGAGGATTATCTGGAACTTCCGATGGACCGTTTCTTCGTCTGGGATCCTATCGAATACGGATATGAGCTTTCTTTTGCCGATTATTCGGTTGGAGATCTCAAGGATAAAGACGGAAATGTATTGGACAAGAACAGCGTCCGTGTGGAATCTGGAATGACGCTGGATGTTACGCTTAAGGGAACCACATATAGCGTCCCTGTAAGTGTAATTGATACCGTAAAGGACGGAAAGACCCTTCATGACCTTCAAAACCATCTGTATCCCAAAGCTACGGGGGATTTAAATGTATTATGCATTCCTTTTTCATGGTCTGATGAAAGAGAGAGAGCAACCGATGCTGTATATAAGGAATTCTGCAAGGAACTCGGAAGAGTTTCGGATATGAACGGAAATGTTCAGGATTACTCAGACTCAGCGAGCATGAAAAGGTTCTCTTTAAGCGAGTACATGGATATGGCATCCTACGGAAAGATTAATGTTACAACTTATATGACAGACTGGTATCCCTGCCAGTATTCCTTCGAAGAAATGAAGGAACAGATGGGTGACTTTATTTACTGGGATATCTATGAGTGGCTAAAGAGCACCTACCCCGATCAGGACTGGAATAAATTTGACTTAGACGGGGATCATTATTTTGACTCTGTTATCTTTTTAAATGACGGAGATACCTCGGGTAATGACGGCTTTTCCATAATGAGTTTTGAAGGCGCCGTATATAACAGTACAACATACGGTGCAAACGAATACTTCTTTGAAGGTGACGTCTTGCCTGCTTTTAACTCCGTTGTATACTGCCATTCAGATCATTTTTATAACAGTACACTTATCCATGAGTTTAGCCATAATCTTGGTCTTATTGACTATTATGACGTAACATACAGCGGAATAGACGCGGTGGGCGGATACGACATGCAGTCCGACCAGTACGGCGATTGGAATGCCTTCTCAAAGTACGCTGTCGGATGGATAGAGCCTACTATTGTAAAAGGCCTTGAGCCCGGAGAATCGGTCGAGTACACAATTTCTCCCATGTCCTCATCCGGCGACGCAATAGCGATTCCCGCAGCGGGAGAAGATATGAATACACCCTTTGACGAGTATATTCTTGTCGACCTATTTGCAAATGTAGGAACGCATAAATATGACGCAAAGTCATTTGGCCTCGAAAATACGGTAGGCGTGCAGATTTATCATGTTGATGCCCGTATGGAATTTAGAAACTTTTTAAATGACAGATATAGTAAAGAGGTAGTGCCTATCGGAACTCCGCATTACGGAAATGATTACAAGGAAAGCGGCAGATACCAGCTTGAAGTGATCCAGGCGGGCAAAGCCAATACCTTTACAACTCCGGGAAGCAGAGTAGAACTTAACAGCTCTGACTTCTTTAAGGCCGGAAATACCTTTAATATGAACGATTACTCAGCATTTTTTGACGGCGGAAAGTTTGATACCGGAAAAGATTTCGGATATTCCGTAGAGGTTGTCAGCATAACCGGAACCGGCGAAAACGCGAATGCGGTTATAAAGATCACAAGACAGTAAGGTTTTGAAAGGAAGTAATTAAAGTGGGAAAGTTTGACGGAAGCGAAGTAATTGAAAGATTTTTAAGATATGCGGTAATAGATACGCAGTCTGATGAGGAAAGCGGCACATCCCCCAGCAGCGAGAAGCAAAAGAATCTCGGAAGACTTCTTGAAAAGGAGCTTAAGGAAATCGGAGTAAGTGGTGTATATTTTGACGAGGAGCACTGCTATGTATACGGCCGTATCCCTGCGAATAACGCAAAGGAGGGAACTTCCTTCGGTTCTAAGAAGCTTGCTCTTATAGCTCATATGGACACATCTCCCGAATCTTCGGGAAAGGATGTAAAACCTCGTATTGTTGAGAACTACGACGGTGGGGACATATATCTGGGTGATGCCAGCGGTCTTACTCTTTCTCCTTCTCAGTATCCGGAGATGAAAGCCTACGTCGGACAGAGTCTTATAGTAACCGATGGCACTACTCTTCTTGGGGCTGACGATAAGGCGGGTGTTGCGGAAATTATGGCGGCAGCATCTTACCTTTTAAAGCATCCTGAAGTTTCCCACGGAGAGATCTCAATCTGCTTTACTCCCGACGAAGAGATCGGAAGCGGCGTAGATAATATCGATATGGACAGACTGAATGCCGATTACGGGTATACCGTTGACGGAGGAGCGATAGGTGAGCTGGAATACGAGAACTTCAACGCTGCGGCAGTTACTGTAAAGGTTCATGGCGTAACCGTTCATCCCGGAGAAGCGAAAAACAAGATGAAGCACGCAAGCCGTATCGCCATGGAACTTGATTCTATGCTTCCGGCGCAGGAGAGACCTCAGTTCACAGAAGGGTATGAAGGATTCTTCTATCTTACCGATGTGAAGGGAACAACGGAGGAAGCGGAGTTTAAGTATATTATCCGCGACCATGACAGGGAAAAGTTCGAGGCCAAAAAGAAACTGATCCGGGATGCTGCCACATATATAAACAGCAAGTACGGAGAAAAGACTGCGGAAATCGCTATCAGAGACCAGTACTACAATATGCGTGAAAAGATCGAAGAAGGTAACATCTTCCTTATCGAAAACGCAAAGAAAGCGATGGAAGACCTTGATATAGTACCCAAGATCCAGCCCATCCGCGGCGGCACAGACGGAGCGAGACTTTCGTTTATGGGACTTCCCTGTCCGAATCTTTGCGCCGGCGGCCACAACTTCCACGGAAGATTCGAGTATGTCTGCGCGGAATCTATGGAGAAGATTACCGATCTCCTTATAAAGCTTGTAAGTATGTAAGTATTTTCGAAGAAGGAACCGATGGTTAAGATAGATCTGATAACGGGCTTTCTTGGGTCCGGAAAAACAACATTTCTCATAAAATATGCCAAGTATCTGATGTCAAAAGGACTAAAGATCGGAATACTCGAGTATGATTACGGAGCAGTAAATGTAGATATGCTTCTCTTAAATAAGCTCAGATCCGATAAGTGTGAGCTTGAGATGGTGGCGGCCGCCTGTGACGAGGACTGTTTAAAGAGGAGATTTCGTACGAAGCTTATAGCTATGGCTATGACCGGCTACGACAGAGTCATCGTTGAGCCCTCCGGCGTCTTTGATATGGATATGTTTTTTGACACCTTGAGGGATGATGATACTCTGGAGAGAATGTACGAGATTGGAAGCGTAATAACCATTGTCAATGCTAATCTTTCGGATAATGGAGATGCCGAGGAAGATTTCTTTTTGGCATCCCAGGCGGCGAGCGCCGGAAGTATTGTTTTAAGCAGAGTCCAGCTATCTTCCGATGCCAATATAGAAAGAACGAAGGCTCATATAGATAATGCCGCAGCTAAGATAATGTGCAAGATCAAGGGAAAGTACGTAGTAAAAGACTGGGACGAGCTTTCTGATGAAGATTTTAATGCGATCTCAACCAGCGGGTATTTTTCGAATGACTATATGAAGATAATAGCCGGAAAGAGTCCGGAGTTTGATTCTGTATGCTTCCTTGATCTTACCGACAATCTTGAAGGGATGAAGGCGAAGATAAAGACTCTCTTTGAGGATGAAAGCTACGGAAAAATAATCCGTGTCAAAGGCTTCGTCTGTGACAAGGAGGGGGGCTATCAGTTAAACGCCACAAAGCATGAAATCCTTGTTGATCTCATATCCATCGGACAGGGTGTCTTTATCGTAATCGGAACCGGCCTTGATAAAAATAGGATCAGGGAACTTATGTATTCGTAAAATACTTAGATACAGGAGAAACAATTTGCTTCGCAGACTGCAGTAAGCTTCAATCTACCACCTTACCCGCCATCTCTCTCTTAATTTTTCTATGGGCTCCGGCAGCTTTACGGCTGCCGGATTTTGTTTATTTCTTAAACAGTTTTTTTTTCATTCTCCCGAAGCTCATTTAAATGCTTTTCAAATATTTCCTCATTTACGGGTATCTTGGCCCAGTCGTCGGTCCATGCTGATACATACGCCGCATTGGAGATAGACAGCGAATTAAGCCCTTCATAGCCCGGAGCGATAAGAGGAGTCCCGTCAAGTATCGCATCCGCAAAGTTGCTAAGGAGTATGGGATGTCCGTCCGGTTCGGGTGCGGTAAATTCCTCGTATTCAGTTTCGGGACAGGCAAATCCGGATTCGCTTGTAAAGCAAAACTCTCTTTCGGGAGTTTTAAGTTTTGTCCATTTAAGGGTTCCGTTTTCGAGTACGAGCTTTCCCTTATCGCCGGAGATCTCCAGGCGGTTTGTTCCGGGAGCCTCACCGGTCGTTGTTATGAAGGTTGCGGTTGCTCCGTTTTCGTACTCGCCGTAGATCGTTACATCGTCCTCTATTGCAACATGGTGGTATTTTCCGAAGGAGCAAAATGCTCTTACTCTTTTGGGCATTCCGAATATCCACTGCCAGAGGTCAAGATTGTGGGGAGCCTGGTTAAGAAGAACTCCGCCGCCTTCCCCGTCCCATGTAGCACGCCATGATCCGGAATCGTAGTAGCTCTGGGTCCTGTACCAGTTTGTTATTATCCAGACAAGTCTCTTTAATTCTCCCAGCTGTCCGCTTCTTACGATTTCCCTTGCTTTGACAAAAATGGGATTTGATCTTTGATTAAACATTATCGCAAAGACGACTCCCGCCTTTTTGGCAGCCTCGTTCATCTCGCGAACCTGACGGGTATAGACTCCGGCGGGCTTTTCGGTCATAACATGTATGCCGCGCTTAAAGCATTCTATGGCAAAGGTGGGATGGTCGTAGTGCGGAACCGCGATAAGAGCCGCATCTATAAGGCCACTGTCAAGCATCGCTATCGTATCGTCAAAGCACTGCAGCGAAGGGCAGATATCCTTAGCACGCCGGAGCTTTTCCGGCACAAGGTCTGAAACTGCAGTTACCTCGATGCGGGGGCACCCACCGTCAACAACGCTCTTTAAGTGCCCAGTACCCATGTTTCCGACGCCGATTATACCAAGTCTTATTTTATCCATATTTTTCTCCTTACATAATGCAGATTCTTTTTAAATTCTTTTAAACCTTCGCAGAAAGGGTTATCCGATAAGTTCCTTAAGTGCGTCTGTGGCAGCTTTGAAAGCCGAAAACGAATCGGGGTATGAGTATTGCCCGACTTTGCTCTTTTGGGCGGCTTCGAGCTTTGAGAGTCCCTTAAACACGGTAAGATGGGGCTCGATCGTAAGAACCTCTCCTTTATAGCTTGAAAGAAGGAAAGGGAGATTTCCTGCGCCCTTTCCGGCGGGGACAACGGAGCCGTCAGGGAGCGCATCCTTTATATGCATATACTCAACATAAGGGCTTAGAAGCTCCCACGCCTCTTTTGTGTCCTGGCCGGACTGCACGAAATTTGCGGGATCGAAGACTGCCCTTATCTCGGGGAAGTTCTCCTGTATCTCAAGACATCTTGAAGCGATATCACCGTAGATTCCCTTTTCGTTTTCGTGGCAGAGGATGATATCTGTTCCGTCTGCCGCGTTTACGAATTTTTCAAGCCTGTTAGCCACCGCATCAAAGCGCCCTTCGGCTCCGTAAAAGCTAAAGAGCCTTATATGTTTTGCACCGAGCACTTCGCAGAGATCAAGGCCGTGTTTAAAGGAATCAAGATGTTTTTCAAAGTCATCATTTATGCCTATCTTTCCGAAGGGTGAGCCCAAAGACCATACGCCGAGACCTGCATCATCGAGCTTTGCCCTTACCTCCTTTGCCTTTGAAACCGAGATGTCGGCAATATTGCATCCGTCAACACCCCGGATTTCCAATAGTTCTATGCCGTTTTCCTTCATGGCTCTAACCTGCTGATCGATATCCGAAGAAGCTTCATCAGCAAATGCCGCAAGTCTGTATCCCATAATATCCTCCGTTTTAAGATGTATGCTGTAATGCATTATTAACTATTATTTTTAGCTACTTTTTCCTGTATAAAATCTTCGTTTTTTTATCCTGCATTTATACTACCATGAAGAAAATTACATTAAAATTGCAAAATAGATCAAATATATTGCAAATTCACGCATGAATTAGTATCTTATATAGTATGAGGCTGAAATAAAGGAGGCCGGAATGGATATTTTCTATGAACATGAAAGTGACGGCGTATATACGAGGCATGTCCGGGAGGAAAACGCGGACGGCAGCGGATACACTATGCATATTCACGACAGATGCGAGATTTATTATTTCGTGGACGGAGAAGCTGATTACCTTGTGGAGGGAACCGTATACCATATGAGGAGGGGGAGCCTTCTTGTTATGAGGCCCGGTGAGGTTCATATGGCAAAGCTTTTGACAAACGGGGTTTACGAGAGATATGCAGTCAATTTTCCCCTATCATTTTTGGACGATATTGACCCGGAAAGACGCCTAATGCGGTTGTATACCGAAAGACCTCTCGGGGAAAGAAATCTATACGAGAGACCGGAGTATGAGGGGGTTCTCGGTACGCTGTGCGGTAAGCATGAGGATGAGTATGAAAGAAGGATTACCGCATACCGTATTCTTATGGTAATACTCTCCGGTCTGGACGAGGAATTCAGACAAAACAGCTCTGAAACGAAAAAGAAAAAGACGAGAGACAGCTCTCTTTCGGAAAAGATATTAAGGTATGTGAACGAGCATATTTATGAGGGACTCTCGGTTCCGTTTCTCGCGGAAAAGTTTTATGTCAGTGAGTCCCAGATAGGAAGGCTTTTTAAGAAATCAACAGGAGCATCCTGCTGGGAGTATATAACCGCAAAAAGGCTGATCGCCGCCCGAGAGATGCTAGAAGACGGGGAGAGCGCCGGAGCTGCGGCCGAAAAATGCGGATTCGGAGATTATTCCTCCTTTTACAGAGCATATGTAAAAAGATATGGAGAGAGTCCGAGGAAAGTATTATAATATTGGCTGGATGCGTAAATCCGATAAAAATCCGGCGCTGTCTGTGAAAAGGATTGTGGCAATATGCCCGGAAAACATGATTAATGGGCTGATACAGGAGAAACAAAATGGTTAAACATGTAATTCTTTGGAACTTAAAAGACGAGTTTGATGCGACCGAAAAAGAGAGCATCAAGAAGGGAATTAAAGAGGGTCTTGAGGGCCTTAAGGGAAAGATCCCCGGTCTCCTTGAAATTAAGGTGAATATCAATCCTCTCGCAAGCTCAAACTGTGATGTGATGTTGGATTCAAGCTTTGAGGATGAGGCTTCTTTAAAGGGATATGCCGTTCATCCCGAGCATGTAGCTGTTGCGGACGGTAAAGTAAGACCTTATACAAAGTCAAGAGTCTGCATGGACTACGAAGTTTAATTAAGAGGCTTTTATATGGGCGATTCAAGAATAATAAACTCAACCCTTGTTCATCTTATAAAAGACGGAAAATACCTGATGCTTCATCGCGTCAAAAAAGAGGGGGACTATAATAAAGACAAGTGGATCGGCGTCGGCGGTAAATTCGAGCCTCGGGAATCACCGGAAGAGTGCGCAAGACGCGAGACTCTTGAAGAAACGGGTCTTACTATAGGAAAGATGGACTATAGGGGCATAGTAACCTTTGTCTATCAGGATATCACAGAGTATATGCACCTTTTTACATCCGAGGATTTTTCCGGCGAGATGAAAGAATGTGACGAAGGAAATCTTGAATGGGTTGATATTTCAGAGGTTTGCAATCTCCCTATTTGGGAAGGAGACAAGATCTTCTTTAAACTGATGGAGGATGACGCACCTTTCTTCTCTGTAAAGCTTGTGTATGATGATGACGGAAATCTCATAGATCACTGCGAGAATGTATATTGCCGGTAGTAAAGAAGTCCGCGTCTGCGAATAAGAAAAAACTTATCGCGGACGCGGACTTTTGCGCAATAGATTTAAGGTCACGTCTCAGTGCTGCGCCTGTAAATCGGATTGCATCTTACATACGTCCAGCTGTACGGCATCCTCGGATTATTGATCCTGCCGAGGAGAATGTCTGCGGACATACGGCCGATGTCCACGCTCGGAATCTGAACCGTGGTAAGAGAAGGCTCAACAATAGCCGACTGAGGTGTTCCGTCAAAGCCTGTGACCATTATATCTCCCGGGATTGAAAGCCCGAGCTTCTTAAGAGCGCTCATTAAATGAACGGCTAAAAAGTCATTGGCACAGACAAAAGCATCAGGCATCTTTTTTATCTTAGATACCCTGGAAGCGATCCAGTCAATATCCCCGTAAGGGGAAGCGTCCGGATCCAGGATACAGAGACTTTCGTCATATTCGAGACCGGCATCCGTCAGTCCGATGCGATACCCCATCCATCTGTCGAAGAAACTTCCGCAGTGCTCGCTGTCGCCGAAAAAGCCGATCCTTTTGGCTCCTTTTTTAACGAGTCTGTTCATAATCTCTATAACGCCGGCGCGGCTTTCCATAGTGACAAAGTCGCACTGCATAAGCTCCTTGGAAGCGTGCGTCGGGCTGTCTATCATGATGGTGGGAATTCCCAGCTTACATATAAATTTCAAATAATCCGGGTCGAAGAGCTCTATACCTACTATTCCGGCAGTCTGCGAAGGAATGAAGTGGGGAGGGAGCTTTTTTTGTTCCAGTTCTTCTGCCGAGATCTCGAACATTTTTAATGTATATCCGGCACGACAGATCTGGTCTGTAAATGTTGTTACGAAAAAAGTACCGAAATGGTATTCGGAGGGCAATTTATTAGTAAGAAGTGCGATGACTTTACCGCTTGAAGACTGTTTAAAGGCGTTTTCATTGGGAATAGCCTTGTAGCCCAGCTCTTCAGCTTTTTTTAGAATAATGTTGCGAGTATTTTGAGGAACACTTCCCCTTCCGTTAAATACCTTTGAAACAGTATTTCTTGAAAGCCCGCATGCATCTGCAATATCCTGCATCGTTACTTTATTGTTTGCCACGATCAATACCTCATAATAACCGGATATAGGATACGTTCCGGTGAATTCATTTAGATAGTAACATACAAAAAGGAACAAATCAAGTTTACAAATGTAAACTAAATAAATATCTATGTTTACATGCATTTACGTGGCAAACGAGTGCGCTAACTAAAGGCTTTTGGGCATATTACACAAAAACAATATCAAAAACTATTCACTATGCAATATTGACCATGTAAAACTGCTGATGTAAAATCAAATTACAAAATGTAAATAATGTAAACAATGTAAACTCACGTTGCAAACAAATGTAATAACCAAGGAGGCGCTTTATGCAAGCCATATCCGGAAAGAAGAAGCTGCGAAAGTTCAAAGACGGGATTCCGTATCTGATAATGCTTCTGCCTGCTGTAGCTACAGTTTTTCTTTTTAACTATTTACCTATATACGGAGTACTTATCGCTTTTCAGGATTTTATGCCCGGAGATAAGATCTTTTCCGACACTACCATATGGGTGGGATTCAGAAATTTCACAAGATTTTTTGGAGACGTACAGTTCTGGCCCCTTATGAAGAATACATTCCTGCTTTGTATCTTCGGATTTATTATCGGATTTCCGCTTCCCATAATAGTGGCTCTTTCCCTTAACGCACTTTCGAGAAAGAAGGCGGGCAAATTCTTCCAGACCATTTTCACTGCTCCGCACTTTATCTCACTTGTAGTACTGGTCGGAATGCTTCAGCTTTTCTTCGGAAGATATGGACTGGTAAACAATATCGCAGCAGGAATGGGACTTGAGAGATTTTCGTATTTCCTTGAAAACTCTGCCTTCAGACCCCTTTATATCTTATCCAGTAACTGGCAGGATTTCGGATGGAGCGCGGTTATTTATATCGCGGCGCTTTCGAACGTAGACCCCGGACAGCATGAAGCGGCTATGATCGACGGAGCAAGCAGATTCCAGAGAATAATCCATGTTGATATCCCGGCTATCATGCCGATGATAAGCGTAATGCTCATCATGTCCATCGGTGGACTTATGGGAGTGGGATACGAGAAGGCGCTTCTAATGCAGACCGACGGAAACCTGGCTGTCAGCGAACTTATCGCTACGTATGTTTACAAGAGGGGTCTTACCGGTGTACCGGATCAGGCATACGCCACTGCAATCGGACTGTTCAACTCGGTAATAAACGTGGTGCTTCTTATCATAGCAAATACGTTCTCGAAACGTTTCTCAGAGAATTCGCTTTGGTAATAAAGAAAGGCTGGAAACAGAATGAAAAGATCAGTTAGAAAAAGATCGGTGGGAGACAGATTCTTTTACGCCATAAACGCAATATTCCTTACGCTTTTGGCAATAATAATCCTATACCCGCTTTACTTTATAATAATCGCTTCAATCTCGGATCCGGATGCAGTTCTCGGTGGACAGGTTTTCCTGTATCCTGTAAAGATCACCCTCGAAGGGTTTGAAAAGGTATTCCACAGAAGCGATATCTGGACAGGATATTTAAACACCATCTGGTATACATTGGTTACCGTAGTGCTTTCACTTTTTGTAACGATACCTGCCGGCTGGGCCCTTAGCAGAAAGGATACTCCGGGAAGAAAGTTCTGGATGGTATTTTTTATCATCCCCATGTTTTTCGGAGGCGGACTTATTCCTTTTTATAACGTAATGAGTAACCTTCACCTTGTAAACTCTGCTTGGGCGGTCATCCTTCCCGCAATACTTTCGGTTTGGAATCTCTTTATGACAAAGACCTTCTTTGAATCTTCAATACCGGAAGGACTTTTGGAGGCTGCAAGGATCGACGGAGCAGGGAAGTTTCGAACCTTCCTCTCCATAGTAATCCCTCTTGCGAAGCCAATAATCGCTGTTATGGCTCTTTATTACGCTGTGGGTCAGTGGAACAGCTACTTTAATGCAATGATCTTTTTACAGGATGAGACCAAGTATCCACTTCAGCTTGTACTCAAAGAGATCCTTATCGCTTCAGAAAGTACCGTAGGCGGAAGCGGAGAGACAATACTTCAGCAGTACAGACTTGCAAACCAGTTAAAGTATGTATCGGTTATAGTATCGAGTCTGCCGGTACTTTGCTTATATCCTTTTGTACAAAAATATTTTGCCCAGGGCGTTATGCTCGGCTCACTTAAAGACTGATCGGAGGAAAAGAAATGAAAAATGTTAAAAAAATCGGTGCATTAGCACTTGCGGCTGTTATGGCTTCATCAGTAGTAGCCTGCGGCTCAGGATCCGGTGAAAAGAGTTCATCATCCGCATCCGATGTATCTAAGCTCGTTGAAGAGTACGGATTTCAGTGGGAGGACGCTTCTAAGCCCATCTTAAACGAGAAGGGATCCGAGGAGATCAAATTTAACATCTACTCATCAAAGAACGCTTCTGCTCTGGATTACAACGATATGAAGATCATGCAGGATCTTTTCGAGGAAACGGGAGTAAACGTCAGCTGGGAGAATGTTTCCGAGTCTGTTTATTCTCAGCAGAAGAGCCTTATTTTCGGAAACAGCGAAAATCGTCCCGACGCTATATACCATGCGGGAATGAGCTCCGGAGAGATTATCAAGTACGCAAAGAGAAAGGTACTTGTACCCATCAGCGACTATCTTGATTATATGCCTAATTTCAAAAAGCTTCTTGAAGAGAGACCTGATATAGAAAATCAGCTTATAAATATTGAGGACGGAAAGATCTATTCCCTTCCCAGGATCGAGGAAATGGGACTTTTGGAGTTTCCCAACCTCCTTTTCTTAAACGTGGACTGGACTAAGGCGGCTATAGAGGCAGGTGCCGTTACCGGACTTAGTGAAAGCGACCTTGTAGACGGACTTACCTTAAACGCTTCTCAGATGAGCCAGATCCTAACTTACTTCAGAGACAATGATATGAACGGAAACGGCAAGGCAGACGATGAGCGTCCTCTTAGCTTTGTTTATAACAATTGGCAGGGAAATCAGTGTGACCTCTACGGAATGTTTGGACTTAACGACAACCTTGAGCACAGAGTTATTGTCGACGGAAAAGTTACTTATACCGTAACTGACGATAGATTCAAAGAGGCGACAAACTTTATCGCAGACTGGGTAGACAACGGACTGATCGATAAGGTTTCCTTTGAACAGAGTCAGGACAATTTCCTTGCAAACGGAAAAGGAATGGAAACCTATGGGGCTTTCTATTGGTGGGAGAGCGAGACGGTTGTTTCAAATCCCGAGCATTACATCGTATGTAATCCGCTTGTCGGCCCTAATGGTGACCAGACAATCTGTGTATCCAACAATCCCGAGATCGGAACCGGCGAACTGGTAGTTTTCGCTGACTGTAAGTATCCCGAAGTATTGCTGGCATACTTTGACCGCTACTATGATCCTATGATATCTGCTCAGATCAACTATGGTCCTGTAGGTATTGTTTATGAAGAGGAACTTGATGAAAACGGAATGCTTGTTCAGAAACCCCTTCCGGAAGGAGTTACAACAGACGAGCTTCGTTTGCAGAACGCACCTCTGGGAATTATCAATCTCGGAGAGTACGCATGGAACAATGTGGTACATATGGAGCCCCGCGCAAAGCTCCGTCTTGAGAGACTCGAGAAAGTTGCCGAGCCTTTCGTAAGCGAAAATGTAGCACCTTGCCCTAATCTGCAGTTTACCTTGGAAGAACTCAATACTTTAAGCAGCTACGAGAGCAATATGAATGACTACATAAGAACAAATCTTATTGCCTGGCTGATGAAGGGTGGAGTATCAGATGCCGACTGGGAAGTATTCCAGAACGACCTTGCCGGCAAGGTAAAGCTTCCTGAGATTCAGAAGGTATATCAGGACGCTTACGACAGATACGTAGGAGAATAAATAAAAAACGAGGGATAAACAATGAAAAAAAAGCTTGTGGCAATGCTTCTGTCACTTACATGTGTATTGTCAGTAACAGCATGTGCCGGTGCATCGGGCGATAATACAGCCCCTGTGATCGAAGGCACAGCCGACAGTACTGTAATGGCGGGAACTGAATTTGATGCACTTAGCGCAGTCAGCGCTTCAGACAAGGAGGACGGAGATCTCACCGGACTTATCATGGTTGAGTCTACTCCCGCTCTTGATTTCAAAAATGGAAAGGCTACTCCCGAGAACGCAGGTACATATGAACTTGTATACTCTGTAACCGACAAGGGAGGACTTACTTCCGAGAGCTATGCTACTCTTACCGTTACCAAGATGACAGGAGAAGAGGAAGTATACAAGGCATTTGATTTTAGTAAGGAACTTGCTGTTGATAATAAGGGCTGGGAGGTAAAGATCGGAGAGAATGCTAAAGCAACCGGTGAACTTAAGCAGGGTGCATACGTATTTGACATCGAAAACCCCGGTGAGTCAGACGGAGAGGTTGCTCTTTCAAAGTCAGGCTTTGATGTAAAGGCAGCTGATTATCTTGTAAAGATCTGGGCTAAGTCAACCAAGCCTACCTACGCTCATATCATCGCAAGAGATGAAAGCGCAGAAGGATGGGAAACATTCGGCGGAGCCTACAACGTAGTAATAGGAGAAGAGATCGCTCCCTTAGAGCTTAACTTCTCATCCGACAAAGAGGGTAAATGTGAGCTTATGTTCAATCTCGGAAAGATCACACCTAACCCTGATAATGCGGACGATACCACCCCTACAGATTTTACTGTAACCATCGACAAGATTGAGATTTACGAGATCTCAGGCGAGGAAACTCTTACTGCAGTTTACAGCGCAGCTCCTTCTGAGGAGAACATGTCTGTAGAAGCAGGCGACGGCGCTGAAGCAAGTGTAAGCTTTGAAGGCGACAAGGCAAAGGCAGAGATCGTAAGCTATCCTTCAGCTGACGGCGGAGTTTGGAGCATTAAGTCTGACATATCCATTGGTGATGTAAAGATCGAAAAGGGTAAGAAGTATTATTACAGCTTTAACGTAAATGCACTTAACGGACAGACCGGTGAAGTACTTGTAGAGAGCAAGGAAAAGGGCTGGGAGTGCAGAGCTAACTTTAATGCTCTTTCAGCACCTGCAGGGGAGGAAATCACCTTCTCAGGAATTTTCACTGCTGAGGCTGATGTTGAGGATCCCGTGATCCGTATGCAGATCGGAAACGCTCCCGAGGGGGCAACCACTAACGAGATCGTTATCAGCAATATCGAGTTTGGTAATGTCGAGGGCGATAAGGAAGTAGTTAAGACTGTCGATTCATTCATGCCTTTTGGAAGAAACAGCGCTAATGCCGAGGATACCGATCTTCCTTTTGAGACCTTTAACGGAACTGACGAGGATAACGAGAAGGGTGTAGGATGCATCTGGGCAGAGAACGGAAGCTTCTTCTACCGCATTGATAACGGCGGAACAGTTGACTGGCACAACAAGCTTATCTGCGGATACACCGGAAATCCTCTTACCTTAGAGTCCGATGCTTACTATACCATCGAGATCACAGCAAAGGCTGAAAAGCCTGTTTCATGCGGATTCTTCCTTAATCCTATGGGCGGCTGGGATCCCAGAATCTCTGAGGGAATGGATTTAACTACCGATTTCCAGACATTTAGATTTACTACTACAGATACATTCATTACCGATATGGACTTCGAACTTTTATTCCAGTTCGGTTCTGAAGAGACTTCACAGATGGGAGAGAATACCATCGAGATTTCAAATATCACCATCTACAAGATGAGTGCTCTGTAATATAAACGAACTTTTGGAGTGTGAAACATGAAAAATAAAGTATTAAAAGCAGCGGGGGTTATATGTATGCTCTGTTTATTTACCGCAGGATGTGCCGGAAAAGGGGCGCAGACTGAAAGTAAGCAGACTGCCTTTGATGATGAAGGTGAACCCTTTGCCGAAGATATTACAGATAAGGATTTTTCAGAGTTTCGCACTCCGGGGACGCTAGAAGCGGCATTCGAATATAAGAATTTCTTCCTCCCCGCAGTAAACGGCATAGCTCAGCCCTATGTTGGTGACGCTATGCCGTACTACGAGGACGGCACTTACTATATTTATTATCTAAAAGACGGAGGCGACTCCTATAACCACTCCGTCTTTCTTACAAAGACAACTGACTTTGTTACCTATGAGGAAGTAGAGGGCCCTGTACTAGAGGCTGACAGAAACGGCGGGCAGGACGCATGGATCGGTACAGGCTCTGTAGTAAAGGCAAAAGATGAATATCTTTTCTTTTATACCGGCCACGGGTCCCATACTGATTGCGAGTTTGCCGAAAAGATCAAGGTTGCAAGAGGCAGCAGTCCCCAAAATTTTGAAAAGGTTGAAGAATTCGAAATTACTCCTCCCGGGGAGCTTAATCAGAAGAATGATTTCAGAGATCCCCAGGGCTATTACGATGAGGAAACGGGACGAATAATCCTTACGGTAACAGCGGCAAAGGATGGAGTTGCAAGAGTATTAAAGTACTCTGTAAGCCCCGACCTTAAGGACGTAACTTACGAGGGTATTATTTTTGACGATCCGGAAAAGAGTTTTTGGAATCTTGAGTGCACAGATACCTTCAAGATGGGAGACAAGTATTATCTTACCTATTCAGCACAGGATGATACTCTTTGGTACGCAGTCTCCGATGCTCCCTATGGCCCCTATACAGATGCCGCCAGAGTAGACGGAAAGCTTTTCTACGCCGCAAAGCATGTTGAAAGCCCCGATGGAATGTATATGGTGGGCTGGGGCAGACGAAGCGAATCCCCTTCATCTACCTCGGACGTAGCGGCATGGGGCGGAAACATCGTAGTTCAGAAGATCTCTCAAAAGGAGGACGGAAGCCTCTTCCTTTCTCCTGTAGATAAAATATCGGAGCAGTATATTAACAGGCGAAAGCCTCTTGAAGCTTCCGATGATGTAACTGTTTTGGCAGGTTCAAGGTATTCATATGAAGAATACTTTACAAGCTTTGAGAGCTTTATGCTCAAAGGAAATTTCAGGTTTACCGGAAAGGGAAGTTTCGGACTTGCTTTTGATTATGACGGTGAGCCGGAGAAATATAAAATGATATCCATTGACCCGGAGGCGCAGAGCGTTAACCTTTTATTTAACGAGGGATCTACGGATATTACATCTGCTTCTGCGCATCTGACTGAGGGAGAGACATACTCCTTTACATATATTCAGGAAGGCTCTGTGGGAGTCTTCTATATAGACGGGGACTCGTCCCTTACCGTAAGACTTTACGGAGTAACCGGAAAGAGTATTATGCTCTTTGCAGAGAATGGAACGGCAGAGTTTACGGATTTAAGACAATACACAAGATAAGGAAAATAGCCATGGAATTAAAAACTTTGGAGAAGGCTAGAAAATACGAAAAAGAAAATGGGGAAAAAATACCTGCATCGGAGAGACCTCTTTTCCACCTGACACCTTATGTGGGCTGGACAAATGATCCGAACGGGTTTTCATATTATAACGGAAAATATCATCTTTTTTATCAATACAATCCATACGATACAAGATGGGATTCAATGCATTGGGGACATGCGGTCAGCACTGACCTTGTAAAGTGGGAGTACCTTCCAGCCGCGCTTGCACCGGAAGATGATTACGATTCATTCGGATGCTTTTCGGGTACGGCAATGGAGCTTCCCGGCGGTAAGCACTTTGTCATTTATACCGGCGTAAAAAAGGCTGAAGACGGAAAAGAATACCAGACACAGTGTATAGCCATTGGTGATGGTTTAAACTACAAAAAATATGAGAATAACCCGGTCCTTACATCAAAGGACCTTCCGGGTGGATTAAGTCCTTACGATTTCAGAGACCCTAAGGTCTTTAAAGATCAGGACGGAAAGTTTTACTGCGTAGTTGGCGGAAAAGACGAAAAAGGTCTTGGCGAGCTTCTTCTTTTTGGAAGCAGCGACGGGCTTGACTGGCATTTTGAGAGCGTCCTTATAGCAAACGACGGCGAGATAGGCTGCATGTGGGAATGCCCCGACTTTTTCTCTATCGGAGAGACTGCACTTGTACTTATAAGCCCTCAGGATATGGTGGCAAAGGGACTCGAGTACCACAGCGGAAACGGTACGGTTGCTCTAATCGGATCTTACGACAGGACGGATAAAAAGTTTTTTAAACATTCGGCTCAGACTATCGATCACGGTATCGATTTTTACGCACCTGAGACGCTTCAGGCTCCAGACGGAAGAAGGATTATGATAGCCTGGATGCAAAACTGGGATACCTGCAATTCTTCAGGATTTAAGAACCGCCCCTGGTTCGGACAGATGACTGTTGCAAGGCAGCTTAGCCTAAAGGACGGAAAGCTTGTTCAAGAGCCCGTACGCGAGCTTGAAAACTACCGCGGAGAAAAGGTAGAATATAAAGATGTTGAGATAGAGGGAGTAAAGAGCCTTGAGGGTATCGAGGGAAGATGCCTTGATATGACGATCAAGGTTAAGCCCGGGGACTATGACAGGATCTTTAGCAGATTTACCATGTATTTTGCAAAGGACGCAGAGCACAGCTCAAGGATCAACTTCTATCCCGGAGAAAACATCTTCGAGACTGACAGAAGACAGTCCGGTTCCCGCAGAGCAAACATCCACCAGAGAAGCTGCAATGTAAAGGATCTCGGCGGAGAGATAGAGCTTCGTATAATCATGGACAGATTTTCAATTGAAGTCTTTATAAACGGCGGAGAGCAGGCAATGACTACCGCTATCTTAACAGACCCTTCCGCACGGGAGATCTGCTTTGAGTGCGATGGAAAGGCTGTTATTGATATAACAAAGTATTCTTTATTTTCGGAGGACTGATCATGGCGCGTTTCAACATGAGCATAGAAAAAAAGATTGATGTTACCGCTATGGGTGAGCTGCTTATAGATTTTACTCAAAACGGGATTAGCCCTGCGGGAAATCCGCTTCTGGAGGCTAATCCGGGCGGAGCGCCCTGCAATGTGCTTGCAATGCTTAACAATCTCTCTAAGAAATGTTCTTTTATCGGTAAGGTGGGAAAAGATGCTTTTGGCGATATGCTGGAAAACACTCTTAAAGAAGTCGGAATTGATACGACAGGGTTAAAGCGGGATGAAAAGGTTCATACCACTCTTGCTTTTGTACACACGGCACCCGACGGAGACAGAAGCTTTTCATTCTACCGCAATCCGGGAGCGGATATGAATCTTGATGAGACTGAGATAGATAAAAGCCTTATTGAGAATTGCAGGATTTTCCATTTCGGATCCCTTTCCCTTACGGATGAGCCTTGCAGAAGTGCTACTGTTAAGGCCTTAGAGATTGCAAAGGCTTCGGGATGCCTGATCAGCTTCGACCCCAATTTAAGGGAATCTCTTTGGTCATCTCTCTCTTTAGCAAAAGAGCAGATAGCCTGGGGGCTGGGTAAATGCGATTTCCTGAAGATTTCCGACAATGAACTGGAGTTTATGACCGGAGAAAAGGACTTTGATGAAGGCGTAAAGATCCTTAAGGATAAGTATCCGGGAATAAAGCTTTTATGCGTGACCGCCGGCGGCGAGGGAAGCTACGCTTACTACGGTGATTTAAAGGTATTTGAACAGGGCGTTAAGGTTGAGAATGTGATCGAGACCACCGGCGCCGGAGATACTTTCTGTGGATGCGTACTTAATTATATTCTTGAAAACGGAATCGACGACCTGACAGAGGAAGATCTTCATAAAATGCTCAAAACGGCAAATTCGGCAGCAGGGGTAATAATACAGCGAAAAGGCGCCCTTAAAGTAATGCCAAAGAAAAATGAAATAGCTACTATCTAAACTACTACTCATAAAGAAACCGGTACACAAACGGATGTGTACCGGTTTCTTATTTTTATGATTCTCGGTGGCAGGACCCCGAGATTAATATAATTGTAAATCTTTATTTTGCCTCTTCGTCGGATAAAGCCTCATACTGAGGAACGCTGACTTTTGCGCTGTAGCAGGCAAAGGCATCATCAACCAGCTTTTTGTCGGGCTTTTTCGTAAAGAGCGAAACAATAGGGACAAGTATAAGGCCGGCTATCATACAGAAGGCTCCGGCGTTGATGGGCGACTGTAAGAGAGTAGGGAAATAGGGCCTTAAGAACATGTTAAGGAGCATTACAACAGAGCCAAAAGCAAAGCTTACAAAGGCTGCAATCTTCGTTGTCCCCTTCCAGTACAGACCGTAGAGGAAAGGAGCGAGGAAGGCTCCTGCAAGAGCTCCCCATGAAACGCCCATAAGCTGAGCGATGAAGGTGACATTTGCCTTGTACTGAACGATTGCGATCACAACGGAAATTGCGATAAATACAACGATAAGAGCCCGCATGATGATAAGCTGTTTCTTTTCACTCATCTTCTTTACGATATGTCCCTTTAAAAGGTCAAGGGTAAGGGTTGAAGAGCTGGTAAGTACTAAGGATGAGAGGGTTGACATGGATGCAGAAAGTACCAGTACCACAACAACCGCAATAAGAAGGTCCGGAAGTCCCGAAAGCATCGTAGGGATTACGGAATCATATCCGCCCTCTGCAATATTTATCTTGTCGGAGAAAAGCCTTCCGAAGCCGCCGAGGAAGTAGCAACCGCCGGCTACCACGAATGCAAAGATTGTAGATACTACGGTTCCGGTGGAAATTGATTTTTCGCTCTTGATCGCATAGAACTTTTGAACCATCTGAGGAAGACCCCATGTTCCGAGGGAGGTAAGGATTACGACTCCGATGAGGTTTAAAGGATCGGGTCCAAAGAAGGAAGCGAATATACCGGGGGTGGTGGCTACGTTTTCATCCGTCACTCTTGCAAGGCTGTCAAGGGCTGTCATAAATCCGCCCTGACTCTTTAAGATGGCGAGGATTACAGCGACAATACCTATCAGCATTATGATGCCCTGGATAAAGTCGTTGATAGCGGTAGCCATATAACCGCCGGCTATTACGTAGACGCCGGTAAGAACAGCCATTACGATGACGCATACGGTGTAATCGATATTAAAAGCCATTCCGAAAAGTCTGGAAAGACCGTTATAAAGCGAAGCTGTATAAGGAATAAGGAAAATAAATGTGATTATGGAAGCAACGATCTTTAAAGCGGGGCTTCCGAAACGTGCCTCGAAAAACTGAGGCATTGTCGCCGAGTTAAGATGCTGAGTCATAATCCTTGTACGGCGTCCCAGGATCCTCCAGGCGAGGAAGGAACCGATAAGAGCGTTTCCGATTCCGACCCAGGTCGTAGCGATACCGTATTTCCAACCGAACTGTCCGGCGTAACCTACGAAGACTACCGCCGAAAAGTAAGAGGTTCCGAAAGCAAAGGCGGAAACCCAGGGGCCGACGGAACGTCCGCCAAGGACAAAGCCGTTTACGTCCGTAGCGTTTTTACGGCAGATGAAGCCAATGGTCAGCATTACCGCAAAGAAAAGTACAAGCATCAAAATTTTAATGATCATGATGGTTCCTCCGTGAGAATTTAGCACTGCAGCGCTTTAAAGCATAACGCTTTAAACTGAAAAAGTCAAGCAGATTGCACCATTTGTCTAAAAAAACTAAAAAAATTAAAAAAATTTCGAAAATAAAAAAAGGAAATCGGTACCGAGCGAAGAATAATGTAAATGTGACTGACCATATGGTTTGTTTTTCGGTATGGAGGGTTAAGATGACTATAAGGGAGAGTTTGGAACAAAGGGAAAAAGAGTATCTCAGTAAGTACGCTGCGCTCAGCTGCGAATCAAAAGGGCGCGACAAAGCGGAGCCGCAGTGCGATATCAGACCGGTCTATCAAAGAGACCGGGACAGGATAATCCACTGCAAAGCCTTCAGAAGACTTAAGGACAAGACGCAGGTTTTTCTTGCACCCGAAGGTGACCATTACAGAACAAGACTTACCCATACTCTTGAGGTTTCTCAAAACGCGAGAACCATCGCTAAGGCTTTAAGGCTTAACGAAGATCTTACCGAGGCTATCGCCCTCGGACACGATCTTGGACATACCCCTTTCGGACATGCGGGAGAGAGAGCTCTTGACAGAGTCTGCCCCTTAGGCTTTGAACATAATGTACAAAGCGTAAGAACCGTAGAAATTCTTGAAAAGGACGGAGCGGGGCTTAATCTTACCTGGGAGACAAGGGATGGGATACTTAACCACCAGACCAGCGGAATGCCTTCTACTTTAGAGGGAAGAGTTGTCAGGTTTTCCGATAAGATTGCCTACATACATCATGATATGGATGATGCGGTAAGAGCCGGAATCCTTACGGAGATGGATGTACCTCTCGAGATAAGAAAGGTTCTTGGTTCTACTCCCGGTGCAAGGCTTGATACCCTTATCCATGACATTATTACAAACAGTATGGATAAAGACGATATCATTATGTCGGATGAGGTCGGGGGCGCAATGAAGGATATTCGAAAGTTTATGTTTGAGAATGTCTATACAAACCCTATCGCCAAGTCCGAAGAGAGCAAGGCCGAGGAGCTGGTTGAGAGACTGTATGATTATTACTTTACTCATCCCGAAAAGCTTCCGAGGCAGTATATCGATCTGATGAATAATGGCGAGGAGAGAGCCAGGGTAGCCTGCGATTATGTGGCTTCTATGAGCGACCGCTACGCCATCGATATATTTGACGAGATTTTTGTACCAAAGAGCTGGGAGTATTAAAGGCTGGTAAGCCTTGGCTTTAAATTTAGAGGGTTATAGATGTATTACAGCGATGAACTGGTCGCGCAGGTACGCCAAAGCAGCGATATTGTGGATGTTGTAGGCTCATATATCAGTCTTACCAAAAAGGGAGCCAATTATGTAGGGATATGTCCCTTCCACAATGACCATTCGCCGTCTTTTTCGGTAAGCAGGAGCAAGCAGATATACAAATGCTTCGCCTGCGGTGAAGCCGGCAACGTGATCACTTTTGTAATGAAATATGAAAATATCACATTTGTCGAAGCCGTCAAGCTTCTTGCGGACAGATCCGGAATAAAGCTTCCGGAGGTATCTGTCTCCGCGGAGGAGAAAAGAAAGAGCGATAAAAAGCTTAGGCTCCTTGAGGTTAATAAGGAAGCCGCTACTTTCTTTTACAGATGCCTTCGAAGTCCCCACGGCGAGAGAGGGATGAAGTATTTTAAGGACAGAGGTCTTTCGGACGAGACTATCAACAAATTCGGACTCGGATTTGCGGGAGTAAACGGACGGGAGGTTGTGGATGTCCTTAGGAAAAAGGGCTTTTCGGATGAAGAGATAAGAGACTCGGGAATAGCGAGTGTTTCTGAGAAAAACGGTCTTTCATCTCCTTTTTGGAACAGAGTCATGTACCCGATAATGGATGCTAACCATCGGGTAATAGGCTTCGGCGGAAGAGTCTTGGGCGATGCAAAGCCTAAGTATTTAAACTCCCCGGAAACAGACATATTCGATAAGAGACGAAATCTTTACGGTTTCGTTTTTGCAAGAAATTCAAGGGCCGGTAATTTCATCCTTTGTGAAGGATATATGGATGTTATTGCTATGCACCAGGCAGGCTTTTTGCAGGCGGTTGCTTCCCTTGGAACAGCTTTTACACAGGAACAGGCAAATCTCTTATCGAGATATACGAAAAAGGTATTTTTGGCGTACGATAGTGACGGACCCGGTGTTAAGGCCGCTCTTCGAGCCATAGATATATTAAAGAACGCAGATATATCCGGAAGGGTTATCGATATGCGCCCTGCAAAGGATCCCGACGAGTTTATAAAAGCCTACGGAAGTGAAGCCTTCCAAAAGCGGATCGATGAGGCGGAGAACAGCTTTTATTTCCTTATAAGGACGATAGAGGGGGATTACAACCAGTCGGATCCGGAGCAGAGGACTTTATTTTACAAGGCTATAGCAGTAAAGCTTTGTGAGAATTTCCCGGAGCCTTTGGAGAGAGAAAACTACTTACAGGCAATTTGTGAGAGGTACGGGATCAATACCGACAATATGAGAAACCTTGTTACGGAGTTCGCGAGCGCTAAGCTGGCGACGCCGGTTTACCAAAAGCCCAAGCAGGCGGTACCAAACAAGGCGCTACAGGAAGATAGCGGAAAGGTTGCGGAGTCTATGCTCCTTACATGGCTTACAGACGAGCCTGCTATGCTCCCGAAGATAAAGAAGTATATCGGTATAGAGGATTTTACTGACGAGATATATCGCAAGGTGGCGGAGAGGGTCTTTTCAGATATAGAAAATGACTGCCTCGATCCCCCTGCGGTCATCGATAGTTTCGAGGAAGAGGAAAAGAATCTTGTGGCAAATATCTTCCAGGCGAAGATGCCGGAGATCACCTCGGAAGAAGAGAGAAAACGGGCTTTTTCCGACATCATAATAAGAGTTAAGGAAAACAGCTACAATTTCTTCTCGGAAAATATCGGAAACGATATGTCGAAGATGATGGATTCCATCAAACGAAAAAAAGAGCTTGAATCACTTAAACAAAAGGGCGTAAGCCTTGTGTAGAGCCCGGATAGCCGGACGAAGGAGAAAAAATGGACGAAAACATGATGCAGAAATTTGAAGCAAAATTACAGGAGCTTCAGGCACTTGCCAACAAAAAGAAAAACGTTATAGAGCAAAAGGAAATTGACGATGCTTTTGCCGATATGGAACTTGACGAGGAGAGCAGAGACAAGATCGAGGAGTTTTTTGAGGCTGTGGGGATTGAGGTACTTGCTACAGTAGAGGAACCTACCGAGGAAGATTTAAACTTTGACCTCGATATCACTATCGACGACGATCCCGATATGGATGATGTTCCCGACGATGATATCATCATGTCCGAGGTTGAGGAAGTTGATATCGAAAATATCGATCTTTCAGTTCCCGACGGAATCAGCACGGAAGACCCCGTTAAGATGTACCTTAAGGAAATCGGTAAGGTACCCCTTCTTACCGCGGATGAAGAGATCGAGCTTGCTAAGAAAATGGAAGCGGGAGATGCCGCTATCGCAAACATCGATGAAGCTAAGGCTAAATACGAAGAGATAGAGGACAAGAAGTCTAAAAAGGCAACAAAGCTTGCGAAGGAAATCGCCGAAATGCAGAAGGACATCGATGCCGGTGAGGCCGCTAAAAAGCGTCTTGCGGAGGCAAACCTTCGTCTTGTTGTCAGCATCGCAAAAAGATATGTTGGAAGAGGAATGCTTTTCCTTGACCTTATCCAGGAAGGAAACCTGGGACTTATCAAGGCTGTTGAAAAGTTCGATTATACAAAGGGATATAAGTTTTCCACATACGCTACCTGGTGGATCAGACAGGCTATCACCCGTGCTATCGCTGACCAGGCTCGTACCATCCGTATCCCCGTACATATGGTAGAGACCATCAACAAGCTTATCAGAGTAAGCCGTCAGCTTCTTCAGGAAAAGGGACGTGAGCCTATGCCCGAAGAGATTGCTGAGGAGATGAACATCCCTGTTGAGAGAGTAAGAGAAATCCTTAAGATCTCACAGGAGCCTGTATCTCTTGAGACTCCTATCGGTGAGGAGGAAGACAGCCATCTTGGAGATTTCATCCAGGACGATAACGTACCCGCTCCCGCTGATGCAGCTACAGCTACCCTTTTAAGAGAGCAGCTTAACAAGGTTCTCGACACCCTTGCGGAGAGAGAGCAGAAGGTTCTCAGATTAAGATTCGGTCTCGATGACGGTAAGGCAAGAACTCTTGAGGAAGTTGGTAAGGAGTTTAACGTTACCCGTGAGCGTATACGTCAGATCGAGGCAAAGGCATTAAGAAAGCTTCGTCATCCCAGCCGCAGCAAGCAGCTTAAGGATTATCTTGAGTAATACCGGGCGGGATTTACTATGAAAAAAACATTTACTCCAAAGCTTTCGCCGAGGCTCGAGGGAATAGTTTCTCTTTTGCCTGAGTGCGAAAAAGTTGCGGATATAGGATGTGACCACGGATATATTTCCATATCCCTGGTTCAAAGAGGCATCGCAAAAAGTGCCGTAGCCTGTGATATAAAGGCGGGACCTTTGGAATTTGCCCAAAAAAATATCGAAAAAGCAGGGCTTACTAAGCAGATCGATATAAGGCTTTCTCCCGGGCTTAATAAGCTTTCCGAGGACGAAGCAGACGCTATAGTTATCGCAGGAATGGGGATGAGGACTATCGCCGGGATCATTCTTGACGATCTCGTAAAAGCGAAGAACGCTGATTTCCTTCTCATCCAGGCCCAAAGCGAGATTCCCGAGATGCGCCGATTCTTTGTGGAAAATGGCTTTACGCTCCTTGCCAATAAGCTTATGACCGAAGAAGATAAATACTATTTCGCTATGCTCCTTACTTCAAAAGAGGAGATAGCTGACGAGTATTTTAAGAAAAACGGCGGTCGCAAAAAGCTTTTGGAAAAGCTTAAAGAAAGCGGAGCGGGACCGGAGTTTACAGAGTTTACCGAAGGCCTTGATGAGCTGTTTGGACTTGATCTTATAACCAGTGACGAAAATATGAAGAAATACCTTGGTCATGTGATCTTTGAGTGGACGGAGAGCATTGAAAAGATCTCCGGAGCCAAAAAGCCTGACTTTGAAAAGCTTGAGGAACTGAAAAAGAAGCTGTCCATGGCCGAACTTGCACTTGAACTTAACACACTTTTTAAAAAATAGGAGGTGTTTTATGTACAGATTAAAAGTAATGGGTAAGGAAATCGAAGTTGAGAAGGGCACTACCTGGGAGGATGTTGCCGGAATGGTGCAGGATAAGTTTGACTCACCTATCGCTGCGGTTTCAATCAACGGAAAGATCAGAGAACTCTTTAAGAGAGTAAATAAAAACGGAGAAGTGGGATTTTTCACATTCAAAGATGATGTGGGACATCTTACCTATACAAGGACAGCTACAATGCTCGCCATAAAAGCGATTTTTGATGTTTTCGGCGAGAAGGCGGCAAATACCTCAAGAGTAGATTTTACCATCGCAAACGGCATCTTTATCCGCGCCGGCGAGGGAGTCAGCGTAAGCGAGAAATCCGCTGCCGATATCAAAAAGAGGATGTTAGAGCTGGTAAGCTACGGAACTCCCGTATATAAGGCAACCTATCCTCTTGATGAGGCGATGGATCTTTTTGAGCGTCACGGAATGATCGATAAAAATGAGCTTTTCAGATTCCGCCGCACATCCCAGGTCAATGTTTACGAGCTTGACGGATATTATGATTATTACTATGGATACATGCTTCCTAATGTGTCATATGTTAAGTATTTTGACTTTATAAGCTATGGTGAAGGCTTTATGCTTATCCTTCCTTCCAAGAATAATCCTACAGAGGTTAAACCCTTTGAGGAGAGGAAAAAGCTTTACGATACCTTTATGGAGACTGCTAAATGGGACAGTCAGGTAGGTATTGAAAATGTCGGTGACCTTAACAGCTGGATCTGCAAAAATCAGATGAACGACCTTATCCTTGTTCAGGAGGCTGAGCAGGAGCGAAGGATCGGAGAAATCGCAAGAGAGATAGTCAGCCGCGGCGGAGTAAAGTTTGTTATGATCGCCGGACCTTCATCCTCCGGAAAGACCAGTTTTTCACACAGACTCTCTATTCAGTTAAGGACCCTGGGACTTACACCTCATCCCATAGCGGTTGACGATTATTTTGTAAATCGTGAGGATACTCCTCTTGATGAAAACGGAAATTACAATTTCGAGTGCATCGAGGCGATAGATACCAAGAAGTTTAACGAGGATATGACCAAGCTCCTTGCGGGAGAAAGGGTCGAGATGCCTGACTTTAATTTCAAGATAGGACGCCGCGAGTACAACGGAAGATTCCTGCAGTTAGGACCTGATGATGTGCTTGTTATCGAGGGTATTCACGGACTTAACCCCAAGATGAGCTATTCACTTCCCGATGAGAGTAAGTTTAAGATTTATATCAGTGCCCTTACTTCCATCAATATTGATGAACATAACCGTATTCCTACTACTGACGCAAGACTCCTTAGAAGAATGGTCCGCGACGCCAGAACCCGTGGAGCGGATGCGGCGAGAACGATCGGAATGTGGCCTTCCGTACGCCGCGGTGAGGAGGAGAATATCTTCCCCTTCCAGGAAGAAGCTGATGCTATGTTCAACTCGGTACTTATTTACGAGCTTGCCTGCTTAAAGCCTTTTGCAGAGCCACTCCTTTTCCAGATTGAAAAGGGTTCACCTGCGTACTACGAGGCTAAAAGGCTTCTTAAGTTCCTGGACTATTTCTTAAGTGTGCCCAGTGAATTTTTACCCAACAATTCTATTTGCAGAGAGTTCGTTGGCGGAAGCTGTTTCCGTGTATGATCTAAAGTCGTATAGAATAAGGAGCAAGAGATGTACTGTTTTGGAAAAAAGACTTCTAAGGATGCGTTTCAAAGAATAGTTCCTGTCTTCCTTGCAATGCTTTTATTTATAGGCTGTATAGGATCCTTTGAATTTCCGGTAAATGCCGCAGAGAGTCCGAAGGCTTCCAACGAAGCGGTAAACGCCTGGGGGGCGGGAGGACAGCTCAGCTTTGATCTTTCAGGCTGCGACGGGTATCTGACTATAACCGTTGTTGCAAGCTTTGACGGCGATGTGACATCCGCTTCCGGCTGGGGATTTGATTCCTATACCGTGAGTGGAAAGAAAGTTACGGCTGTAGTTAAGGCTGACGGAGCAAACAGCTGGGGATTTAATTCCAATGTCGGGATCCAGGTTGAAGGCTCCGGTATTACATCAGCCAAGGTTGAAAGCGTAAAAGGCTCCGGTACCTACACTGCTCCCGTGAACAGCGGAAACAATAACAATAACAACAGTAACAACGATAATGCCGGAAACGGTGGCGCTTCGGGAGAGGAGCGGCCTGATTTTAAATCACCGGCGGTCAGTACCTACGGAACGGCAGGTGACGACTGGCTTACAACAAACGGTGAAAAGATCGTTGACATGAACGGCAATGAGGTCTGGCTTACGGGTGTAAACTGGTTTGGATACAACACAGGTACTAACCTTTTTGACGGACTTTGGAATGCTGAGCTTGATTCATCTCTCAAAGCTATTGCAGACCACGGATTCAACTTACTAAGAGTGCCTATGTCCGCGGAGCTGCTTTTGCAGTGGAAAAAGGGAGATTATCCTACAGCGAATTACAATCACGCATATAACGCTAATCTCAACTCACTTAATTCCCTTGAGATATTTGATTACGTGCTGACTCTTTGCGAGAAGTACGGAATCAAGGTTATGGTTGATATCCATTCCGCAAATACCGATGCATCGGGACACAACCACCCCGTATGGTATACCGACAGGATTTCCGAGGATCAGTATGTCGAGAGCTTAAAGTGGCTGGCGGACAGATACAAAAACTTCGATACTCTTGTTGCTTTTGATCTAAAGAACGAGCCCCACGGAAAAGCAAGCGAGACACCCCATGCTATCTGGAATGATTCCGATGATAAAAACAACTGGAAGAGAGTTGCGGAAAAAGCCGGAAATGCCATCCTTGATATCAATCCCCATGCCCTTATTGTGATCGAAGGAATCCAGATTTATCCCAAGGATCCTAAAGGCAATAACTTTACAAATACCGATGAGGGAAGTTACTACAATACCTGGTGGGGCGGAAACCTTATGGCTGTTAAGGATTACCCTATCGATTTCGGTGACAAGGAGCGCAATAAACAGATAGTTTATTCGCCCCACGATTACGGTCCTCTTGTATATGAACAGCCCTGGTTTAAGGGAAGCTTCACCTACGATTCCCTTTATAAGGATGTTTGGCATCCTTACTGGCTCTACATCAAGGAAGACGGCATTGCCCCGATCCTTATAGGCGAGTGGGGCGGATTTATGCAGGGTAACAATCTTAAGTGGATGGAGTATATCAGGGACCTTATCGGAAAAGAGAACATCCATCACACTTTCTGGTGTTTTAACGCCAATTCCGGAGATACGGGCGGACTTGTAAAGGATGATTTCAAGACCTGGGACGAGGAAAAGTACGCTCTTGTAAAGCCGGTTCTCTGGCAGACAAAGGACGGAGAATTTATAAGCCTTGACCATAAGGTCGCTTTGGGAGCTAACGGCATCAGCCTCGGAAAGCACGCCGGAAACTCTCCCGAGCCTGTTTTAAATGCGGGCGGAGAGGATTCAAAGCCCGATGAAGCAGATAACGAAGGTTTATCCAAAGATGAAAAATTGGATGTAAAAGAGGAAGTTTCCGATAAAGAGGAGCCCGTAAACGACGAAGAGGTTTTGACGGAAGAGCCCGAGGTGCAGACAGAGTCTGCAGAGACAAAAGAGGCTGAAGATGTGACTTCGGTAGAGGGTACCGGCTTTGGTTCATGGCCAATAGTTGTTCTTATCCTTGGAATTGTAGCCATCTGCGCCGGAGCGGCCATAGCCATTACACATATAATCGTCAAGAATAAAAAGTCATAGTTTTGTTTGAACGGATATTGGTCAGACAAAAGGAAAATGACTCCGCCTTGACAATTATAAAGTCAGGTAATTATAATAATTGATTGTACGCAGAACAGGTGATCGCGGCTGTCGCAAGACAGGTGAGGAAAGTCCGGGCTTCGCAGGGCAGGATGCCGGATAACGTCCGGTGGAGGTGACTCCCAGACCAGTGCAACAGAAAATAACCGCCTCGTAAGGGGCAAGGGTGAAAAGGTGGTGTAAGAGACCACCGGCTGTATGGTAACATACAGGCCGTGTAAACTCCATTCGAAGCAAGATCAAGCAGAAGGGCTAAGGGCTGCCCGCCCATCCTTCAGGTAGATCGCTTGATGCGGCCGGCAACGGTCGTACTAGATAGATGATCACCCAGAGAGCTTCGGCTCTCGGACATAACCCGGCTTACAGTTCTGCCGAGCGCCCCGTGGGAAACCGCGGGGTGTTTTTTTCCCCTCGCATAAAAATGACCCCCGGGGACGGAGTTGCTGTGTCATTGTCAGAATATTTTGAGTATAGACTGACAATGACACAGCAACTCCGTCCCCGGGGGTCATTTTTTGAGTTTATAGTTATTTAATAGCCAAAAGGGTAAAAGAGTGGTAAAATATTCATCAAATGGGACTAAAAATAGTTTGATGCCGCTAACCAAAGCGGCAGGTTTAAAGAAAGAGGCGATTTTAAATGACTAAGATTGACGTTGTATCAGGTTTCCTCGGAGCAGGTAAAACCACACTTATTAAAAAACTTCTTGCAGACGCTCTTAACGGAAGCAAGACTGTACTTATTGAGAATGAATTCGGAGAGATCGGTATCGATGGCGGTTTCTTACAGGAATCCGGTATTGAGATCAAGGAGATGAATTCCGGATGTATCTGCTGTTCACTTGTCGGTGATTTCGGAACATCTCTTAAAGAGGTAATCTCAACATACGCTCCCGAAAGAATTCTTATCGAGCCTTCAGGAGTAGGTAAGCTCTCCGACGTATTAAAGGCTATCGAAAAGACCGCAGGAGCTCTTGATGTAGAGATCAACAGCGCTGTTGCGGTAGTTGATGCTACTAAGGCCAAGATGTATATCAAGAACTTCGGTGAGTTCTTTATCAACCAGATCGCTTACGCCGGAACGATCATCTTAAGCCGTACCGACAAGGCTTCTGCTGAAAAGATTGCAGAGGCTGTTGCTCTTATCCGTGAGCACAACACTCAGGCCACTATCATAACAACTCCTATTGAAGAACTTGACGGCAAAGACATCCTTGCAACCATCGAGGGTGCTGACAAGATTGACGATCTCCTTGCGGAGATGATGGAGAAGGCTAAGGCTGAGCCCGAGCATCATCACCATCATCATGAATATGATGAAAACGGAGTGTGCAGCTGCGGACATCACCACGACGATGATGACGATGATGATGAGTGCTGCCACCACCATCACCATGATGATGACGATGACGAGGAGGAACACGAACATCACCATCACCACCATGATGACGAGGATGAACACGAGCATCACCATCATCATGACCATGATGACGACCATGACCATGAGCATCATCACCATCATCACCACGCTGACGAGGTATTTACAAGCTGGGGTATGGAGTCACCCAAGAAGTACACTTCAGAGAAGATCAGCGAGATCCTTGGTGCGCTTGATTCCGGAGAGTACGGTCAGATCCTCCGCGCTAAGGGAATGGTTCCCGCCGAAGACGGAACATGGATCTACTACGATTACGTTCCCGAAGAGAGTGACGTTCGAAGCGGTAAGCCTCAGGTTACCGGAAAGATCTGCGTGATCGGAGCTGAGCTTAAGGAAGATAAGCTTAAGGAATTATTCGCGTAATGCTTGGAGATTTAAGAATGAAGAATCAATCAGTATATATGATCAACGGCTTTTTGGAAGCCGGAAAATCAGAATTTATTTCTTTTACTATCTCGCAGCCGTACTTTAAGATCAAGGGTAAAACTCTTTTACTCGTTTGCGAGGAAGGTGAAATAGAATACGATCCCGAGCTCTTAAAACAGACAAATACTGAGCTTGTTGTAGTCGACAGTGAAGAGGATTTTACGACATCTACTCTCTCAGGAATCGAGAGAAGAGTTAAGCCGGACAGGATCATTATCGAGTGGAACGGAATGTGGAATTACAAAAACTGCAAGCTCCCCTGGAACTGGAAGATAGAGCAGCAGATCACCATCATCGACGGAAGTACATTCCAGATGTTCTATACCAATATGCGTTCCCTTCTTGCCGAGATGATCAGAAAATCCGAGATGATCATCTTCAACAGATGTGACAGCGTAAGAGATGAATTACCTTCTTTTAGAAGAAATATCAAGGCTGTAAACCAGAAGGCGGATGTTGTCTTTGAGGATTCTAACGGCGAGATCGATGAGATCTTCGAGGAGGATCTTCCTTACGATTTAAGTGCCGAGGAGATAGTCCTTGATGAGAATACCTATGGAATCTGGTATCTTGACTGTATGGACCACCCGGAGAGATACTTCGGAAAGAGGCTTGTAATGCAGGCTATGGTTATGGTACCGGACAATTTCCCTAAGGGATACTTTGTACCCGGACGTATGGCAATGACCTGCTGTGCAGAGGATATGGTATTTTTAGGATATGCTTGCAAGTACGATGGAACGGATTCTCTTAAAGACAAGGACTGGGTTGTTGTAACCGCAAACCTTACCAAAGAGTATTTCGAGGATTACAAAGGCGAAGGGCCTGTCCTGCACGCTATCAGTGTTGAAAAGAGCCGTGAGCCCAAGAATGCCGTTATCAGCTTTTCTTAGACAGTAGCCTAAACGGTTATCACAATACGTATAAATACTAAAGAAGCGCCTGCTGTGGCGCTTCTTTTTTCTTCAAATATTTTAATCTATAAACAGGTATATATCAAAGATCTACTATTCATTACCGTTAATCCGTACCCAGTTTGACTTATCAAAAATATTTCCTGATACCTTATACCAGTAGGAATCCTCGGTATTGAAGGTATTTCCGGGATTATCCAAAAGCTCATAGTAAGGAGAAGTGGTAACATACTGTCCGTTTTCCTTATCCTTTGAGGTAATAGGATTTCCCGTAAAGGGATTAACCGCATCCTTAATAAGGTCTTTGGTAGCAAGGGAAGGTACATCGGCATTTGTCATAAACTCATCCGATATTGTAAGGCCGGTGCTGTTAAAGTCCTTAAACAAGAGGATGGGGTGGTAACCTTCTATGTCAACATACTCGTCCAGCATAAGGTCATCAAATTGATTGAGGACCCTGCCGTGGTCCGCTGCGATTATGATCCTTGTATTGTCGTAGAGGTCATTCGCTCTAAGGTAGTCAAACCACTCGGCCAGCTTTAGGTATGCGGCCATATTAACGTGGTAGTGCTGTACAAGGATTGAATTGTCAAGCTTGCAGATGCGGCCGTCAAGCTCTAAGTACGCCGGGGTATCCGAGGCGTCGGAAGCGCTGTCTGCAGGTGTATAATCCGGAAGATGGAGCAGACAAGGAGCGTGGGTAGTATTGTTGTCCATCATCATAAAGGTGTTTTGGTCATCGTCTTTGATGTAAGTCAGTTTATCGAGATTATCAAGCACAGCGTATGAACCCAAAAACTCCGGCTCCTGTATATGCTTTTTCTCCATCTGATAATATTCGCCGTAGTCATAGACAAAGCGCTGCAGGATGGGGGGAAGAACCTTAAGGATTCCGTAGTAAACACAGTTCCTTCTCGAAGTATCGGAAACGGACTTTGTATAGTGTTCGCCTTCGGAAATATATTTGCCCATGGTTTCATAAGCGTTTATCTCAGGATAATCATCATATATCGAAAGGTCGCAGATTTCCCGGTAGTTGGCGTAGGGAGGATCGCAGACCGTAACGTTATAGCCGTTGTTTAAAAAGAGCACCGGCATAACCTTAAGGGCTTCATTTTGTTTATCCACAAGAGGAACATCGTCTCTTTCATTTATGGCCTTTGGAGTATATTCGTATCCGCCGAATAAAGGAGGAGTTCCGTATACCGTAAAGAGCCCGTGGGATATTGTATTTGGATAGTATGTAAAGCCGTCAAAGCTTTCTTTAAGCTCGGGCTTTTCATTTAAGGCATAGGGGAAGTAATCGTTTATCGCTCTGTCGAGCATTATCACAACCACATTTTTTCCGCTTTTGCTAAGAGGGATTATAGGCTCTATTTCCTCCGAAGAGGAGGATACCCTAAAATCCCGTCCGAGAGCGCGTACATGGCTTTGTGCCTTGATGGTCTGATAGGAGCCCAGTATCAGAACGCTGAGCACCAAAACCGCCAGCACGGGGCGCACAAGGGCTCTCTTTTTGATATAAACAATGACTGCGGCAGCAAGCAGGATCAAAAATACCGCTGTGCTGATAAGAAGCTCCGTTTTCGAATAGTTCAGTCCATCGTTAAACCTAAAGAGGGGGGATATGGTACCAAGCTTTTTTCCGAAGAACATATAGTTGACGATGGCGGGAAGGCTCAGGCTCCAAAAGACGGCTGTAAGAGCCGTTCTTTGTTTTTCTTTACTGACGAAGTAAATGATCCCACCCCAGACCATAAAGATTCCTGCGCTTATAAAAAGCGTATTAAAGATGAGCAACACAGGGTTTACGGTCGGATTCACGGAAATATAGTCCTCGGGGGAAGCGCTGACTGCTGCAGCGGGTACTACGAGCCCTGTGATCAGAGTAAGGAAAAGCGCGGCAAGAACAAAGGTCGCAGCACCTTTTCTGATTTCGGCTTTATCGGGTTTAAGTGTATCTTCGGATGCAGTCTGCTCTTTTAAAGAGGATGCGTAAGCTTTTTTTCGTTTGGAAAGGGCGGGGCCAACAAGCTTCATTAAAACATTCTTCAAAAGAGAGAAGAAATTGTTCATAGTCCAGTACAAAACAAGGGCCGAAGGGCTTCTGTATAGAATAACCAAAAAGGCCAGAGCAAGTACGACGGTCTGAATCTTGTCGCGAAGCCTTGTCCCTTTCAGATATATAGCCGCCGAGAGGAGGTTAAATCCTGTCATCATAAGGGGCAGGAGATTTATGGACAAAGGTCCGATCTTAATAAGGTGGTCTGCCGCTCCGAGATTAGGGATGAATAAAAAGGAGACTCCCTGCATATCGATGCTGGATAAAAAGTGGTATGCAGCCATAAAAAAGGGAATCTGCAAAAGCAGGGAGAAAGACCCCTTTACGGCGCTGATGGGAGCGTAGTCCTGCTGTCTGTAGTAGGTTTGCAGCATCATAAAACGCTCGTCGCCCTTGAAGGTTTTACGGATATGTTTTATCCAGGGCTCCATCTCTTTTTGCTTTTTATGTTCCGCTTCCTGCATGGCATCGGAACGCTTATAGAGAGGGAAGATCAGGATATTTACAACGACACTGACCATGATTATGGCCAGACCGTAGTTACCGCTTATGGATTTCATGACAGAGAAAATAAGCTCTATAAGGAGCTCAAGCGGCTGTATGAAAAGATTGTATAACGGATTGCCCATAATCAAGCCTCAATTTCTTTATGTTTGGAAATCAGATAGTCTGCGGTAAGGCGTGCGGATTCTTTTTTGCACTGCCATGCCGTATCGGAAACCTTTTTGCGTCCTTCGGAAAACTCCGGGTTTTCTATAAGGTCATCAAGCAGTTTCCCGATGGAAGGAAAGTCATTTTCATCAAGCTTTTTGCCCAGGGACGGAAGTACTTCGAATCTCCAAAGGTTATCATCTACCCAGGCGGCATCATAGGGAGCCTTGTCGAAGGATGTATCGGCGTAGAGGATCGGCTTTCCAAATACCAGGGAATAGTCGAAGATGATGCCGGAAAAGTCCGTGATCATAACGTCTGATTTGTTGAGAGCATCAAAATTGTTGTTATCAAAGCTCCAGGTTAGCTTGTCACTGTTCGGAAAAGCTGCCATCAGCTCATCAAGCATATCCTTTTCGGATACGGAGGACTGGGGATGGGGACGGATGATGATATTAAAGTCAGTTGAAAGAAGCGTCTCTATCAGCTTTTTACCGAACCTTGAAAGAATGGCGCTTTCTCCCCATGAGGGAGCAAGCAAAACGGTTTTATCGTGAGCCGGCTCGGGGGTGCGCTCCTTCTTTTCGAGAAGGGCATCCATGTATGTGGAGCCGGTAACTACAAGCTCTTTTTCCGGAAGACCTCGAAGCTTTTCCAGCTTTCGGATATTATCGCCCTGGAAAGCTCCCGTAAGAAGGATCGCATCATAATAGTCCATACCGAACATACGATAACCTAAAGCTTCATCAACGGCATGGAAAATGTGGACATAGTATTTAACTGTTTTGGAGCGTTTCCACTGGTAAACGTCAAGACCCGGTGTGGTGGAGAGCAGAATATCTGCGCTTAAAGTGTTTAGCCTTGCAAAGGCGCGGTTTCCTTCCCCGATAAATTCTGTCTTAATATATTTGTAGGGGACACTAAGAGCCGGATCGTCCGGTGAGGCGGTCCAGTAATCCAGTTTTATCTGTCTTTTTTCGAATTCATCGCAAATGGGTTTAAAAACATTCCAGTAGCGTTTGCTGTCGCTGAATATCAGGTACTCATGCTTTTTCTCCGCATCAAGAGTTTTCTTTCCTGAAGAGAAAGTAAACTTAAGGCCGAGGAGGAACTTCCTGAATACAAAAAACAGCGAAGAGATAACGCCGAGAAGTATGGTAAAAAGCATACTTCCTGTTCCCGGATCTATATAGAGAAGTATCATAGTATTTCCTTAAGAGCTTCTAAAAGCTTATTGTTATCTTCGGTATTTCTGACCGCAAACCTGAGAAATCCGTCACCGGGCATCTTCGCGGAAAGATCCTTGACGATGAGGTCATAGTCGTTTAAAAGCTTTACGCTTATTTCGTGGGCGCTTAGCTTGCCGCTTACGCAGACCATAATATAGTTCGCCTCAGAAGGGTATACCCTGACGCCCGGAAGAGCTGAAAGCTCCTTTCCAAAGCGCTCCCTTTCAGCGGCGAGGGCCTTCGTTGAAAGATCATATTCCTTGCGGTACTTGGCAAAGATCTGCATAAAGAACTCGGCAAAGGAATTGATATTCCAGATAGAGAGCTTTTTCTTCAGATCATCCATGGTCTTTTCATCGCCGGAGGCGAGGATGCCGAGTCTGAGTCCCGGTACTCCGTAGCATTTTGAAAGGCTCTTTACGATATAAAGATGTGGATTTGCCTTAACAAATTCATTTATAAGCAGGGTGTGGTCCGCATCCGTAGCAAAGTCCGAAAAGGATTCGTCGTAGATAAGACGGATATTCTTATCTTTGGCCCAACTGACAATTCGCTTTACATCTTCGGTCTTTATATAATTTCCGGTCGGATTGTCCGGGTTTATAAGTACAAGATTACTGATGTCCTTATCGTCAAAGAATCCCATAATATCCTCCGCTGTATAGGAAAAGTCGGGAGCGGGGGCATTAAAGATAACGTCATTTCCGGGGGCTTTTGACCTGTTTGGATACTCTTCGAAGGTGGGTCTTATAAAGCCGAAGTTGCCGCCTATAGAGGAGACAAGGTGGTTTATTATCTCGGCAGCACCGTTTCCGACGAGGATATTCTCCTTAGAGATTTCAAAATTTCTCGCGGCAAGAAGTGAATTGACTCCCATACCCGATGGATATTGGGTAAGGAGAGTATGGAAACTTGCGGCAATCTCATCCTCCATTTTCTTAGGAGGGTAGTAGGGGTTAACAAGGTAGCAAAAGTCGATCATCTTGGGATAGCGCCAATAGCCGCCGTATCTTTTTGAAAGTCTTTTTGCCTTTTCCTCACCGCTTGCAAAGATGGATTCGGCGATATCAAGATCCTGGATATCGTCTATCTCGTACCATTTTTGACCGTCAAGGCGCTTGGCACGTATTCCCGATGCGTCAAGCATAGTGATGACTCTTAAAACCTGTTCATAGTATTCGTTGTTGCCCAGAGCCTTGGAGTAGGCTTCAAGGAAGGGCACATAAACTTTTTCCGAAAAATCTTTGCTGAACTTATAAATATTTACAGTCTTAAAGTATGCAGAGCTGTCCTTATAATCAAACTGTTTTCCGGGAACGATCTTTTCGATGGAATCGTCATCGCGAAGCACCGCACATGTTCCGTCCATCCAGCTTTCGTACTTGTCTACAAGAGCAAGAGTAGGCCTTTTGTCATTTACAAGGGCATCAAGAACGGAGTCCTCGAAAATGATATCCGATTCAAACAAAAGGGTATCATCGCTGCAAAGCTCATCCTTGGCAAGATACAGGGAATAGATATTGTTGGTCTTGTCATAGATGCTGTTAGTAATAAAGCTGACAGGAGTCTTAATATCAAGAGACTCTACAAAGCTTATGAGCTTCTCCGCCTCGTAGCCTGCAACGATTATTATTTTATCAAGATCATAGGGCTCAAGCTGGCTAAGGAGTCTTTCGATAAGGGTAACTCCGCCGACCTTTACCATGCACTTTGTATTGTCTTTTGTAAGTTCTTTAAGGCGCTTACCCATTCCTGCGGCAAGTACTATAGCCTGCATACCGTTTACCTCTCAGTGTATTTTTCTTCGCAGTATTTGCATCTGTAGACTTCGTTTTCTTCGTCTGCGAGGAAGAAGATATGGGGAAGCCCCTGCTCGATGGATGTGATACATCTGGGGTTATGGCATTTAATAACGTTCCTTACTTCCTTGGGAAGGGCCAAAACTCTTTTTTCAACGATCTCGCCGTTTTTGATAACGTTTATTGTGATGTTATGGTCGATAAATGCAAGAACGTCGAGGTCGAGGGTGTTGATATCACACTCTACTTTTAAAATGTCCTTTTTGCCCATAACCTTACTGCGGGCGTTTTTGATGATCGCAACGGTGCAATCCATTTTATCGAGCCCAAGATGCTCATATATATCCATGCTTTTTCCGGCTTTGATGTGGTCAAGTACAAAGCCTTCTTCGATTTTTCCTACGTTTAACATATTATCCTCCTTATGATAGTCCTAAAAGAGTAAGGATCAGGGCCATTCTTACGTACACACCGTATCTTGCCTGTTTAAAGTAAGCGGCTCTGGGATCGTCATCAAGCTCGACAGAGATTTCGTTTACTCTGGGGAGGGGATGGAGGATCAGCATATTTTCACTGGCAAGAGAGAGCTTTTCGGGGGTGAGGATGTAGAAATCCTTTAATCTTATGTAGTCCTCTTCGTTGAAGAAACGCTCTTTTTGAACTCTTGTCATATAGAGGATATCCAGGTCTCCGATAACATCCTCGAGCTTTATAACCTCCTCGTAAGGGATGCCCTTTTCACGGAGCATATCCGTTACATAATCGGGTACGCGAAGCTCTGTTGGAGATATAAAAACGAATTTGATGTTGTCGTATCTGACAAGGGCATTTATAAGGGAGTGGACGGTACGTCCGAATTTAAGGTCTCCGCAAAGTCCGATGGTAAAGCCGTTTAATTTGCCGTGGAGACTGCGGATCGTAAGAAGGTCAGTGAGAGTCTGAGTGGGATGCTGATGTCCGCCGTCACCTGCGTTGATAACAGGGATAAGGCTCTTTGATGCGGCAACCATGGGAGCACCCTCCTTGGGATGTCTCATAGCGCAGATATCTGCGTAGCAGGAGATTACTCTTATGGTATCAGAAACGCTCTCGCCCTTTGCGGCTGATGAAGAATTGGCGTCTGAAAAGCCGATGACTCTTCCGCCTAAGCGGGTCATAGCGGATTCAAAGGAAAGTCTTGTTCTTGTGCTGGGCTCGTAAAAGCAGGTGGCAAGGATTCTGCCGTCGCATTTGTGGGCGTACTTTTCAGGGGATTTTTCGATGTCGTTTGCCAGATCAAAGAGCTTGTCAAGCTCCTCGGTGGTAAAGTCCAGAGGACTCATTAGATGTCTCATGTTTGTAACCTCGTAAATAAATGTAGTTAGCATAAACTCAGCCGAGAAATAATCCCGGCTGAATAAATTTACCTGTATGAAAGAAGTTCAGAAACTTCCTTTCGGCGGGGAGCCTCGGGAGATTCTGCGGGGTAGCCCATAGGGATAAGAGCGATAAGCTCCTGACCTTCGGGAACACCTATAACCTCGGGAGCGTTATCATCGTAAAGACCTAAGATAACGGTACCGAGTCCGGCTTCGTATGCGGCGAGACAAAATGCTTCGCTGGCGATGCCAACGTCAAACATTTCCCATTTATCGCCCTTGCTTGTAGAGAAGGAACCATCCCTCTCATATCCGCTTCTTTTTGAAACGGCACAAACGGCAATTACAACGGGAGCATTACGGATAATATCGCCGTTTTTAGCCCAAATGGTGGTACATTTGGCAAGCTCGTCTTTAGCGGCACCCTCAAGAGCTATATAGCGGGTAACCTGTGTATTCTTCCAGCTGGGAGCCATAGCTGCGACGGAAACGATTTTTTCGATTGTCTCGTGGGAAACGGGTTTGTCCTGGAAATTTCTGATACTTCTGCGACCCTTGATACATTCTATTGCGTCCATATGCACCTCCGTATTATTAAAGATTTATCCTTCACATTTTATCATTTAAGGAGTCTGTTTTCAAGCGCGAGGAGGAGAGATTAAGGTAATTTAAAAAGTCTATAAAAATATCGCAAAATAGTGTAAAATAAAATGGAGTATTTCTAAATTATTCTATAAGCAAAACAGGAAAATAAGATGAAGTTTATTAAAGGTTTATTTTACGGCCTGGCCACAATAATAATCGCACTCTGTGCGTTCATATTGATCTGTGCGGTCAATCCCGCCCTTACCGAAAAGGTAGCGGGTGCTACGGGGGAGGGAGGAGCGCTCAGTAAGATCGCGGCTCTTTTACCCGGCGGAGATGATGAGGAAGAAGGTGGGGATGCCCCCGAGGGCGGAGATGTGAGCGTTTCCGAACCCGAAGATGAGGCGGAAGATGGCGATGCTGTGATCATCGAGCTTCCCGGCAATTCCCAGAGCCCGGATAATCTGTCCCATCTTACCGGATATCTGCCGGTTTCAAGCGAAGAAGAGAAGATCACTGACGAAGTAGCTGAGTCTATAAAGAAGGAACTCAGCACAGGGCAGACAGGCGAAGGCTTTAAATTTGACACAAATATTTATCCTTACTACGGAATGCTTACGCCTGATGAGCAGGCGGTTTATCGTCAGATATACGCGAATGCTCTTTCTGTAGTATCATCCTTTGCTCCCGTAAAAGCAATCAATACATCGCAGCTTTCAAATATTTTTGAATCGGTCGTGAACGACCATCCGGAGCTTTTCTACCTTGATACCAGCTATTCCGTAAAGTATACAAAATCGGGATCCGTGGTGGAGATTCAGCTTGTTTACTATACTCTTGCCAATGCTTTAGAGACCGCAAAGGCAAACTTCAGCAGCGCGGCAAAGGCTGTAATTGCCGGAGCGTCCGAGCTGCCTGGCGATTATGAAAAAGAAAAATATGTACATGACTACCTTGTTTCGAATGTTTCTTACGCCGACGGGGCAGTCCTTAGCCAGAGCGCATACAGCGCATTGGTAAACGGGATCAGCGTCTGTGCGGGATACGCAAGAGCCAATCAGTATATTTTACAGCAGCTTGGAATCCCCTGCTATTATTGTACAGGATACGCAGGAGAGGATCATGCCTGGAATATCGTCAAGCTATCCGACGGTTATTACAACGAAGACATCACATGGGATGATACAAACCCTTCAACCTACGATTACTTCAACAGGTCAGACAAGGACTTTGCACCTACCCATACAAGAACCGGTCTTAGCGTGAACTTACCTCCCTGTAACGCATCTTCCTATAAGGGACCGGAGGAGGGAACGGTTGCATCGCCCGATGCGGGTGATCCTTCAAGTGTTGCTGATACCAATAATTTTGAGCCTTTGAGGTATGACGATCTTTATCCTGCAAATAACGGAAACGGATCCGGTACAAACGGAAACACAAGTACAGCGACGCCGGGCAGAGAAGAGCTTGTTGCCGCCCTTGAGAAGCTCGGGCTTAAGGAGAGCGACGCTGTATGGGATATGGACGAATACTACGCAGATTGCAAGAAAAAGCTTGTGGCTGCCGGAAGCGGGGACAAGCATTTTACCGTGATCATACCTTCTTCGCTTTTTAAATCCATTGAGACTGCGTACGGAAAGGGAGATTATAAAAAGGGATATGTGGATGAAGCTTTAAAGAGCCTTGGAATGAACCGTTTCTCAATCCAGATACAGGCTGAGAGAATGGGTGGAGGATTCTATAAGCTTTACCATAACGTTGTTAGCTGGAAGGAAGAGGAGGCAACACCTGCTACCACCGGCACTACAACAACTACAGATTCGACAACTACAAATTCAACAACTACAAACTCAACAACTACCGATACGACGTCAGGAACTACGACAAACACAAATACAACAAACACCACAAATAATAATACCGGCGGTACCTCTACGGGTACCACCGGTACGAATTAATGTTTTGATATGTATTTTTTGATCGCTGCAAAGCTTTCTTCGCTGAGATCATGTTCAACTCTGCAGGCATCATCTAACGCGACTTTTTTGTCGACGCCGAGCTTTACAAGCCACTCTGAAATTAGCTTATGGCGCTCGTAGATCATGTCTGCTATCTTTTTGCCTTCTTTTGTAAGATAAATGTACCCCTCATCTGTTACGGTGATCATATTGCGTTCACGAAGATTTTTCATGGCAACGCTGACGCTTGATTTTTTGTATCCAAGCTCGTTTGCTATGTCAACAGAACGGACAACGGGCTTTACCTCGCTGAGCATAAGTATTGTCTCGAGGTAGTCTTCAGAAGATTCGTTATTACGCATGTCATCACTCCTTGTCGTGGAATAAAACTTATGAACTTAGTCTAACACAACAATAGTTTGAAAACAATTAAAAATGTCTAAAAATCTAACAAAGATTAGATAAATCTAACTCAGTATTTTCTCCAGCAGGCGGGCTTAAGGATGATAAGCATAGGGAAAAGCTCGAGTCTTCCTGCCAGCATATCAAAAATAAGTACGATCTTAGAAAAGACACTGAACATGGAGTAATTGCCGGTTGGACCTACGAGTCCGAGCCCCGGACCTATGTTGTTAAGCATTGCGACTACACCGGTAAAGTTGGTGGTAAAGTCAAAATTATCTATTGATATAAGAAGTACCGAGAGCAGCATCAGGAAAAAGTAAGATGCGAGATAAACATTGGTTGATCTTATCGTTTCGTGCTCTACAACATGCCCGTCCATATGTATTTTTTTGACCTGCCTTGGGTGGACCATGGTTGAAAGCTCTTTAAAAATAGTCTTACCCATGATGAGCCATCTTGAGATCTTCATACCTCCGCCCGTAGAGCCTGAGCAAGCTCCGCAAAACATCAGTATTACAAGGATCGTCTTTGAAAGAGAGGGCCAAAGGTCAAAATCGGTAGTTGAAAATCCTGTGGTCGTGATGATGGATCCCACCTGGAATGCGGCGTGGCGCGCGCTCTCTAAGGTACCGGAATACATATTTCTTATGTTGAAGGTAATGATTATGGTACTCACGAGGATGATACCGATATACCATTTAACCTCGGATATTGAAAAGGCGTCTTTAAACTGTCTTCTAAGGAGACAGAAGTAAACGGAATAGTTGATACCGCTCAGTATCATAAAAATCGTGATAGCCCACTGTACGGCAGGAGAGTAGGATGTGATGCTGTCGTTTAAAATACCGTATCCGCCGGTACCGACAGTACCGAAGATAGTTGTTAGCGCATCAAACAATCCCATACCGCAGATCATATAGACTATAGCTCCGATAACGGTTATGGCGAGGTAAATAAGATAGAGTATTTTGGCGGTCTTTTGTACTCTGGGTACAAGTTTTCCTACGGCAGGTCCGGTACTTTCTGCGCGCATCAGATTTATGGAATATCCGCCCATTATGGGGAAGATAGCCATTATAAATACAAACACGCCCATACCGCCTATCCAATGGGTAAAGCTTCTCCAAAATAGGTTGGCGTGGGAGAGAACTTCAACATTGGTAAGGATGCTTCCTCCGGTGGTGGTAAAGCCCGATACCGATTCAAATAAAGCGTCTACATAGTTTGGAATATCCCCGGTTACTGTAAAGGGAACCGCACCAACGGCGCTTAAGGCGATCCAACCGATGGCAACGGTGGCAAAGCCTTCGCGGGTGTAAAGATCCCTTGTCTTAGGCTTTTTGAGCTTGATCAAAAGGCCAAGAACAAAGCTTGCAAGAGCACAGATTATGTAAACTAAAGAGTGGTTTGTTTCATGATAAAAGAAACCGACTATAGCGGGCAGAAGCAGGAAAGCAGCCTCTATCTGCAAGATCCACCCGATTATATATGTAACCATTGTAAAGTTCATTGTAAGGTCCTCCGGACGAGCCGAGTTTACTGCAAAATATCGGATATGTCGTCCATACCCTGGTGTTTAACAACCACCACAACATAGTCCCCTACCTTGATCTCATCGGATCCTGTGGGGAAGATGATCTTATCTGCTCTTGTAATTGAACATATGTTGATATCCTTTTTCAGCTTAAGCTTTGCAATAGGGGTATCTGTAGCGTCTGAACTCTCTTTTACGTAGAATTCCAGAGCTTCAGCCTTTCCGTCTTCAAGCCTGTACAGGTTTTCCACATTGCTTCCGAGGGAATCGTTCATAGAGCGGGCGTACTTAAGTATCTGGTCCGCGGTAAGGAGTCTCGGGAATATAGTGGTGTCAACCTTGATATCACTTAAAAGAGAATTGAAATTGATCCTGTTTATCTTGCTTACGGCCTTTGTATTGCTGAGGCGCTTTGCCAAAAGGGCAAGGAGTATATTCTCTTCGTCAAGTCCCGTAAGAGCCACAAATCCATCGGCGCTCTCTAAGCCTTCCTGTAAAAGCAGCTTTCCGTCCGTTCCGTCACCGCAGATAACGGTAGCTTGGGGAAGCTTTTCGGAAAGGGTGGTGCAAACCTTCTCGTCGATCTCGATGATCTTTGTATTGATACCTGCGGCAAGAAGTCTTTTTGCAAGATAGTAGGAGATGGTTCCTCCGCCTACAAGCATGGCTGTTCTTGTTCTTCCGGAGGTAAAGCCGATCTTTCTGAAGAACATGGATGCTGTCTTCGGAGTCGTAACAACGGAGGCAAGATCCCCCTCTTTAAATACAAAGTTACCACGGGGAATAATAACCTCATCTCCTCTTGTAACAAGAGGAATGAGGACGTTAAAACCAAGTGTGTTTTTCAGATTTATAAGCTCCATTCCGTTTAACAGGCATTTATCCGTAATACGGAAGTGGATAAGCTCAATCCTTCCCTTTGAGAATGTGTCTATTTTAACCGCGGAGGGGAACTGGAATATACGCGCTATCTCATTGGCGGTAAGAAGCTCGGGGTTTATAACCATATCAAGTCCCAGCTTGTCCCGTAAAAACGAGATTTCTTCGTTGTAAATAGGATTGCGGACTCTTGCGATGGTTTTGCAGTGTCCCGCCTGCCTTGCGATACAGCAGCAGAGCAGGTTTTGCTCATCATATGCCGTTACGGCGATAAGAAGGTCGGCTTTTTCCACGCCGGCTTCCTGCAGAGTCTGGTAGCTTACACCGTTACCTACGATGCCCTGTGCATCAAGCTCGTCCGTAATGCTGTGGACTCTGTCGGGATTTAAATCTACCACAACGATATCATGCTGTTCGCCACCAAGCTGTTCAACCAGTGTATGGCCTACTTTTCCGCATCCAACAATAATAATATTCATAAAAATCCTCGTATCAAAAAATTGCCCGTATTCCAAACAATTATAGCACATTTGGCCGGATGATTAAAGATGCCTTAAAAGGCTTCAGATCTTGTATTTTGTGATAATTCTCCCCAGTCTTTTTCCGAAGGGAATGTCAAGAAGAATAAAGAAGGAAACATTGGAAACAACGTACAAAGCCGTATAGGGGACTGCAGCCAAAACAGCCGCAAGATATCCGGGGCCGTTTAAGCTTCCGTAGGTCCATATCATCGTCCATGTATCGAGAAAAAGAGAGTAAAAAACGCCTGATACAGCCGCGTAAATACTGATGATGATACGGCGAAAGACAGCGGATTTAAAACTCCTTTTTTGAAAAAAGATACCCGCCAAAAGCCCGATGATACCAAGGGCTGTCATCTGGAAGGGGGTCCAGGGACCCTGACCGAAGTAGAAATTTGACAAAAAGGCGGAAAGGCTTCCTACGAGAAATCCCGCTTCTCCGCCGAGATAGACACCTGTAAGGATCACAATAGCCGATACGGGTTTAAAGGCGGGGAGAGAAGCAAAGATGAAGCGTCCCACTATTGAAAGAGCGGTCATAACCGCAATAAGGGTGATACGTCTTACCCCTGTGCGCCTTTTATCAAGGCGCGCAAAAACAAGCGCAAGGCTGCCTGCGATAAGTATAAGGGATATTAAGATGTAATATCTTTCAAAAATCATCTGCTTTACTTAAGAGAATATAGTTTATTGGTTTCAAAGAATTCTTCTGCCGGTTTAAATCCGGTAAGCCTGCCCATGGATAAAATGGAGCAAAGATCCGAGACTGCGTAGGCAAATTCAAGGTCGTGGGTTGACATAATTACGCAAATTCCGTTTTCTGTAAACCTTTTTAACTCGGATTGCATTATTCTTTCCAGATTGGTATCCATTCCCTTGCTGGGTTCGTCCATCAAAAGTATATCGGGGTTAAGCGCCGATATTTTTGCAAGGGCAAGGAGCTGCTTTTCGCCGCCGCTAAGGTCAAAAGGACTGGAGGAAAGGTTAAGACGGTTTACATAATCCGGATAATTTGCTTTATTTAAACCTGTATCCGCAAGCTCCTTCTCAACGGTATCGGCGATAAAGAGAAGCTCAACGTTTTGGGGGATATATGCGATCTTAGGCTTTTTGTCCGAAAAGACTATCTTTCCTTCCTGGGGCTTATAGAGCCCGGATATCAGATTAAAAAGGCTTGTCTTTCCCGCACCGTTGCATCCGAATATAGCATGGCATTTCCCTCTTTTAAAGGAAATATCCAGATTCTCGATTACGTCGGGACTCTTTTTTGTATATCTGAAAAATACGTTTTTTAAGGTTACCGCCGGAGGGGTGACGCTTTGATCATCCGATTTTCCTGACGCGTCTTCGCTTTCCCTTTTTATCGGAGGCAGGAGTTTTTTATATTCCCCTTGAGCTATATTCGGTTCATCCGCGCAGATTATCCGCCCACCGTCCATAACCACCATTTTATCGGAAATCGGTGCTACGTAATTGATCTTGTGCTCTGCGATAATGATGGTGATACCGGTTTGAGCGTGCAGCCTTTTAAGGGCGGATATAAACATCTCGGCGTTTTCAGGATCGAGAGCTGATATGGGCTCATCAAGCAAAAGGAGCTTAGGGGACATGGCAAGTAAAGAAGAGAGAAGTACCAGCTGCTTTTGTCCTCCCGAGAGGGCTCCCGTATCGGACCTTGAGATGGATTCAAGTCTGAAAAAGGCAATTATCTCGGCAATGCGGTTTTCCATATCGGATTGGGATAAGCCTAAGTTCTCAAGGCCGAAGGCCAGTTCATGCCAAACCTTGTCTGTGACGATTTGATCCTCCGTGTTTTGAAAAAGAAGAGCGATATCTCTGCTTTGCTCTTCGGCGGTTAAGGAAGAAAGCTCTTTGCCGTCAAAAAGTATATCTCCGGAGAGCTCCCCTGCCGGGGCGATCTCCCTTTTTAAAAGCTTTAATAGGGTAGACTTTCCGCACCCTGTCGGTCCGCATAGTGTGACGATCTCGCCTTGAGAGATCCGAAGATCTATATCCCTTAAGGCAAATCTGTCCGCGGAGGCATCTGAGGGATCTGAAGGGTCATATTTGAAATTAAGATTGTTTATCTTTAAAAAATCCATAATAAGCCTTTATAAAATGATTTAAGGTAAGTATCAAAGAGAAAATTATGTAAACCGCTTCGGATATAATTGACAAAACGGATTGCTGCGGCATCTTTATCGTGGGGTAGTATTCTGTGTAAAAATATCCTTTCCCAAGGACTAACCCCAGAAAAGCTGCAAGGATAAAACTGAGGCAGATAACTAAGATATCAAAGCTCCTGAATCTGCATATTCGAAAGCTTTTTCTTTTTTTTACGCCGTATCCTCTTGCAGTCATAGAGTCTGCCGTAGTCATAGAATGCTCCAAGGACCAGGTTAAAAATCCCGCAAAGATCTTCCCTTCGGCGCGGACAGTCTCGAGAAAACTTCCGTCCCCGTACAGTCCAAGCATCTTTTGGTGCTTTCTGTATGACTTTATATAGAGGCTGTAGTGGGGAATGATCCGCATTACAAGGGAGATTATAGTCGCTGCTTTGGCGGAAATGGTGCCGAAAAGGAGCAAAACCTTGTCGCTTGTCATATAGTGGGAGAGGGAAATAAACCAAAGGCCTACGCCCGTGACCATAAGCGCGGAATCGGCTCCGAAAAGAAGAGCTTCAAGGGAAAATCTTCTTCCCGCCACATAGAAAAGAACAGTATCTCCGTTATGATAAAAGAAGGGATTAAACAGGGATATTATCAAAAAAAACAATATAAAAAAGGGGACTTTTTTAAGTATGTTTTTGACATCCGTCCAGGTAAAAAGCATTACAGATCCCGTTATCAGGCAGAGCAGGTGAAGCAGAGGATTACGGGAAAATGCGGGCAGCATAGATACCGTTAAAAAGTAGATAAAGGTGGTAAGAGGATGGAGCCTTTCTATCATTCAAGGTCCCTCCCGATATTTTTTGAGTACAGGATCTCTACCTTGTCGCCGGATTTTAGTTTGTAATATCCGACACCGATATTAGGCATTTCTCCGTTTACTCTGTACATCCATCCCGAAAGGTCGCCGTACTCGTACTCGTATACGGAGTTTATGCCCTTTATATAAGCTAACCCGTAGACCGAGTTTTTCTCGTAATCAAGCTGTATTTTTTCCAGTCGGCAAACCTCGCTTAAAACGTCGAATACAGTCGATCCTTCAGAAACCTTAAGAGAGGTCTCCGGATAGATGTAACCCTGATCGATCGTATCCGCATTTATTGAAAAAAGGATATCTATGCCGGTATCTGCTTCGGAAGAGAGGATAACGTGGCTTTTTTCGTTTTCAAAGGATGATCTTGACCTGATATCAAGGGCGGAAAATATTCCTGCAAACAGTAAAGACGCCACTAATGCCGATATCAGATGTATGGCCTTTTTTCGCTTTATAAATCTGAATACTCCAAGACCTATAAAGAGAACTGAAACAAGTAACGGAATGATAATCCTTAAAGGAAGCGGAGCTTTTTTTTGTATTCTAAAGTCTTCGGCAGGTATGATCTTTCCGTCATAGTCTTCCGGGGAAGAATCCTGATAAATGGCAGTAAGAGCCAAAACAGCCTGGGATGTGGCCATATCATTGGAAGGAGTGGCTGATGAATGGACAAACCCGCCGTCATCATTTTTGTATATCAAAAGTCCTTTGTAAAGGTCGGCACCTCCGGTCTTAAACCTCTCATCCGAAAGGATAGGGATATTAAGTGCCTTGAGAGCAAGGATAACCTGGGATGTGCTTTCGCTGCAATATGTTCCAAAGCTTGCAAAATCGCCGCCTTCGCCTTGAATTGAGGATAAGAATCCGATCGCCTTATCTACGCAGGAAGTAAGGTCCTTGTATAGCGCGGCTCCGTCTTCTGACTCAAAGGCCGTTTTATAATAATCGCTCTGTTTAAGAAAAGCCGGAGCAAGTACCTGCAAGGTCATAGCGGTAACATCCGTATCGCCTTCGTCACCGGCTAAGGTAAAGCCCCCGTCTTTGCACTGCAGATTTAAAAGCTCTTTAATAATGTCTTCCCTTGTAAATGAAGCTTCATCAAATCCGCAAACGTCCATCATATAGAGCCCGTATACATAGCTCATGATGCCCTTTTCACCGATGGTTTTGTAAAGGGCTTTTTCTAAGACTTCGGGTCTTATATTTGTATTTCCCGAAACAATGTAATATGTGGCGAGGGATTTTTGAAGTGAGGTGGGGAATATGCCTTCCTCTGAGGTTACGCCCTCATAAAGGGCAGCTTCAAGGGAAGCGGAATATTTTGAAAAATCCGCACTGATCGCGGGATTTTGGATTATCGAAAGAATATAGTTTTGATTAGTACCGTTTAATGGGGATTCACAAAAGTTGTTATCAATAAGGCTTTGAAGGGTATCCTTGCCTTCAAGGGCCATTTTCCATCTGTAGGATTCGTAAATATCTTCGAGGATTTCGTCGCCTTCGGACGCCGATGAGGAAATATTAAAAAGGGAGAAAAATGCCGTAAAAAGGCAAAACAAAACCAGACCCGCACAAATTGCGCGTGAAAACAGTTTACGTCCTTTACTTACGATCATTCTCTCCGATTTTAACATTGCTTCTTTAGTTGCCGGTGGATAGCAACCCTTTTTACTGATTATTCAGCGGCCTGGTATACTTCGTAAACGAAAGAGTAGGTGTCTCCGTCAGCAATGGGCTGAGCGTCGATGGTAGACTCTCCGTAAGCACCGTTAACGTATACTGACCAGTATGCGCCGTCGTTGTCATAGTCAGCTTCGATGCCGTTGATGGTGGTTACATAGTAACCCCAGTCTGCAGTATAGCCGTCGATGGTTACGCCATCGAAATCAGAGATAGCATCGTAAAGAGTGGTGGCCTGAGTCTTTCCGGAGAAAGATTCGGTAGTTCCATCTGGTCCTGTAACCTCGATGGTGATGTTTGAACCCTTAGCTCCGCATGCGGTAAGTTCGAATGCAAGCACAAGAGCTCCTGCAAGAGCTGCTGCTCTGCGGATAACTTTTGTTAAACTGTTTTTCATTTTTTCACTTTTCCTTTCTTGTTTTCGGTTTCGGCAAAAACAAGTGTGTAAACCCACGTATCTGACTTATCGCAATGTTACGGCACGAGGTAGATAACGGTATTTAAATACACTGATTGTGCTTGCACAAAGAAGTGTATTTGAATGCCGGAATCGTTCCGACAAAGTCGGAACTGCGTCTTCATGAGCAAAAAGGCACTTGTGCCGTTTGCGAATGAAAGACGTAAGAACTCGTAAGAACTTGTGCCGATTTCTGCTTCCACCATGCATCATGCGCTTCACAGTGACCGACTCGCGGAGACTTTCACTCCATTCCGTGTTCCCCGAAACGTCTTTAGGATGATTTACCTTAAGGGCGTTTCTTCGAGTGTACACACAACGAAAAATCTTAACATATTTTCCTTTGCTTTTCAATCAATGAAACCCCATTTTACGCTATGTGACATATTTTCATTGAACTTTACGCCCAAAACATTCATAATCTATTTATGAGATCTGTATTTGAGGTGCGAATATGAATCCTGAGATCAATATGAGTGTATCGCCGATCTTTAGAAAAGACGGCGCGAAAAATATATATCTTGTTTTTACGGACGGAGGAAAGACTGCCGAAATACTGTTGCCTGATCCGGGGAGTGAGGTAAAGGCCTTAAGCAATAATGGGTTTTCGGAAGATGAGATAAAAGACCTTATTAAGTATGTTTCAGAAGACAGGGATAATATAACTGCTATTGCGGGAAAGGTTACGCCATTAAAGGCATTCCTTGGGCAGGAACAGGGAAAATAGATAAATTTTGACTTTTGCAATAGGGAGATTTAAAAATGCGAATCCTTCTTGATACGGAACAAATGAGGAAATGTGACAATTACACATCGGAGCATTTCGGTATAAGCAGCGTAGTTTTAATGGAAAGAGCGGCGCTTGCAACTTTTATTTCCATATGTAACACCGGAAAGATGTATGAAGATTCAAAGACCTTGATAATCTGCGGCACAGGCAACAACGGAGCCGACGGACTGGCCCTTGCAAGGATTTTTTTTGAGGGAGGTTATGACGCGGATTTTTGCGTAGCGTTTGATGAGGGAAGACATAGCGAGCTCTACGACAGACAGCTTGATACTCTTTCAAAATACGGTCTTAAGCCTATATCTTTTAGCGGAATAGAAGATAAGTACGATATTGTGATCGATGCGATGTTTGGAATCGGCTTGTCGAGAAATCTCTCGGAAGAGAGGATCGCTGCGATTGAAAAGCTTAATTCCCTGTCGGGATTTCACGTTGCTATGGATATTCCAAGCGGGATTAATGCCGATACGGGAGCTGTTATGGGGGCTGCTTTTGATGCGGACCTTACCGTGACATACGGATTTGCCAAAAAGGGAATGATACTTGACCCAGGGAGAGGATATACAGGTCAGCTTCTTATTGCAAATATCGGTATCACGGACAGATCACTGGAGGCGGTAGAGGGTCCTTTATTCAGAGTACCCGAGACGGAAGATGTAGTAAAAACCTTGCCGAAAAGGCCTGCGGGCGGAAATAAGGGTACTTTCGGAAAGGTTTTGATATATGCCGGTTCCGAAAAGATCAGCGGAGCCTGCGCACTTGCCGGACTTGCTGCTTTTAAAGCCGGAGCGGGAATGGTAAAGATCATAACAAGCGAGGCAAATGCGGACATAGTAAAAAAGATTCTGCCGGAAGCTATGGTTACGGTCACCGGTTTACATAATTCCGCACAGGCAGATATAAAAGATGATATAAAAGCTGATATAAAATATGATGTCGCCTGGTCGGATGTGATCCTTGCGGGCCCGGGAATAGGGACAGGTGAAGAGGCAAGGAAAGTTCTTGCTCTTTTGGCAGATGTTTCCGGCGATAGACCGCTTGTCATCGATGCCGACGGACTTAATATCATATCCGCCGATAAAGAATTAAGAGAAAAGATAAAAAACCGTAGCGCTCTTACGGTTATGACCCCTCATCTTGGGGAGCTTTCAAGACTTACGGGACTTGGCATAAATAAGATCAAAGAAGATCTTTGCGGTGAGGCTGCGGATTTTGCGGGAAAAGAAAATGTGATCCTTGTGGCAAAGGATTCGGTTTCCGTTGTGACGGACGGATCAAGGTCGGAGCTTATCACATCGGGAAACAGCGGAATGGCAACGGCGGGAAGCGGAGACGTTCTTTCCGGAATTATCGCCGCTTTACTGGGAAATATAGCGGGCGCTAAAGGTGTATCTGCCAAGACATGTAAGGAAGAATTGTTTAATGCGGTGAGAAATGCCGCTTACATACACGGAATGGCGGGAAGCGCGTGCCTTGAGAATATGGCGGAGGATTCAGTAACTGCCGGTGATATTATCGCGCATCTTCAGAGCGTAATAAAGGATATCCGTGATGAACAAAAAACAAAAAAGTAAGGAGAGGGTTTAAAATGAGCAGATTTTTCATTATAGTACTTGACAGCTTTGGAATCGGACAGATGCCGGATGCAGAGAAGTTTGGGGATTTTGATGTAAATACCATCGGTGCAGTTTCAAGGACGGGAATCCTTAACGTACCTAATATGAGAGATCTTGGACTCTTTAGGATCGAGGGAGTTGATGTTGATGACAGGATTGACAGAGGATCTGACGGCAGCGCGCTTATCGCACGCATGACCGAAAAAAGCGCTGGAAAGGACACCACTATCGGACACTGGGAGATAGCGGGACTTGTTTCCGAAAAACCTCTTCCCACGTACCCGGAAGGATTTCCGAAGGAGGTTCTTGATGAGTTCTCAAAGAGGACGGGCAGGGGAGTTCTTTGCAACAAGCCTTATTCAGGAACCGAGGTTATAAAGGATTATGGCGATGAACATGTAAAAACAGGCGATCTTATAGTCTATACTTCCGCTGACAGCGTATTTCAGATAGCGGCCCATGAAGATGTGGTGCCCTGCGAGACCTTGTATGAGTATTGCCGGATCGCAAGAGAGATTCTTTCCGGGGAGCACGGCGTAGGAAGGGTTATCGCAAGACCTTTTACGGGAGAGAGCGGTAACTACACAAGAACGCCGAGAAGACATGACTTTTCACTTCTCCCTCCCGGAGATACTATGCTTGATGTTTTAAAGGCAAAGGGAAAAGATGTAATTGCCGTAGGAAAGATAAATGATATCTTTGCGGGAAAAGGAATAACGGAGTATGTTTATACATCCGGTAATGAGGAAGGAATAGAGCGCACCCTTGAATACCTTGACAGGGATTTTGACGGATTGTGCTTTGTAAATCTTGTGGATTATGATATGCTCTACGGCCACAGAAGGGACAGCGAAGGATATGCGAAGGCTCTTAACTACTTTGATCTTAAGTTAAAGGACATCCTTTTAAAGCTGCGGGAGGATGACGCTCTTCTTATTACTGCGGACCATGGATGCGATCCTTCCTATACAAGGACAACCGATCATACAAGAGAGTATACGCCCATGCTACTTTACGGAAAAAAGATCCCTGCCGGTAATCTTGGAACAAGGAGCACTTTTGCCGATATCGCCGCGACTGCCCTGGACTTTTTAGGACTTTCGGAACGTCTTGCGGGAGAGAGCATGCTCAAAAAATAATTAACTATTGCAAAAAAGTATATGGGTGTGATAAAATACGTTATATCTGTGGAAAAATGCAGATTTTTCAATTTGTATATATTTTAAGGAGGCTTTTCCATGAAGCATATCAAGACTTTAACTACCAGAGATCTCAAGGAGTCCATGAAGAAGGGCGGATGCGGCGAGTGCCAGACTTCCTGCCAGTCTGCTTGCAAGACCTCTTGCACCGTTGGTAACCAGACTTGCGAGAAGCTTAAGTAATCTGTTCGCTAACTGTAATGCATTATGCAAGATTTAAGCAGCGATAAACCATCGCTGCTTTTGTTTTGCTTTATCGGTGAGTTTAAGGACTTGCCCGTTTTCGCTATTAGAAAGGCAAAGAAGAATACTATGATACATTGCTACAAAAACAACGGATATAATATTGTCCTGGATGTAAACAGCGGCTCGGTTCATGTTGTGGACGAAATGGTTTACGATATGATTCAGCTTATTGAGCCTTTATATGAGCAGGGGATCAAGGATGCCGACACTCTTACGGCAGCAGCACTCCATGTAGGGGGACTTAAATTCCCCGAGGATGAAGTAAAAGAGGCTGTTTTGGAAATACTTGAGCTTGCGGAAGCGCAGCAGCTCTTTACCAAGGATATCTACGAGAATTACGTTGATTCCTTCAAGGATCGTCAGACAGTTGTCAAGGCCCTCTGCCTTCATATTGCGCATGACTGTAACCTTGCCTGCAAGTACTGCTTTGCGGAAGAGGGCGAGTATCACGGACGCAGAGCTTTAATGTCCTTTGAAGTAGGAAAGAAAGCTCTTGACTTTCTTGTAGCCAACTCCGGAAACAGAGTTAATCTCGAGGTAGACTTTTTCGGCGGCGAGCCCACTCTTAACTTTGATGTTGTAAAACAGATCGTAGAGTACGGCAGAAGCCTTGAAAAGACCAATAACAAAAAGTTCCGCTTTACCCTTACAACAAACGGCGTACTTATGAACGATGAGATCTTAGAGTTTGCCAACAAAGAGATGGGAAATATCGTCCTTTCCATCGACGGACGTAAGGAAGTAAATGACCGTATGCGTCCTTTCCGCGGCGGACAGGGAAGCTACGATATCATCGTCCCCAAATTCAAGAAGGTCGCAGACAGCCGAAATCAGATGAATTACTATGTTCGCGGAACCTATACACACTACAATCTCGATTTTTCCGAGGATGTGCTTCATCTTGCGGATCTCGGATTTGAACAGATCTCCGTTGAGCCTGTAGTAGCTCAGCCTACCGACGATTACGCCATCCGCGAGGAGGATATTCCCAAGCTTAAAGAAGAGTACGACAAGCTTGCGGTGGAGATGCTTAAGAGAAAGAAAGAGGGAAGACCTTTTAATTTCTTCCACTTTATGATAGACCTCCAGGGCGGCCCTTGTGTGGCAAAGAGGCTCTCGGGATGCGGATCGGGATGCGAGTATCTTGCTGTTACTCCCTGGGGTGACTTTTATCCCTGCCATCAGTTCGTCGGAAACGAAGATTTCCTTATGGGAAATGTGGATGACGGAATTGTTCGCGACGATATCAGATACGAGTTTAAGCAGTGCAATGTGTACGCTAAGGAAAAGTGCCGCAAGTGTTTTGCAAAGTTCTACTGCAGCGGCGGATGTGCTGCAAACTCATACAACTTCCACGGTAAGATCACGGATGTTTACGAGGTTGGATGTGAGCTTCAGAGAAAACGTATCGAGTGCGCCATCATGATGAAAGCTGCTGAGGCTGAATTTACAGAAAATTAATTAATATATTTCAAAATAGTCGCAATTTTCAGTTATTTATGTTATATTTTATTTAAAGAAAAATAAAAGGCATCACTGACTTGGAGGGTTTTGTTATGGATAGAATCCTTATTGTTGACGATACTGAAATGAGCAGGGAGCTTTTGGCTGAGCTTCTTGAAGATAAATATGAAGTTGTATTTGCCAGAAACGGGCGGGAGGCGCTTCACATTCTTTCTATTCAGATGGGAAGCATTACCGCTGTGCTTCTGGATCTTCTGATGCCGGAAATGAACGGGTATGAGTTCCTTATGGAGATAAGGGACCGCAAGTGGGACTCAAGATTCCCCGTAATCGTAATATCCGGTGACGACAGCGAATCCAGCAAGGAAATCTGCGAGGAACTGGGGGTTAGCCACTACATCTGCAAACCCTTCAGGCACAGAGAAGCTCTGGCAGAGATCGCTTCCGCCATAAAAGAGTATAACGAAAGACAAAACGCGACTTGACAATAGTTAATAATTGTTGATTTTTTTTCAAAATAAGTGTATTTTAGATTAGTGTGTGCATTATTTCGCATTGATCTAAAGTACACTTTTTATTATCTAATTTTTTAGATTAATCAGGAAAGGATCTTTATTATGAAAAAGAGCACGGCTATCATTACGCTCGTCCTGATCATCGCCCTTACTTTGGGTATCGGATATATCGATATCAAGGGAACCGATGCACAGGGAACTGCCAGCGCAAAGGACATTTCTCTCGGACTTGATCTTGCGGGCGGAGTCAGCATTACTTATCAGGTAGTGGGAGAGGAAAATCCCGATGCTACCGACATGGCTGATACAATCTATAAGCTTCAGCAGCGTGTTGAAGGATACAGCACTGAAGCGATCGTTTACCAGGAAGGAACCAATCGTATCAATATCGAGATCCCCGGTGTAAGCGATGCAAATGCAATCTTGCAGGAACTTGGTAAGCCCGGTCAGTTGTATTTTATCGCGCAGACCGATGATGAGGGCAATGCCAATTATACATGGACCGGAGAAGGATACGTTCTTAACAAGTCAATAGAAGACCTTCTGGCTGACGGTTCAATAAAACTCCAGGGTACCGATGTCGCTGATGCAAGAGCGGTATCATCCCAGGATAATCTTAAGAACACCCAGTATGCGGTTGCTCTTACTATGACCGAAGAAGGTAAACAGAAGTTTGCAGACGCTACAACACGTGCATACGGAAAGGGCGAGACCCTTGCCATCTACTATGACGGAACCTTCGTAAGCGTTCCCAGCGTAAGCGGCGCTCTTACTACAGGCGAAGCTCAGATTACCGGAAACTTCACCTACGAGGAAGTTGAAAAGCTTGCTTCCACAATCCGTATCGGTGGTCTTTCTCTTGAGCTTGAAGAGTTACATTCCAAGGTTGTAGGAGCTCAGCTCGGACAGGATGCTATCTCTACCTCATTAAAGGCAGGTCTTTTCGGATTCATCGCCGTTGCTGTCTTTATGATCGCTGTATACTTTATGCCCGGTGTATGCGCTGTAATCGCACTTGCCGCTTACATCGCACTTATCGTTCTTTTACTTAACGGCTTTGATATGACACTTACCCTTGCGGGAATCGCAGGTATTATCCTTTCAGTCGGAATGGCCGTTGACGCAAACGTTGTTATTTTCGCACGTATCCGTGAAGAGATCGCAGCGGGATTCTCCGTTGACAGCGCGATCAAGACCGGATTTAACAAAGCTCTTTCAGCTATCTTGGACGGAAACATCACAACACTTATCGCGGCTATCGTCCTTTGGATCTTAGGACCCGGTTCCGTTAAGGGATTTGCCCAGACGCTCGTTCTCGGTATTGTTCTTTCAATGTTTACCGCTCTTGTAGTTACAAGACTTCTTATCAGAGCTCTCTATGCTCTTGGAATGAAGGATGCAAGATTTTACGGTAAGGCAAAAGACAGAAAGGCAGGAGACTTCTTATCAAAGAGAGGGCTTTTCTTCGGTATTTCCTGTGCGGTTATCGTAGCCGGTCTTGTATTTATGGGTGTTAACAAATTCGCTCTTCACAGAGACGAGCTTAACTACTCCCTTGAGTTCAAGGGTGGTACAGCTACTACCGTAGACTTTGACAGAGCATGGTCTCTTGATGAGCTTACCAAAGATGTAGAGCCTGAGATCCAGAAGGTTACCGGAAGCAATGTACAGATCCAGACCGTATCCGGAACCAATGAAGTTATATTTAAGACCAATTCACTTGATGTAGAGACCAGAGAAGCTCTGGAGGATATGTTTGTATCTAAGTTCGGTATCCCCGCTTCTCAGATCACAACCGAGACTATCAGCTCCACCATCAGCGGTGAGATGAAGAGAGATACCATCATCGCGGTTGTTGTAGCGATCGTACTTATGCTCATCTATATCCGTATCAGATTCAAGGATATGCGCTTTGGTATCAGCTCCATTATCGCTCTTGCACATGACGTCCTCGTTGTTATAGCATTCTACGCTGCAGCAAGAGTTTCAGTCGGAAATACCTTTGTAGCCTGCCTGCTTACTATAGTAGGTTACTCGATCAACGCTACCATCGTTATCTTTGACCGTATCCGTGAGAATACCGGAATTATGGTTAAGTCCGACTTAAAGGAGATTGTAAACAAGAGTATTACACAGACTCTCTCAAGAAGTATCTTTACTTCACTTACAACCTTCATAATGGTTGCTTTCCTGTTTGGATTCGGTGTTTCAAGTATCCGTGATTTCGCTCTTCCTCTTATGGTTGGTATCGCTTGCGGATGCTACTCATCAGTATGCCTTGCCGGTGCACTCTGGTATACCTTCAAGGTTAAGTTTGCCGGTAAAAAGAAGGCTTAAAGGAAATACGGATTTTAAATACTAACGTATGGAAAAATGGTTTATACAAACTAAAAAAGCAGATTTTGAAAGCTGGAGCAGGGATCTTGGCATAGATGTTGTTACCGCCAGGGTCCTTCGCAACAGGGACATCCTAACCGCCGAGGAAGCCAGGAGCTTTCTTGGCGGTTCTGTTAATGAGATGCGTGATCCCTTTCTTATGAAGGATATGAAAAGGGCTGCAGAAGAAATACTCGCCGCAGTAAATGCCGGAAAAAGTATTCGGGTTATCGGAGACTATGATGTTGACGGTGTTACCAGTGCTTATATACTTACGAAGGGTATAAAAGCTATCGGAGGAAATGTTTCCACGGCCATACCCCACAGAGTAAAGGATGGGTACGGTTTAAACGATGCTCTTGTTAACGACGCGGCAGCAGATGGCGTTAAACTCATCGTCACCTGCGACAACGGTATAGCGGCGGCTGCGCAGGTAGAGCTGGCGGTAAGCCTTGGTATGGATGTTATCGTTACAGACCACCATGAAGTTCCTTTTACCGAGGAAGAGGGCGAAAAGAAGATGATACTTCCGAAGGCTCTTGCTGTAGTCAATCCCAAGCGGTATGACTGCGAGTATCCTTTTAAGGGCATCTGCGGAGCTATGGTAGCATACAAGCTTATGCAGGCTGTTTTGTCTCTTGGTGGTAACGAAGCATTAAAGGGATGTATGGACGAGCTTTTGGAGTTTGCAGCCCTTGGCACGGTCTGCGATATTATGGAGCTTAAAGACGAGAACAGGATTGCGGTTAAGGAAGGCTTAAAACTGATGAGCCATTCTTCAAATATCGGTCTGAATGCTCTGATAGAGGTTAACTCTTTGGATCCTGCCAAACTCAGCGCTTATCATATGGGGTTTGTAATTGGGCCTTGTATTAATGCCAGCGGAAGGCTTGATACTGCTCTCAGAGCTTTTGAACTTCTTAATTCCGGTGACAAGGCGGAGGCTCTTACCATCGCTGCTGAGCTTAAGTCTTTAAATGACAGCAGAAAGACTCTTACAAAGGAAGGTACGGAGAGTGCTTTCAGATATATCGAGGAGCATAATCTTGCGGATAAGAGCGTCTGGATAATCTACCTTCCGGAAGTACATGAAAGCATCGCCGGAATAATCGCAGGTAAGGTGCGCGAGAGGTTTAATCACCCTGTCATAGTACTTACAAGGGGTGAGGATGGAGTAAAGGGATCCGGAAGATCCATAGAGGGCTATCATATGCAGGAAAGCCTCACCGCCGCTGCACATCTTCTGGACAAATTCGGCGGACATGCTATGGCTGCGGGAATGTCTTTGCAGGAAGAGAATATAGAAAAGCTGGATGAATTTCTTAACGATCATGCTGACCTGAAAGAAGATGATTTTGCCGCTAAGGTAATGATAGATGTTCCGATGCCTATAGATTATGCTACTATGAAGCTGGCAAAGGAATTGGAGAGTCTTGAGCCTTTCGGAGCCGGGAACCCGATTCCTCTTTTTGCGATGAAGGATGTGGAACTGATTTCGATGAAAAGATTTGGCTCGGAAGGTAAGTATGCCCGCTACAATGTAAAAACTCCCTCCGGAAAACAAGCAGAGCTTACTTCGTTTACAGACCCGACGCTTTTCCTTTCTTTCCTTGATGAGAAGTTCGGGGAGGGAACCGGAAAAAGATTCGAGGAGGCCGGAGGATTTCCCGGAAATTCAGTTGATTCATCTGCCAAAGCTGCTGATAAATCGGATGATCGTGCTGCCACCAAAGCGCCGGCTCCGCTTAAGATAAATATCGTTTACAGCCTTGATGTCAACAGGTTTAAAGGCAGAGAAAGCCTTCAATATATGCTCAAAAACTTTTGCTAAAAAGTTTGCAAAAACTTGTTGACAGATAAAGGACGTGATGGTAATATACCATTGTTGCGCGGAAGTGTCGGAACTGGTAGACGAGCAAGACTAAGGATCTTGTGATAGCAATATCGTGAGGGTTCAAGTCCCTTCTTCCGCATAATAAAAGAGGTATGACGAAAGTCATACCTCTTTTATTATGCGGCGAGACCTTAAACAATGCTTTGCATCGTTCAAGGTCTCGCAGGTGCGGAGCACCTGCTCGGTCGGTTCGGCGGGAAAAAGGTCCACCGGACCTTTTTCTGTTTCCGCCTCACCCTTCTTCCGCGATTTCGCGTATTTTCGTTCTTCTAAAATGCTTTAATCTGTATCTACAATGCATATTCAGTTATCAAGGAGCCGTAGGCTTCATTGCCTTTCGATAGTAATGTGGGACACGATGGGGGCTAATCCGTAATCTTTTTAAAAATTTTTTTCGCATACCAAAAATAAGCATGGTTCATGGTATAATGGTTTCGCGTGTGGTAATCCGCAAATATATTATTGGTGAGGGTATATTAATGACTGATTCTGAGAGAAGAGAAGCCGCAAGGCAGTTCTATAATAAATGGGCCGGCCGCGGAAAAGAGGATGAAGATGATCGGTCCTATTGGATAGATTTTTTACAGGATGTTATGGGGGTTGATCATGTTACTGATCGAATTGACTTTCAGAAGAAGGTAATCGGGCCAGATGGTAATACTAAGAGAATTGATGCCTATATCCCAGAGACACATGTTCTTATAGAGCAGAAGAGCTTGGGGATAGATCTGTCAAAGCCGCAAGCTGGCCATGATGGAATGACGCCATATGAGCAGGCTAAGATGTATGACAACTCCTTACCTGTAAGTGAGAAGGCTAAATGGATTATTGTATCTAATTTCGCTGAAATATGGATTTATGACATGGATACAAGGGTTCCAGAGCCGATGAAGCTGGCTTTAGCGGATATTCAAACTAAATACAGTCTTTTCGAATTTATAGTTAATCAGAAAGAGCAGAAAATCACTCAAGAAATGGAAATTTCCGTAAAAGCCGGAGAATTCGTTGGGTTAATGTATGATGCTCTTTTAAAACAGTATATTGATCCTACCAATGAAAATAGTCTTAGAAGTCTTAATATGCTTTGTGTTAGGCTTGTATTCTGCTTGTATGCGGAGGATGCACTTATTTTTGGCGAGAACGGACATATGTTCCACGACTACTTGGAACAGTTTGATGTAAAAGATATGCGCAAGGCACTTATCGAACTGTTTAAGATTCTAGATACACCGGAGGATAAGAGAGATCCCTACGATACGAGCGATCTGTCTAAGTTTCCATATGTTAATGGCGGACTTTTTGCTGATGAGGCGATAGAAATCCCTAATTTTACGGAGGAAATAAAGACTATACTTCTATCAGAGGCCAGTGAAGGATTTGATTGGTCTATGATTAGCCCTACCATTTTTGGAGCTGTATTCGAATCAACCTTAAATCCAGAAACGCGACGTTCTGGAGGAATGCATTATACATCCATAGAAAATATTCATAAGGTCATTGATCCATTATTTCTCGATGACTTAATACAGGAATTAAACGAAATTAAAAAAATACAAGTTGTTAAAACAAGAAATAACGCGCTTAGAGCATTTCAGGAAAAAATATCTTCACTTAAATGGTTGGATCCGGCTTGTGGATCGGGTAATTTTCTGACGGAAACATATATATCAATAAGACGACTGGAAAATGATATCATTTCAACGTTGAAAGGAGGACAAATAGAGCTTCTTACTAGTGAAGAATTTAGTCCTATTAAAGTAAATATTAATCAGTTCTATGGGATTGAGATAAATGACTTTGCTGTAACAGTAGCAAAAACCGCTCTTTGGATTGCTGAATCTCAAATGTTGAAGGAAACGGAAGACATTCTTCTGATGCATTTAGATTTTTTGCCTCTCAAGACTAATGCCAATATAATTGAAGGTAATGCTTTAAGGATAGATTGGCAAAAGGATGTTGTTATAAATTATCGCCTGTCGTATATTATGGGCAATCCTCCATTTGTAGGAAAAAAATATCAGACTTCATCTCAGAAGGATGATATGAATTACGTTTTTGGCAAGTCTTTCAAAGGAGTTGGAAATCTTGATTATGTGGCAGCATGGTATAAGAAGACTTTGGATTATATTAAAAACACAGACATAAAAGCTGCTTTTGTTTCTACGAGTAGTATAGTTCAAGGAGAGCAGGTTCCTATATTATGGTCTCAGTTGTATCAGGAGTATTCACCGACGATATTCTTTGCACATCAGAGTTTTAGATGGGACAGTGAGGCTTCATCAAAAGCTCATGTACATTGCGTAATTATTGGTTTTGCATCTAGATATGAGGGAAAAAAATACATTTTCAGTCCATCTCCTAAGGAAGTATCTCAGATTCATCCTTATTTGATAGAGATGCCATTAATTTTTATAGAGAATAGAAATAAACCCATTTGCAAGGTTAAACCTTTGATTTATGGTAGTTTTGCTTTGGATAATGGAAACTATACTATTAGTGAAGAGGAATACAATAATATAGTTTCAGAGGAACCGGAAATAAAAAAGTATTTGAAACTGTTTATCGGGTCTGAGGAATTTATTAACGGGAAAAAGAGGTACTGTTTATGGCTAAAAGATGCTGATATTTCAGAAATTAAAAAAAGCAGCATCATAATGAAAAAAATACAGAATGTTAAAGAATGGCGAATGACTAGTACTCGTCCAGGTACATTGAAAGCAGCGGAGACACCAATGCTTTTTGCAGAGGACAGACAGCCGGATAGAGATTATCTAGCTATTCCAATTACATCTTCTGAACGACGTCGTTATGTACCAATTGGTTATATGACCAATGATATAATCGCCAGTAACCATTTATTAGTTTTACCAGATGCTTCATTGTATGATTTTGGTATTCTTACTTCGAATGTTCATATGGCTTGGATGAGAACAGTAAGCGGAAAATTGAAAAGCGACTATAACTATTCCGCCAAAATAGTTTATAATAACTTTCCTTGGCCTAATCCAACAAGGGAGCAAGTATTAGTTATAGAGAAGACTGCTAAAAATATTTTGGATATACGTAAAAAGTATTTAAATAATATTTTAGCAGATTTGTATGATCCCCTTACAATGCCAACTGAACTTCAAAAAGCCCATGCATCTAATGATAGAGCCGTGATGCAGGCATACGGGTTTTCGGTAAGAGACACATCAGAGGCAGATTGTGTTGCTGCCTTGTTTAAGAGGTATCAAGAAATAACAGCAAATAAGGAGATGTAGAGAATGAGGAAAATCAAAAAGTTTCTATCTCAATGCAGATTCCTTATTCTGCCCAATGCGATTGTTACATATATAATGATCGCTAAGAAATCAATACTATGATGGTGTGACTTATACCAATCCATTTTATATTGACTTTTCTTGTCACTTCAACTAAAATGTGAGCATGAAAGTGATTATGTGAGACTTCTATGATGCTCACTAGCAAAAAACCCGAGGCTGCAACCTCGGGTTTTTTGGTCTCACGAAAAGACATGCTCTACCGCTATTCCTCTCCGTCGAGCCACTTGCAGATGTAGTATGCTACTACACTTGCAAGAACAGAAAGAATGAAAGTGATTAAAAACTCTATGATGATCACCTCCCTTCTTGCGAAGGTGTCGCGGTGTTCCCATTTTAAAACAGTAAATCCGTCTTTTCAAGAATATTTTCTATAGATTCGCCGGAATTCAGAGCTTTTTTTACGGCTTCAATATCAGAAGGATGTATACGCCTGTAGCTGATTCCGGTTTCGTGTATGGCGTCTCTGATATCAGCATCAAGAGCCTGATCCATGATTAAGGTAATAACGAAATCAGAAGAAATCATTGACTTACAAAAGCAAAAAAGTGTATGATGTATTCACAAGGAAGGGGACTGCGCCCCATATGCGCGGTTCGCCCTTCCATTTTTTTTACGCTTTCTGGTGTTCTAGTCTCGTAAGGGCGTAGTTATTATTGACTTTTCCTATTACATCAACTAAAATGCAGGCATGAATGATATTGAAGTATCAGGTCTATGATACATCAGCAAAAACCCGAGGCGGCAACCTCGGGTTTTTGTCTCATAAGAGACTGGCTCTTCCACATGCCAAACCTGTATTCTTTGACTTTTTCTGAAAAACATAAAATTGTGCTATAATGTAATTGCGCTCGTGCGGAGCGGCCGGTTTTTCGAAAGGAGCCAAAATGGAGAATAATGCTTATGCCAGTAGTATAGACAACGGTATAGGACAGTTCGATGCCGAGGACAGTACTGAAGTGACAGGCGAGACGCCGTTATTTGACGTATCCGCCTACCCGGAGGATCAGCGGGCTATTATAGCCAAATGTAACAAACGGATTGAAGAAGCCAACAGTAAATACAGACTTGCAAAGTTCAGAGAGGATATGTTTGCAAAGGGCTTAAAAGCAGGTATGTATTTTTGCACTTTTGACCGCAATGAGAAAATGCTGAGTTTCGAGTTTAATGATGAAACGCGGCAGATGCTTGGATATGAGGGATTGGAGGACTTACCGAACGAGTTTGACAGCTGGGTAAAAACCCTTGTTCCGGAAGAAAAGGAAGCAATCGTAAAACTATTTTGGGATTCGGTTCGTATTCACAGACAGCTGCCGGATATTACTCACGCCACATACCGTATGCAGAAAAAAGACGGTAGCGTAATCTGGGTAACCGGAGCGGGAAGATTTATCAGACGCCCCGATGACGGATCGCTGGAAATCTATATGGGTTGCTACCGCGATATCACCGCGCAAAAAGACCGTGAAGAGTACTTAAAGATCATCGAGGCGGTGGGCAAGATATTTAATTTCTCAATATTTATCGATGTAAAAGATATGAGCTATCGGATGATAAGTACCAATGAATACGTGGAGATGGTACCGAAGGATCCTGATGCTTTCGAGTTTCTTAAGAGAAATGTAGATGCTTCCGTAGCGGAGAGCTTCCGCAAGAGTTTATATGATTGGCTGAATCTGGATTTGATCCTGGCTGCGATAGAAGAGCACGGATCCTCCAGTATGGAGTTTTACAGCGAGAGTGCTCATCGCTGGTACAACGGTGTTTTCTTGATAGGTGATCGAAACGAGGACGGAAGTATAGCGCATATCGTGTATGGTTGTCTCGACAACACCGATGCTAAACTTCAAAGCCTTGCGCAGCAGAAAATCATTTCCGAATTCGAAGAGGAAATCTATGTTGATTCCCTTTCACAGATTCGAAACAGAAGATTCCTGGATGAGAAGCTTATTTATGAACCGTGTCACGCTGTAGTTATGGCTGATATAGATCTTTTCAAGATCGTAAATGACACGGCGGGCCATAAGGGCGGCGATGAAGCGATACATAAAGTTGCTCAGCTTTTGGAGAGATCCGTTCGTAAAGAAGATGTTGTCATACGCTATGGCGGAGACGAGTTCATGATGGTATTCTTTGATATTACAAGACAGGAGCTCGAGGATAAGCTTTCAGGCATAAAATTGGGTCTTAAGGATGTTAAGATTGATAACAGCCCGGAGGTTCCCATAACTATGAGTTTTGGCGCTGCCCTTGGAACAGATCTTGTAAAGAACCTGATAGAGACTGCGGATAAGGCCCTTTACGAATCCAAAAAGATCAGAAATACATATACTGTATTTGAAGTGTAGATTTGAATATAAGTATACTTTAAGGATGTATCCTCCTTTAGTGTAACCCTCTATAATTGTTAGAGTATGGAGATTACACTAAGGGAGGTTTGTTTTATGAGAAAAAAGATTATTGCACTACTTATGTGCGGCTTAATGATCTCGCTTGCTGCCTGCGGATCCGGCGGGGATATAGGCGAAGTTCAAAACGGTTCTGTACAGGTTGATGATACTTACGTATCTGAAAATGAGGATATTTCTGAACCGGTTCAGACTGAAACGGGCGAGTTTGACTGCATCGCAGATTTTAATGAAGCTCAAAAGATATGGTTTAAGTTTGACTCGGGGCTTGAGTGCGATTTCGAAGACATCAGACAGGGTGATATTGCGGGTTATGAGGCGGACTTTTATCGCGTGACCGAGCCCGGAATAGGGACTCTGGATGATCTTAAAAACTATCTTTCCATGTATGTAGATGAAAACTTTGCCGCCGGACTTGTGGACACCTGCGACAATTTCGAGGAATTCGATGGGGCGCTCTATGTCTGTCCTGCAGGACGCGGCGACGATCTTAGCATGGGATGGGTTGAATACGAGACAGAGCCTGACAAACTGATCGTTAAGGTTCATCGAAATTACTATTTTGATGAATTGGAAGACTGGTACGAGAACGGAGCTATTGATACCTATGAGTTTCCGTATACTGTAGTCGACGGTCATGCCAAGTTTGATGAGATGTTTTATCTTTGCGGATGGGCACCTAATTTAGCTCCGGAACCCGGACATGACGGAGATGCTCTTGAGACAGCGCTTATCGGTTTGATCGCCGGAAAGTGGGAGAATTATATTGAGGATACTCACTACGAGATAGAAATCGGTGAGGACGGTTCTTATACATATTACGCTGATTCTGAGGTACAGAACATCGGATGGGTATATTCATCGAGAAATGACGATTATTCTTATATGCTTGAAAACGAAGAGACCAGTAACACTCTGTTCTACCTTAGTAAAGATGTAAACGAACTTCCGATTCTTGAATTTGAAAACGGAAATCTGATTTATGAGAAAGAAGGTCAGGGCTGATGGAGAAGAGTAAAAAGATGAAGAATCTTTTAAAGATGATGGCTCTTGGAACTGCATGTATTCTGGGAGTTTGCGGCTGCGGATTTACGTTCGGCGGTGACATTAATGACATTAATGATATTAATGAAGAGCCGGAGGGCGCCGACTGGAGAACCTGGGGCATCATTGATGACTACGGAACAATAACTGCTGACGGAACAGATACCGATGTTTGCGTGTGTCTATTTGCTGACAGAGCTGAGTTTTACTATAACAAAGAACATCAGGAACTCTATAAGACAATTGAGTTTCCCGAGAAACTCACGGATGAAGAGTATGTTTATTTATCCATGGAAATTGCGGACTATACCGGAGACGGAAACAGCGATGTTTCTTTTGCGGTCGGAAAAGAAGATGCTATAAAAAAGAGATTCTCATATATCTATGATCAGGGCGAGTTCGTTTTCGATGAAGATTCATTTTTCAGTGAAACTGTTGCTGATGATGCAGGCGATGAAGAAGGTGTTAACGGAAAGGTTGATTTCAGCGGAAGATATACGGAACCTCAAACCGGTAGATGCCTTATCGAGATAAACAAGGAAAGCGAAGAAACCTATACCATTACCGTAGACTGGGCAAACGGGGCCGGTTCATCCAATATCTGGGCTATCACGGGCGCTACGTACGGAGAGTACGGTGACGAGCTTGTATATACCGATGCGCTTTGCTATATACGTTCTTACGTAGATGAGGAGACGTATACCGATGATGAGATCTATAGCGACGGAAGCGGAAGATTCTATATGACAGAAGGGGGAATGCTTGGCTGGGAAAGCAATAACTCTTATGTAGATGAAATAAACGGTGAAACGCTGTTTGAGAGACTTGATGATATTGAATAATTGGATTTTTACAAATCGGGACTGTTGCTGATTTATGCGGCAGTCCTTTTATATTGTTCTTTTTTTGTTAAGGATGGTTTGGTATAATACTAAGATAGTTAACATTGCTGAGCGGGCGATGTATGAGGACAAGGAAAGATATTATAAAGAAACCGGAAAAGACAGGCTGCGCTATGCATCTTACAAAGGTGTATGGAAACAGCAGAAGCAAAGGAAGGCCAGGGCACAAATGGTAAAGATACTTTCGGACAGTACCAGCGATCTGTCAAAGGAACTTATTGAAAAGTACAAAATAGGGATAATACCTCTGTATGTTGTTTTAGGAGAAAATGAATATAAAGACGGAATAAATATCAAGCCCGAGGACCTCTATAAATGGAGTGACGAACATGGACAGACTCCGAAAACTGCAGCTCCCAGCGTTGCTGATATTGAGGAATTCCTTGATAAGGACAGTAAAGATGAATACATAATCTTTACGATTTCCTCGTCAATGTCCGCAAGTAACAACAATGCTCGTCTTGCTGCCGAGGATCTTGGGATGGAAGACAGGGTATTTGTAATTGATTCCGAAAATCTTTCCACAGGTATCGGACTGCAGATAATCCGTGCAGCCGAGCTGGCGGCGGAAGGTAAGGATGCGAAGGAAATAGTCGAATACTTAGATGAACTCAAGAAAAGAGTACGCGCAAGCTTTGTTATAGATACGCTTGTTTATTTATACAGAGGCGGAAGATGCTCCGGACTGGCGGCCTTCTTTGGGTCCGCGCTTAAGCTTCATCCGCGTATCTCAGTAACCGAAGGTGCTATGCATCCGGAAAAGAAATATCGCGGAAAAGGCGAAAAGTATGTAATGGAATATGTAAAGGATATGGAGCCCGAACTTCTCGGCGCGGAAAATGCCCGCGTATTTATTACTCACTCGGGATGCGACCGGGAAGTTGTAAACGCGGTAAAAGATTATCTTGAAAGCCTCGAACATTTTGATGAGATAATCGAGACAAGAGCCGGTGCGGTTATATCGTCTCACTGCGGTCCCGGTACTTTGGGCGTTCTCTTTATATCAAAGTAAGGGATATTCTTGAAAGTTTTTTATCAGAGTAAGTTTTTTTTAATTCTCTTTAAATCAAAACAAGGAATTTTTTTGAAGAAAAAATGCAGCCGGATCAGCTAAGATTTCCGGCTGCAAATTCTTCTGCTAAAAAGTTTTTTACTTTGGGATTTTGCATCAACTTGATCGCTTCGATAGCGCACTGATAGATCATTGCCATCTGTCTCGAAGCGGGCTCTGAAATATCGCATTTAGCTTTTACTGTCTGAAAGTGCTTGATTGCTTCATCAGCAACGGATGCAGAGATTGCCATGCCTTCGCAGTATAAAGTTCCTGTATCGGCGTCAAATCTTGAGCCTTCGAATTTAGTTTGAGCGAATTGTCCTGCGCCCATAGAAGCTGCCAACTGGTTTATAAGGTCAGCTCTGTCTGCCATAATAACCTCCTGTTAAAATCAAAAAAACAATTAAACTTACCATATCATTCATAGAATTACGTTATTATACTATCACAGAAGGCTTTGAAGTATTATAGGCATATCTTCCAAAGATTGCGGAAACTATTTTGAGAAAATTAGTTTCTTTGACAAATATCCGGAAATTGTTGACAATTTAAAATCATAATGGTAATATACCATTGTTGCGCGGAAGTGTCGGAACTGGTAGACGAGCAAGACTAAGGATCTTGTGATAGCAATATCGTGAGGGTTCAAGTCCCTTCTTCCGCATAATAAAAGAGAGGTTTGACATTTGTCAAATCTCTCTTTTATTATGCGGCGAGACCTTAAACAATGCTTTGCATCGTTCAAGGTCTCGAAGGTGCGGAGCACCTTCGTCGGGTCTTCGCTTCGCTCCGGTCCGCGCAAAGCCGACGTCCCCCGGACGTCGTGCGCCGGTTCAGCGGGAAAACAGTCCACCGGACTATTTTCTAAATCCGCCTCACCCTTCTTCCGCATAAAAACAAGGTACCCCAGGGTACCCATATAACCATTGGTTGAGAAATAGTCGTAATCCTATTGATTTTGGCTCTTGATATTGGTATACTGTCTTTGTTGTAAAAAATATAAGAAAGCGAGGTAATCATGATGAGAATTAAGAGAATGAACAATATTTCTGAATATGGTATGAAGACCTCGGTTTGTGATAGATAATTATTTGATCATTCGGTGCCGTGGCTTATTAGTCACGGCGTTTTTTTTCTAAGCTATTTTCTTAGCATTCTTTCCGAACTTGAGTCTCATACTGCAAAAAGCGATGGATTAACAAAGAAAGGATGACAATCAAATGGATTATAAGATGATAGGAGAAGCAGACAGAAAAGCTCTTGTATTGCTGCATAGTAATTATAAGCTTGAAATCGGAGAGGATGCCCCCACAAAAGAGGATATTAGGATTTAGTATTCCTCTGGGGAATTTACTTGCTTATGAGGTTTAAAAGGAAGAGGTAAATAAGATGTTGGAATTAGTAGTGCCCACATTGGAAGAAATGTGGTTTAGAGAGAGCCTTATGGCTGACGAAGAAACTATGGCATACAATCATGCCTGGGGAGGAACAATTCCTTTTCCCAAGGAGAAATGGAAGGGGTGGTATGACCATTGGATCGTGAATCATGAGAATAAAAGATATTACAGATATTTGAAGGACGAGAATGGATTTGTTGGAGAAATAGCTTATCATTACGATTCTGAATATGACGGTTACGTTGCTGATGTAATAATCTTTTCTAAGTTTCGCGGTAAAGGATACGGCTCCAAGGGACTTGAAATGCTGTGCGCAGCTGCAAAGGAAAATGGCATAAATGTTCTTTATGACGATATTGCGATCGATAACACGGCAATTAAGTTATTTTTGAAGCATGGTTTCTATGAGGATTACAGAACTGAAGAAAAAATAGTTCTAAAGAAAGAGCTATAGAAGAATCGACAAGAACCCGAGGTTGCCGCCTCGGGTTTTTTGGTCTCTAAAAGAGACATGCTGACAGAGCTTTTTTATGGCTCTTAAGATGTGTTATAATGTAGATGCGCCCGTGCGGAGAGCGTCGGGTTTTTCCTGATTACTCGGAGACTCTTTTTTTCATAGCGTAGGCTGTATGCGGAGCATTCGTCCGGGTAGCGGGCGCATTTTGGTTTTATAGAAATGCTAATTATATATTCTGGTTTCATCTTTTTGCGGCAGTTAAGTGTTTTCGTATTTCTTGGAGAGCTTATGAATACTAAAAAGTACAGATTACTCAGAAACATCTTTATTATTTCCGGAATTGTGATCGCGCTTATTATATGGTTCTTTATGCCGAGCACATTTAAAAACTCGCCGCTGTTTCATGTCGGAAACGGGGAATATGGTACGAAGTGGGGAGCGCTGCTCTTGTTGCCTCTTCCTTTGTTTTCTCTGTTATTCAGACAAAAGAAACTTGAATTCTACGGTGACGATGAAGAATACAACAAGTCTGAACAGGAAAAAGCGGATAAGAAGAATATGCAGCTGGGTATGGTGACCGCACTCGGTCTTTCAATACTGATCATAGCTTTGATGACAACTGGGTTTTTCTTGGCTAAGGCTTGAATACTGTTTAAGCTTTAATGATTTCCTGTATGGATAAAGCACTTTGAGGGCGCAGTATGAAAACAAGACAAGAAGCGTTGGAATATGGGCTTTCTTTTCCGAATACTTATCAAGATGCACCGTTCCATGATCAGAACTGGCAACTGGTGCGATATGGCGGAAATAAAAAGGCTTTCCTTTGGACATATGAAAGGGAAGGCTATATCAATCTGAATGTAAAAGTAGATCCTGAGAAGGCTTATTTTTGGAGACAGATATATAAGTCGGTAATCCCGGGATATCATCAGAACAAGGATCATTGGAATACGATCATTCTTGACGGGAGCATTCCGGATGAGGATATAAAGCGAATGATCGCCGAGAGCTATGACCTTGTCAGCGATAGCCCGGCTAAGCGAATATATGAAGCGGTAAAGAAGATACCCTATGGTTATGTTGCTACATATTCCCAGGTGGCAGAAATCGCGGGGGACAAAAAGATGGCCCGGGCGGTCGGGAATGCGCTTCATAAGAATCCTGACCCGGATAGTATTCCCTGCTATCGCGTAGTTAACGCTAAAGGTGAGCTGGCCGGAGAGTTTGCCTTCGGTGGACCCGGGGTGCAGGCTAAGCTACTGGAAGCGGAGGGGATTACTGTAAAAGACGGAAAGGTTGATTTAAGTATATATCAGTGGAAGAGAGAAAATTCGATGGTCTGACATTATGTGATTTCTAAGAATCAAGGGATGTCGGCAGCGAGACAGCTTATAAAAAATTAAAGGAGACAACGGAAAATGTCAAAAGTATTAAACATAAATGATTTGGAAAAAGTTAAGGAGATTTCTCCGGAGGTTTATGCATTTTTAACTGATAGTTCAAAGTGTAATGTTAACACCGCAAACGGCAGAGTGGACATTACCGATGAGTGCTATGCTATCTTTTCAAGCTACACCACCGTAGACAGATCCGCTAAAGAGTTTGAAAGTCATATCAAATATCTCGATGTTCAGATGCTTATTTCGGGAAGCGAGTACATCGAGGTGGCACCGGTTAATACTCTTAAAGTATCTAAGGAGTATTCAGAGGAAAAGGACGTAATGTTCTTTTCAAATGAAGTGGTGGGAGACAATATCCTTCTCGAGCCTATGAAGCCTGTACTTCTTCTCCCGGAAACCGGCCATATGCCCGGAGTCATCAGTGATAAGGCACAGGAAGTTAAAAAAGTTGTAGTCAAGATCCCTGTATCATTTTTATAATCTACGCTTAACAAGGGCTGTCTGTAATAAGAGATTTGAAGGGAATAGATTATGAAAAAGGAGGATACTTTAATAATGAAAAAGAGAATATTAGGTATGTTGCTCTGTGGGATCATGGCATGTGCGGCACTTTCCGCATGCGGAAAGACGAATGTAACGGAGCCTGAGAATAAGCCGGGAAGTCCTATCGAGAGCTCTGAAGCCAAAGACTCCGGTAAAGAAAATGAGGAAGAGAATGAAATCGCGCCCGAAACGGATGATAGTGAGCAGCCTGCAGCCGATGTAAGTTTGCAACAGACGCTATCCTTAAAGGCAAAGGAAGCTGCGGGAGAAGATGCCGGTGAAGAAATTGATTCGGTCTTTGATGATTTTGACGGAGACGGCGTTTACGAGGAATTCATCTTTTTAGGAAGCGAGATAGATCCTGAATTTGAGACAAGTATCGGATCGCTTTGGTATGTAAGCGAGGATAAGTGCGAACAGCTTGTAGAGAGTACAGAGGCTAAGAGTTTTGATGATCATGTAATATCGCAATTTGACGTAGAAGGAGTAAAATTCATCGGGGTTAACGAAGCGTATACTACCGCCCTTGTAACGTATCTGTTCACTGTAAAAGACGGCGAGGTAAAGGAGCCTTTTATTTCTCATATGGGATACTTCTTCAAGCCGGATTATGTTGAAGATTACTGCGTATCGATCAGTGCTTACGATGGTACTTTTGAGTACGAAAAAGGCAAGGAAGAGGAAGGTATGTACACCGGTCATACCTGGAAGAATTACTACTACTATCTTGACAAGGAAGAAGCTGAGTTTGAGGCATATGTCGGAACTCCTATAACCGAGGAGGAGCTAATTGAGGCTCTCGGATTCGATCTTGCTTCCGAGATAAGAGATGCCGGCTTTGAACTTGGAGCTATGTTGAAGAGAGATAATGGTATTATAAATGTTGACTATACCAAGACTACCGATGAGGGCGATTCAGTATTTGTTGAATATCATAATGTAACTTACAATGTAAATACAGGAGAGTTCCTTGATTACCAGGGCGGCGGCAAAACCTGGCAGAGCTCAGACTTTGGCGGAACATATGAGGAGTGATTTTTGACACAGGGGGACGGGGATGGGGGTTCATAGTCAGAAAATTTATGGATTATTCTGACTATGAACCCCCATCCCCGTCCCCCTGTGTCATTTTGCAACTTACATACAAAAAAATACAACTTACTTAAAAAACTGTTTTCAAACGAAAGCAGTTTTTTTATTTTATAGAAAAGATTTACAAACGTTCCTATGAGAAAAATACTTTGCAGGACATAGATTTATTAATCCGGAGGCAGATAAGGAGGAGGCTATGAAGTCACTTGAAGTAAAAGGTTTAACCAAAAGATACGGGAAGCAGGCGGCGGTTGACGGAATCTCGTTTGAGGCAGAGAGCGGATCAATGATAGGTTTTTTAGGTGAAAACGGGGCAGGCAAATCAACAACGATTAATATGCTTTCGACCATACTAAAGGCCGATGCGGGGGTGGTGGACATCTGCGGATACAGGCTGGGAAAGCAGGATATGGATATTCGAAAAAACATAGGTGTTGTATATCAGTCCAATGTTCTGGATGACATCTTGACTGTTAAGGACAATCTGTATTTGAGATCCGAGATAAGAGGCCTGTCCAAAAAGGAGATTAAAAACAGGATGGATGATCTCGCCGATCTTTTAAAACTCGGACCGATTTTAAACAAGAAATATGCGGTCCTTTCCGGTGGGCAGAAAAGAAGAGCCGAGATAACACTGGCCCTTATGAATTCTCCAAAGATCCTTTTTCTTGATGAACCCACAACAGGGCTTGATCCCGCGACAAGAGCGGATGTATGGGAAGCGGTAAGCATTCTGAGAAGATCTGAAGATATGACTGTTTTTCTGACAACCCACTATATGGAAGAGGCTGCAGCGGCAGACAAGATCATTATAATCGACAAAGGCAGAATTCTTGCGGAAGGGACTACATTTGAATTGAAAGAAAAGTACGCCAAAGATAAGTTGAGGCTTTATTTTCCAAAGGAAAGTTTTAAAGACATTAGAAAACTGGCCTCGGAAATGATTTCACCGGGAGAGGCGGATATAAAACAAACCGCATATGGAGCAAGGATTTATCTAAACAATTCGCTTGATGCGATCGGAGTTATAAGTGATGTAAAAAGCTATATTAACGGGTTTGAAGTTATTCAGGGAAATATGGACGATGTATTTTTAAATGTGACGGGAAAGGAAAAGGAGACGGTATGAAACAATTTTGGGCATTAAACAAAAGAAATCTGAAGATATATTTCAAGGATTATTCGGCAGTATTTTTCTCATTTTTATCAGTCCTTATAGTTGTAGTTTTGTCCGTATTCTTTTTGGGAAATGTTGCGGAAAGCTCCTTTTTAGAGCCGCTTAAAAACATCCCGGGAAGAGAAATGGAGGCGGATAAGGAGGCCGTGAGAGAGATTGTTTATCTTTGGACAGTGGCAGGTATCTTAACGATCAGCGCAGCAAGCATTACCCATGCCTTTTATGCGAATATGATAAAAGACCGAAAGGATAATAAACTAAATTCTATCTTGGTTATGCCTATCGGAAGAAATCAAACTGTACTTGCCTTTGTGTTCGGAGCTTTTCTGGCAAGCTTTATAATGGGAGCTTTGACACTTGCGATTACTGAGATCATCGGACTTTTCAGAGGCTTTGCATTGTTCTCTGTAAAGGAACACTTACAGATACTTCTGCTTATCTGTATCAATTCCTTTGTATACTCATCGGTTATGTATTTTTTTGCGACCCTTGGAAAAAGCGAAAGTGCGTGGGGGGCAGTCGGAATCATAATCGGAACTCTTTCAGGATTTTTCGGCGGAATATATCTGGCAATCGGTGATCTGAATGCAGGAATTGTAAAGATAATAAAATGCTTTCCGTTTATTTACGGAACATCGCTTTTTAGAGAAGTGATGCTTGGCAGGACGGAAGATGCGTTTTTTAAAGGATTGCCGGGAGAGGTAAGAGAGGGCGTTGACGCATATATGGGAACAAGCCTTACTTTATTTGAAAAGGAATTGCCCGCGGCAGGTAAAATAGGTATACTGATTTTAACTGGTGTTTTGTTTTGTGCAGCATCAGCGCTTGTACTTAAAACCGGCAAAAAGAAAGACAGATAATCTATGAAGATAACAATTTTAAGCCCGGGGCCGGGCGAAGAAGATGAGATAATCGTAAAGGTGAAAGAGCTCTCGCCGGAGATGCTTAGCCTGATCGGACGCTTTAAGGAAGGTGGCAGCAGGGATAATATCGCCGGGTATTCTGGTGAGAGTATAGTTATGATCCCGATATCCGAGATTTACTATTTTGATTCCGTTGACAACAGAGTTTACCTTTATACCAGGGATAAATGCTTTGAGGTGAAAAAGAAACTCTTTGAAATAGAGGAAGAGTACGAGGGCTCATCTTTTATCAGGGTTTCCAAGAATACGATCGTAAGTATTAAAAAGATTGAGAAGCTGATCCCGGAGTTTAACGGACGTCTTGAGGCAAAACTTAAAAACGGAGAAAGCATTATTATTTCGAGAGGATATGTACCTTCTTTAAAACGTAAGCTCGGAATAGGAAAGCAGGTGTAATATGCCGGAATTTTTGAAGAAATTTATTTCCTTTTTTATAACTATCAACAGCGGAATCCTTTTGGTAATCGGATTGTTCACCATTGGTGATGAAACGATACCCGCAGATTACATATGGAAAATATTTATTATATCCGCCTTAACAGCGCTGGTAACGGCAGGAGTTTTTTCCATCAATCCCAAGAGGCCAATGAAGAGATATGTAAATGTGCTGATCTTCATCGGGCACTTTATCAGCCTTTGTGCCATCGTATTTATAGGCGGAACAAAGTTCGGATGGTTTGATTTTTCGGTAAAGGGACTTTTATGGGTGGCAGGAAGCGTCGGAGTTGTATATATATTTACGGCGCTCATATACATACTCTCTGCTAAAAAAGAAGCCAAGGACTTAAACGCCGCTTTAAAAGACTTTAAAGAATAATGACACAGGGGGACGGGATTGGGGGTTCATTTTATCGAAAAAATGAACCCCCAACCCCGTCCCCCTGTGTCATTCCAAAGATAATATTGGAAATTGTCGGGAAAATCATATATACTTTTTATGTATGGTTCCATGTAAACTTGCGGATATGATCTGTGTTAATCGTTGATCGGTGGATACTATGGATAAAACAAATAGATCTGAAAAAATATTGCGTGTCGGCAACAGATTGAGTTTCATTACTAAGATTTCACTGGGCGCTTTTGCAGTGGCCATTCTTTTTATCATTATCTTTTACTTTTCCGTGGATGAATTTAAATCAATCGACAATATTGAACTTATAAAGGTTGAAAACTGGGAGGTGACAGATCCTAAGGGAAATGTTACAACAGCGGGGGATTCATTTCGAAACGCAGACAGACTGGACGGGGCATTTTCGGCGGAAAGTACGCTGCCTGATGAAATCCGGGACGGTTACGAGTTTTGCGTTATAGTGGGAAGCAATATATCTGTGTATATAAACGGAGAGCTTCGCAGAGAGTTTGATGAAACTAGGGATATGGTACTTCCCGGCGGAGTCGTCAAGCGTTTTTACTTAACCGTACCTCTTTACGATGAAGATTCCGGCGCCCATATCAAAATGGAGGGGATGACATCGAGCCGAAAGGGCTATATCTATCAGGAAACCTTTATTACGACAGGCTCCGGACTTTTCCCGATTTTGGCGGAAAGATACGGCATGTCATTTATGCTCTCCGCGATCCTTTTCCTTTTCTCGCTTACCACCGTTATCATCAGCCTTGCTATGAGCGTAATGTACAGACGCCGTCTCGATATGCTCTACGGCGCGCTGAGCATACTTGTCATATCGGGCTGGCTTGTTACCAATTCGTATTTTTGTCCTTTTGTTTTTGGACATTATCATATAGATGGGATCGTCAATTACATCCTTTGCCTGATGATGCCATTTAACCTTATCTTTTATCTGGATTCTTTACAGCACGGCAGATACCGCCGGATAATGAATGCTGCGCTCATGGTCTCATCAGCTAATCTTGTTCTCTGGACGGTACTTCATTTTACGGGGGTTATGTCATTTCCAAAGGCACTTTTTTATATCGATACCATCCTTGGATTACAAATAGTTACAGTATCTGTGATACTTGTTCTTGAAGTGGTAAAGGGTAATGCAAAAGAGTATAAATACACGGCTATAGGCTTTGGCCTTTTCTTTATCTGCTGCGCGATAGAACTCTTTGTTTTGGCATTCATTCCGGTTCTCGTTGATGATGTTTCGATGATGATAGGGCTTGCGCTGCTTTTGATACTTGCTGTTATACAGCAGATTTCCGATCTTCGAAAGGTAAGGCTTGAGAGACAAAAGGCCGTGGATCTGTCAGAAGCAAAGACAAGATTTCTTGCCAGCATGTCCCACGAGATCCGAACTCCGATAAACGCTATACTTGGCATGAATGAGATGATCCTTAGGGAGAATAAAGATCCTGTGATCGACGATTATGCGGAAAGCGTCAAAAGCTCGGGGAAAATGCTTTTAATGCTTGTAAATGATGTGCTTGATTTCTCCAAGATCGAAGCGGGAAAAATGGAGATAAACAGCGTTAATTTCAGTATGTCACAGCTCCTTAGAGATATTATGCCGATGCTAAAAGAAAGGGCGGATGACAAGAAATTAAAGCTTGAAACAAAGATAACTTCCGAAGTTCCCGACGGCCAGATTTCGGATGAGTTCAGAATCCGTCAGATTCTTATAAATCTGATAAACAATGCTATCAAGTATACTGACAAAGGCTTAGTTACTTTAACCATTGGTGGCACTTACCGGTCTGATAATGAGTTCCTCCTAAATATGAGTATCTCGGACACGGGACGCGGCATCAGCGAGGAGGATCAGGAGCATCTTTTTGAGGCTTTTACAAGAGCAGATGTCAAAAAGAACAGGAGCATTGAAGGCACAGGCCTAGGGCTTGCTATAGTAAAGAGCATAATCGATTCTCTTGGAGGAAACATATCCGTAAAGAGCAAGTATCTTGAGGGCTCTGTATTTACTATAGAACTAACCGTTGGTGTGTGGGATAAAAAGCTTCTGAAGGAAGACTTTTTAAACAGCGGAAAGCCTTCGAAAAAGTCGGTTGAAAAAAAGATCGACTATACTGCTCCGAATGCAGCAATACTCGTTGTTGACGATAATATAATGAACCTTAAGGTTGTAAGATACTTCCTGAAAAGAGCAGATATTAAGCCGGATGAGTGCGACAGGGGACTTTTGGCTCTTGAGAAATGTAAAGAAAAGAAATACGATCTGATCCTGCTCGATCATATGATGCCGGAGCCTGATGGAATAGAGACCCTTAGGCTTATACGAAGCGGGATTTTTGGATTATCTGACAAAGCCTCTTGATGCATCGCTTCTTGAAGAGACGGTGAAAAAGTATCTGCCTCCGGAAAAAGTATTAAAGAACTCTTAACAGAATTCGCGAAGTACTTAATTATATATTTTTTGTTGCCATGGATTTAAAATTGTGGTATAATCACTAATCGATTGTGGCTAAATAGATTTAGCATGACTTTAAGGAGGACGACGCGAAGATGAGCGTACAGGTAGAAAAGTTAGATGGAAACATGGCCAAACTCACCATCACCGTTGATGCTGATGTATTTGAGAAGGCTATTGAGAGTGCATATCAGAAGAACAGAGGGAAGATCAATGTTCAGGGATTCCGTAAGGGAAAGGCTCCCAGAAAGATGATCGAGAAGATGTACGGTCCCGAAGTATTTTACGAGGACGCTGCAAACATCTGCATTCCCGATGCATATGAAAAGGCATTTGATGAGTGCGAGGAAGAGATCGTATCTCAGCCCGCTATCGAAGTAGTATCAATGGGAAGCGGCGAGCCTTTCGTATTTACCGCTACCGTAGCATTAAGACCCGAAGTTACTCTTGGAGAGTATAAGGGAGTTAAGATCGATGCAATCGATGTAACCGTTACTGATGCAGATGTTGATGCAGCTCTTAAGAGCGAGCAGGAAAAGCAGGCTCGTAAGGTTGAGGTTACCGACCGCGCTGTTAAGGCCGGAGATGATACCATCATCGACTTCGAAGGATTTGTTGACGGCGTAGCTTTCCAGGGCGGAAAGGGCGAGGATTATCCCCTTACCATCGGTTCCGGCGCATTTATCCCCGGATTCGAGGATGCTCTTATCGGAGCGGAGATCGGAAAAGAGACCGATGTAAATGTTACCTTCCCCGAGGATTATCAGGCAAAAGAGCTTGCAGGCAAGGCAGCAGTATTTAAGTGCACTGTTAAGTCCATCAGCGTAAAGGAGCTTCCTGAGCTTAACGATGAGTTTGCTTCAGAAGTATCTGAGTTTGATAACCTTAAAGATTATAAAGAGAGCATCAAGGCTGATCTTGAGGCAAAGAAGCTTTCAGACGCTAAGGCTGCTAAGCAGGATGCAGTTGTAGACAAGATCGTTGAGAATGCAAAGATGGATATTCCCGATGCTATGCTTGAGACCGAGCAGAAGAATATGATCAATGACTTCGCTCAGAGAATTCAGGGCCAGGGACTTACATTCCAGCAGTACATGCAGTTCTCAGGACTTACAATGGACAAGTTTATGGAGCAGGTTAAGCCCCAGGCACTTTCCAGAATCCAGTCAAGACTTGTTCTTGAAGAGGTTGCCAAGGCTGAGAACCTTACCGTTACCGATGAGGATTATGAAGCAGAGCTTAAGACTATGGCTGAGGCTTATGCACTTGAGCTTGATAAGGTAAAGGGCATGGTTGGCGAAGACGGCGAGAAGCAGATAAGGAAGGACATCCTTGTAAAGAAGGCTCTTGAGTTTGTAGCTGACAACGCTAAGGAAACCAAGAAGAGAGCACCTCGTAAGAAGGCTGCAGATAAAGAAGAAGCTGCTAAGGAAGAATCAGCAGAATAATATCTGAAGGATTTATGGTTATTTAATAAATTTTTAACCATAAATTTAACCACAAGTTAATCGATATGTTATAAAATGTAAAGTGCTAAGCCGGTCAAGCAAACAAGACTACTTAGCACTTTATTAACAGAGGAGGATTTACAAAATGAGTTTGGTGCCTTATGTCATTGAACAGACAAGCAAAGGGGAAAGATCTTACGATATTTATTCAAGACTTTTAAAAGACAGGATCATATTCCTCGGCGAGGAGGTTAACGATGCTTCTGCAAGTATCGTTGTAGCGCAGCTTCTTTTCCTTGAAGCTGAAGATCCCGAGAAGGATATCCATCTTTATATTAATAGCCCCGGAGGAAGCGTAACCGCAGGTATGGCAATCTACGATACAATGCAGTACATCAAGTGTGATGTTTCTACCGTATGTATCGGTATGGCAGCCAGCATGGGTGCTTTCCTTTTATCGGGCGGAGCGAAGGGAAAGAGATACGCTCTTCCCAATGCGGAGATTATGATACACCAGCCCCTCGGAGGAGCCCAGGGACAGGCTACTGAGATTGAGATCGCTGCTAAGCACATCTTAAGAACCAAGGAAAAACTCAACAAGATCCTTGCTGAGAATACCGGAAAGCCTTATGAAACAGTTTGTCAGGATACTGAGCGTGACAACTGGCTTACCGCTGATGAGGCTGCTGAGTACGGCCTTGTAGATAAGGTTATCACCTTACACGATTCAGAAAAGAAAGATTGATAAGACGCTGACTACCCAGAGAGATTAAGAGGATTAATTAGTATGGCAGGAAGAAAAATGGGATCTGATAGTGTCCGCTGCTCGTTTTGCGGAAAATCCCAAAAACAGGTTAAGAAACTTATTTCCGGACCTTCAGGTATTTATATTTGCGATGAATGTATCGACATTTGTCACGATATAGTCGAAGAGACGGCTTTTGATGACTATGATGGAAACAAGGGATACGCCGGAGACATCAAGCTCTTAAAGCCCAAGCAGATCCGTGAGTTCCTTGACCAGTATGTAATAGGACAGGACGACGCAAAGAAGGTTTTATCCGTCGCTGTATATAACCACTATAAGAGGGTTAAATACAAAAAGGATATCAATGATGTGGAACTTCAAAAGAGTAACATTATGATGATCGGACCTACAGGATCCGGTAAGACTTATCTTGCGCAGACCCTTGCAAAGATCATCAACGTTCCTTTCGCTATAGCTGATGCGACTACTCTTACTGAGGCCGGATATGTCGGCGAGGATGTTGAAAATATACTCTTAAAGCTCATTCAGGCAGCGGATTACGATATTGAGAAGGCTCAGCTTGGAATAATCTATATCGACGAGATCGATAAGATTACCAAAAAGAGCGAGAATGTTTCAATTACAAGAGATGTTTCCGGTGAAGGAGTTCAGCAGGCCCTTCTTAAGATCATCGAAGGAACCGTTGCCAGCGTACCTCCTCAGGGAGGACGTAAGCATCCTCATCAGGAGCTTATCCAGATTGATACTTCAAATATTCTCTTTATCTGCGGAGGAGCTTTTGACGGACTTGAAAAGATCATCGAGAGCCGCCTTGACAGAAAAGCGATCGGTTTCAATACCGAGGTTACCAAGAAGAGTAATCTTGAACTTGATGAGATCCTTAAAGAAGTCAGCACGCAGGACCTTATTAAATTCGGACTTATCCCCGAGTTTATAGGACGTGTTCCTATTACCGTAAGCCTTAACGGACTTGACAAGGAAGCTCTTGTAAGAATACTCAGAGAGCCCAAGAACGCTCTTATCAAGCAGTATCAGAAGCTTTTTGAGATGGATGGCGTAGAGCTTTCATTTGATGATGATGCCGTAGAGCTTATCGCAGAGAAGGCTTTTGAGAAAAAGACTGGTGCGAGAGGACTTCGCTCTATTATGGAAAAATCCATGATGGATGTTATGTATGAGATTCCTTCGGACGACGATATCACATCCTGCAGAGTTACCAAGGAAGCCATCGAGGGAGACAGTAAGCCCGAGGTTGCAAGAATTGAGCAGCATAAAGAGAAAAAGAGCAGCTAAGGCGCTTTAGAGATTGTATGGTTATTAAATCAGTAGAGTTAGAAACTGTATGTGGAATTAAAAGTAAACTTCCGGAGAATTCTTTTCCGGAAGTTGCTTTTGCCGGGAAGAGCAATGTCGGCAAGTCATCGCTTATAAATGCGCTTGTCTGCAGAAAGGCTCTCGCGAGAACAAGCTCTCAGCCCGGAAAAACCCAGACTATCAATTTTTACAATGTAAATAAGAATCTGTATTTTGTAGATCTGCCGGGTTACGGGTATGCGTCGGCCTCTAAGGAAATAAGAGAGTCCTGGGGCAAGATGATCGAGAAGTATCTCCATAACTCCAAACAGCTTAAACAGGTTTTTCTTCTTATCGATATAAGACATAAGCCTTCGGAAAACGACAGACTGATGTACAGCTGGATCTGCGATCAGGGATATGAACCGACGGTGATAGCTACTAAGCTGGATAAGATAAACAGAAGCCAGATTCAAAAACAGGTTAAGCTTATAAAAGAAACCCTTCAGTGTACACCCGAGACGATGGTTATTCCTTTCTCGGCGCAGTCAAAGCAGGGCAGAGACGAGATATATGCCATCTTAGATAAGCTTACGGTAGACAATGGGTAGAAAATAATAAAGAAAAGCAATAAAAAACCGGAGCACTAAGCTCCGGTTTTTGTTTGGATCGTTAAAGTTAGTTTATTTAACAACAGTAACGTTTACAGCGCGCTTGCCCTTCTCATCATCCTGGATGTCGAATGTAACGCTTGCATTCTCCTCGAGGGTCTTGTATCCCTCTCCTGTGATTCCGCTGTAGTGTACAAACACGTCTGATCCGTCTTCGTTGGTGATAAATCCGTATCCTTTCTGCGCATTGAACCACCTAACAGTTCCCTTGTTCATTTTGGTGCCTCCTTGAGTCTATTGGTCTTTACGACCGATTAATATTTCTTGTAATTCAAGATAGTAAAAAAAAACACATATCTGTAAAAACTTGAAAGAGCACAAGTCTTACAAAACATGTGAGATCAAAGCACCATCGAGAATTACACGCTAATTCTAACATTAGGTTAGAATAGTGTCAATATGTATTATTATTTTTTCTTAATCATTTATTTAGTTTTTTTTTATATTTTACTACTTGAGTTTTCGTGCTTTGGTGTTATAGTTGTAATAGAACAAAGATAAATAAAAGAGTATATTTATACATACTGTATGCATGGGAGGTGGAAGGTATGAATGTCAGTAAATTCACTCAAAAATCAATGGAGGCTGTAAACAATCTTGAAAAGATTGCGTATGAATACGGGAACCAGGAGATAGAGCAGGAGCATCTGCTTTTAAGTCTTATTACTATTCCTGACAGCCTTATAAAAAAGCTTATAGAAAAGATGGATATTGATTCCGAACACTTTAACCAAAGGGTAGTTGATGGAATCGAAAAGAGGGTTAAGGTAAGCGGAGGAGATCTCCGCATCGGACAGGCCTTAAACAAAGTCCTTGTAAGTGCCGAGGATGAGGCCCATTCTATGGGGGATGAGTACGTTTCTGTAGAGCACCTGTTTTTATCAATGTTAAAGCATCCTAATCCTGAGATCAAGAATATCATGAAGGAGTACGGAATAACCGTTGAGCGCTTTTTACAGGCCTTGTCTACAGTACGAGGAAACCAAAAAGTAACCGGTGACAATCCCGAGGCTACTTACGATACACTCGAAAAGTACGGTGAAGACCTTGTGGAAAAGGCCGGAAAGCAAAAGCTTGACCCTGTGATAGGAAGAGACAGCGAGATACGAAATGTTATACGTATCCTCTCTCGTAAGACCAAGAATAACCCTGTACTTATCGGTGAGCCCGGCGTAGGTAAGACCGCGGTAGTTGAGGGCCTTGCCCAGAGGATTGTCAGAGGCGATGTCCCCGGAAATCTTAAAGATAAAAAGATATTTGCACTTGATATGGGTGCGCTTGTTGCCGGAGCGAAGTACAGGGGCGAGTTCGAGGAGAGGCTTAAAGCTGTACTTGAAGAAGTCAGAAAGAGTAACGGAAAGATCATTCTCTTTATTGATGAACTTCATACGATCGTCGGCGCAGGAAAAACCGATGGTGCGCTCGATGCGGGTAATATGCTTAAGCCTATGCTCGCAAGAGGTGAGTTGCACTGTATCGGTGCTACGACTCTTGATGAGTACAGACTCTATATTGAAAAGGACCCTGCCCTTGAGCGACGTTTCCAGCCTGTTATGGTGGACGAACCAACGGTTGAAGATACGATATCGATATTAAGAGGCCTAAAGGAAAGATACGAGAATTACCACGGCGTAAAGATCCTCGACAGCGCTCTTGTTTCCGCAGCGGTTCTTTCCAACAGATATATATCCGACAGATTCCTTCCGGATAAGGCTATTGACCTTGTGGACGAGGCCTGTGCTTTGATTAAGACGGAAATGGACACTCTTCCTGCGGAGCTTGATGAGATGAATCGTCATATTATGCAGCTCGAGATAGAGGAGACAGCCCTTAAAAAAGAGGATGATAATCTTAGCCGCGAAAGACTGGAGGCCCTGCAAAAAGAACTATCCGGCTTAAGAGAGGAATTCGCTGCACAGAAGGCCCAGTGGGACAATGAGAAAAATGCCGCTGAAAAGCTTTCCGAACTTAGAAAAGAGATCGAGCAGGTAAAGGACGATATAGCAATAGCTCAAAGAGACGGAGATTACGAGAAGGCATCGGAACTTCAGTACTCAAAGCTTCCCGCACTTCAAAAGAGCTTAGCCGCTGAGGAGGAAAAGCAGGAAAATACTTCCGGAACTGAAAAGCTTGTCAGAGAAAGAGTGGAAGAGGATGAGATCGCAAAGATCATATCCCGCTGGACCGGAATCCCTGTTGCAAAGCTTACGGAGAGCGAAAGAAGCAAGACTCTTCATCTTGACGATGAACTTCATAAGCGTGTTATGGGCCAGGACGAAGCCGTTACAAGAGTGAGCGAAGCTATCCTGCGCTCAAAGGCCGGCATTAAGGATCCGAGAAAACCCATTGGTTCTTTCCTCTTCCTCGGCCCTACCGGTGTAGGAAAGACCGAGCTTGCTAAATCCCTTGCCGCATCTTTGTTTGATGATGAGAACAATATCGTCAGGATCGATATGTCTGAGTATATGGAGAAATATTCAGTCTCAAGGCTTATCGGAGCGCCTCCCGGATATGTGGGATACGAGGAGGGTGGTCAGCTTACCGAGGCTGTACGCAGAAAGCCCTACAGTGTTGTTCTCTTTGACGAGATAGAAAAGGCTCATCCCGATGTGTTCAACGTTCTTTTACAGGTAATGGATGATGGACGTATTACGGACTCTCAGGGACGAACGGTTGACTTTAAAAACACGATCCTTATTATGACATCAAATATCGGTGCACCTTACCTTCTTGAGGGTATAGATGCAAATGGCGAGATTAAGCCCGATGCTGAAAAGATGGTTATTGACGATCTAAAGGCGCATTTCAGGCCTGAGTTTTTGAACCGTCTTGACGAGACGATCCTCTTTAAGCCTCTTACAAAGGATAATCTCTCCGGAATCATTGATCTTATTATATCGGATATAAATAAGAGACTTGATGAAAAGAGAATCCACGTAAGACTTACAGACAGCGCAAAGGCATTTATCGCTGATGAAGCGTATGACCCCGTTTACGGTGCGAGACCGCTTAAGAGATATGTTCAAAAGCATATTGAGACTATGGCTGCAAGGCTTATTCTTTCCGATACGGTTTCCGAGGGCGATACCATACAGATCGATGTGTGCGGCGGCGAACTTGTTGCGGATGCTTTAAAACAGCTCGCTTAAAAAGTTTTATTTTACAGATATTTCCATTAAGACCCCTTGGAAAGGTTATTGGTTTCCAAGGGGCCTTTTTTGGTGTATACTGTAAGTTAAGTGATTTATTTTGAGGAAATACCCAGTGTTTAATATAAATATAAAAAAGTATATGGCGGGAGCACTCTGCGTACTGCTTCTTTTCCTTTGCCCGGCTGTAATGGCGGGATGCGGTACAAAGGTCGTGCTAACAACCGGTTTTAATAAAGATGAAGTCTTCAGGCTCAGCGATAGGAGCTGCTATCTGCCGGAGATAATGGTTTATCTTACCGATATTCAAAACCAGTATGAATCGGTATACGGAAGCGGAATCTGGTCGGCGTCCCTGTCGGGAGTGTCCCTGGAAGAAAACGTTAAAGACACGGTCCTTGCAAAGATAGCCCAGGTCAAGACCATGTATCTTATAGCGCAGGAAAAGCAGATAGTTTTGACACCTGAGGAAGAAAAGCTCGCGGGAAAGTGTGCCGAAGAATACTACTCCCTTTTATCCGATGAGGAAATAGCGTATCTCGGAGTGAATGAGGAGATGCTTAAAGAGATGTACTGCGAGTACGCACTTGCCGATAAAGTAGTTTTTAAGCTGATCGAGGATATCAATCCGGAGATCAGTGATGATGAGGCAAGAACAATTGTACTTCAGCATATTTATATTTCAACCGGAGTAACCGACGGTGCGGGGAACTTTGTCAGCTACGATACGGAAGAAAAGGCAAGCAGATATAAAACTGCCACACAGCTGCGGCAGCAGGCTCTCGACGGTGAAGATTTTGAAGCCCTTGCCGCCAAGTACAGCGAAGACGCCGAGATTACCCTTTCCCTTGAGAGAGGGGTTATGGAAAAGACTATAGAGGATGTCACTTTTGGTCTGGAGACCGGTGAGATCAGCGAGGTTATTACCAATGATTCCGGTTATCATATTTTTAAATGTATAAGTACGCTGGACAGGGCCCAGACGGATCTTAATAAGGAAAGGCTTGTTGAGGAGCGCAGGCAAAAGGCTTTTGCCGACGAATACAATACTTTTGTAGCGGGAATAGTAAAGAATCTGAACGAGGAACTTTGGGACTCGGTTGAACTTTCCGAGGAGATACAGATCGGTGCGGATTTCTTTGGGATATATGACAGTTATTTTGCAAAATAAATGTTAGAAGGTTTAGGTATGGGTAAAGAAACTCTTATTCTGGTGGTGGATGATGCGGAGATCAATCTTAAGATCGCCGAAAAGATTATATCGCGCGAATACAGTGTTGAGTGCGTTTCAAGCGGGGAGGATTGTCTGGCTTATCTGATGGACCACAATCCCGATCTTATACTTTTGGATCTGCATATGCCTGAGCTTGACGGCTTTGAGGTTATGGAGAAGCTTAAAGCTTCGGCTAACTGGAAGGATATTCCGGTTATTTTCCTTACTGCGGACAGTGACCATGACTCTGAGATACAGGGATTTGAGCTTGGGGCCATGGACTTTATAACAAAACCCTTTGTGGCTGAGGTAATGATGAAACGAGTTGCGAGGGTTTTAGAGCTCAGTACGCTCCAGAAAAACCTTGTAAGCGAGGTTAAGAAGCAGACTGCTGTGGCTGAGGAGCGTAGAGAAAAGGTTGAGCAGATGTCTATCAGGATGATCCAGGCATTTGCGACCACGCTTGACGCCAAGGATGCGTACACAAACGGACATGCCAGCAGAGTTGCACAGTACGCTGCAGCTCTTGCAAAGAAGCTTGGATGGGATGCGGAGAGGATCGAATCTCTTAAGTCCGCTGCAATCCTGCATGATATCGGAAAGATTTCCGTACCGGACAGAGTCCTAAACAAGACCGGCAGACTTAGCGATGAAGAGTTCGGGATGATCAAGGCCCATACTCTTGTGGGAAGCGATATCCTTGAAAAGACCGGACTGTTTGACTTTGCCCAGGATGTCGCAAGACATCATCACGAGAGATATGACGGCACCGGATATCCGGACCGTTTATCCGGGGAGAATATTTCCTGCGAGGCGAGAATAGTCGGTATCGCCGATGCGTTTGATGCCATGAGTTCGAAGAGGGTTTACCGTCCTGCCCTCCCCCTTCCTTCTATTAAAGATGAACTTATAAAGGGAAAGGGTACCCAGTTTGATCCTACGTTTGCTGATATTTTTATTGAAATGTTTGAACACGGTGAGCTTGATTCTATTATGCAGGCGTACCGAGGTGCCGGGGATGAAACAAGCCTTGAGCCTTCGGAGGAGGAGATCAGCTCCGGCGGTCTGCTTCACAGAAGCGAAGGTGTAAGACGTATCGAAAAGGCTATGGCTGAGAGCAAAGGCTGTCTTATCATATTTGATCTTGATAATTTAAAAGCAGTAAATGAGAGCGAGGGACACTCGGCCGGAGACAGAGCTCTTGAGCTTATCAGCCGTATCCTGGAGGATTACGGCAAGGGCATCGCATGCAGGTTCGGAGGAGATGAGTTTGTCCTTTTCATTCCTTATATCTCAAAAGAAGAGGGAGAAAGATGTGCTGACGAGATTATGAACGACTTCGCAACAAGAAAGAGCGGGCTGAGCGAATTTTCAAAGCTGTCCCTTTCTGCCGGAATCTGTATGTCGGATACGATAGACAGATTCAGCGATGTTTACAACAATGCGGACAAGGCACTTTATTACGTAAAAAGAAGCGGTAAAGCGGGCAAAGCTCTGTATGAGACAGCTGAGAACTTTTCCAGAAAGCATTCCAATATCGAGCTCTTGCTTATAATACAGAAGATCAAGAGACTTAAAAGCGGACAGAGTGCTTCCTACGGATATCAGGGTAAGGAGATGGAAAGATTACTTACGAGGCTTATTTCGGAGCAAAGCCGAAGCCTTGGTGAGTACGCTTTTGTAATGATCACACTGGAAAATGCTCCCGGAGAGACGCATTATATCGAGGAGATAGAGAGCGCTATGGAGAGCATGGAGTACGCCATAAAAGAGGTTACAAAGGAAAACAGCGAGTGTATCAGATACAGCAATGTCCAGTACCTTCTTGTATTTAAAGACGAGAGCAAGTCAAAAGCCGAAGGAGATACGGAGAAGATAGTTGCGGAGTTCTACAAACATTCTGTAGACACGGGTCTTCAGGCTTCTTATGCAATTGAAATGATGCCATAGTCGGCCCTGCAAAATTTTTTTAAAGAAAATAGAAATACTTGTTGACAGTTTGAGATAATTTAGATAGAATAACATAGTCGGTTTTGAACCGAACAAAATGTGTCCGTAGCTCAGCTGGATAGAGCAACGGCCTTCTAAGCCGTGGGTCGGGGGTTCGAATCCCTTCGGGCACATTTATATGGTGGGTATAGCACAGCTGGTTAGCGCGTCAGATTGTGGTTCTGAAGGTCGAGGGTTCGAATCCCTCTACCCACCCGCAAGCTTAGGTAATGATTCATTTGATCGCCGGGCCCACATAGGGCTATCGCCAAGCGGTAAGGCACAGCACTTTGACTGCTGCATTCGGCGGTTCGAATCCGCCTAGCCCTGTTCGGAATATTGCTTCCGTTTAATGTCGACATACCGCATTGCGGTATGCATTTTTTACAATGGGACACTAGCTCAGTCGGTAGAGCACTTGACTTTTAATCAAGTTGTCGCGGGTTCGATTCCCGCGTGTCTCACACTTAAAAGAACCGTAAATCTTCGGATTTACGGTTTTTTTATACTTTTATAATGCTTTGTTAATGTGATAATTTGCAATTAAATGTTTAAATAATCTATAATTAATAAGTTACCGAGATAAAGCGCTAAAAAGTCCTGGCAGCTTATAAGGATAGAGAAAAATGGCTATAACTGATACAAAAATCGGGGGTGTTTCCCCATCGGAGGTTCCGGAGAGTTTTAAACTCAGCAAACTGTCACTAACCTTTGGCATTATGTCCCTTGTGGTTTTGCCGGTTTTTTCGGCTCCCGGGCTTATACTGGGGCTTCTTGCTGCGGCAAAGGAAAAGGCTGCAAGGAAGTTTTACATACCCGGAATAGTTACCTCCGCCATATCCATTGGCCTTGTGATCATATGCTTCGTCCTATTCAGAGTTATACTGGCTGTATTCGGACTGAAGATTACAGACCTTAAGGATATTCAGTACTGTATGGAAGTTATAGCGGACTTTATAGTAGAGCACTCGTAGGATGCTCTTAGAAACAAACCGAAAAACGGGGAAAAGCATTACAGGAAGGACATTATGAAAAAGAAATCAGGAAGAATCGTATTTTGTGTTGCCGTTTTAATAGTCTTTTTGCTGATGGCGGCAGTTTTGGAACTTAGTAAGAACACTTTGCCGGGATTTATTTTACTGGCAATAGTTACATGCTGTTTTGCTTTTGTTTTTGTAAAGAAACTTAGCGGCGGAAAGGCACTTTTTAAAGTACTTGGATGGCTTTGCTTTGTTATACTTTTTGCGGTAATACTCATCGCAACAAAGCCGCCCGTAAAGGCAATACCTGCGGCAGATTATAAAAATATAGTAAGAACTGATATTGTTGAAACCGAAAAAGGACAGGTAAGGGGCGTTCTTTCCGAGGACGGAGAGATAGAAATCTATGCGGGAATACCTTACGCCAAGCCCCCTGTAGGTCCCCTAAGATGGAAAGAGCCTGTTTCACCGGAGGCATGGGAAGGTGTGCTTGAGGCGGATACCTTTGCGCCTATGAGTATGCAGCCTACTAATCTGCCTATTTACGACTCGCTGGCCCAGATCATCGGATATCATGATTACAAGATTTCTTTAAAGGATAACTTTGTAGCTCCCGTCAGCGAGGATTCACTGTATTTAAATATCTGGAAGCCTGCGGGAGATGTGGAGAATCTGCCTGTACTTGTATATATTCACGGCGGTTCACTTCAGACCGGACAGCCCTGGTATGAGGACTATAGCGGACAGGGACTGGCAAGAGAGGGTGTTATAGTTGTAAATATGGGATACAGACTGGGTGTATTCGGATTTTTTGCAGATGAGGATCTTGCTGCCGAGTCGGCAAACGACACAACCGGCAATTATGGACTTCTTGACCAGATAAAGGCCCTTGAATGGGTAAGGGATAATATAGCGGCCTTTGGCGGAGACCCGGAAAATGTTACCTTATCCGGAGAGTCAGCGGGTTCTGCCTGCGTCAGCGCCCTTTGTACTTCGCCTCTTGCAAAGGGATTATTTAAAAGAGTTTTATTAGAGAGCTCTACTGTGACTGCTGTTTCGCCTACCCATTCTTTCAGACTCCTCCCTGAGGCTCTTGAAAGCGGTAAGGAGCTTAAAGAAAGGTATAATGCACAGTACATAAACGATCTTAGAAAGATAGATGCAAAGAAGCTGGTTAAGGAAGCAGATACCCAGCACCATATGACTGTTGACGGATACGTTCTTGAAAAGACGCCCCATGAAGCTTATCTTGCAGGTGAGTTTAATGAGGAAAAGATCATCCACGGATATAATCTCCATGAGGGAGAAGCTTTTATACTTTTTGATCAGGCAAATCTCTCCAATTACGAAAAGAAAGTACGGGATTACTTCGGAGAGCTTGCGGATGAAGTGTTTGAAATCTATCCTATAACCACCGATGATGAAGTAAAGGCTTATTGGGAGGAAATATACTCTGCTGTATTTTTTGATTATCCCCACTACTGCTTAAACAGGCTTGCAGTTGTTAACGAGATCCCCGTTTATCAGTACTATTTTGTAAAGGATAACGGCAGGCTCGGCAACTGGCACAGCGGAGAGGAAGTATATTTATACGGAAACATTCCTGAAGGATCTAAGCTCTACAATGAAACGGACAGGGCTTTAAGCGATGTGATGAAGGGATACTTTGCCAATTATATAAAGACAGGAGACCCTAACGGTGAGGGACTTCCTCTATGGACCGAGAATCTTAATTCTTCAGATGTAATGGAATTTGGAGATTATATCGGTATGACTTCGGAGAGAAAACATGCGCTCTTTGACGTTCTTGATAAGATGCAGGGATGGGATCTGAATTAAAAATATGTTTATAGCGGAGGATTTTGTAGTATAATCTTAATATCATATAGGTGATATTTTTATCAGGCTTCACGGTTGTTTGGAAAAGAGGGAAATGTTATGAAGAAAAACAAAGGGATTTCACTTCTTGAGCTGATCATTGCTGTGGCTGTTATGGCGATACTGATAGGTGTACTGACGCCGATGTTTGTTAAACAGGTTAACAAATCCAGAAAAGCTAAAGACCTCGTTACCGCAGAGAGGATTTCTACCGCGACATATGTAGCCCTTGCCGAAAACACAGACGCGTTTTATCAATGGGAGAAGGGTACAGATTTAAAAGCAAAAGTCAGCGCTACGGTTGACGGAGTAACGGAAACCTATAACGTTTATCTTATTGTTTCCAACGAAAGTAACCCATACAACTGCTTTCACGGAACCGTTGGATATTTCGGAAAATCCGACGGAAGTACAGGTTTTTACGGAAGTTTAAATTCTCAGATGGGAGCCAGTACAAAAGCTCATAATCCTTCCCTTGTACCGAGCTACAAGATAAAAAGAGAAGGTAAATTACCCGGAAAAAACCAGAATTTCAGTAATGTTGACACCTGGAGAATCTGCAAGCGTGTAGACAACGGACAGCTTGAAGTCTGGACCGCGGACCATAACAGATACGGCGGATATCCCTGCTTCAGACTTTGGCCGAATCCTGATGATGCCTATACGAAATAGTTTTTAAGGAATTGAGAGATTTATGAAAAAAAGATTTTTGGCGATGGCCCTCGTACTTTTGGTGGCTGCATGTTCTTTGGCAGGATGCGGAAGATTAAAGGCAACTACTATGCGTCTTATAAGCCACGAGGGAAGAATAACCCTTGAGGAAAACGGAAAGCATAAAAAGATCAAAGAGAATCTCAGGATAAACAGTGGCAGTGAGATAAAAACTTCTTATTATTCCAGCGCTACGATAGGTCTTGATGATGTTAAAGTAGTCTCTATGGATCAGGAAAGCGTTGCCGAGTTTACCCAGGACGGAAAGAAACTGGAAATGACCCTTACAAAGGGAAGCATTTTCTTTGAGGTTAAAAAGCCTTTGGAGGATGATGAAACCTTTAATATCAGAACATCAACTATGATCTGTGGTATCCGCGGAACATCCGGATATGTTGAGGTTTACGATGACGGAACGGAAAGACTGATCGTAACCGATGGTATTGTACACGTAATCCTTACAGATCCCAAAACCGGAGAAGTAAAGGAGACCGACGTTATTGCCGGTGAGGAGCTTAAGGTTTATAAGGATTATCAGGAAGATCTTGAAAACTTCTTCTTTGAGTTTGAAAAGCTGACTTCAGAAATAGTTCCTGCTTTTGCGAGAAACTATATTCTTTTAAATACGGAGCTTCGGGAAAAGATCGCAAAGGATATGGGAGAAGATGAGCTTAACGCAGTCCTCTGGGATGAAACCGTAGGTTACGAGCCCTACACCTATTCATATGGTTCATACAATGCCTATGATGATGTTTTAACCGCCCTTGAACAGCTTGAAATGGTTTTCAGGATTGCGGGCTACGCCTTAGACAGAGATGCTGAAGGGTTAAAGGAATACCTTGAATCTAAGGATGTACCCGGCGCTGAATACATCGCAAACGCCGGTATGAGAATATATGAGTCGCTGATTTCAGCCGGCTATTAATTATGACCCCCGGGGACGGAGTTGGTGTGTCATTTTTAGAATATTTTAAAAGTATTCTGATAATGAACCCCCATCTCCGTCCCCCTGTGTCATTTTTGAAAGGGAGAGAAATGGGAAATTTTACAGATCTTGAAAAGACGAGAGAGTACTTTAAAAACGACAGATTTGCTACGGATAACGGGATGCAGATAGACGAGGTCTGCGAGGAGTATGTAGTATGCAGTCTGGTCCTTGGAGAAGGACACAAAAACGCAAACGGTGGGATTATGGGCGGAGTGATATTTACACTGGCTGATTTTGCTTTTGCTGTTCTTGCAAACAGCATTCACCTTCCCACAGTAGCCCAGCAGGTCAGCATCAATTTTCTCGGTGCGCCGAAGGGAGAGAAGCTTTTCGCAAAGTCTACTTGTCGAAAGTCCGGTAAGAATTCAACCGTTATAATCGTGGATGTGACCGATGATACAGGCCGTGATGTGGCCCAGTTTGTAGGTACGGGATTCAAACTTGGAGTATAGAGGGGAAAAGGAGAAAATATATGCTTACAGCTATAGGCCCAAAAAGCAGAAAAATCGAAAAAGTATACGAAGAAGGAAACGAGCTTTTTTTAAAATCGCAGTACGGTACGCTTTCGCTTGAAGCTAAGTCCGAGAAAATAGTAAGAGTCAGATTTTCGGTAAAGGAGAGCTTTTCAGATAAGGAAAAACCCGGAACTTTATACAAAGATACGCTGCCCTTTAAAAGAATTGAGGAAAATGATGAATTTATAGAAATAGATGTTTCGGACGTGCTTACTCTTAGAGTTAACCGGGACACCGGATCGGTGAGCTTTTGGGGCGGCTTGGGAAAGCTCCTTTTTAAGGAAAGGGATTTTGAACCAAAGCAGTTTGAGGAGTTCGAGACTTTCAAACTTGCAGATGTGGAGCAAAAAACAAGAATAATAGATACCGCTGACGGTAAAAAGGAAGTCCTTGAGGAGCCCGTCAAGATTTCCACGGGAAAAAGCTTTCATATAAGATTTAGCTTTGAACTGGGAGATGAAGCTCTTTACGGATTTGGCCAGCAGGAAAAAGGGTTTGCATCCCTCCGTGGCAGGAGGCTTTATATTCATCAGGGAAATCGTAAGATAGCGGTTCCTATGTTTGTGTCAACAAACGGTTATGGCATTCTTACCGACACCTACAGCCCGCTCATCTTTAACGACAATTCGGATGGAACCTATATTTATACCGAAGCTGATCAGGAATCGGACTATTACTTCATATCCGGAGATATGAACGAGGTTGTGGCCGGATACAGATTTCTTACCGGAAAGGCCTCTCTTCTTCCTAAGTGGAGTCTTGGATATATTCAGTCCCAGGAGCGCTATGAGGATCAAAAAGAAATCCTTGATACCGTTAAGAAATCAAGGGAACTTGGCATCGGAATGGACTGCATTGTCCTTGACTGGATAAGCTGGAGGGACAATGAATGGGGACAGAAATCCTATGACCCCGTAAGATTTCCGGATCCTAAGGGGATGATCGATGAGCTTCATAAAAATCATGTTCATTTTATGATCTCAATCTGGCCCACGATGGCTTCAAATACGGAAAATCATAAAGAGTTTGCCGAAAAGAAGCTTTTCCTGCCTGCTTGCAGCGTGTATGACGCTTTCAAAAAAGAGGCACGGGATTTATACTTCGATCAGTTAAAGCGTACCCATTTTTCCTACGGTACCGACGCATGGTGGTGCGATAGCAGCGAGCCGCTAACTCCCGAGTGGAATCATGTAATGCGCCCTGAGGAGGGAGACCTTTACAGAGAGTATTGCAGTGAGGCGGGGCTTCGCATGGACTACGAGCTAAGTAACAGCTTTCCTCTTTTCCACGCTATGGGGATTTACGAAAACCAGCGCGCGGCATCCGAGGAAAAGCGAGTCTGCAATCTTACAAGAAGCGCCTATACCGGACAGCAAAGATACGGAACGATCATGTGGTCCGGGGATACGGATGCAAGCTGGGAGACCTACAAAAACCAGATAGCCATAGGCCTTCATTTCTCGGCTTCCGGACTTCCTTTTTGGACTATGGACATAGGGGCGTTCTTTGTAAAAAAGGGAAGCTTTTGGTATTGGGACGGTAAATACGATGATACCGTACTAAACAATGGTTATTGCGAACTGTATACAAGATGGTATCAGTTCGGAGCTTTTCTTCCCGTCTTTAGAGCCCACGGAACAGACTGCAGAAGAGAGGTCTGGAACTTCAAGGGAGAGTTTTATGATGCGCTTTTAAAAGCAAACAGGTTGCGATACTCGCTTATGCCCTATATTTATTCCGAGATGGGAAAAGTCTGGCTAATGGACAGGTCATTTATCCGTTTTCTTGCCTTTGATTTCCCGGAGGATAAAAAGACCTGGGATATCGATGACCAGTATATGTTCGGAGAATCAATAATGGTCTGCCCTGTTACGGAGGCTATGTACTTTGATGAAAAAGGCGAGGAGATAAAGGATTCTGTAAAGACCTGGCCGGTATATCTTCCGGAAGGATGTGCCTGGTTTGACTTTTATACAGGCGAAAGGTTTGAAGGTGGAAGACTGGCGATCGTGGATGCAAGCCTTGACAGGATTCCTTTATTTGTAAAGGACGGAAGCATTATTCCGATGCAGAAGGCGGCGCTTTCTTGCGAAGAACAGTCCGGAGAGATAGAATTCAAGGTATTTTCATCAGATGGCAAGGCTTCGTATGAGCTGTACGAGGATGCCGGTGACGGATACGCCTACGAAAAGGGAGAGTATAAACTTACCACGATTAAAAACTGATAAACGTAAGGAAAGAATTATGCAAAAGAATTCTCAGATAGTTATTGTTGAAGATGACAAAGACCTTTGCGCCGGTTTGTGCAAGGCTTTAAAGGATGAATCGAGAAGCATTGTTTCCTGCGGGGATCTTAAAAGCGCAAGAGAACAGATCTTTTTGACAAATCCATCCCTTATCCTTTTGGATATAAATCTTCCGGACGGAAACGGTCTTGATCTTGTAAAAGAGATAAGAGACAAGAATCTGGCATATCCGGTGATCCTTCTTTCCGCAAATGACACGGATGCTGATGTGGTAAAAGGGCTCGAGCTTGGGGCGGATGATTATGTTACAAAGCCTTTTTCTCTAAGCGTATTAAGAGCAAGAGTTAATACCCAGCTTAGGAAAAATGAAGCGCTTACCGGAAATGAACTTATTTCCTTTGACGGTTTTTCCTTCGATTTTGAGCGCATGATCTTTATTGCGGGCGGCGAGGAGATTTCCCTTAGCAAGACGGAGCAGCGCCTTTTAAAGCTCCTTGTATGCAATAGGGGAATCACACTTTCAAGGGATGATTTAATAGACAGACTTTGGACCGACGGCGCCGAATACGTTGACGAGAATGCCTTATCCGTAGCTATAAAGAGGCTTCGGGATAAACTGGGGGCTAAGGATTATATTAAGACGGTTTACGGACTTGGATATATGTGGGTAAAGGATAATGAATGAGTGTTTTTTTGCCTTGGCCGGTCTGGTGACGGTATGTGCGGTAGCGTTTTCAATTTATAACAGCAATAAAAACAAAAAGGCTCTCGATAATGTGGAAAAAATGCTGGACGAAGCTATAAAGGGTGAGTTTCACGAAGAGCATTTTTCGGAAGAGAGAGTATCAAAGATAGAATCAAAGCTGGCGGATTATCTGGCTTCTTCGACTCTTTCTGCAGAAAATGTCAGAAAGGACCGTGATAAGATAAAGACTCTTATCGCTGATATTTCCCATCAGACGAAAACGCCTATAACAAACCTTCTTCTTCACAGCGAACTGCTTCGGGAAACCGATCTGTCAGGTGACCAGAAGGAGAGTCTTGATGCTATCGAAAACGAAGCCGAAAAGCTCAGGTTTCTTGTAGATGCTCTTGTTAAGCTGTCGCGACTTGAAAACGGAATACTTACGGTTGAGCCAAAAGAAGATGACGCAAGCAGACTTATAAGGGATATAGACGCTGCAATGCGAAAAAAGGCCGAGGCAAAAGGGCTTAAATTTACCGTTTCCGAAGAAAGCATAAGCGCGACCTTTGACTATAAATGGACAATGGAGGCTTTAAGCAACATTGTTGATAATGCGGTAAAATATACTGAAAAGGGCGGCATATCAATAGCCCTTACGGCTACCGAGATGTTTGCCTGCATATCCGTAAAGGATACGGGAATCGGCATCGCGGAGGAAGATATTCCAAAGATCTTTTCAAGATTCGGAAGGCTTTCATCCTCCCGAGAAAAAGAGGGAGTCGGTATCGGCCTGTACCTTGCAAGGGAGATCATCTCCAAAGAAGGCGGCTATATTAAAGTAAAATCTAAGCCCGGGGAAGGATCGGAGTTTCTTATTTACCTGAAAAAGTAAGGATTCAAATCTTTCAAAACTGTAAGAATTTATTTTAAAACTGAAAGAATCTGGAAAGAATTAAATGTAATAATCAGTGTGTAGAAAGGAAAACTTCTATGCACTGATTTTTTAGTATATAAGAGAGGATTATAACATGAGCATTTTAGAAGCAAAGAATCTGGTAAAGACATATGGGCAGGGTGAAAACGCCGTTCACGCCCTTGACGGTGTAAATCTTGAAGTGAACAAGGGTGAGTTCCTGGCTATAGTCGGAACCTCCGGCAGCGGTAAATCAACTCTCCTTCATATGCTGGGAGGATTGGACAGACCTACATCGGGAGAAGTGATCGTTGACGGTCACAGAATTTCAAAGCTTAAGGATGATGAGCTGACCATATTCAGAAGAAGAAAGATCGGATTTGTTTTCCAGGCTTTTAACCTTGTACCGGTCCTTAATGTATACGAAAACATTGTGCTTCCCCTTGAACTTGACGGAGAAAAAATTGATAAGGAATTTGTGGAAGAGATCATAGACACACTTATGCTGACATCGAAAAAGCAAGTACTGCCCAATCAGCTATCCGGCGGTCAGCAACAGCGAGTTGCGATAGCAAGAGCACTGGCTTTCAGACCGGCCATCATTTTAGCCGACGAACCGACGGGTAATCTTGATTCAAAGACGGGACAGGATGTTTTGAGTCTTTTGAAGGTTTCCGCAGAAAAGTACGGACAGACTATCGTAATGATCACGCATAATGATGAGATCGCCCAGCTTGCAGATCGCGTCATCAGGATCGAGGACGGACACATAGTGTCTGAGTCTGAAAGGAGATAGAGGGCTATGAAGGTTAATAATAGAAAATGCATTACAAAAATGGCAACCAGACTTCTCTTTGCAAATAAGAGAAGAAACCTGATAACCATATTTGCCATAATACTGACTGCCGTATTATTTACTTCGCTTTTTACCATTACTCTCTCCATAAATGCCTCCTATGAGACCAGCACCTTCAGGCAACTTGGCGGATATTCCCACGGAACCTTTAAGGATGTTACTGAGGAGCAGAAAGAAAGACTTATTGCAAACAAAAAGATCAAAGCATACGGAGAGAGAATTATCATCGGTACAATCTCCGATGAACCCTTCAGAAATAGGACTGCAGAAATCAGCTTCATGGACGATAATACTGCCAAATGGTCCTATGTTGATCTTAAAGAGGGACATATGCCCACAGAAAAAAATGAAGTTGTGATGGACACAGAATCCATAAAACTTCTAGGTTTCGAGCCGGTGATCGGAGAAAGTATCGACCTTACTTTTGATCTATTCGGAGTTCCCGAGGAAACAGGTGATTACTCTGCCTCATTTATCTTAACCGGCTATTGGGATTATGATACCATGTGCCCGGCTCACTTCATCAATGTGTCAAAGGATTTTGCCCTTGAAACATCGAAAATAATTGAAGAGATGGGGTACAAGCCCGCTTTGACAGACCTTGATGTGATGCTCTCATCATCTCTAAACGTTGGAAGCAGGATGTTGTCCGTTATTGAAGAGTGCGGATACACCTACGGAGAAAACAGCGATTCGGACGGTATAAAAATGGGCGTTAATCCCGGATACACAATGAGTGGGATTGATGGAAGCAACCTGTTAGAAACGGCTGTTCCGTTGGGGGTATTTTTGCTTCTTGTTATTTTTACGGGATATTTGATAATATACAATGTTTTTCAGATTTCCGTCTCCAATGATATCAGGTTTTACGGTCTTCTTAAGACTATAGGAACCACTCAAAGGCAGGTTAAGAGAATCATCCGCCTGCAGGCTCTTTTTCTTTGCCTCATCGGTATTCCTGTAGGACTTATTCTTGGATACATACTTGGAACGGTGCTGACTCCCGCAGTTTTGGCAACATCCAGTTTTTCACAGAACTCCCTCACCATCAGTACTTCACCTGTCATTTTTATCGCGGCAGCTTTCTTTGAACTCATCACTGTTTTAATGTCCATAAGCAAGCCCGGAAGGATGGCCGGAAAGGTTTCTCCCATCGAAGCATTAAGGTTTAATGAGGGTGCAGCCTGTGGTAAAAAGAAAAAGGCTACAAGAGGCGCAAAGCCCTGGCAGATGGCCTTTGCAAATACGGAGCGTAACAAAAAGAAAACAGTCCTTGTGTTTATATCCCTTGCTCTTTCTATGGTCATACTGAACACAGTAAGTGTGTTTGTGGGTGGCTTTGATTCCGAAAAATGGCTTGACGCAACCACATCCTCAGATTTCCTTGTGGCAAAGTACCCCTATTTTCAATTTAGGGGTGCCTGGACTGATTCCATAACCGAAGAAGATATCAGGTATTTACAGGATAATGTTGAGATACAGGACGGAGGGACCGCATATGAGGCGACTGCGGATGTGTATTCCCTTATGGAGGTTGGGGACGATGAGTATGATGAATATCAGGAAATGCACATAGGGGATATTCCCTATACTCTGGAAAACGGAAAGCCCTGCAAAAGCGGTAATATTCAGGGAATGGACGATTATCTTTTAGATAAACTGACAGTTTATGAGGGAGATATTTCACTTTTAAATGATAAAAGCGGAAGATATATCGCACTCATCACCCACAAGGATGAGAACGGCTTCTATGTCAACGATGTTACAAGGCATAAAATAGGAGATAAGGTTACCATTGCCAAAGCTACAGGGGTGAGCTTCATTGATACGAGAACAGGCAAGACGCCCACAGACGTAGCCTTTGAACAGCCTGAGTTTTTGGAAGGAACGTATACAGATGTGACTGAATATGAGTATACTGTTTGCGCATACGTATCTGTTCCGCAGGGAATCAGCCTTAGAAAGGAAGCCTTCGGTTTCAATGCAATACTTAGCTCGGACATATTGAAACAGGATTTCGGAGAAAGCGTGGTGCCTGTATTCTATGCCTTTGATACCGTGTCATCTGATGCGGAGGCAGAAGCGGAAAGCTTCATTAGCAGATTCAGTGAAGGGAATTCAAATATCAGTTATGAGAGTAAGGCTGTTCTTCGGGCAGAGTTTGAAGACTTTAAGAAAATGTTTACTCTTTTGGGTGGCGTGCTCTGCCTGATCATAGGATTTGTGGGAATACTCAACTTCTTTAACACTATAATGGCCGGGATTATCGCAAGAAAGAATGAAATAGCGATTTTGCAGGCTATAGGAATGACAGGAAAACAGGTTCGGGGGATGCTTATGACAGAAGGGATGATATATACAGTGGGATCCGGACTTTTGGCCCTTACTTTATCGCTTGTCTTTGGGCCGCTGGTTAACAGCGCATCAAGCAGCTTCTTCTGGTTTTACTCGAGCAATTTTACACTTGTTCCTGTTTTGCTGATGCTGCCTATAATGGTGCTCCTCGGCATTCTTGTACCTCTTGCGTCTTACAGCGGCTTTTCCAAGGCAAGCATCGTTGAGCGAATCCGCGAGATCGGATGACCCCCGGGGACGGGGGTGCTGTGTCATAGTCAGACAACTTTGAGAGTATTTTGACTATGACCCCCCAACCCCGTCCCCCTGTGTCACTAGACTACTTCAGTGGCGACCCTTTCCCGGAACCTGATGTCGTGCTCGACTAAAAGCATGGTGGGTTCGTATTTAAGGATGATGTTTTCTATCTGCATTCTTGAAAACACATCGATGTAGTTTAAGGGTTCATCCCAGATATATAAATGAGCCGGTGTGATCAGACTTGCGGATATAAGAACCTTCTTTTTCTGGCCTTCGGAAAAATCTTTCATATCCTTCGCGAACTGTTCGCGGCTAAAATCGAGCTGTCTTAAAACCGTTAAAAACAGACTCCTGTCAATATTTCTTTCTTTACAAAAATCCGTGAGGGATCCCGACAGAGAAGAAGTATCCTGACTTATGTAGGATATTATCATACCTGAGGCAACATCAAAGGTACCGGAGTATAGCAGCCCTGAGCTTTTCTTTTCCGCGTACTCATACCCTGCTTTTTCCAGGATCAGCTTTATTATGCTTGATTTCCCGTAGCCGTTTTCACCGGATATGACGACGCGGTCACCACGCTTTACCTGAAATCTCAAGCCATCAAACAGGTTTTGTTCGGAATCTGCGTACTTTAGAGAAAAGTTTGCTGCATTTATCAGAACTTCCTTATGATGCTCAAGCGGGGTGAGCTTTAGATCTCTGACTCTTTCTATATCCTGCAAAAGACCGGTCTTTTCCTCTATCTCGCGGTCTATACGAGTCTCAAAGGATTTCACCCTGGACTGCATTTTTTTAGTTTTGGCGCCTATAAATGAGCGGGTGGAGAGGCATCTGTCGTGTTCCTTTATAGGGTCGAAGCCGATCTTTGTATTTTCATTTTTCTCTGCCCATCTTTCCGCTCTATCTGCCGCAGCTTTCAGCTTTCCGATCTCTTTTAAGTGCTTTTCATTCTCGGCTTTCTTAAAGGCGTCGGTTTTTTCTTTGTTCTCCCACCAGGAAGAGAAGTTTCCGCTTTGTACTTCGATAGTTTCACGATTAAAGGCCAGGATATGATCGCATACGCCGTCCAGCAGATCTCTGTCATGGGAAACCAGTATGAATCCCTTTTTAGATGCCAGATATTTTTTAACAATATCCCGTGCCGCAGTGTCCAAATGATTGGTCGGTTCGTCTATTAATAGAAACTCATTTTCAGAAGCGAAGAGTACTGCAAGCATTACTCTTGTCCGCTCGCCAAAGCTCAAGGTCTTAAAGGGCCTGTAGAGACATTCGGGATCCATCTTAAGCAGATCCATCTGGATCAGAACCTGCCAGCTTTCTATATCCGGCTTCCACTTTTCCATCAGCTCGGAAGCGGTTTTCTCATTATCAGATTCCGAGACGGAGTATGGAAAATAGTCAAAACGGGTGCTGCTTACAATACTTCCTTTATACTCGTATTTTCCCATAAAAAGATTCAGCAGGGTGGTCTTTCCCTTCCCGTTCCTGCCGATAAGACCAAGCTTCCAGTCCGTATCAATACTAAAGCTTATACCGCTGAAAACATTATCAAAACTTCCTTCGTAACCAAAGGTTAGATCATTAACTTGTATCTGTGCCATAATACCTCCTGACTTTGTGAGGACAGGAGAGTTTTTGCTTTAAGGAAAATGCAGACAGTACCTTTAAAAACAAAAAATCTGCCCTCGATGCCGAAAGCAGATTATCTAACACAATTAAAACCAATATATAAGAGGCACTTACAGGGCAGCGTATTTTTAAGAACTTCTGAATGCAATACAGATAATGCAATATACTAAGCGCTGTTTTTCACTGTAACCGTTGGTTTTAATGAATACGATAATCTAATTCGGCTATCACAAACAAGCCCCAAAGGGGCGTAATTCCTACAATGTTCGTATACCGGATCAAATTATCAGTTCTTCATTTCTTCACCAACACTAAAGCTGTGCCTTTCTTTTTTAATTTAGTTGTAAGATAACACAAAAATCTGGGTAAAGCAATAGCATATTTGTAAGCGCAACTATTTTTACCATTTTTTCCGGCATAAATGTTATACTTTATTGATAGACAATCGGCTTAAAAGATATACAATAATGTTAAATCCGGTTGCTATTATAAATGTTATTGAAATAAGTGAGGGCTTTTATGAGCGTATTAAAGATCGAGAACTACACAAAGATATACGGCGGTAACAAAAAGGCCTGCGATAATGTCAGCCTTTCGGTGGAAAGCGGAGATATCTTCGGCTTTATAGGGCACAACGGGGCGGGAAAGAGTACGACAATCCGTGCGGTTGTCGGAGTCATGGACTTTGATGAAGGCACTATAGAAATTGACGGTCATGATGTCAGAAAAGAGGCACTTCAGTGCAAAAAAGTGACAGCATACATCCCAGATAATCCCGATCTTTACGAGAATCTTACCGGTATCCAGTACCTTAATTTCGTTGCGGATGCCTTCGGTATCAGTCAGGCTGAGAGAAAGGAAAAGATCACAGATTACGCGAAGCGTTTCGGTATAGCGGATGCGCTGAAGAGCCTGATCTCTTCATACTC